>ERZ791875.260-NODE-260-length-66845-cov-9.266417_pt1 | contig 66845 bp, 50 predicted proteins | sample MGYA00510278_ERZ791875 | MGnify/ENA primary metagenome ERZ791875 (study PRJEB30046, sample SAMN00792078) | human gut metagenome | study: EMG produced TPA metagenomics assembly of the A metagenome-wide association study of gut microbiota in type 2...
GGACGACATAACATCCGGCGAGTATGAAAAATACTACCGGGAAATGTATAGAAATCGGTAAATGACCGATACCGAGAGTAGCTATTTTGCCTTGTTGCGCCACGGGCTACGTACGCGGATGCTGCAGGAAGCGCCTGCCGGTTTGTCCGCCGACCGATGGCAGGAAGTTTACCGACTCGCAGCCAGGCAGGGAACGGCGGCGCTGGTCTGGGATGCATTGCAGGAGTTGCAGGCCGGAAAGCAGTTGCCGCATGCCCTGCGCCTGCAATGGGCCTATCATGTGGAGCAGATAGAACGGCGCTACGAAAAGCAAAAGGAGGCACTTGCCGACCTCGCGGGATTTTACGCCGGACATGCTATTGCGCTGATGCTCCTGAAAGGGTACGGATTGAGCCTTTGCTATCCGCGTCCCGGGCATCGGCAGTGCGGTGACATCGATATTTGGCTGTTCGGAAAACAGCGTGAAGCGGACGAGCTGCTGCGCCGGGAGCGGCATATCCGGATTGACGAAGACAAGCATCACCATACGGTCTTTTTCGTCGACGGAATCATGGTCGAGAACCATTATGACTTCCTCAATGTCCACTCCCATGCATCCAACCGGGTAATCGAGCGGTTGCTGAAACAGTATGCCGAAACGCCGGGCGGGCAGGTGCGGGTCGGGGATGCGGAGATTTACCTGCCTGGGCCGCGTTTCAACGCCCTATTCCTGTTGCGTCATGCCGCCGTGCATTTCGCCGCTGCGGAAATCGGGATAAGGCATCTGGCCGACTGGGCGATGTTCATCCGCCGTTACCATGCGATGATCGACTGGCCGGAGCTGCGCGCGGCGGCCCGACGGGTGAATATGCACCGGTTCCTGTGGTGCATGAACGCCCTCGCAATCGATTACCTGGGGCTGGATGCGGTATTGCTCCCGCCTTTCGAGCGGAATGCGAAGCTGGAAACCCGGGTGCTGAACGATATTTTGCATCCGGAGTTCGGTGGTAAATTCCCCGAAAAGGGATTCTTCCGGATTGTCGGATTCAAAATGCGTCGTTGGCTGGCCAACCGCTGGAAACACCGGATTGTGTACCGCGAAAGCCTTGCCGGGACATTTTTCAGGCAGGTATACAGCCACCTGCTGAAACCCCGGTCGTTCGCCCGCTGAACCCCGTGCGGTTTTCTGCCGGGACAGCGGGATACACAGCCGGATTTGGAAATGAAGCAGTTATGAAATATTTATTCTTTTGGGCGATATTCCTCGTCCTGTTCTATATTTTTCTGTGGTGGGCCGTCCGCCGGACTCCGGTGACGAAAGACGACGAGAAAGAGGTACGTCGTATTTCCCGCCTTCTGGAACTTCTCAACGGGAAATGGAATTCCCGGTAGGTTTGACAAATTTAATCGGACAATAATGTACAAATTCTTATTCGTGTCCCTGTTGCTGTTGGGGCTGACAGGCACGGCACAGGCCCAGATGAGCGATCAGCAGGTCGTGGACTATGTGAAAAACGGCATAAGCGCCGGGAAAGATAAAAACCAGATCGGCAGGGAACTGGTGGTGCGCGGAGTGACGCAGTCGCAGTTGGAACGCCTCAAAGTCCAGTATGAGGAGGGAAAGGCCGGCGACGCCGGGGTGCCCGACGTGATTGCCGGGTCGCGGCAGCGGAAAAGCCCGGCGGACGATGCGGTTCCGGGGGTGGCGGACAGCTTGTCTGCGGCACCGGCAGCCGTGGCCGGCCGGAACCCGTCCCGTCCCGTTTTCGGACGTAATGTTTTCAACCGCACGAACCTGACTTTCGAGCCGAACGAAAATGTCGCCACCCCCGAGCATTACAAATTGGGGCCGGGCGACGAGGTAATCATCGATATCTGGGGGGCCAACGAAACGAATATCCGCCAGCAAATATCGCCGGAAGGGAATATCATGGTTTCTCAGATAGGGCCGCTCTACCTGAACGGGCTGACCATCCGGGAGGCGAACGAGAAAGTGAGGGAGGTCTTTGCCCGGAAATACGCCGGGGTTGCGGGTGACGAGCCGGAATCGCAGGTGCGGATAACACTCGGCCAGATCCGGACAATACAGATCAATGTCATGGGCGAGGTCGCTGTGCCCGGGACGTACCGCCTGTCGTCGTTCGCGACGGTGTTCCATGCCCTGTACAGGGCGGGCGGCGTGACGGATATCGGCAGCCTGCGGAACATCCAGGTTATGCGCGGCGGCAAGCAGTTCGCCGGACTGGACGTATACGGTTACCTGCTCGAGGGCAAGACGACCGACGACATTCGTCTGCAGGAGGGCGATGTCATCGTGGTGCCGCCCTATGAGGCTCTGGTGAGTGTCGAGGGAAAAGTCAAGCGTCCGATGTATTATGAGATGAAGAAGGGAGAAACGCTGGGTACGTTGATAGACTATGCGGGCGGATTTACCGGGGATGCCTATTCGAAAGAGGTGCGCCTTGTGCGCCGGACGGGCCGGGAGTACCGCTTGTTCAACGTCGACAAATCGGACTATGCCGGTTTTGAACTGGACGACGGGGACTCGGTTTCCGTCGGAACTATCCTGAACCGGTTCGCCAACCGGGTGGAGGTACGGGGTGCCGTTTACCGGGAAGGCATGTACGAACTGGGCGAAGATATGAATACGGTCAGGCAGCTCATCGACCGTGCCGACGGATTGAAGGGGGATGCATTCCTGGCCCGCGCGCTGCTGTACCGCGAACACGAAGATTTGTCAATAGAAACGGTTGCCGTTGATTTGAAAGGCGTTATCAACGGTACCGTGCCGGATATATCCCTGCGGCGGAATGATGTGCTGGAGATTGCAAGCGTCCGTGACTTGGAGGAGAAAGGGGCGTTCCGAATCGAAGGTTTGGTGTCCCGCCCGGGGGTATATCCTTTTGCAGACAATACGACGCTGGAAGATTTGATTATTCAGGCCGGCGGCCTGTTGGACGGTGCTTCGACGGTCAGGGTCGACGTGGCGCGCCGATTGAAAGACCCGAAGAGCCTGGAGGCCTCCAGTGCGTTGAGCGAAGTGTTTTCTTTCGCCGTCAAGGACGGTTTCGTAATAGAAGGGACGCCCGGGTTCGTATTGCAGCCCTACGATATGGTCGAAGTCCGCAAGAGTCCGGCCTATCAGGTGCAGCGGCGCGTCAGCATCGACGGCGAGGTCGTATTCGCCGGCGGATATACGCTGATTCAGAAAAACGAACGGATTTCGGATCTGGTGAAACGTGCCGGCGGGGTTACCGATGACGCCTATGTGCGCGGGGGCCGCCTGATACGGGAGATGAACGACGAGGAACGCGCTGTGCGGGACGAGGTGGTGCAACTGGCCAGACGCAACAGCGGAGCGGACTCCTTGGCCGTCGAGAAGCTGCAGATGAACGACCGCTACACGGTGGGTATCGAACTGGACAAGGCGCTGGCCAATCCGGGCTCGGACTACGATATGGTTTTGCGCGAGGGCGACCGGTTGGTCGTGCCCGAGTATGTCAGCACCGTGAAAATTTCGGGTGAAATCATGAAGCCGAATACGGTATTGTTCATCAAGGGCGAAAAATTGAAATACTATATCAGCCAGGCCGGAGGATACGGCAGCCGGGCGAAAAAAGGGAAAGCCTACATCATCTATATGAACGGTACCATGTCGCGGGTAAAAGGGCAGGGGAAGGCCCGGATAGAGCCCGGGTGTGAAATCGTCATACCCGGTAAACGCGCCCGCAAGGGGATGAGCCTCGCCGAAATCATGGGGCTGACAACCTCCGCCGCATCGGTAGGAACGATGGCGGCGTCAATCGCGAACATGGCCAAGTAGGGGCGTGAGCCTGTTTCTGTAAACTATTCAATATCGAAAGGAATGGAAGATACCAATACGCCGGAACGCCCTGTGCGGCCGGTACGTGAGGGCGAAATCGATTTGCTGGAGTTGGGGCGCAAAGCCTGGACGGGGAGGCGATTGATTCTCAAGTGCTGCGGCATAGCTGCGGCGGTGGGGTTGATCGTAGGATTCAGCATCCCGAAAGAGTATACGACGACGGTCAAACTGGCGCCTGAAATAACGTCGGCCAAAAATTCGCTGGGCGGGTTAAGCGCCCTGGCCAGCATGGCCGGAGTCAATATGGGCAGCAGCGGAAGTGCCGATGCCGTCTATCCCGGGCTGTATCCCGACGTGGTGGCGTCCGTGCCCTTCGCGGCGGAGTTGTTCCGTGTGCAGGTGGCGACCCGTAAGGGCGATGTGGAAACGGATGTGTACGACTACCTGCTCAACCATACGAAAAGACCGTGGTGGAGCGCGGTTATCTCCCTGCCGTTCAAGGCCGTGGGGTGGGTGATGTCGTGGTTTGCGGAGGATAAGCCGGCCGCGGAGCGCGGGGAGGTGGATACGTTCCGGCTGACGCGTAAGCAGAACGCCGTCGTGAAGATGCTGAACAGCCGGATCAATGTGATCGTCGATAAGAAATCGGTCGTGACGCTTTCGGTGACGATGCAGGATCCGCTGATTTCTGCGACCCTGACGGATACGGTTTTGTCGAATCTGCAAAATTACATTACGGCATACCGTACGGACAAGGCGCGGCGGGATCTGACCTTCACCCAGAAACTCTTCGACGAGGCACAGCGGGAGTATTACGACGCACAGCAGAAATATGCACGTTACATGGATGCCAACCAGGATGTGATTCTGCGGAGCGTGCGCACCGAACAGGAGCGTTTGCAGAACGAAATGAACCTGGCTTACAACATTTATAACCAAATGGCCGGGCAGCTGCAGATGGCCCGGGCCAAAGTTCAGGAGAGCACGCCGGTATATACGGTGTTGCAGCCGGCCAGTGTGCCTGTAAGTGCATCCAAACCCTCGAAGATGTTGATTCTTGCCGGATTCATATGCCTGGGCGGAATCATCGGGTGCGCATGGGTATTATTTGGAAAGGATGCTGTAAAGCAGTTAAAAAAAGAATAGAGCATTCATAATGGTTGCTACGTCGCGAACCGCAAAAAGCGTTAAGAACAGTGCGGTGGCGTTGGGGTTTTATTTTATCAACCTTGTCCTGCAGTTCTTTTCTCGCAAGGTTTTTCTCGATCATCTCGGCGCCGAGGTTTTAGGCCTGAACACCACGGCTACGAACCTGCTGCAGTTTCTCAATCTGGCTGAACTCGGAATCGGTACAGCCATTGCCTGCACATTGTACAAGCCGTTGTTCGACAAAGATACCACGGCGATTAATGAGATCGTGTCGTTGCAGGGATGGATGTATCGTCGTATTGCTTGGGTCGTGATTGCCGGCAGTACGGTGTTGATGGCTTTTTTTCCTTGGATTTTTGCCAAGATGCCGCTGCCTTTGTGGTATGCCTATGCTTCATTTGCTGTGCTGTTGGTCAGCGCCCTGTTGAGTTACTTCGTGAACTACAAACAGATTGTACTTTCGGCTGATCAGCAGGAGTATAAAATCCAGTATAGCTATAAGGCTGCGATTCTGGTGAAAACCTTATTTCAGATTTTCGCTGTTAAGTATTTTGACAACGGATATGTCTGGTGGCTGGTGCTTGAGGTGGTCTTTGCTGTAATCGCCTCGGTGGCGCTTAATTGGATTGTTCGCCGGACCTACCCCTATCTCGAAACGAGTATTTCGCTGGGCAGGCGGTTGAACCGGAAATATCCGGATATTATCACGAAGATAAAACAGCTGTTTTTTCATAAGATAGGCGGTTTTGCTCTTGCACAGACCAGTCCGATTATCATATATGCATATGCATCGTTGTCTCTCGTGGCCCTTTACGGTAACTATATGCTTATTGTTATGGGTGTTACCTCGCTGATGACTGCTTTATTCAACAGCATGAATGCCGGTGTGGGAAATCTGGTCGCAGAGGGCGACAGGAAACAAATCATGAATGTATTCGAAATGCTTTTTTCTGTCCGGTTTCTATTGGTGTGTATCCTCTGTTTTGGAGTATATACGCTGACACCTGCATTTATTACACTTTGGATTGGAGCAGAATATATACTCGACGATGTGACGCTGGCCCTTATGGTCGCTATTATGTTTATAAACCTTTCCCGTCTGACTGTCGATGCTTATATCAATGCCTATGGTTTGTTTCAAGATATCTGGGCGCCGATAGTAGAAGCATCCATTAATGTCGTTATGTCGGTCTTGCTGGGATATTTTTTCGGACTTCACGGAATTCTTGCAGGTGTTCTGATAAGTTTAATTCTGATCGTTTTTTGCTGGAAGCCTTACTTCCTCTTTCGTGATGGATTCAAAGTAAGATTCAGAAGATATATGATAATGTATTTAAAACATGTCCTGGTTGCAATTGCGGCTTTCATTATTGTCCGAATCGTTCTGGCGCAAATTATTTTGGCGCCGGAAACTTCTTTCATGCGATTTATTTTCACCGGCATGGTTTATATGCTGATTTTCGGCTTTGTAACGACTTTGGGATTATATTGGGCGACGAAAGGAATGAAAAACTGTGTTTGCCGTATTTTTAGGCGTTAAAAATGAGGCGTACCAGGTAGCTTTGCCCCCCCCCTCCCATTCGGGTTATTCTTTAATTGTCAAACAGCGGGTCGCGAACTTTAAGAGATGGAACAGCAGATTTATTATGTAGATACATTTGGAGTGCGCCAGACACATGAAGTGTATAACGCGGCATTGCTGGAAATGTGTGTCTTGATTTTCGGCCAAGTTGAGTGCCGATTGTCGTGCAGCAGTTATGTTAATATGAAGACTTTGCTCGACGAAGAAACGCTTGCAAAAGTCCGCTATGAACCTGTTTTTGTTCCTGAAGGGAATGGGCGTCTTTCATTATTGTGGCGTTATCTATGTGGCGCATGGAATATTTGGAAATACCTGTGGTGTATTCCGGTGGGTGCTTTACTTGTTATTCCCTATAATAATGTATTTGCACTACGGGTACTGAATTTTTTGAATAAATTTCGGAAGCGCAAAATAATCGTCTGTTGTCACGGTGAATTGGAATATCTGACGCATGACCGTACTCCACAAGGAATCCTAACGAAACTTATTGCCCGTTTGGTCCGTTCTTTTTTCCGAAATCCCAGAATTCGAATTGCAGACAACCTTTATTTTTCAATTTTAGGAGAAAAGTTAAAAGAGAATTTGGCATCTTATATCTCTACGGATAAAATAGAGCGTTTCATAGTTTTTGACCATCCCTGTCTTGCCAGTAGAAATCCGCAGTCCGATTCTTATACATCCGGTAGAATAAGCATCAGTACGGTGGGGACGCTGAACAAACAAAAAGGGGCCGATGCTTTTCTAGAATTTGTCAAGGCTATCCCTGATGATTATCGTTTGCGTCTGTCAATTTCCGTGACAGGGCATGTCGCTGGTGTAGATAATGAATATCTTGCGACATTGGGGGTGGCGACGTTGCCTGTAAATTGCCAAATGTCCCGCGAACAGTTGATTCACAGGCTTGCTAAAGCCGATTATCTGCTTTTTCTCCATTCGCGGGAAACATATGCTGTGACTGCGAGTGGTGCTGTAATGGATGCCATTACGCTTGGAAAGCCTATTATTGCATTGGAAAATGATTATTTTAACTATTTGTTCTCTAAATATGGGAGATTTGGTGTCTTGGCGCCGTCTCCGATGGTTATGGTAGAACAACTTACCGAAATTCTCAATGGAAGGTTTGTTCCTGACACCGATTTTATTAATATCCGCCAGCAGCTTTCTCCGGTATCCGTGGCCCGACAATTACGGGAACAACTCATACGGATTGGATTTATTTATTGTTAAGATCGTGATGTTGAAACTTATTGCCAGAAGTTTAAAATAATACATTCCTGATGATTTCAGTCATTATCTTTTTCGTCATTTGTATTGCCTTTAGCCTCTGGAATCCTCCATATGAAAATCAACGGGCAAAAATAATATACTGGACATTCTGTCTGGCAGCAGTGCTTATTGTCGGCTTTCGCGGTGAGATCGATAAGGATTATGCCGCTTATGACGAAATGTTCCGAACAAACTGGTTGCTGGTCGAGCCTACGTTTTTAGTAATCCGGTTTCTGGTGCGGGACCTCTTTGGAGGAAATGTCGTCGGTTTGATGTTGGTTTATGCACTGATTGGTATACCCCTTAAATTCATTGCTATCGAGCGTTATTCGGCTTTTGTCTTTCCGAGTTTGCTCATATGGATTGGAAATCTGATGATTCTGCAGGATATGACACAAATACGTGCTTCCGTAGCATGTGGTATTCTGCTGCTTTCGATAAAGTCCCTTTACGAAAAAAACTGGAAGCAATATTTCATGTTTGTATTGCTTGCTACGATGTTCCATGCATCGGCTTTGCTGATGATTCCGTTGTGGTTTCTGTCCGGGAAACAAATTAATCGCTATACTTGGTCGGGAGTTATCTTGGGCGGGTATACTCTCTCTTTATGCGGTATTTACTTTACCTCGTTGTTATCGTTTATTCCCATTGATTTCGTACAGAGTAAAATAGATATATATAGCGTAGAAATTACGGATGACGGAGGTGCCAATATTTTTGGAACATTCCAAATGACCCGAATTGCTCTTTTTTTGATTCTTTTGTGGAACGTCCGTAAAATAGCGATTTTTAACCGTTATGCTCCTTTACTGTTGAAGATCATGGCTTGTGGTCTAGCAGCTCTCCCACTTTTTAAAAACAGTCTGGTCGCCGGGCTTCGCATTACGGAACTATTGACCTGTGTAGATATTCTGCTTTACCCGATGCTGCTTTACCTTATTCCGTTTCGTATGGTGGGTGAGTGGATTATAGTAGGGTATAGTGCCGCCATTATATATGGCCGTCTTTTTATCGAAGAGTTACTTAAATAATATTAGTTATGCCTAATCTGACCATGACATTTCTTTACATGGAGCGCGAGCATGTTGGCAAGGATGTCACTTGTGTGCCCGATTACCTCGGGCGGGCGCTCGGATGCAAGGTTGAGATTGTGTCGCTCACAAGCGCAACAAACCGCGATTTTCCCGTTGAGCTCGACGGAATACGGTACCGGTTTCTTTTTCGTCGCGGCGACCGGGGCAATGGCTGGTACAAACTTGTGTTTTTCTGGTGGTATCTGATTCGGCATGCGAAGAAAATCGACATTTTAATGCGATTTCATTATTCTGTTCAGACTGTAATCGAGGCTATTCTTTACAAGGTTTTTAATCCCCGGGGGAAAGTATATGTTAAATGCGATACCAATCAGCATATTATTGAAAAATTTCCCAACTCCTCTTCCTGGGGATGGAATCCGGGTGAATGGGTCAGGCGTTGTTTGTACAGGATGGCAATCAGAAAGATTGATGTCATATCGTGTGAAACGATGGAGGCGTTTCATACCATGTCTGAAAGTAGTTCTCCTTATTTAGCTTTTGGAGATAAACTGGTCTTTGCTCCCAATGGATTCGATGAGCGCCTGCGGAGCCGCCTGGGGGTTATTCCGAAACCTTTTCCCGAAAAAGAAAATATCATGCTGACGGTCGGGCGGCTTGGAACTGAAGAGAAAAATACCGAAATGCTCCTTAAGGCTTTGGAAAAGCTTGAGCTGCAAGATTGGAAATTTTATTTTATCGGTTCTGTCGAACCACATTTTAAAATAGAAATTGACCGTTTTTTCAAAACACATCCGGATAAAAAGGACTCGTTGATTTTTATAGGGGCAATTTTCGATAAACGGACTTTATGGGAATATTATAATCGGGCCAAAGTATTTGTTCTTACTTCGCGCTGGGAAAGTTACGGACTTGTTTTAAATGAGGCCAAACGGTTTGGTTGCTATCTGGTGTCGACCGAAGTCGGTGCTGCTCACGATTTGATTGAAGGAAAATACGGAGAGTTTATAAAGCAAGAGGATTTTGCTCATTTGCAAGATGTATTACAGCATATTATTGATGGAAAGACAGTTGTTGACGTATATAATAATTCCGATTTACAGGAGCTGTCCTGGCAAAGCGTACTGTGTCCAGTTATTGAGAGATTAAAAAAATAGATGTATGGCGGTCAATATCTTGTGTGTTGTCGTATTATACAAAATGCAATTGAATCGGTCCGCATCCTTTCTGTCTCTTTACAGGCAGGTGGGGGATTGTGATGCAACTGTCGATTTTTTCATTTATGATAATTCCCCGTTGGCAGATGTCGGGCTTTCTGAATTCCCAGACATACATTATTTCCATTGTCCGGGAAATACGGGTTTGGGAGCCGCCTATAATGCGGCAGCCCGTTATGCAGAAGAAAAGGGGTTTGACTGGGTGTTGTTATTGGATCAGGATACTGTCCTACCCGATAATTTTCTCCAATCTTATGTGAAGGCTATTCAGGAGAATCCGGGAATCCAGGTGTTTGCGCCACGGGTGTCATTGTCTGGTAAAAGTTTGTTGTCGCCCATGAAGCGTTGGAGAAAACAGGCTACGCATTTGGTTGCAGAAAAGACTTATCCCATCCGGCAGTATTTGGTTATCAATAGCGGGTTGTGTGTGAAAACCTCATTGTTTATGCAAAGTGGTGGATACGATGAGAAGGTATGGCTGGATTTTGCCGATATGCAATTTATCCGGAAATTGTTGCATGTCGGTGTCCGGTGTTTCTATCTTTTGTCTTGTGAGTGTATGCAGCACTTTTCCAATTTGGAAACTGATCCGGAAAAATTGAAACAGCGGTTCGATATCTATATTGCCTGTGCCCGGAATTGTGAATATTATGATATGGCGGACTGGATATTCAGGCAATATTGTGTCTTGTCACATACAATAGGTTTGACGATCCGTACCCGAAGTGTTTATTTTTTGAAATGTTTTTTTACCCGCTATTTATTTTAGTGCTGAATATTTTACGTGTATAATAAATGCGGGATTTTTCTCGCGCATTGCTACACGTAGGTTGTCAATGAATGAGTCTCATGATCTCTGTCTGTGTTGCTACATATAACGGTGAAAAATATATTCGCGAACAACTCGTTTCCATTATTGCCCAATTAGGCCCAAACGATGAAGTAATCGTATCCGATGACGGATCGGTTGACTGTACACTCGATATCATTTCTGGAATAGGCGATTCCCGTATCAGGGTTTTGCATCATGACAAGTTGGTGCGGTTTCCCCATACTTTTGATTATACGACACACAATGTTGAAAATGCCTTGTATCATGCAAAGGGGGATTTTATTTTTTTGGCGGACCAGGATGACGTATGGCTTCCGGGCAAGGTGAACGTCATGAGTTCGGCGTTGCGCGACCATCTGCTTGTCCTCTCGGACTGCAAGGTCACTGACGCCTCTCTACGGATCATGCATGAATCTTATTTTGAACTTAACGATTCGCGGCCCGGAGTGCTTCGTAATCTCATACGCAATTCGTTTCTCGGGTCGTGTATGGCCTTTCGTCGGGAGTTGCTCGATAGTGCCTTGCCTTTTCCTGCTCATACCGTTCCACACGACATCTGGCTTGGGCTGCTGGCTTGCCTGCGCGGGAAGGTCGCTTTTGTAAATCAGCCCCTTTTATTTTATCGAAGGCACGAGGCGACTGTGTCGAGTTCCTGTAGGCAAAGTTCTTTTTCGCTCATGTTCAAGGTGAAATACCGATTATTATGTTTTTGGGCCTTGTTGAAAAGACATTGGGGGATTTCGTCTTTTTTTAATCCTGTATCATGAAAAAAATTCTTCATATTTCGAAATTCTATCCGCCGTATATAGGCGGGATTGAAACTGTGTGCCACGAAATTATCGTGCATTCGCATCGGTATCAGCATCGGGTTGTCTGCTTCAATGGCGATAGGGACAGTATGAACGATGTGTACGAAGGTGTTGAAATAACCAGGGTAGGGCCTTTTGCCAGTGTGGCCAGCCAGCCTGTTTCTTTTTCTTATTTTGGCCGATTGAAAAGACTGATTTCATCTTTCGAACCGCATATCATCCATTTTCATGCTCCCAATCCGCTGGTAAGTCTTTATCTGCTTCTCGTGATTCCGCGGCGGTGTAAACTGATTGTTCACTACCATGCCGAGATATGCACGTCGAAAATGCTCTATGCCTGCTACCGGCCAATCGAACAGTGGTTGTTCCGGCGGGCAGATGTTATTATTGCCACGAGCCCTAAATTGCAGACTGATGCGGCAGCCCTTGGTAAATTTCAGAAAAAGTGTACCGTGGTCGAAAATGTGATTACGACCGATGATCTGGATATATCGCCTGATGACGAAAAACGCATTGAGGAGTTAAAACGGCGTTTTGGCAATAAACCGGTCGTGCTCGCTTTCGGTCGGCATGTCCCGTATAAGGGGTTCGAATACCTGATAGAGGCTGAAAGGATGATAAAAAACGATTGTGTGGTCGTAATCGGCGGAGAGGGCCCTTTAACAGAGGAGCTGAAAGCCATGTCGGATTCTCCGCGCATCCATTTTGTCGGGCGAATTCCCGACGACGAGTTGAAACTATATCTGCATGCAGCATCCGTATTTGCTTTCCCGTCGATAACTTCTGCCGAGGCATTCGGGATCGTCTTGTTACAGGCCATGTATTGTAAAACTCCGCCTGTTACTTTTACGATTCCTACATCGGGGGTGAATTTCGTCAATCTGAACGGGGTGACCGGAATCGAAGTGGAAAACGGGAATGCGGCTGCTTTTGCCGGGGCCGTCGATATGTTGCTGTCTGATTCCGAGATGCATGCGGGAATGGGAGCCGCCGGCCGTGAGCGTGTGATACGGAATTTTACGTGGGAAAGCATCGATGCCAAAATAGCGGAAATATACGATTCCCTATAGCCGGGGGCTGTCCGATGGAAATTTCGGAAACGACCGGTTTTGCCGGCAATTAATGGACGGACTTTATAAAGTCCGTCCATTTTTTTATTCGAACCGGATGAACAGCCGGCCGTCGGTCAGGCAGTGGGGGCAATACGGGTCGCAGTAGTCCGCGGCGTAGATGTTTCCGCATACGGGGCAGACCAGATAGCTCTCCGCGGGGTTGTCGGACTGATCGGAGGCCGGAGATGCGCCGGCTTCATTTCCCGGGGCGGCGCTTATGCCGGGTGTGTGGCCGGTGTGGGTTTGGGCTCCGGGTGCCGTCCTGCGGCAGCGTGCGATCAGCGCCAGGTGCCGGACATCCCCTGCACGTGCCCAGATTAAGGTGCGGGCCGCATAGCGGTTGCCTTTGGCGAGCGCCCGGCCGATGTCGTCCGTGGAATGCGTTTCGAGCGTGCGGCGTTCGTAGTCGATGCTTCGTTGCAGGTTGCTGTCGGTCGTGCCGTGGAACACCGTGACTTTTACCGGCGGAGTGTAGTTGCCGCCGGACCGCACGATTACGTCTGCGCAGTTGTATTCGTGCAGCCGTTCGGCGAACGCCATGGCGCGGAACAGCCGTGCGGCATCGTGCCGATGCTCTTTCGCAGCGATGTCCGCAAAGTGGTCGAACTGTGCCGATTGGATGTGTTTACGGCGGCAGCATGCGTCCAAATCCGACAGGATTTCCTCCCACGGCGAGTGCTGCGGCGACTTGCGCTCGCGCATCGCTGCGAAGAATATCCAGATGAGGATACATGTCGATACCACGAATAACAGCAGTACCAATAACGGGCGGACTTTCATAGGCTTGCAATGGAGTGAATTCTTTTGGGGGATTTATTCCCGCGAATGCATTTTTTATGCCAGAGGAGCCTGCACCGTATGCCCTGCGGGGTGTCGCACGGGGTTTCGTGCCGGACGTGTCGGCATGGACTGCAGCCCGGCGGGCAAAGCAAAAGGCGGAACACGAAAGGTTCCGCCTTTTACCGTATGCCGGTGTGCTTACAGCCGGGCCTTGATGGCTTTCGACGCCTCTTCGTAGCCGGGTTTGTCCAGCAGGGCGAACATGTTCTTCTTGTAGGCCTCCACGCCGGGCTGGTCGAACGGATTGACGCCGAGCATATAGCCGCTGATGCCGCAGGCTTTTTCGAAGAAGTAGAGCAGGGCGCCAATGGCGTGCTCGCCGATTTCCGGGATTTCGATGCGGATATTGGGCACGCCGCCGTCCACATGCGCCAGTTGCACGCCCAGTTCGGCCATGCGGTTGACCTCCGAGATGCGTTTCCCGGCCAGGAAGTTGAGGCCGTCGAGGTTTTCCCCGTCGGCTTCGATAATCACTTCATGTGCGGGTTTGGCTACCGAGATGATGGTTTCGAACAACGTGCGCTCGCCGTCCTGGATATACTGCCCCATCGAGTGCAAATCGGCCGTCAGCGTGACGCTTGCCGGGAAGATGCCCTTGCCGTCCTTACCTTCGCTTTCGCCGTAGAGCTGTTTCCACCACTCGTTGATATACTGGAGTTTGGGCTCGTAGGAACCGAGAATTTCGATTTTCTTGCCTCCGTTGTAGAGTTCGTTGCGCACGGCGGCGTAGATGGCAGCCGGGTTCTTTTCGAACGGCGTGCCGTCGGCCGTCGCACGCTCCATCTCCTGCGCGCCGCGCACCAGTTCGGCGATGTCGACGCCGGCTGCGGCCAGCGGCAGCAGGCCTACGGGCGTGAGCACCGAGAACCGTCCGCCCACGTCGTCGGGAATGACGAACGTCGGGTAACCCTCGTTGGTGGCGAGCGTCTTCAGCGCCCCGCGCGCCTTGTCGGTAATGGCCACGATACGCTCGGCAGCCTCTTTCTTGCCGTAGCGTTTCTCGATTTCGGCCTTTATCAGGCGGAATGCGATGGCCGGTTCGGTCGTCGTACCCGATTTGGAGATGACGATGGTTGCGATTGAATACTCCTTGACGGCTTCGAGCAGTTCGTAGGTGTAATCCTCGGAGATGTTCTGGCCTGCGAAGAGCACCGTGGGGGCCGTCTGCTTTTTGTGCAGGAACTTGAACGAATCGCTCATGGCCTCGAGTACGGCCTTGGCGCCCAGGTACGAACCGCCGATGCCGATGCAGATGATGACTTCGGCTTTCGCGCGGAGTTTTGCCGCCTGCTTTTCGATGGCCTCGATGTCGGCCGCCGAAATCGACGAGGGGAGGTGCACCCACCCCAGGAAGTCGTTGCCGGCACCCTTGCCCGACTGCAGCAGTGCGTTGGCTGCCTGTGCCCTGGTCGCGGAGTCGGCCGAAACCGCAATGCCCGTTTTGGAGATGTCTAATTTAATCGTTTCCATGGTATTGTCAAATTAATTTGGTTGTCAGTTCTTTCATGCATTTGCGGGCCGACGCCCCCTGGTAAAGTACGTTGTAGACCATGTCGGCAATCGGCATTTCGACCTTGTGGCGGGCGTTGATGTGGCGGATGCAGTCCGCGGCGAAATAGCCCTCGGCCACCATCGTCATTTCGTTCAGGGCGCTCTTGACCGTGCATCCGTGCCCGATTAGCAGGCCGAGCCTGCGGTTGCGGCTGTATACCGAATAGCAGGTCACGAGCAGGTCGCCCAGGTAGCCCGAAACGAGCGTGTCGCGTTCCGCCGGATAGCTCTCTTCGAGAAACCGGCGCATCTCTCCGGCGCTGTTGGCGATTAGCACCGCGAGGAAGTTGTCGCCGTAGCCCAGCCCGACGGCGATGCCGACCGAGAGTGCGTAAATGTTTTTCAGGATTGCGGCATATTCGATGCCGTAAAGGTCGGTCGAGTAACTCAAATGAATGTAGTCCGTTGCGAATTTCGCCCCCAGCATCCGGGCGTTCTCCGGATCGGTGCAGACCACCGTGAGGTAGGAGAGCTTGCCGCGCGAAACCTCTTCGGCGTGCGAGGGGCCCGTGACGATGCCGATTTGTTTGTAGGACAATTCGTAGCGGTCGTGGATGTATTCGACGATGGTTTTGTAGTCGCCCGGGACGATGCCCTTGATGGCCGAAACGATGAATTTGTCGTGCAGCGAAACCGTCAGCGGTTCGAGGAATGTCTTGAGGTAGGCCGAGGGAGTCGCCAGGATGACGATGTCGGCGTCGCGGACTACGGCATCGAGGTCGTCGGAGGGGGCGATGCGCCCGCGGTCGAACTCCACGTCGCTCAAATAGCGGGGATTGCGGCCCTCGGTGAGCAGTCCGTCGAGCACTTCGGGATTGCGGACATACCAGCCTACACGCAATTCGTTGGCTGTGAGCAGCCCGACGATGGCTGTCGCCCAGCTGCCGTAACCGATGACGGCGCAGCGGGCCTCTTTTCCGATTTTATATTCCATGTAAGGAGCGATTGTTTCGGTGTACAAATGTAATCAAAAAAAATAATAAAAAAATGTAAAAATATCCCTCGCTTTTTGCTACCTTTGTCCGGATATGTCATCTTGGGATTGCGATTCCGGCGGAAGGCCGGAACGAACGGCATATATGAAGTTGATAATAAAATAATTAGTGGAAACATAACCGTTGGGTGTTGCATTATGGGACTTTTTTCTTTGACACAGGAGGTGGCCATCGACCTCGGTACGGCCAACACGCTGATAATTTATAACGGCAAGGTCGTCGTCGACGAACCGTCGATCGTGGCCCTCGACGTGCATACGGGCAAACTCGTGGCCATCGGCCATCAGGCGCGCCAGATGCATGAGAAAACCAATCCGAACATCAAAACGATCCGCCCCCTGAAAGACGGTGTGATAGCCGACTTCAACGCTACGGAGCTGATGCTGCGCGGGATGATCAAGAAAGTCAAGACCTCGGGCAGCCTTTTCGCCCCTTCGCTGCGGATGGTGATTTGCATCCCGTCGGGTTCGACCAATGTCGAGATACGTGCCGTGCGCGACTCGGCCGAGCACGCCGGCGGCCGCGAAGTCTACATGATCTACGAACCGATGGCCGCCGCGCTGGGCGCCGGCCTCGATGTCGAAGCGCCCGAGGGCAACATGGTCATCGATATCGGCGGCGGTACGTCGGAGATCGCCTGCATTTCGCTGGGCGGCATCGTCTGCTCCGAGTCGATCAATATCGCCGGCGACGTCTTTACCAACGACATCCAGAGTTACGTGCGCCAGCAGCACAACATCCGTATCGGCGAACGCACGGCCGAAGCCATCAAATGTTCGATCGGCGCCGCCGTTTCCGACTTGGAGGAAGAGCCCGAGGACTTCGTGGTGACGGGCCCCAACATGCTGACGGCCCTGCCGCAGACCGTGTCGTTGAGTTACAGCGAAATCGCCTATGCCCTCGAGAAGTCGCTCACGAAGATCGACGCCGCGCTGATGAAGGTGCTCGAGTCGATGCCGCCCGAGCTTTACGCCGACATCGTGAAGAACGGTATTTACCTGGCGGGCGGCGGCGCCCTCATAAAGGGCCTCGACCGACGCCTGAACGAAAAGACCGGCATTCCGTTCCATGTGGCCGAAGATCCGCTGCGTGCCATTGCACGCGGTACGGGCATCGCACTGAAGAACATCAACCGCTTCTCGTTCTTGATGAAGTAATCTGCCCGCGGAGCGGCTCCGGGATTTCGCCCGCCGAGCGGCCTGCGGGGTGCCGGCAGGTTTGCGCAGTGCGGAGGCCTCCCGGCACAGAAGGCGGAGAAAAAAGGATACGAAACGGACCGGAGTAAAATCCGGCCCATGCGAAATAATGATTGCGGGCCCGGTGTCCGCAATCTCAAATTAACGAGAAACCTTGCGCAAGCTTTTAGAGTTCATCCGGAGTACCTATGTCGTGGTGCTGTTCGTCGTGCTCGAGGCCATAGCCATCAGCTACTACGCCCACTCGACCTACTACACGCAGGCGCGGCTGCTGGCACGCTCGAACCAGGTGGTCGGGGGCGTGCACGGCCTGTTTGCGGGCATCCGGCATTATTTTTCGCTCGGACGGGAGAACCGCAACCTGCTTGCGTATGTGGCCGAGCTCAAAGAGCGGCTCGCCATGTCCGAAGAGATCGGCGACGTGGTGCGGCTCGACAGCTACATGCAGGAACTCGGGGCTTCGAAGTACCGCGTCATGACCGCTTCGGTGATTTCCAATACGGTCAACCGGGCGCAGAACCTGATTGTCCTGAACCGCGGCCGCCGCGACGGGGTCGTCGAGGAGATGGCGCTGCTCGCTTCGGACGGCTCGATGGCGGGCTACGTGGTCGACTGCTCGGAGCGTTATTCGGTGGTGATGTCGGTGCTCAACACCTCATTCCGCGCCAGCGGCAAACTCGTCGGGGACGATTACTTCGGCTCGATTTACTGGGACGGGGTCGACCCGCATACCGTGGTGCTGGACGAATTGTCGAAATATGCCGAGCCGCAGCCCGGGCAGGAGGTCGTTACGACCGGGTTTTCGCAGTATTTCCCGGCCGACGTGCTCATCGGCTGGGTCGAAAGCGCCGAGCTGAACGAAACCCGCACGGCCTATAAGGTGCATGTGAGGCTGGCGGCCGAAATGTCGCGCCTGACGGACGTGATTCTCGTCGAGAACCGCGATATGTCGGAGGTGCGCGGTCTGCAGAACAGTGAAAAAGTAGAACAACATACCCGGCTGAATTAGATGTACAGGACGCTTCCATATTTCATGCTCTTCGTAGTGACGGTGCTTTTGCAGGTTTTCCTGTTCGACAACCTGTCGATCAGCATTTACCTCAATCCGCTCGTCTACGTGGCTTTCATCGCCCTGCTGCCGCTCGATACGCCGCCAATCGTATTGCTGCTGTCGGGCCTGGCCGTGGGCGTGACGATGGACTTTGCGATGGGGGCCGCGGGGGTGAACACCATCGCCACGCTGTTCATCGCGTTCGTCCGTCCGGCGCTTCTCGGGGTGCTGTACGGCCGTGACGACATGCGCGAGGGCGGTATCCCCTGCACCGGCCGCCTCGGTAAGCGGGTGTTTCTGAACTACATCGTCGTGCTGGTGCTGGTGCACCACGCCCTCTTTTTCTCGCTGGAGGCCCTTTCATGGACGCATCTCGTGCGTACGCTGGTGCGTATCGTCGCGAGCAGCGCCGTGTCCGTGGCCTTTGTCTGGATTATCGCCCGGATTTTCACCGCCAAACTTCCCGTCCGCGTATGAGAAACTCCGAGGGTTTCGTCCGGATGCGCACGTTGCAGTGCGTGGTGCTCTTCATCTTCCTGCTGATTGCCGGGCGCCTGGCCTATATCCAGCTTGTCGATTCGCGTTACAACGAACTGGCCAAGGCCAATGTGCTGCGCCATGTCGTGCAGTACCCGCCGCGCGGCGAGGTGTTCGACCGCAACGGGGAATACCTCGTGCAGAGCCGCGAGTGCTACGACCTGATGGTGATTTACAGCGAAATCGACAAACACGGATTCGATACGGCACGCATGTGCGACGTGCTGGGCCTTTCGCGCGAGAAGCTCGAAAAAGAGCTGGCCAACGCCCGGATGCGTCCCCGTGCGCCCCGTGTGGTGACGAATTATATTTCCAAGGAGGACAAGCTCCGGTTCGACGAGTGCAATTTCCGGGGATTCTACACAGTCTACCGCACCGTCCGGCGTTATCCGCGCAAAATCGGCGGCAACCTGCTGGGATTCGTCAGCGAGGTGAATCCCGATTTCCTCAAGCGGAACCCCGAATACAAAGTCGGCGACTATGTGGGCATGGGAGGCGTGGAGTCGGCTTACGAGCCTCTGCTCAAGGGAAAAAAGGGCGTCCGCATCCAGGAGATAGATACCCACGGTGCCATCAAGGGTTCCTACATGAACGGCGTTTACGACTCGCTGCCCGATCCGGGCAAATACATCGTCAGCACCATCGACGCCCGACTGCAACTGTTGGGCGAGGAGCTGATGCGGGGCAAGGTCGGCGCGGCCGTGGCCATCGAACCCTCGACGGGCGAAATCCTGATGATGGTTTCCTCGCCGACCTACGACCCCGACGAACTGGTGGGGCGCGAACGCGGCAACAACTACATGAAAATGCTCGGCAACAAACGCAAACCGCTTTACAGCCGTGCCGTGAAGGCCAAATACCCGCCGGGATCGACGTTCAAACTGGTGCAGGGCCTCATCGGCCTGCAGGAAGGGGTGCTCCGTCCCTCGGACATGCATGTCTGCCACGAGGGCTACCAGGCCGGGCGGCGGCGCATGAAATGCCATGTGCATGCTTCGCCGCTCGATTTGCGCTATGCCGTGGCCACCTCGTGCAACGCCTATTTCTGCTATGTTTTCCGCGATATCCTCGACAACCGCAAATACGAAAACGTCAAGGAGGGTTTCGATGTCTGGAAAGAGTACGTTGAGAGTTTCGGTTTCGGCCGCAAGCTCGGTTCCGACTTCCTCGACGAGGGCAGCGGTTACGTGCCCGACCGTTCGTTCTACGACCGCCAGTACCGGGGCTCGTGGAACTCGCTGACCGTAATCTCGCTCGCCATCGGGCAGGATGCGCTGGGCTGCACGCCGCTGCAGCTGGCCAACCTGGCGGCCATCGTCGCCAACCGCGGCTATTATTACATTCCGCATATCGTCAAGAAAATCGAGGGACAGGATTCGCTCGACCGCCGTTTTTACGAGCGCCATTACACGAAAGTCGACCCTAAACATTTCGAACCGATTGTCGACGGCATGTGGAGGGGCGTCAACGTGGGCGGCACGTCGACCCTGGCGCGCCTCGAAGGGCTCGACGTCTGCGGCAAGACCGGTACGGCCGAAAACCCCCACGGGCGCGATCACTCGACATTCCTGTCGTTCGCCCCGAAGGACAACCCGAAAATCGCCATCTCGGTCTATGTCGAGAACGGCGGTTTCGGCGCCTCGGCGGCCCTGCCTATCGCCAGCCTCTTGGAGGAGTATTACCTGACGGATACGATTCGCCGCCCGGCTTTGCTGGAGCATATCAAGAATATGAACATCTATTATCCCGCCTATGACCGCTAACCGCCATAACAGTATTTTTTACGGGGTCGACCTCTGGACGGTGCTGCTGTATGTGTTGATTGTGGCGGCGGGATGGGTGTCGATTACTTCGGCTTCGTACGACGAGACGGCGGCCGATTTGTTCTCCTTCTCGCACTTCTATATGAAGCAGCTGATGTGGATTGCCGTAGCGTGGACCACGGCGCTCGTCGTGCTGCTGCTCGACGAGCGGTACTACCACATGTTCGCCTATCCGGCCTATTTCGCGGGACTTGTCCTGCTGCTCGGTGCGCTGGTGTTCGGACGCGAGGTCAACGGCGCCAAGGCGTGGTTCGAGTTCGGGTCGCTGCGCGTGCAGCCCGTCGAATTCGTTAAAATCGCCACGGCGCTCGCGCTTGCGCGCGTGATGAGCGCCTACTCGTTCTCGATCAACCGCCCCGGCGATTTGTTCAAGGTGGGCGTGGTAATCTGCATTCCGCTGTTCATCATCATCCTGCAGAACGACACTGGTTCGGGTATCGTGCTCGGCTCGTTCCTCTTCGTGCTCTACCGCGAGGGACTCAATAAGTGGCTCTGCATTCCGGTGCTGCTGATTGCCGCGCTGTTCATCTTCTCGTTCCTGCTTTCGCCCATGACGCTGCTCGTGTCGATTATCCTGGTGTGCACGCTTTCCGAGGCGATGATGAACGGCCTGTGGCGCTCGCGCATCATCTATCTCGCCGGGCTGGCGCTGGCGAGTATCCTGCTCTGCATGGTGATGGGGCTCCTCGCCCCGGGGTTCATGGATCTGCACGCCTGCCTGCTGACCGTGACGCTGTTGTCGCTGGTCGGCGTTGCGGCGTATGCCTACCGCTCGAACCTCAACAACATCTTCATCACGATGGGGCTGTTCCTCTGTACGATGGTTTTCCTGCCCACGACCGACTATATCTTCAACTCGATTCTCAAGCAGCACCAGCGCGACCGCATATTGAGTTTCCTGGGCATCATCAGCGATCCGCTCGGCACGGACTACAATGTCAACCAGTCGAAAATCGCCATCGGCTCGGGCGGTTTCTGGGGCAAGGGTTTCCTGGAAGGAACCCAAATCAAATACGGCTTCGTTCCCGAGCGGCACACCGACTTCATCTTCTGCACGGTGGGCGAGGAGTGGGGCTTCGTGGGGACGATGGCCGTCCTGGCGCTGCTGTGCCTGCTGATTCTACGCCTGATGCGCATGGGCGAGCGGCAGCAGGAGCCCTTCGGCCGCATCTATTGCTATTGCGTCGCGGCGATTCTGTTGTTCCACGTGCTGGTGAACGTGGGTATGACCATCGGCCTGATGCCTGTCATGGGCATTCCGCTGCCTTTCATGAGTTACGGCGGTTCGTCACTGATCGCCTTTACAATCCTATTGTTCATTGCCGTGCGGCTCGATGCGTCGACGCGGCAGTTTTCCCTGAATAAATATTGACAAACAGATGATTCGTTACAATCCCCGGGGCCTCACGGCGCAGCAAGTCGCCGAAAGCCGCCAAAAACACGGCGACAACATAATCACCCCGCCGAAAGATGATTCGGTCTGGAAACTGCTGGCCGACAAATTCCGCGACCCGATTATCCGCATCCTGCTGCTGGCGGCGGTGCTTTCGCTCGCCATCGGTTTCGTGCATAAGGATTTCACGGAGTCCATCGGCATAATCTGCGCCATCATCCTGGCTACCTGTGTCGGCTTCTGGTTCGAGTGGGACGCCATGCGGCGCTTCCGGCGGCTGAACCAGGTCAACGACGATATTCCGGTCAAAGCGATGCGCGACGGTACGATACGGGAAATTCCGCGCCGCGACGTTGTCGTGGGCGATGTGCTTTACATCGAGAGCGGTGAAACCGTTCCGGCCGACGGCGAGCTGGTCGAAGCCGTGTCGCTGCGCATCAACGAGTCGACGCTTACCGGCGAGCCGGAAGTGGACAAGACCGTGGACGAGGCGCATTTCGATTCCGATGCCACCTATCCGTCGAATGCCGTCCTGCGGGGTACGACCGTGGCGGACGGCTACGGCATCATGGTCACAACGGCCGTGGGCGATGCGACCGAGGCCGGGCGCGTCACCGAGCAGGCGACTGTCCAGAGCGAGGAGCAGACCCCGCTCAACCGCCAGCTGACGCGCCTTTCGAAACTCATCGGCCGTGCCGGCATCGCACTCTCCGTTGCGATTTTCTGCGTCATGCTCGGCAAGGCGGTTTTCGTCGGCGACCTGCTGGAGCAGGACTGGCTTACGATTTCGCAGCAGGTGCTGCATGTCTTCATGGTTTCGGTGGCCATTATCGTGATGGCCGTTCCCGAGGGGCTGCCGATGAGCATTACGCTGTCGCTGGCCATGTCCATGCGGCGCATGCTCAAGACCAACAACCTCGTGCGGCGCATGCACGCCTGCGAAACGATGGGCGCCGTGACGGTCATCTGCACCGACAAGACCGGTACGCTGACCCAGAACCGGATGCACGTGCAGGATGTGGTGCGCTACGACGACTTGCCGATGCATGGTTTCGCCGAGATTGTCGCTGCCAACTCGACGGCTTTCCTCGACGCTTCGGGCGCCGTTATCGGCAATCCGACCGAGGGGGCCCTGCTCGAGTGGCTCCGGTCGCAGGGCGAAGATTACGAACCGTTGCGTGCGGATGCGAAGCTTGTCGACCGCCTGACCTTCTCGACCGAGCGTAAATATATGGCGACGATTATCGAAAGCGGCGTTTCGGGCCGCCGGATAGTCTGCGTCAAGGGCGCACCCGAGATTGTGCGTGCCATGTGCCTGCCCGACGGCAAGGACACGCAGGTCGCCGAGCAGCTGCTCGGGTTCCAGGGCTGCGCGATGCGTACGCTCGCCGTTGCGTGGGCCGAAACCGCCGAGGAGGACTGCCAGCGTGCGGTCGCCGGAAACGGGTTGCACTTCGCGGGCGTTGCGGCGATTTCCGACCCCGTGCGCGAGGATGTGCCCGATGCCGTGGGCCGCTGCCTCAAGGCAGGGATCGACGTCAAAATCGTCACGGGCGATACGCCGGCCACGGCGCGGGAGATTGCCCGCCAAATCGGTCTTTGGGACGATGCCCGGGACAACGACCGCAACCATATGACCGGTACGGAATTCGCCGCGGCGAGCGACGAGGAGTTGCTCGGGCGCGTGCAGGAGCTGAAGATTATGTCCCGCGCCCGACCGCTCGACAAGCAGCGGCTCGTGCGGCTGCTGCAGCAGTGCGGCGAAGTGGTCGCCGTCACGGGCGACGGCACGAACGACGCTCCGGCGCTGAATTTCGCCAATGTGGGCCTCTCGATGGGGTCGGGCACTTCGGTGGCCAAGGACGCCAGCGACATTACGCTGCTCGACGACTCGTTCGCCTCGATTGCCACGGCCGTGATGTGGGGCCGTTCGCTTTACCGCAACATCCAGCGCTTCGTGCTGTTCCAGCTTACGATTAATTTCGCGGCCATCCTCATCTGTTTCGTCGGGGCGGTGTTCGGCACCGACATGCCGCTGACCGTGGTGCAGATACTCTGGGTCAACATCATCATGGATACGTTCGCGGCGATGGCGATGGCCTCGCTGCCGCCGAATCCCGAGGTGATGCTCGAAAAGCCCCGTCCGCGCGACGAATTCATCATTACCCCCGGCATGGCCCGCACGCTTTTCACCTGCGGCGTCATCATGGTCGCCGTATTGTTGAGCATGCTGTTCTGGTGGACGATTACGACGGGCGGACTGACCGTGCGCCAGTTGACGGTTTTCTTCTCGACGTTCGTTTTCCTGCAATTCTGGAATATGTTCAACGCCAAAGGTTTCGAAACACGCCATTCGGTCTTTACGTGCCTTCGCGGATGCAGGGAGTTTTTCCTGATTCTGCTGGCTATCGCCGTCGGTCAGGTGCTTATCGTCGAATTCGGCGGCGAAGTGTTCCGTACCGAACCGCTGGCATGGCGGGAGTGGGCCGCCATCATCGGCTGCACGTCGCTCATCGCCGTGGGCGGTGAAATTGTCCGGGCCGTGCGGCGCAGGCGATGATGGCGCCGTAGATGAAACAATCCCTCTTTTTTAGTCTGCTGGCAGCGTTTGCAGCACCTTTTTGCGTTTCGGCGCAGATGCAGGACAGCCTGGGAAACGAATGCCTGGTTCCGGCACACGAAAGCGCTTATGCCCGGCGTATCGACCGCCATACCTCTTCGAAAGCCTACCGGATGGCTTTCGTCGGTGTGCCCCTGGTCATCGGCGGTGTCGTTATGCAGGCCTATGACTCCGATTTCCGGCGCCTGCGCAACGGTTACGTCAAGTCGTTCCACCACGATTACGATGACTACCTGCAATATGCTCCTGCGGCGCTGATGCTCGGGATGAAAGCCTGCGGCGTCAAAGGCCGCAGTTCGTGGGGCCGCATGCTCGCTTCGGACGCTTTTTCCGTCGGGCTGATGGCGACGGCCGTCAACTCCCTGAAATATTCCTGCCGCGTGATGCGCCCCGACGGCTCTTCCCGCAACTCCTTTCCGTCGGGCCATACGGCGACGGTATTCATGACGGCGACGATGCTCCACAAGGAGTACGGGCACCGCAGTCCGTGGTACAGTATCGGTGCCTATACCGTCGCGACGGTAACGGGCGTCACGCGCCAGCTCAACAACCGCCACTGGATGAGCGACGTAATGGTGGGGGCGGGCATCGGCATCCTGGCTACGGAATTCGGCTATTTCCTCGCCGACCTGATTTTCAAAAACAAAGGGTTGAATGTCCCGGAAACGCAACTCGTGTACGATCGTTACCGCAGGCCTTCGTTCATCAGCTTTGAACTGGGCCTGACGATCGTGCCCGGTTCCTATATGCCTTATCCGGGCATGCACACCGAATTCAAAGCGGGCCCGACCGTCGGCGTGCAGGGGGCCTGGTTCGCCTCGCCCTATGTCGGCGTGGGAGGCCGTCTGGCCGTGACCAATCTGGAAATGAGCGTCAACGGCGTTTCGCAGGACAGCGACTTCGAATCCTGTTCCGTGGCGGCGGGGCTTTACCTCTCCTATCCGCTCTCCGCACGGTGGTTGCTGGGGGCGAAGGCGCTCGGTGGATTCGAACATTACAAAACCTGCCGAACCTCCTTGTACGAGCTGGGCGGGCGCGGCGGTTTTGTGCTCGGCACGGGCATCTCGTCGACCTACCTTGCCAGCCAGAATTTCGGAATCCGGTTCGCGACCGACTACGACATGGCTCCGCCTTTTGCAGGCGGTTCCCGCCAGCGGCTGCACAAGTTGATGCTGACGCTGGAGGCCTGCGCCGTGTTTTAGACGGCAGCTATGATGAAAAAGCGGGCTCCCTGTGTGAGGAAGCCCGCTTTTTTATAGCATGTACCCGGTTTTACAGGACGCCCTGTTCGACCATCGATTTGGCGACTTTCATGAAGCCGGCGATGTTGGCGCCTTTCATGTAGTTGACGAAGCCGTCTTTTTCGGTGCCGTATTCGAGGCAGGCGTGGTGTATCGACGACATGATTTGGTGCAGTTTGGCGTCGACCTCCTCGGCCGTCCAGTTGAGTTTCTGGGCGTTCTGCGTCATTTCCAGTCCCGAAGTGGCTACGCCGCCCGCGTTGACGGCCTTGCCCGGTCCGTAGGGAATCTTCGCCGCGATGAAAGCGTCGATGGCCTCGGGGCGGCAGCCCATGTTCGAAACTTCGGCCACGAGCTTCACGCCGTTGGCCAGCAGTTTCTTGGCATCCTCGCCGTCCAGCTCGTTCTGCGTGGCGCACGGCATGGCGATGTCGACCTTGACCTCCCACGGCTTTTTGCCTGCGAAGAACTGTGCGTTGGGGAATTTGCGCGCATAGGGTTCCACCACGTCGTTGTTCGACGCGCGGAGTTCGAGCATGTAGGCGATCTTTTCGGCGTTGAGGCCTTCGGGGTCGTAGATGTATCCGTCGGGGCCCGAGATTGTCACGACTTTGGCGCCCAGCTCGGTCGCTTTGGTCGCAGCACCCCATGCCACGTTGCCGAAGCCCGAGATGGCGATGGTCTGGCCCTTGATGTCCATGCCCGCCTTTTCGAGCATCTGGCGCAGGAAGTATACCGCACCGAAGCCCGTGGCCTCGGGACGAATCAGCGAACCGCCGTAGGTCATGCCCTTGCCGGTCAGTACGCCCGTATTTTCGCGCGCCAGTTTGCGGTACATGCCGTAGAGGTAGCCGATTTCGCGGCCGCCCACGCCGATATCACCGGCGGGAACGTCCGTTTCAGGGCCGATATGGCGCCACAGCTCGACCATAAAGGCCTGGCAGAAACGCATGACCTCCCCGTTTGACTTGCCTTTGGGGTTGAAGTCCGAGCCGCCTTTGGCACCGCCCATCGGCAGCGTCGTCAGCGCATTTTTGAAGATTTGCTCGAAGCCGAGGAATTTCAGAATCGAGGGGTTCACCGAGGGGTGGAAACGCAGGCCTCCCTTGTAGGGGCCGATTGCGTTGTTGAACTGGACGCGGTAGCCGGTGTTGACCTGCACCTCGCCCTTGTCGTCTACCCAGACCACCTTGAAAGTAAAACTGCGGTCAGGCTCCACGATACGCTCTGCGATGCGGTTGGCCTCGAATTCCGGATGCTGGTTGTAGGTGTCCTCTACCGTCATGAGAACTTCGCGCACGGCCTGCAGGTATTCGCTTTCGCCGGGGTGCTTGCGCTCAAGTTCCGCCATTAATTTGTTTACATTCATATTGCCTGAAGTTTTAAAGGTTGTTTCTTTATTACAAATATAATATTATTTCTTATAGATTGTAACTTTCAGGCAAATTTTTCAGCGGAATTATTATTGTTCCTGCTCTTTTTTTACGATACCCTTGTTCGAGCGGCCGTCGATGCAGACCCACAGCGGACGCTCGAAACGCACCTGCCGCAGGAACGTTCCCTCGTAGATTGCGCTGCGTCGGTCGAGTTCCTCCTCGCGGAAGATGCCGTCGCCGCGGAACGGGCTGATGGTAAGGTAGCCCACGCCCAGCGAGGTGACGTTCTGGAAGAAGTGCGTGCCCTGCGAGGGCTCCACTTCGAACTTTTCGATGCCGCATTCGACGATTACCTTGGCCTCCGAGATGTGGTTCCACTTTACGGGAACCCCGAGGAACGGGTCGGACGAGCCCCAGCGGCCCGGACCTACGAGGATGTAGGAGCGCTTCTCGTCGCGCATGCGGTTGTTGAAGGCGAGCAGTTCGTCGGCGATTTTCTCGGTCGAAAGCGAGTCGAACGTATCGTTCTTGATGTAGATGATGTCCGAGATGTCGTTCATCATGCCGATGCCGAGGGCGTTTTCCCCGTAAATCAGGGCGTCGGCCGTGTTCACCAGGCTCCAGTCGATCGGACGGTTGTCCTGGTTGTCGATGATCGGGCGGATTTGCAGCAGGTTGAATATCTGCTGCTGCCCCGGCGCCACGTCCATGTTGACGGCGAATTCGACCTCCACGGGACAACGCATCTCCTCGGCGCCCAGCGTCAGGATGTCGGTGATGATTTCCGCCAGCGGGAACGTGTTGTATTTTAATATGTTGTTGAATGTGATGACTTTGCGCCCCCGGTCGAACGGACTGTCCGAGATACGCTCGTTCTCGCGGTCCCATACCGAGCAGACGAACCGGGCGTTGCGGAAATTGGCGATTTGCGAAAGGTCGAGCCTGCGCAGGTTCACCGCGTCGTTAATCGACGTGCGGAACTCTTCGGGCTCCAGGCTCAGGGCCAGCACCTCGTTCTGCGTGTCGCGCAGCGCCAGCTCGGGTGTCGAGGTCTGGAGCACTTTCTGCGGGTAGCGGGGCGAGAAACGCAGCGTGCGGCCGCCGTCGACCACCAGTTTGCCCAATCCCATGGCGATGTTGCAGACGCCGTCCGCGGCGGTTTCGTCGCCGATGGGATAGTAGTTGATCGAGCGTGCGACGCCCGAGAGGGTCGGGAAGAAAAGTCCGTCCTGCTCCGTGCCGCATACCTCCTGGATGATGACGGCCATCTTCTCCTCCGAAATCAGGTTCTGCGACGAGGAGAGGTAAGCCCTCGACGTGGCGAAGTAGACCGAGGCGTAGACGCTCTTGACGGCTTTGAGCAGCAGGCGCAGCATCTGGTCTTCGTTGTCCACGTAGGGAATCATGTAGGTAGAGTAGATGCCTGCGAAAGGCTGGTAGTGCGAGTCCTCGAGCTTCGACGACGAGCGCACGGCCAGCGGCGTGCGGACGGTCTGGATGTAGGCTTTCAGCTCCTGCTGCAATTTGACGGGAACCGTCGAACTGACGAACTCCGAGAGTATCTCTTCGTCCGAGAACTCCTGCGAAATGATGTATTTGAGGCCGTTGAGGCGGATGAAATCGTCGAAATAATCGGTGGCGATGACCACCGAACGGGGAATCATGATGCGTACGTTGGTGTGCTTGTCGTACTGGCGGTGTTTGAGCAGCATCGAGTTCATGAAGGCCAGGCCGCGGGCCTTGCCTCCGAGCGAACCCTCGCCGATGCGTGCGAAGGCCACCGCGTCGCTGTATGTTTCGGGGTCGAAGCGCGCCACGACGCCCTGCCCGAGCAGGGTGCGGTAGTCCTTGATCAGGTTGACGATTCGCTGCCGGTGTTCCTCCACCGACGGGAACTGGCTCTTGTTGCCCTTGCGGATTGCCGCCGCCAGCGGAAAAAGACCGCGGGAGTAGAGCCATTTCGAGAGGTGGTTCTGCGAGGTGTGGTACTCGAACGCCTTGTCGGGGATCGTGGCGATCATCTCCTGCATCTGGGCCAGGTCCTTGGCCTTGCCGATGACGGCTCCCGTATCGGGATCTTTGAAGAGGAACTCGCCGAATGCGAACTCCTTGGCGATGTAGTCGTGCAGTTGCGAAAGCAGCGTCTTGGAGTTTTTGGCGATGAATCCGGCGCCGAGTTCGCGGGCCTGCGCTTCGAATTCGGTCTGCGACGACTGCAGCAGCACGGGCATCAGCGGATTGTCGGCCTTGATGCGGCGGCAGAGGTCGATGCCTGCGTCGCGCTTCTCGCTCTCGGGCGGGTCGTTGCGGTGCAGCACGAACCCCACGTCGGAGATCACGCCCAGCAGGTTTTTCTTGTAGCGTTCGTACAGTTCCACCGCCTCTTCGTAGTTCGTGGCGAGCAGGATTTTGGGGCGTGCGCGCTTGCGCAGGATTTGCTGCTGCTCGTTGAACGCGTCTTTCAGGAACTCGGTGTTCTGCAGCAGGATTAGCTTGTAGAGTTCGGGCAGGTAGGTCGAATAGAAGCGGATGGAGTCCTCGACGAGCAGGATGGCCTGCACGCCGCCCTGGGCAATATCCTCCTCGGCGTTCATCTTGTCCTCGACGAGCTTGATGATCGCCATGATGAGGTCGGTGTTGCCGTGCCAGCCGAAGATGTAGTCGAGCCCCGAGCGGTCCTGCTCCTCGAGGCGGCGGTAGATGTCTTTCGAAAACGAGGTGAGCAGCGCCACGGGAATTTGCGAATGGCGCTCCTTGACGATCTTGGCGAACGAGAATACGTCCAGTTCGCCGACGTTGTACATCGTCAGGATGAAGTCGAACGAATCGTCCCTGCCGAGCAAATCGAGCGCCTCGAGCGTCGAGCTGACGCGCGTGAACGAGGGCGGGTTCGACATGTTCAGGTCGAGATACTCCTGGTTGATTTGCGACTCGATATGCCCGTCCTCCTCGAGGATGTATCCGTCGTAACTGCAGCAGACCAGCAGGATTTTGTGAATACGGTATTTCATAAACCGGTACTGGGCCCTATTCCCGTCCGGAAGATATTGTTCGAGGTTTTTGTTCATCGTGTCGCCTGTTTATAATCAACAAAAATAGGAAAAATTTGCCAACTGTGAAAAACGGGCTCCGCCAGCCGCGAAATAATCATTTCCGGCTGCTGCCGCCGGGCCGTGTTCCGTATTCCGGGGCGGGAAATGTGCGCGCTCCTGCGCTGGCTGCCATGTGTGTGCGAGTTTCCGGTACGGCCTGTTTTATTTTCGTTTTTTATTTCTATCTTTGTTCTGGTCAAAAAAACATTTGTAATGAGTACAGACAAATATATACTTCAGGAGGTCACCACGCCCGCGCTCGAACGCGAGTGGCTCGACTTTCCCAAGAAGATATACAAGGGAAACCGCAACTGGGTGTGTCCGCTCGACCCCGATATCCGCAAGATTTTCAACCCGGAAATCAACGAACTGTATGCCGACGGCGAGGCCGTCCGCTGGATAGCGCGCGACAAGGCGGGCCGGGCCGTAGGCCGCATCGCTGCGTTCTACAACCGCGAGAAAGCCGCCATCGAGGAGCAGCCCACGGGCGGCTGCGGCTTTTTCGAGTCGATTGACGACCAGCAGGTCGCGAACCTGATGTTCGACGCTTCGCGCATGTGGCTCGCCAGCCGCGGCATGGAGGCGATGGACGGCCCGATCAATTTCGGACAGCGCGACGCCTGGTGGGGATTGCTGGTCGAGGGATACGAATTCCAGCCGTTGTACGAAAACCCCTACAACCCGCCCTATTACAAGGAGTTGTTCGAGAATTACGGATTCCGGAACTATTTCAACCAGAATACCTATATCTGGAAAATTTACGACGACGACGTGAACGCGATGGTGCACGACCGCGCCAAACGCCTCTTCTCGACGCCGGGTTATCGTTTCCGCCAGATCGACATGTCGCGCATCGAAGAGGAGGCCGAGAATTTCCGCATCATCTACAACAAGGCGTGGTCGCTCTTCTCGGGCGTGAAACCCATGTCGCAGGAGGAGGCCTCCAAGATTATGAGTACGATGAAGCCGATTATCGACCCCGAAATCATCTTCTTCGCCTATTTCAACGACGAACCGATCGGCTTTTTCATCATGGTTCCCGATTTGAACCGCATCATCGGCAAGTTCAACGGCAAGTTCGGGCTGTTCCAGAAACTGCGCCTGATGTGGGATTTGAAAGTCCGCAAGGCCAGCGACCGTATCTTCGGCATCATCTTCGGCATCGCCCCCGAGTTCCACGGCAAGGGCGTCGAGTCGGGCATGATGCGCTACATCCTCGAGAAATACATGCGCACGCCGCGCAACCATTATAAGACCATCGAGTTCGCATGGGTCGGCGACTTCAATCCGGTTATGAACCGCATGATCGAGAGTTACGTCTGCGCCACGCGCCACAAGATGCACACCACCTACCGTTACCTGTTCGACCGGACGAAGGAGTTCCACCGCTGTCCGCGCCTGGGGGTGAAACGCCGCGAGTAAAACCTAAAAAAATCCGATAATGAAAACCACTGCTTTTACCAAGTACCACATTGCCGCGGGGGCGAAAATGGCCGAGTTCGCGGGATACAACATGCCGATTGAGTTCACGGGCATCAACGACGAACACATGGCCGTCCGCAACGGTGCCGGCGTATTCGACGTGAGCCACATGGGCGAAATCTGGGTCAAGGGGCCCCGGGCGGTCGATTTGCTGCAACGCATCACCACCAACGATGTATCGAAACTTTTCGACGGCAAGGTGCAGTATTCCTGCATGCCCAACGGCCGCGGGGGTATCGTGGACGACATTCTCGTTTACCGGGTCGACGCGCAAACCTACATGCTCTGCGTCAATGCCGCCAATATCGAAAAGGATTGGAACCACATTTGCGAGCAGGGCAAGGCCTTCGGCATGGAAGCCGGCCACGGCAAGGAGCTGTACAATGCGTCGGACGAAATCTGCCAGTTGGCCGTACAGGGGCCGCTGGCGATGAAAATCGTGCAGAAGATGTGTGCGGAACCGGTCGGGGAGATGGAGTACTATACGTTCCGCAAGATGCCTGTCGCAGGCTGCGATGCGATTCTGTCGATTACCGGTTATACCGGTTCGGGCGGCTGTGAAATCTATGTGGCCAATGAGGACGGCGACAAACTCTGGAAAGCGCTTTGGGAGGCCGGCGAGGAGTTCGACCTGAAGAATATCGGGCTCGGCGCCCGCGATACGCTGCGCCTCGAGAAGGGCTTCTGCCTTTACGGCAACGATATCGACGACACGACGTCGCCGATTGAGGGCGGATTGGGATGGATTACCAAGTTCGCCGAGGGCAAGGATTTCATCGACCGCGCACTGATGGAGAAGCAGAAAGCCGAGGGCGTGACGCGCAAGCTCGTGGGCTTCAAGATGATTGACCGCGGTATTCCCCGTCACGGCTACAAGATTGCCGCCTCCGACGGTACGGAAATCGGCCACGTCACTTCGGGTACGATGTCGCCCTGCATGAAGGTCGGATTCGGACTGGGATACGTGAAACCCGAATACGCGAAGCCGGGCACGGAGGTTGCCGTCATCATCCGCGAGAAGCCCGTGCGGGCCGAAGTGGTGAAGATTCCGTTCGTTTAACCCCTCCTCCGGGATAGCGGAACAGAGGGAACGATGGCCGGGTGCGCACACCGGCGAGTGTGCCGGGCGGTACTTTCCGCGAAGTGCGGTGCCGTTCTTGCGGCTCTCCGGCCGAAAGCGATTTTTGATTATTAACGTCCAGATTTTATGAGAGCAAAATATCTCGGACTCGACCTTTCGAGTCCCGTCGTGGTCAGCAGTTCGCCCTATACGGCGAATATGGCCAATATCGAACAGTGTGTCCGCAACGGTGCGGGCGCCGTTGTCCTGAAGTCTATTTTCGAGGAGCAGATTATCCGCCATGCCGCGGCGCTCGACTATGCGTCGCAGGGCATGGGCGATTCGGGCGAGTATCTCGAACGCTATATCGGCGACGCCTACAAGGGCGAATTCCTGAAACTCGTGGCCGATGCCCGCACGACGGGCGTCCCCGTTATCGCGAGCATCAACTGCATCGCTTCGGACGACGGGTGGACGGATTATGCCGTGTCGATGGAGCAGGCCGGTGCGGCGGCCCTCGAGCTGAATATCTTCCTCCAGCCGACCGACCGCCACCGTTCGGCGCAGGAGCTGGAGCAGGAGTATGCCGACGTCGTGCGCCGTGTGGCCGGGGCGGTGAAGATTCCGGTTTCGGTGAAACTGCCGATGCGCCTGACCAATGTACTGGCCGTGGCCGATACGCTGCTCGCCCGCGGGGCCCGCGGCGTGGTGATGTTCAACCGTTTCTTCGAGCCCGACATCGATGTGGAGCGGCTGGCGTTTGTCAACGGCAATCCTTTCAGCGAAGCCGGCGAGCTGCGCAACGTGCTGCGCAGCGTGGCGCTTTGTTCGACGGCCCTGCCGCAGTTGGACGTCGCCGTGTCGACGGGCGTGCATGACGGCGAGGCTGCCGTCAAGTCGCTTTTGTGCGGTGCGAATGCCGTGCAGGTCTGCTCTGCGATTCACGAGAAGGGCTACGGCGTAATCGTGGACATCAACCGGTTTATCGATTTGTGGGCCGAGCGCCACGGCTTCGAGTCGCTGGCCGAGTTCCGCGGCAGGATGAACTACGGAAATGCCGAAAGCGACGTCTATCAGCGTGTGCAGTATATGAAATATTTCCCGCACGACGCCGAGTAGCGTTGTCATTGCGAAAAATATCCCCGGAACTTGAGAAAAGTTCCGGGGATATTTTTAGGGTAATCGTTGCGGCAGCGAGCGGGGCACAAGCTTCCGGAAATTGCCCCGGCGCCGGCGATGTGCGGGAGCTTGTCCGGCGGCGGGCTGCGGTAGTGCATGTCGTAACCGGCATCTCTTTCCGTCGCGGCGCAGACTGTTGGCGGCGGCGTTTTTCCGTTGTCAGCGTGTCAGCCGGTGCATTCCTGCCGGTAAATCCGGTCGAAAGTTTCGCGCAGGCGTGCGCTGTCGCGAATCAGCGAACGCAGTTCGGCCTGTTTGCGGGCATTTTCGGATTCGGGAATCCACAGCCGGAGGTAACCGCCCTCGGCATATTTCTTTTGCAGATGTGCCATACAGCGTTCGAACTGTCCCGTCTGGTCGAGTGCGGGGTAGTGGGCCAGCCCGTATTGTATGGTGCGGCGGATTACGGTTTCCGGCTCCATGCAGCGGTCGGCTTCGGCGACGATGCGTCCGTAAATCGTGCGCGGGGCGTGGTCGGACGAGGCCCGGTGATCCTCGATTGCGTCGCGCATCACGGCGAGCTGCTCGCGGGAAAACAGCCTCTGCATGAACGTATCGGCGAGGAGTATCTCGCCCGAATGGATGTGGTGCCGCTCCCGTCCGTATGCCAGTCCCGTATCGTGGTAGGCGGCGATGGCATAGACCATTTCCGTATCCACGTCGTAATGCCGCGCGAGCGCGAGGCTTTGCCCGATGACCGTGCGGACGTGATCCGTGCGGTGCGCCGGATCGAAGGCTTCGTATCGGGGGATGATTTCAGCCTCGATGTAGGCTGTCAGCTTTTCGGATGGTTTCATCGTACAAAGATAAGGATTATTTGTTTGATGCATGGCCGGCATACGGTTTTCCGCAAACAGCGGTTTTGTCCTAAAAAAGATTTCCCGGGCTTTGCCCGGGAAATCTTTTCTGAAATCATATCGGGGTTTCCGCCCCGAAGTGCGTGCGGTTACTTGAACGAACGATCGTGCAGGAAGAGTTTGTCCTTCGTGTTGTTCATGTATACGTGGAAAGTTGCTAGTTTATCGTAGCCCTCTCTGATATCTTGATTTACTTTCCAAGTGTGATCCCATTCGCCGATGTCTGTCGAAAGACGGAAAACATTGTAGAACAACGGGCCTTTTTCTGTAGCGCCTCCACCTTGCCCCGGCTCTGCGAATCCGGACTGGCGGCAGTCGTCTTCGCGGTGGCCCCAGTGTTCTACCGTGCCGTCGGCAAAGGAACAGATGAATTTGTAGCGGCTGTCCCCGTTTTCGGCCACGCGCCAAGCATAATCGGTAATGCTCCAAACACCGTTTCCGTCGTAAGTGAGTTCCGCTTTTTCACCGCCGTTTATACGCCAGAATTCGACTTTGCTGATCTTCTGCATCGTATATTTCATCGTATTGAAGTCCATGTAGAGGCGGTAAATACCCTCTTCCTTGATCGTCGTGGCGTTTGCACCGGATGCTTTCTCGATGCTGCCGTCATCGGCAAGGCTGTAATTGATGCCGTTGTTGTCTGTGATGGTCAGCGTGTTGGCCGTCAGTTTGGTGTATGCCTCGAAAGCTCCGGCCTCCCGGTCGTCGTTGAACTCGCCGCCCTTCGACGTGTGGAGTATGCTGGCTGCCGAAAGGGCGATGGTTGCCTGTGCTTCGGTGGCAGCACCCGAGATGTTTACGGAGGTGGGGATTGCCATTCCGGGTTTGTCGCTGAACGAGCGCTCGAGCAGGAAAAGCGGGGCGTCCGTGTTGTTCATGTGCAGACGGAACGTAACCAGTTTGCCGAAACCTTCTCTTGCAGCTTCGTTGGTTTTCCACGTGTTATCCCATTTGCCGTCGTACGAGTGGCGGAAAATGTTGTAGAACAGCGGATTCTTATTTTCCTCGGACTCCCCGGAACCACGGCAATCGTCCTCGAAGTGGCCCCAGTACTCGGCAGAACCGTCGGCAAAGGAGCATACGAATTTGTGGCGGGTATCGCCGTTTCCACCTACTTTGACATTCCATTCGTAGTCTTCGATGCTCCATACGCTGTTGCCTTCGTAGGTCAGTTCAGCCATATTACCCGGGCTCGAGAGAAGGAACTCGACTTTTGATATTTCCTTCATCTTGTAGGTCATCGTGTTGAAATTCAGATATATCCAGTAGATACCCGTTTTTGAAACCGTTGTCGCTACAGGTTCCGTTTCTGTTTCGGAGATACGGATGGTGTTTTTATCCTGCAGATAGAAATAGCGACCCAAATCGTCGACGATATTGAATTCGCCGGCCGTCAGTTTGGTGAAACATTCGAAAGCGCCGTTTTCACGTTCGTCTTTGTATGTTCCTTTCGACGAGTGAAGTACACTTGCAGCCGAGAGTGTGAGGGTGCCCTGGTTTTCCGTCACGGAACCCTGAATGCTTACCTTGCCCGGCAGCGGTTCGATCGTATTGGGGCGGGTGACAAGCAGTGTGCGTTCCCCGTTGTTACCGGTGTAGAGCGTCGAGGAAAGACCCTTCCAGACACGGACCGTCCACTTGATGGCAACGGTTGCACCCGGGGCGCATCCGGCACGAACCGCCAGCGTATTCATGGTTTCGCTCGTAACATCGACAGTCGGGCTGTAGCCGTTGTTTGCACTGGATACGACATAGAGCGGATTCGAAAAATCACCGTTCTCTTTGTCGAACAGCAGCTCGTAAATTACATATGCGTTCCCGCCGGCTTTGGAGGCCTCCCATTCGAACTTGACGGTTTGACCGGTCGTGATGTCTATCGGATAATTGTTGCGCGGGAGGTATAAGTTATCCGCGGGTATAATATCGGTATTTTTGTCGTCGTCGTTGCACGCAGTGAACCCGAGAGCCATGGCTCCGACGGCCAACAACATGATAATTTTCTTCATAGCGGTTGTTTTTGTTGAATTAGAACTTAACATCCTTGAGCATGCACATGCCTTCGATTACCTGGGCGGCGCTGGCGTAAGCACCCATGGGCCCATATTTGTCTTTGGCATCGTCCACACCGAACTGGAAAGCCTGATAGCATTTCACTCCGAAATACGAATTCGGCCAATTCTCCTCCGACTTGTCGATACCGCGCGTCCAATAATAGGAAGCATGGCGAAGCAGGTAGGTATAAAGCTCCTTGCGGATCTTGGCATCGTGCTTGTCGATTTCGGCATCGAGGACCATACGTGTTGCCCAGTGGAACATAACTGCATGGAAAATGGAGTTGTTGCCGTCGGTACCCTCGTCGCGCGCAACGGTTTCGAGTTCATACACTTCATTCATGCCCGTCGAGGTCATTTGTCCGCGTGCAGCTAAAATGGCTTTGCGCAGATAAGCTACGTCGCCAGTCAGTTTCCAGATCAGGCGGCCTGCCTCCATGCAGGTGCCCTGCGTATAGCTCAACGGAGTTCCTCCGAGCGTACCGTTGGATGCCATTACACTCAAATTCTGGTCGAAGCAGGTGTAAGCCTGGTTAAGGTATTCCTGGGCTGCCGCTTCGTCGCCGGCATCCTTGGCGTATTGCGACAACATCGAGGCAATGATGCTGCCGGGGCCGTTTGTACACTCGTTTGCACCCAGATCGTTCAGTTTCCAGGGAAGCCAACCGTACTGGTTCAGCTCATGGCGAGGCCAGATGGATTCATCCCAGGTCTTTTTTGCTGCGTCGAAATAGAACTGTTCGCCCGTTGCATCGTAAATCTGGAGCAGGGTAATGGTAATCCAGCAGGTATCGTCTGTAAAGACGTTACCGAATCCCGTCGAACCGCGGTTATCCCAATCGTAATTATTACCGCGCTTGTCGTACCAACGCTTGAAGTAATTGCGTATGCGGGCCTCCTCCGTCGGATCGCTCGTTTTAATGCGGTTGTAGTAATCTACCATAGCGGCCATTGCATGCGCCTGCTGCCAATAGCAGTTGCCGTTTCCGCCTTCCCGGTTGTAGGGAGTGTAGGAGAAGACGCCGTCCGAGCCGTTGCGGGGTTCGCTGCAATAGAAGCGCTCGATAAAGGCTTGCGATACGGAATCTGCGGCTTCGGCCCAATCGATTGCGTAGGGGGCATACGAAGTATTTCCTGTCCAAATAGGGGGATTCGTCTTATCTTCGTAATCATCCGTACAAGAAACAAGTATGGCTGCCACTACGATAAAAGAGGCGAAAGCTCCTTTGAATAGTGATTTTCTCATAATATTAGGTTCGTTAATTTTTTTCAATGCTTATCATTTGCTCCGGAATCGGGATCGGAGCGCTCCCCGATAACCGGGTTTCGGTACCTGCCTGCCTCAAATCAGGCAGGCAGGTATCCGCTCTCCGGATTATTTGAATTTGTATTCGTGGTAGAACGTTCCTGCCGCGTTATCCCCATTCAGGTAGAGGTATCCGTCGAATGGACGGCCGCAATCACTCGAAAGGAACTCCCAGGATTTATCCCAGTCTGCATTACCGACATTTGCTTCTGCCCATACAGTACATTTCAGGAAATCAGTCGAATAAGATGTGCCCAGTGATACTTTATCGCTCTTGCCGAAATAGTAGACTGTATTGTCGCTCAAAGTCATTTTGAACTTATGGCGGCTATCGCCGGGGCTCGATGTTACACCCTTGTCCTCGGTCTGCAGGGACATTTTATTGTCGTAGTCTTTGATGGCCCATACGCCTTTGCCTTCATAGTTCATTGTGAAGAACATTTTCCATTCACAGCCAGGCATGCCCTTTCCTCCGAGAATATTGCTGTTTGAAGCCTGCAATTCCATTTTGGAAACTTTCTTCGCACTCCAAACCATGCCGTCGAACTCTACTTTGATCCAGTAAATACCGGCTCCGTTCGACATGGAATTCGCAACGGCAGTTTCAACTTCTTCCATGGTGCCGTTTGCATTGAGTTGGTAGTAGCGGCCCAGATCGTCTTCGATGGTGAAGCTGCCGTTCGAAATCCGGGTGAAGCATTCGAACGTGCCGTCGTTGGCGGGTTTGTCATTGAGCCCCGGTGATGCCACCATCGCGATACCCTCGGCATCTTCGGTTGCGTCGCCTTTCAAAGTCACGGTTTCAGGCAATGGATCCATTGCGTTCATGGTCTTGACTGTCATGGTGTTCGCCTGCGAATAAATGCTTCCGAACAGCCCTTTCGAGGCACGCACTGTCCATTTGAGCGTTCCCGTCGAGTTGATATCGATGCCTGCGTTGCGGGCTACGCTGTTCAAATCCCTGGCCGAGAGCGTTACATATGATTTCGAACCGGTCAGCTGACTGGATACGGTTCCGACAGGATTCGAGAAATCTCCGTTCTCCTTGTCGAACAATACTTCGTAACTTACATATCCGCCGTCCTGGGGTACGGAAGGAGCCCATTCGAAAGTAGTACTTTCGCCTTTCGACAGGTCGACCGCTATCCCGGTTGAAGGGGAGTAGAGAACATTTCCGGGCTTTATGTTGTAGTTCATATCCTGTCCGTCCTCATCGCAAGCGACGAATCCGCAAGAAAGCGCAGCGACTGCCAGGAATATAGTTTTTTTCAATATAGCTTCCATGTGTTTTGCTTAAATTCGTGTTTTACTCCTAATGTCACCATTCTACCAACCCGGATTCTGGGGCAGGTTCGAGTTGATGTCGCGTTCTGACTGCGGAATAGCGAACCAATATTTCAGGCCGTATTTATTCTGGCATATGATGCTCTCGCCACTTCGGAACGGAGCTCCGGTAGCCTGCGAAGTCAGGATTGCGGTTCCTGTCGACTTGATCGACGGATTGTCGAGTACAGCCCAGCGGCGCAGGTCGAATACACGGCGGCCTTCGAGGGCGAGCTCCACACGGCGCTCGTCGCGGATAACCTGGCGCAGGTCGTTTCCACCCGGATATGCGCAGTAAGTTTCGCCGAATCCGGCACGTTCACGCAGCGGTTTGATCGTCTGGTTCCAAATCTCCTCCGACATTTCGCCTAATTCATTCTTCGATTCTGCGTACATCAGCAGGACGTCGGCAAAACGGATTTCCATGATGGATTTGTAGGAATTTCCTCCCGAGTTCATCATGGTCGGGTTGAAGTTTTTCAGGGCGTAATAACCTGTCGCAGTCCGGTCTTGCGAGCCGTTATACGAATCGTACAACTCCTTGTCGCCGGTTGCTTCCTCCTGACTGGCGTTGGTGTACATTGTGTACGTTCCCTTGCCTTTGCCTTCCGAGCCGGTGAGGCCGAGTCCCATTGCCTCCGGAATTTCAACTTCGCATCCGTTATAGGCAATCGTCGTGTAGAAACGCTTGTCGCGGCTGATGTAATCCGTGTCGTCGGCTACGCTGCCGTCGAGTTTGAGGAAAGCGTCAACCAGTTCCTGGGTCGGCGACTGTGAAGTGACGCCCTTGTTGCCGATAGACTGGGGCAGCCAAGATTTGCCGTCCCAGCTGCGGACGATGTTGTTAATGCCATCGAGGGTTGCGAATTCAATGGTCATAATCGACTCGGGGCCATAGCAGCAGCTTTGTTCCCGGAAGAGTTTTGCATAATCCTCTTCGAGGGAGTAGGTGCCGTATTCGGTCGTATTGATCAATTTTGCACATTCTTTGGCGCAATTCTCGAAATCGTTGTCCAGCAGATAGGCGCGGGCTTTGATCGCAATCGCGGTACCGCAGGTGTAACGGCCGCGTTCGTCGTCTTTAATTTCGGTGTTTTTGGGAAGGATGCTGGCTGCATAGGCCAATTCCTCGTGGATGAACTGTTTGATGGTCGCAGCGCTGGTCGGAGGGGTAACTCGCGATTCGGCAAGCGTCGGGTTGGTTGTGTAGAAAGGAACGTCACCGAACCATGTTACCAGACGCAGGTAGGTAAATGCGCGCATCAGACGAAGTTCTGCAAGCATACGGGTCTTGAATACCGGATCGCCCGTATCGATGCGATCCTCGGCGTCGAGTGCCGTATGGAGCGTGCGGAGTTCCTGATAGCAGTCATTCCACTCTTTGCTGAAACGTTCTACGGTCGTATTTGCCATGCCCGTTGCGACATTCAACAGTCCCCACGGAGAGTGGCGGCTGCCATAGACATCGTCCGAAAGCAGGTTGTTATTGAAATAATATTCATGTGACCAGCACTGGTTGTACCCTAAATAGAGGGCCGCACGGACATTCTCGTCGTACTTCCAGTAGTTTTCGTCGGTAAACGAGTTGGTGGGGAATTGTTCCAGACCGACGCAACTTACCATACCGAGAGTAAGGATGGCTAATATATTTCTGATTTTCATAATCGTTTTCGGTTAGTTTGTTAGAAAGTCAAATCGATACCACCGCCGAAGTAACGCAGAGTGGGGTAGTTACGTACCGAGTTCGCTCCGCCGCGGCCCATGTTGCTGCCGAATTCCGAGGTCTCGGGATCGACGAAATCGTATTTGGTCCAGGTCAGCGGATTCTGTGCTGCGAAATAGATTCGCAACGATTGGCAACCGAATTTCTTGGTCCATTTCTGCGGGAACGTGTAGCCTACCTGAATATTCTTTACACGCAGGTATGCGCCGTCGATCATGTTCAGTTCCGAACCGGCCTGTCCCCAGTTGTTCTGCGTGCTGACAGAACCCGAAGCGGAGAGGCGGGGCCAACGTGCGTCGCGATTTTCCGGCGACCAGTAGTCGAGCTGGTGTTTGAACATGGTCATCGAGTAGTCGGAGTGGAAAGGCTCAACAAGCTCGCCGCGGATAGCGTTTGTACGCTTCAGCACGCCTTGCAGCATAATACCGAGGTCGATACCTTTCCATGCTACATTGTAGTTGAAACCGAAGGTATAACGCGGGAATCCGTAACCCAGGTATGTGCGGTCTTCTTCGTCGATTTTCCCGTCCTTGTTCAGGTCGACATAGCGTACGTCACCCGGGCGCAATTGCGTGCGGTCGATCGTTGTCGGAATGGCTGCATTTTCAATCTCCTCGTAGTTCTGGAAGAAGCCGTTGGTTTTGTAACCGTAGTAAGCGTTCAGGGGAAGTCCCTCCTGACGAAGAACGGTTACACCGTCGTTTGCGTGGATGTCGCGCGTTCCGTAACGAACGAGTTCGTTTTTCGAGTCTGCGATGTTGAACGAGAAATTGTGCTTCCATGCTCCGTGGGTGAGGTTGTAGTTAATGGTCAACTCCCAACCCTGGTTGTCCAATATACCCCGGTTTTCTTTGGCAATGCTGGCACCGAAAGTTCCGGGAACGATCGGGTTGAGCAGAATGTCTTCTGTACGCTTGTAGAAGTAGTCGAAGTTTACGCTCAAGCGGTTTTTGAAGAACGTAGCGTCCAAACCGATATTGAATGTTTTAGACGTTTCCCAGGTCAGGAATTCGTTACCCATGGTGAACATCAGACCCTGAACCGGTTTGCCGTTGAAGCCGTAGGCGTTTTGCCACAGGCCGTAGGTTGTCATAAAGTCGTAGTTGCCGACATCCTGCTGGTTACCGTTCATACCGTACGATGCACGGAGTTTCAGATCGCCTACGCGGTCGCGGTACGTGTCCATGAAAGCCTCCTGCGACAGACGCCATCCAAGCGATACGGCCGGGAAGAAACCGCCGTTGCGCTTTTTAAGGAATTTAGACGACATATCGTAACGAGCCGTAAATTCGAAATAATAGCGCTCGTCGTACGAGTATCCGGCACGGCCGAAGAAGGACTGGAGGGCAGAACGACTCTTGTTCTGCGAGGAGAGCGAAGTGCTTTCATCGACAACCGTGCCTTCGCCGGGTTGATCGATGCTGTTCATGTATTTTTTAGCAGCGGTAAGGCTGTAGCTGACATTCGATTCGTCAGACCAGCCGAGCATCGCAGACACATTGTGTTTTTCGGCGAATGTACGGTTGTAGTCCAACATCAACTGGGCACTTACATAGGTGCTTTTGTTTACCCAGTCGTCTACATTACGATCTTTGCTGCCGCCGATCGTAGCCGACGAGGGATCTGCCTGTTCAGAACCGCTGTCCGTCGCATACATATATGTTTTATGCGATGTGAAACGGTGATCATGGCGAACTTCAGCTCCTAAAATTGCACGGGCTTTCAAGCCTTTGGCGATTTCAAAATCGGCAGTGAAGGTGCCGGTGAGGTATTCGTTGTCGTGTTTGTTGGTTCCACCGCCGATCAGGCCAGCCAACGGGCTGACAGAATAGCCTCCGTATTTATAGTTGTTACCGTAGAAAATGCCGTTTTCGTACTGACGGTTGAAGTAATAACTCGGGAAGCGGACGAGGTCTGCAAAGAGGAATCCGACGTTCGCATCTGCGGGTGAGTTCGTTTCCGAACGGGTGAAATTGACATTGGCTCCCAGTTTCAGGCGGCCGAATTCGGTCGTCAGGTTCGAACGCAGGTTGTAGCGTTTGATACCGTAATCGTTGCCGACGTAGTTGGATTCCTGATCGTAGTAGGCTGCCGAAAGCATATAGGTCGTTGTCTTCGTACCGCCTGTAACGCTCACGTTGTAATTCTGCTGGAATGCGTTCTGCATCGCCTGCTTGTACATGGGCTCGCTGTCGCCGTGGATATAGAACTCCTGAATCTCGGACGGCGTAAAATACGGGTCGCGGCCTACGTTGGTCAGGGTTTCGTTGCGCAGAATGGAGTTAAGGTATGTGGGAACCTGCTCGTAGAGCGTGTGGGGATTCTCCACACCGAGCTGCGCGCTGAAACGAATCTTCGGGGCCATTTCCTTATTACCGCCTTTGGTCGTAATCAGGATGACGCCGTTCGATGAACGTGCTCCGTAGATAGCAGCCGAACCGGCGTCTTTCAGGATGTTGATCGAAGCGATGTCGTTCGGGTTGAGTTCGTTCATACGGCCTGCGTCCGACTGGGGGACGCCGTCGATAACTACCAGCGGCGTATTGTTACCGATGGTATTCACACCGCGGATCGAAAGGTTCATCTGTCCATCGCCGGTCGGGTCGAAGTTCTTGGTCTGAATGATCAAGTTGGCTGCAGCACCCTGCAAAGCCTGCTGGACATTCGCTACCGGGCGATTTTCGATGACATCTGATTTGACGGTCGATACCGACGAAATGATGTGGCGGCGGGTCGTCGTGCCGTAACCTACGACTACGACCTCGTCCAGATAACTCGAATCCTCTTCGAGCGTCACCGAAACGGCGGTACGGGTGCCGACTTTAATCGTTACGGGCTTGTAGCCGAGGAATGAAATGTTCAGCTCGTCGTTGTCGGATACGCCCGAAAGGTTGAACTGTCCGTTGCCGTTGGTGGCGGTACCTTTCGTTGTGTTCAGAATCATGACCGTAGCTCCGACGACAGGTTGGCCGTTCTGGTCGACAACCGTACCCGTAACGGTCTTTTTTGTGTCCTGGGCATGCAGGGTCTGCATTGCGGCAACGCACAAAAACAACACAACTGCACGCTGCAACCAGCTTCCGGCTGTCATAAAAATGGATAAATTTTTCTTCATAAAGATTGGTTGGTTTTGTCCATAGTAGATAAATGAATGAGATAAAATCCCGCGTCGGGTCTTATACCTATATATAATTAAGAAAAACCCGAGGGAAATGGGAGTTAGTTCTGCATAGGCTTGTCCAATTTAGGTTGTTTTTAGGTTTATTATTTGAAAATATTAAAATCTGCAACGTTTAATTTGCAATTCAAATATACTGGATTTCCCCCCCCCGTTTAGTACGATTTTGAGAATTTGTAGTACGTAATCGTGCTCTGTGTATAAATGCGGGCGCATTTTTGCAGGCTCCCAGCCGGCCCGGGCTTTTTGTTGTCATTTTTTAAAATTTCAATATCAGATTTAATACTAATACCGGTTTTTATGGTTTTATCCCGGTATTTTCACAGGTTGAAATCGCGTAAAACGGGGTGTTTGGAGGGTCGGACAAAATTGGAACGGACAGCTTACGGTCGTACGAAATGCCCGATAGATGCCTTTTAGGCCGTATTTTCGACGCTACTGTTCGAACAGCCGTGTCGTTATTTGCCGGAACGGCTGCTGTTGCCGGAGAACTTGATGCGGGACTTTTCCTGTGGCCGATTCTTGTCGGTGCCGGTGCCCGGAGAGTCCTGGGGCGAACGGGCAGCCTTGTCCGAATTCGTACAGCATAGGCGCGCCCCTGCCGTATTTTTGCCACGGAGGTTGCAGACTGCCGTACTCGGATTCCGGGAGGCCCGGACCTTTTGTCGTATCTATGCGGCTGTTGATAGCATTGCTGCAGAGTCCGGAAACAGCTCGTTCTTTCCCGTAAAACGGTGCGGTTACAGGCGGATATTCCTTCCGAAAACGGCAATAAGACGCTGTCATAAGAATCTTATTGCCGTTTTAATCTGTTTATTATGCAGAAAATAGTATATTTGCTTATGAAAGGTGGCATTTATCCACCCAATCCGATATGCAGCAGGAGCGCGACAAGTTATGTTATCTGACCATCGGCGACAAGGACGAACGGTGGGGTGTTGTCGTGACGACGGTCGGCTACCAGTTCATTCCGCCCGGAACGAGGTATCCCCTCTCCGCGCATCCGGATAAGTATAACTTCATGCCCCGAGTAGGGAGGGTGCTGAACGAGTATCAACTGGTGTATATTACCAAAGGCTTCGGTCGCTTTTCTTCCCGATCCTGTGCCGAGGTGCATGTGAAAGCCGGTACGATGATCCTGCTTTTTCCCGGGGAGTGGCACAGCTATCATCCGGATGCGGAAACTGGCTGGGATGAGTATTGGGTCGGGTTTAAGGGGCCGTATATCGATGACCGGGTGGAAAACAGGTTTCTTGCGCGGGAGCATCCGCTGCACGTTATCGGGGTAAGTTCGGGAATCGTGAGCCTTTACGAAGAGGTTCTCCAGTTGGCGTCTGCCGAGAAGGCGGGATGCCAGCAGATTATTTCGAGTATCGTACTGCATATTCTGGGTTCCGTCTATTATAAGGAGCGGAACAATTCGTATGCGAATACATTCGTGCTGGAAAAGGTGAATGCGGCGAGGGAGTTGATGCGGGACATGGACAATCCGCTCGATGTCGAAGCCATTGCCGGTAAACTCGGGGTGGGTTATTCCTGGTTCCGGAAGATGTTCAAGGAGTATACGGGGATCTCTCCGGCCCAGTATCAACTGCAACAGCGGTTGCTGAAAGCCAAGGAGTTGCTGACGAATACGAATATGAATATCGCGGAGATTGCCTATGCCCTGAAATTCGTGAATGCCGGGCAGTTCTCCACGTTTTTCAAGCATAAGGAGGGGGTTACACCGTCCGATTTCCGGAAAATGAGCGGTTGGAAATAGTCTGTGCCCGATGGATTTCCCGGGGGCCGCGGTTGGGCTCTGTCGTATATTAAAATATCCCGCCTTATAAAAGGCGGGATTTTCAATGTGCCGGTGCGGCTGCATGACCTTTCCTGTCGTAATCCGACTGTTTGGCACGTGGCGCAGTCCGGTTTCTCGGATACGGAAATTTTCACCTGGCCGGACAAAAAAATCCCTCCCGGTTCCGGGAGGGATTTAAAGTACTGTTTATCGGTAAGGCCGCGATGACCTTTCGGTTGCAGTCCGGTTATTTGGCGTACGATACGGCCCGCGTTTCGCGGATAACGGTGATTTTCACCTGTCCGGGATAGGTCATTTCGTCCTGAATCTTCTTGGCGATATCGTGCGACAGCCCCTCCGACTCCTGATCCGAGAGCTTGTCGGCGCCGACGATTACGCGCAGTTCGCGGCCGGCCTGGATAGCATAGGTTTTCAGCACGCCGGGGTACGAGAGGGCGATGTCCTCCATCTCTTTCAGGCGCTTGATGTAGCTTTCGACCACTTCGCGGCGTGCGCCGGGACGTGCACCCGAAATCGCGTCGCATACCTGGATAATCGGGGCGATGAGCGAAGTCATCTCCACCTCGTCGTGGTGGGCGCCGATGGCGTTGCATACTTCTGGTTTCTCCTTGTACTTCTCGGCGAGTTTCATGCCGATGATTGCGTGCGGCAGTTCCGGTTCGTCGTCGGGTACCTTGCCGATGTCGTGCAGCAAGCCTGCGCGGCGTGCCGTTTTGGGGTTCAGGCCCAGCTCCGCAGCCATGATGCCCGCGAGGTTCGCGGTTTCGCGTGCATGCTGCAACAGGTTCTGGCCGTACGACGAACGGTACTTCATCTTACCGATCATGCGAATCAGTTCGGGATGCAGGCCGTGGATGCCCAAATCGATTGTGGTGCGCTTGCCGACTTCGACAATCTCCTCCTCAATCTGCTTCTGGACTTTGGCTACGACCTCCTCGATGCGTGCCGGGTGGATACGGCCGTCGGTTACCAACTGGTGCAGGGCCAGGCGGGCGATTTCGCGGCGCACAGGGTCGAATCCGCTCAAAATAATGGCTTCGGGGGTGTCGTCGACGATGATTTCGATGCCGGTCGCAGCTTCCAGTGCACGGATGTTGCGGCCCTCGCGGCCGATGATGCGGCCCTTGACCTCGTCGCTTTCGATGTTGAATACCGTGACGGCATTTTCAATGGCCGTTTCGGTCGCGACACGCTGAATCGAAGCTACGATAATACGCTTGGCCTCTTTCGTGGCGGTCATCTTCGCCTCCTCGATGGTTTCGTTGACATAGGAGGCAGCCTCGGTTTTGGCCTCGGCCTTCATGTTTTCGATCAGGATGTTTTTGGCATCCTCCGAACTCATGCCCGAAATCTGCTCCAGGCGTGCGTTCTGTTCGCGCATCATCTGATCGACCTCGTCTTTCTTGTGCTCGAGTATCTGCAGTTGGTTCTGCATCTGCTCTTTCAGGCGGTCGTTCTCCCGGAGTTTGTTTTCCAGGTCGCGCTGCTGGTTCTGCAGGTTGCTTTCGATCTGCTTGGCCCGCTGTTCGCTCTGGGCGATTTTCTGGTTGCGTTCGTTGACCTGCCGGTCGTATTCGCTTTTCAGTTGTATGAACTTCTCTTTTGCCTGGAGGATTTTCTCCTTCTTAATCATCTCGCCTTCGGCTTCGGCCTCCTTGACGGCGGCTTCGCGGCGCTTGCGGATCGAGGTCTTGGCTACGAGGTTCGTAACCACCGCGTAGATCCCGATGCCGGCCACGGCAGAGATGCAGGCAACCAAAATGGTAGTATACATGATTTTGTTGCTGTTTTGAGTTGTTATTATAAGGGTTTGTTGTTGTACATAAAAAAAACCGCATAGGATTCCTTACTCTTGTTTGACGAATCTGCAAGATAAGTCACGTGTGGGGGCTCCGACAATCGCAATCGTCCAACGGTACGCCGCAGCATACACCCCGAAGGGTTAAGGCCTGATTTTGAAGCGCCGTGAGTTGCCCCAATTTAAAAAGTGTTCAGTTTCGCAAAGCTGTAAGGAATCTATGCGGGTAGATTTTTCCTTCGTATGTTAAAGAACCTCTGTGCCCGGTTTCGCCGTGCCGGGTGCCGGGCTTCCCTGCGTTACCCTTTCAGGGTATTGAGGTAAGCGTCGATTTCCTCCCCGAGGCGTCCCAGGTGTTTCACATCGTCGTCGCCCACTTCGCGGCTCTGCCGCATGTCGACGAGTGCAATGGCGAATTTCAGTGCCGCCATCGACAGGTAGTCCTGGTCTGTCCAGTTCTTGAAGTTGTTCTGTTTTATCGCTGCGAGGTAATTGTTCACCTCCCGTTCGGCCAGGCGGTACACCTCCTCTTTTTCACGCTCGATGTTGAGCGAATAGCTTTTGCCTGCTATTTTAAGGGTTATCGCCTGTTGTGCCATCTCTTTGTTTCGTTTGTCTTACTTCTTTCCTGCATCCTGCGGCTTGGGGCCCCGGCGTTGCGGATACCGTCCGCCGTGTTGTCCTTATTGCGGCCTTCCGAGCAGCGCGATGCATTTGTCGACCTCCCGCATAAGACGGTTGACGCGCGCCCGCGCTTTTTCCCGGTTACGGCTTTCGCCCGCCAGTCCCTCGGTCAGCTGCATACGCGATAATTCGCCGTCGAGTTCGCGGATACGCTCCTGCAAAGTCCGGTTTTCGGCTTTCAGGCTGTCGCGTTGCGCCGTCAGTTCCGCGCACAATTCCGACAACCTTTTGTGGTCGTCGATAAGCTGCCGGATGCGGGCCTCGATATTTGTTATCACGCTTTTTTCGGCCATTGGGGGTCGGGTAAAGTCCGATTTACATTTCAAAGGTACGAAAAGGAACGCTAAAAAGCAAATTTTATTTCCCCGCCACCCGACCGTAGAGGTCGTAGTCGGCGGCTTCGCAGATGCTTATCTCGTAAAAATGTCCCCGCAGCAAGCGCCGTCCGGCTGCCGGAACCAGGATTTCCTGATCCACTTCGGGCGAGTCGTACTGCGTGCGCCCGACATAGTAATCGCCCTGCCGCGAATCGATCAGCACCCGTTCGGTGCGCCCTACGCGGCGCAGGTTGTTTTCGAGTGCGATTTTGTTCTGGAGCGCCATGATGCGCTCGACGCGCTGCTGCTTGACCTCTTCCGGAACATCGTCCTGCAATTCTTGCGCCGAACGGGTGCCCTCCTCTTCGGAATAGGCGAAAACCCCGAGCCGCTCGAAACGCACGTCGCGTACGAACTGTTCGAGTTCTGCGAAATCGGCCTCCGTTTCGCCGGGATAGCCGATTAGCAGCGTCGTGCGCAGCGCCAGGTCGGGAATCGCCTGCCGCAGCCTGCCGATTAGCGCATAGGCGTCGGCTTTGGTGTGGCGGCGGTGCATGGCCGCGAGCTGGGCGTCGGAGATGTGCTGGAACGGAATATCGAGGTATTTGCAGATTTTCGGCTCTTCGGCCATGGCTTCTATCACATCGTCGGGGAAAGCCGTGGGATAGGCGTAGTGCAGGCGTATCCACTCGATGCCGTCGATGCGGCACAGGCGGCGCAGCAGTTCGGCCAGTCGTCGTTTCCCGTAGAGGTCGAGGCCGTAATAGGTCGTATCCTGCGCGATGACAATCAGCTCCTTTACGCCGCCGGCCGCGAGTTTGCGCACCTCCTCCTCCAGCTCCTCCATCGGCACGGATACATGCGGGCCGCGGATGAGCGGGATGGCGCAGTAGCCGCATTTCCAGTTGCAGCCTTCCGAAATTTTCAGGTAGGCGTAGTGTTTGGGCGTGGAGAGCAGGCGATCGGTGGCCAGCGCCGGGTCTTGGGCTGCGCCCAGCGCCCGGACGATGCCGTCCCAGGTGCGCGCCCCGAAGAAGTCGTCCACTTCGGGAAGTTCGGCCCGCAGTTCGTCGGCATAGCGTTCCGAGAGGCATCCGACGACGAACAGGCGTTCGATTTTCCCGGCGTTCTTGGCCGCTGCCGCACGCAGAATCATGTCGATCGACTCCTGCTTGGCGTCGCCGATAAAGCCGCAGGTGTTGATGACCACGATTTTGGCGTCCGTGCGGTCGCTGTCGAAGAGGACTTCGTATCCTGCCGCTGCGAGCCGTGCCATCAGGTGCTCGCTGTCGACCGTGTTCTTCGAGCAGCCGAGCGTTATGACGTTGATTTTTTTCATGTGCTTCGTATTTCCGCACAAATGTATGGATTATTCCCGGAATAATCCTAAAAAAGAGCGGCGCACTTTCGGTGCGCCGCTGTCAAAAAGGAGCCGGTAAAGGTTTACCACATCACGTTTATGGCATAGGCTTCGATGCCGTTGCCTACCGACGTGGAGCTTACGCTCGTGAAATCCCAGAAACGTTCCTGGGCCAGCATGAAAATCGTGTAGGCGCTGCCGGTCGCGATGTTGTAGACGTTGAAAGACGCGTCGGTGCCCTTTACGGCGGATTCCAGCGAGCCGTACAGGTCGTTCTTCACGGTGCCGATCATCAGCATGTTCATGTTTTCGCGCTTGAGCTTGTTCATGGTGCCGTTCTCGCCGCCGAATGCGCCGATTTGTTCGTTCGTTTCGAAGCGCACCGTGCGGAAATTGATGTTGTAGGCGATGTCTACGGTGCCGGTTACGGTGCCTGCTTCGTCCTTATCCGTGCGGGTACCCTCCATCAGCGGGGAGAAGCCCGTGACGTAGCAGCCCTTGCCGGACGCCGTGGCCCTGACCAGCCGGGTGGGCTGGTTGAAGAAGAGCGTGCTGCCTTTGTAGGTCGTCCGGTTCGTAAGCCCGTTGAAGGCGAACCATGTCCAGCGGTACGTGTTGAGGGAAACCTCCATCACTTTCGACAGGTTCGTGTTGTCCGAGCGGTCGAAGATTGTGAGCCAGGCCTCTTCGCGGCTTTTGAGCGTGTTGACCATGTAGTTGTTGAGCGCCGTGTAGTCGGCGTCGCTCGTCACCAGCGCCCCGTCGTTCAGGCGGCTTACGAACTGGATCGTCGCATTGAATTTGTCCGACGGTTTGGCGCTTATCGAGCTCAACGAGTACTCGTCGTCGTCGGTACATCCGGTAAATACCGGTGCAGCCAGGGCGAGTACGAGGAGCGCTGCGAGATATTTATTTACATTTTTCATGTTTTCGACTTTTGTGGGTTCAACAATCGGTTATTTGAGTACCATGGTTGCCGTAATCGGATTGTGGTCCGAAAGATATGCACCGCCGGCACTGGGACACGGGAGGGATTTGAAATCGCTGCTTGTCCATTTCCCTTTGGGGAATCCGAAGATATGGTCCACCCACGACACGCCGATATGGTCGCCCCGCTCGGTAAGGGCCGGCAGGCTGCTGGCACTCGTGTTCAAATCGCCGAGCAGCAGCGTCGGATATTCGGGGTCGTCCAGTCCCAGGTAGGTCACGGTTTCGTTGGACTGCAGGGTGCGTGCGGCATTGGGGCCGTGGTCGTAGTGCGCACAGGCGATGCGTACGATTTGTCCGTCGGAATCGGAGGTCGGTACGAGGATGTCGATATAGCCGATGCTGCGCTGGTCGTAGCCGTACCGGTTGTAATTGCTGCCGGTATTCCACTGGTAGTTCCCGTCGCCGCTGGCATGCTTGTATGTGAACTGTGCCGAGAACGAATTCAGAATCGGGTATTTCGAGAGGATGCCGTTGCCGTAGAAGCCCACGTCTTTGGGGTAGGACATGATGAAGTAGGGATACATGTCCAAGCGGGCGGCCAGTTCGGTGAGTTTCTCCTTGCCCATGCGGCTGGTGCCGGTTTCGAGCTCGTTGATGCAGACGATATCGGGGTTCTGCGCCTTGATCAGGGCGACGTATTCGTCGATGATGAAGTCGATTTGGTTGGACTTGTCCGTCATTTCGAACGACAGCACGTTCCAATCCAATACTTTCAGCTGCACGGATTGTGCTTTTCCCGCAGCCGTCGTAAGGAGCAGGCCGCATAAAAGACCTGCGCGGATAATATGTTTCAACAGTTTCATATTCGATGATTGTCTTGATGGTTTACTAATACCCTATGTTCTGTTTCAGGTTTACCGTGCCGTTGAATGCGGTTACCGGAATCGGGAAAACCTGGTGGATCGTAGGATCGAACGTACGTCCGTTGTCGTAGTTGGTCGGGGCGTCGATTACGACCTGTTCGGTCGTGGCGTCCCAGTGCGAGTTCACGCGCTGCGTCGGTTTTGCATAAACCTCTTTGGCATCGCCCCAGCGAATCATGTCGAGGTGGCGGCTCGGCATGAACTCGAATGCGAGTTCGCAGCGGCGCTGGTTCTTCAGTTCGGCTTTCGTCGCCGGGCTGTTTTCCGGGAGGCGTGCGCGTTTGCGGATACGGTTGAGCAGCTGTTTGGCCTCGGCATCGCCCTCGCCGTTTTTCCAGATCAGGGCCTCGGCTTTCATCAGCAGTACGTCTGCGAAGCGGATCAGGCAGGTGCCGAGCGTGTTGCTGGCATTGTCGCCGTTGGTGTTCACGTCTTTTCCCTTGCAGTCCGCCTCTTCCCACGGGGAGAGGAACTTGCGGAAGGTCATGCCCGTGTCCGATGCGATGGAGTAGGAGCGGCTTCCGAAGACGATCTCGCGTCCCATGAACTTGATGGTCTGGCCGGGATAGAGAATCGTTGCGTCACGACGGATATCGCCCGCCTCGAATGCCTCCCACAGGGAGAGCGTGGGCTGGAAATATCCCCAGTGGTTGTACAGGTTCCAACCGCCGTTCTGGAACGACATGCCGTGGAATTTCGGGCCGTCGACAGCGCTGCCCAGCAGCGAGAAGATATATTCGCTGCCGAAATTCTGCTGCTTGCGCCAGAGGTTGGCAAAGGCATTGTCCGTGCCGTCGTCGAACAACTCGCGCTTGTCCGCCCCCGTCAGGTTCATCACATTGTTGCACATTTCGATGACTACGTCGTAATATTTGGCGTCGTACTGCGCTGCATAGAGGGCTGCGCGTGCCGCGAAGGCCCAGGCTGCGGCTTTGTGCGGCAGGCCGTATTCCGTCGGGGCCAACTGCGAGAAGAGGGGCAGGCGCTCGCCGGCTATGCGCATGTCGCTGATAATCTGGTCGTAGTTCTGCAGCACCGATGCGGGACGCGGGCTGTCCATGGCCGCCGGTTCGGTCGTGTCGAGGATAATCGGAATGCCTCCGTTAGGGCCGTTGTCGCCGTAATAGGGCGCAATCCAGAGCATGGCGAATCCGCGGAAGAAATAGCCGATGCCGGTCGCCTTGGTTTTGAACGCCTCGTCGAGGTTCATCGTGGGAACGACCTTGATGATGTTGTTGGCCTTGGCGTTTACCTCGTACATGATTTTCCAGTTGTTCTTCACGTCGCGGCCGTTGCTGGGCGACATGCGGAAGTTGCGGATGTCTTCGGCCTCGCCCTGCGGACGGCCTACGGTCATGTCGTCGCTGCAGCACTCGAACCACGTGATACCGCGGCCGGTAACGCCTTCCGAATCGTTCGTGTTGAAAGAGAAAAGTGCGTTGATTGCGTATTGTACGTCTTCCTGGGTTTGCCAATCCGTCGGGGCACCGTATTTTTTGGTGTCGAGGAAGTCGTCACAGCCCGGCAGGAGCGAACTGCATGCAAAAAGGCTGGCTGCTATTATTAATATCTTTTTCATCGCTTTTGTAGTTTGTGTTGGTTAGAAGTTGATATTCACGCCGAAGTTGAAGAAACGCGAAACCGGGTAAACGCCGCGGTCGATGCCGTAGTTTCCGACTTCGGGATCCACGCCCGAGTAGCCCGTGATCGTGCATAGGTTGTCGATGCTCATGTAGACGCGCAGGGAGCCGTTCTCGAGTCCTACATAGCGGCTGATGCTCTTGGGAAGCGTGTAGCCCAGCGTAATGTTTTTCAGGCGGAGGTAGTCGCCGTCCTCAAGGAAGTGATCCGAGAATTTGACATAGTTGCCGTTCGTGTCCGAAGTGATGCCCAGGCGGGGATGCTTGCTGTTCTGCGGATTGAAATCCCAGGTGTCCAGCACTTCGGTCATGAGGTTGCCGTAGTCGTTTCGGCCGTTCATGGCCATCTGCTGCAGGCCGTTGTAAATCTTGTTGCCGGTTACGCCCTGGAAGAAGAAGCTGAAGTCGAAGCCTTTCCAGTTGAGCGAGCCGCCGAACGAGAAGGTGTTTTTCGGGGTGTAGGAACCTGCGAACGTTTTGTCCGAGTCGTTAATCACACCGTCGTTGTTGGTGTCGACGAAGATCAGGTCGCCGACTTTGGCATCGGGCATCAGCAGCTTCGCTTCGCCGGTTTCGGGGTTCTTGTAGATGTACTTGTCGATTTCGTCCTGCGAGCGGAAGATGCCTGCCGTGCGGTAAACCATAAACGAATACCACGGCTGACCTGCATCGGAGTAAAGCAGGGCGTTGCTGTTCAGATTGGGGTTTTCGTGCATGACGGGGCCCTGGCGAACGCCGTATTCACGGACATAGCCTTTGTTGGTCGAGAACATACCCCATACGTTGTAGTTGAGCTTGCCCTGGGCGGCGTTGCCGTTGTAGTTGACCGAGAACTCCCAGCCTTTGTTCAATACGTTACCCATGTTGCCCAGCGGGGGATCGGCCACGCCGATCTGTTCGGGCGTCGGGATGTAGTCGATGAGGTCTTTGGTGACCTTGTGGTAGTAGTCGACGCTGATGTCCAGTTTGTTTTTGAACATGGTCAGGTCGAGGCCCACGCTGGTCTGTTCGGTCGTTTCCCAACGGGCGTTCAGGTTGGGGATCGTGGAGAGGTATTTACCGTCCAGCAGCTGGTCGAGGCCCTGGCCGAAGATTACCGGATACCGATAAGTCAGTACGTCTACCTGTCCGACGTTGCGCGGATAGAGGTCCACATTGCCGACGCGTCCCCAGCCTGCGCGGAATTTGATCAGGTCGAATACGTTGTCCAGGCCTGCTTTCTGGAAGAATTTTTCCGAAGAGAGTTTCCACGAACCGGAAACCGACGGGAACCAGTCGTACTGTTTGGTCAGGGGCAGTTTCGACGATGCGTCGCGGCGGATGCTACCCACGACGAAATAGCGGTCGTCGAACGAATAGCCTACCCGGCCCAGGAACGAGGCCATGGTATATTCGAAAATGGTTTCTTTCGGAGTGGGCGTCCATTCGCTGGCTTCGTTCCAGGTCGAGTGGTTGATGTCGACCGAAGGCGAGTAGCCGCGCGTGTAGATTTCCCGCGTCTGTGATTTTCGGAAGTCGGCGGTAAATCCGGCCATGGCGCTGATATGGTGCCGGCCGAACACCTGTGCCCACGTGACGATTGTTTCCGACAGCCAGTGGTTGTCCCGGTCGATGAATTGCTCGCGGTGGTTGTCGTCGCGCGTAAGTCCGCGCTCCGTCATTTCGGGATAGTATTCGTCGGACTCCTTGTAGCGCAGGTCGGCTGTAAAGTCCGATTTGATGGTCAGCGAGGAGATGGGCTTGATTTCGACCGAAGTGGTCGTGAACATCTTGTATTCGGGGTATTTCCGGTGAAGCCGCTCGAGGTAGGCTACCGGGTTGTACAGCAGCGGGGTGCCGTTTACGTCGGCCCATTTGGGACTCGTACCGCCGAAGTATCTGTTGCCCTTGTCGTCGAGGGCATAGCTGCCGTCTTCGTTCATTTCGTATACGGAGGCGGCACGGGGATACCATACGGCACCCATGATCGGGCCCTGGTGGCCCGTGTCTACGTTACCCTGTCCATTGGAAACGACGAACGAAGCCCTTTCCGAAATCTTGAGCCAGTTGGTCAGTTTCAGATCGGTCTGGAATTTACCGTTGTAGCTTTCGCTGAACGTGTTGAGCAGGACGCCCTCTTTTTTGTCGTAGGAGAAAGAGAGGATGGACTGCATCTTTTCGCTGCCGCCCGAAACGGTCGCGGCGTAATGCTGGGTGAAGCCGGTCTGGAAAATTTCATCGAGCCAGTCTGTGCGCGTAACGTTGCCCCAGGGATACAGTTCGGGATTGGCCGCGCTCGGCAGCTGCTTGCCGGGATCGTTCTCGACGGCTTTTGCCCAAACCCGGTTGTACTGCTCGGCCGTAAGCATTTTCGGCAGGTTGGTCACCTTTTCGAAGCCGAGCGAGATATTCACGTCGACACGCATCTTGCCGCTCTGCGCCTGTTTGGTCGTGATGAGGATAACACCGCTCGAACCTACCGATGCGCCGTAAATGGCGGCGGATGCCGCGTCTTTCAGCACCGTGATGGTTTCGATGTCCTCGACCATGTAGGGGGCATTGGGTACGCCGTCCACTACCACCAGCACGCCGTCGCCCGAGGTCGGGCCGTCATGGCCGCGGTCGGTGCCTTCGTCGTTGCCTTTCGAACCGCGTCCGCGGATGGTGAACGAAGCCGGTTTCATCGGGTCGCCGCTTTTCTGGATGGTGACGCCCGGCATACGGCCCTGGAGCATCGTCGCCAAATCGGAGGAACGGCTCTTGGCGGCTTCGTCGAGCTTGATGGTCGTCACGGCCATCGAGAGGTCTTCCTTGCGCTGCGAGCCGTAACCGATGGCTACGACTTCACCGATCATGGTGGCGTCCTCTTCCAGCGTGATGTTGATTTCGGTGCGGTTCATGACGGATACGCTCTGGGGCTTGTAGCCGATGAACGAGAACGTAAGCGTGGCGTCGCCGTTTACGGAGATCTGGTAACGGCCCTCCGCGTCGGTCGTGACGCCGTTGGTGGTTCCTTGTTCTATGACCGAAGCACCGATGAGCGGTAGCTGGCCCGAATCGATCAGGCGTCCCGTAACCGTGACGCGCTCCTGCGCTTGGGCCGGATGAATGAGTAAGCACAGCAGCAAACTCATCAGAAGAAAGCGGACGATTCCCCTTTTCTTCTCCGAAGTAGTCAAATTCATTTCCATAGAGTTAAGGTTAATATTGGTTATTGTGTACAGAGGCTTGTTTTTCCTCTTGTTTGGGTTTTGATATTATTAAAATAAATTAAAATATCAGACGGCTTTTGCAGTCTATTTACGGTATGTGGAAATTTGATATTCAAAATTATGTATATCGGAGTTCTTGGTGGGCGTGGTTTGCGTATTTGAATCCTCAAATTGCGTATAATTGATTGCCGCAATCGGGTAGTCCGGGACGTACGGGCACAAAAAAGCGACAGGCACCATTTCGGTGCCTGTCGCCTGCGGTCGTATACTTATATTATAATAAAGGTGTGCCGTTTATCTCTTTTCCGGGATACTCCGGTGTCGTTTGCCCGGGGAAATGCGGTGTTATTTTTCGTCGCCGAACAAGGCGTGGACAAACTCCCTGCGGTCGAAAATGCGCAGCTGGTCGATGCCCTCGCCGATGCCGATGTAACGTACCGGAATGTGGAACTGGTCGCTGATGCCGATGACTACGCCGCCTTTGGCCGTGCCGTCGAGTTTGGTGATGGTGAGCGACGTCACCTGCGTTGCCTGCGTGAACTGCCGCGCCTGCTCGAAAGCGTTCTGGCCGGTCGAGCCGTCCAGTACGAGCATCACCTCGTGCGGTGCCCCGGGGATGACCTTGCCCATGACGTTGCGGATTTTGGTCAGCTCGTTCATCAGGTTCACTTTGTTGTGCAGGCGGCCCGCCGTGTCGATTAGCACCACGTCGGCGCCGTTGGCCTTGGCCGAGGTGAGCGTGTCGAATGCGACCGAGGCCGGATCGGAGCCCATCTCCTGACGGATCATCGTGGCTCCGGCGCGCTCGGCCCAGACCTTGAGCTGGTCGATGGCCGCGGCGCGGAACGTATCGGCTGCGCCGATCCAGACTTTCCGGCCGGCTTTGGTGAGCTGGGCCGCGAGTTTGCCGATGGTGGTGGTCTTACCGGCGCCGTTGACACCGACGACCATTACGACATAGGGCTCGCCCTCTTTGGCGTCGAGCCCGAAATGCTTTTCGGAGCCGTGCGACTCTTCCATCAGCGCCGTGACCTCTTCACGCAGGATGGATTGCAGCTCCGAGGTGTTCATGTATTTGTCGCGCGCCACGCGCTCTTCGATGCGGCGGATGATTTTTACGGTCGTTTCGACGCCTACGTCCGAGGAGATCAGCACCTCCTCCAGGTCGTCCAAAACGCCGGCGTCGACCGTCGAGCGGCCTGCCACGGCGCGCGCCAGTTTCGAGAAGAGGCCCGTCTTGGTCTTTTCCAGCCCGGCGTTGAGCTCGTCCTGCTGCTGTTTGTGCGCTTCGGGAGCCTGCGCGGCGGCGTTATCCTGTTTCTTTTTGAAAATATCGAAAAATGCCATACCTAATATCTATATATCCGGACAAAGATAATAAGAAAGTTTGGAAAAAAACGTTATATTTGCGCTATATACATTTCCAACGATGATGAAGAAAACAATCCTGCTGCTTCTGGCAGCATTCTGCGGTGTACTTGCCGCGACGGCCCAAGACCTGATTGTCAAGACCGATGCTACGAAAGTCGAAGCGAAAGTAACCGAGATAACGCCCGATGCCGTGCGCTACAAACGCTTCTCGAATCCCGACGGGCCGACCTACGTGGTGCCTGTCGCCGATATCAGCTATATCCAGTATGCCAACGGGGAAAAGGAGGTTTTCAAGGCTTCCGAAACTATTCCGGCCACTCCGCTGACGCCTGCCGTTCCCGTAGAGCCTGCTGTTGCCCCTGCAACCGCCGCTCCGGTTGCTGCCTCCACTGCACCGGCGGCTCCCGTGCAGTATGTGGCCAAGGAGTACGAAATCGGCGAACTCTATAACCAGAACGGTGTCAAGGGCGTGGTCTGCATGCTTACGGAGGATCGCCAGCACGGACTGATCATTTCGCTCGACGAGCGTTACCTGCATTGGAGTTCGTTCCGCAAACCCGACCTGCGGGTCGTAGGTGCCGACGACCGGGCCGACGGTGCCGTAAATATGGAGAAAGTAGCGGCCTATATCGCCGGTAACAACCTTTCGTGGGACGATTTCCCGGCTTTCAAATGGTGCCGCGAGAAGGGCGAGGGGTGGTACCTGCCCGCCATCGACGAGATGCTGACGATCGGCCATAATTACAACGGCGGCGCGCGCCTGCAGTCCAACCGCCAGGCACGCAACAAGTTCAACAATGCCCTCAAGGATAACGGCGGCGAACGGATGGATCGTTTGGTCTACTATTTCTCCTCGACCGAAAAAAATGAGAAAGAGGCCTATACGACGCACATGGGCATCGAGCCTCCCTATGTCATCGACATTCCCAAGTACAATAAGTTCCTCGTGCGTGCCGTGCATAAGTTCTGACAAGGCACGCCGGGACGATAAAACGGTGTAATCCCGCGAGGGGTTACACCGTTTCCGTTTGGTCGATTCACATACATTATTTATGCACGAGCTTGTGTATCAGTGTTTTCATGTCGCGCTGGAATTTGTGCACCGGATGCACCTCCCGGATGTATTCGACTGCCTTGCAGGAGAGTTCCCGGCGTAATTCCTCGTCGTTGATTAACTCTTCGATGGCGTCGACGAAAAGCGGGACTTTGTCGAATCCGTCGCCGAGTACGGGGCCTACGTATCGGCCGAATTTCGAGGTCAGGTCTTCCGGATTCCGGCAACTGACGAGCAGGGTTCCGTAAGCGAGCGCTTCGAGGAACGTGATCGGCAGCGCCTCGTGAATCGAGGTGTTGACCAGTATCTTGGCCTCCCGGATATATTTCATTTTTTCTTCACCTTCCACGTGCCCTGTGAAATGGAGGTTGGGAATGTCGTGGTAGCCGGCCATGACTTTCTCGTTCTCCGATTTTTCCCAGTAAGTCTGTCCCAGCATGAAAAATTCGTATTGGGGCATCTGCCTGGCTATTTCGCAGAAAAGCCAGCCGCGCTTTACGGATTCGATGCGACCGATAAACAGGATGTGGTTCTTTTTCTGGTAATGCAGCGGGTCGAATTCGTAATCGATGTCGATCGGGTTGGGCATATAGGCGATGGGGGCGTCGTAAGGAAGCCGGTATAATTGCCTGGCCTTGTCGTTGAGGAAGTACCCTTGCGACACGAATGTGACCAGCCCTTTGTTGTACAGTTTGTGCACGGTGTCGTAGAGCCCCGAATCCCAGTAGGATTTTTCAGGGAACAACTTCACCGTGTGTATCTCCTGCCACTCGCTCCATGGACGGGGATCCTGTATCCAGTGGATAATCGGTTTGTTTCGCCGTTCGTATTTGAGGAGGTTGTGCGTCAGTTCAATCGTGAGGTATAGGTCGTAGTTTTTCCTTTTCAGCCACCGTTTGGCGAAAAAGCGTCCCGGGGGCGTGATTACGTTGCGCCCTTCGACTTTTTCACACCGGGCATGAAAAGCGAATTTCCTGCGCGAATAGTTCGAGAGCAGTACGTCGATTGAAATATTGGTGTCGGGCAGATAGCGGGCGATGTAATTGCGGGCCAGAAATCCATAACCGCCGTACGCCGTGCCGCAGGCCCCGAAATATTCGTCGATAACCAGTGCAACCCGGATTCGGGAGGGATCAGAACCCCCCCCCACGATTTTTTTGAGGGCCCGCACTATATGACATTTGATATAAGTCGACAGGAATTTCCGGTAGGGCGTGAGCCGCAGGTAGGTGAAATAACGGGACGTTTTCGTATTGTGGCACCTGCGTTTGAGGGCCCAGGGTTTTACATCTCCGTTGTAGTGGATGATTACCGGGGCTTTTACCGTGCCGAGCTTGTCGTCGGTTGCCGCATAATTGTAGATTCCGGGAAGCGGCCGTATCCGTCCTTTCAGCGTCGTGTTTATTACATCTTGATCCTGGTACTCGAACAGCTGTCCCTTTTCGACGGCCGTTTTCATCAGCAGGTCGGCGATTCCGTCCTTGCGCATCAGGTAGAGGTTCATCAGGATGACGCCGGCGTTTATGTAGAGATCCTCCCGGTGCATTCCCACCTGGAATTTGTAGTTTTTCCGGTCGATCCACGTGTCTTTGACCCCTGCGCCGTAATATCCGTCGAGGGGCGTTTCCCATAACTGCCGCAGGGGCCCGTCGACGACCAGGTCGGAATCGAGGTACAACACCCGGTCCAGCTCCGGCAGCAATTCCGGCAGCAGCAGCCTGTAGTAGGTATGGTGGGTGATGTAGCCGATGTTTAGCCGCAGCTTTTTCAGGGCGCTGTCTTCGACGGTCACGAACGTGAGCCGTTGTTTGTCGCCGTAGCGTTTTACCGTTTGCTCGAATAGCTGCCGGTTTTCCTCCGAAAAATAATCGGTGAATATGTAAATGTCGAGCTGTTCGGATTTGTTGTTTTCCAGTGCCGAAACCATTGCGACGCAACAGTGCTGGGCATAGGAGTCGTTGACCGTAAAGGCGATGGCTATTCGTTGCTGATTCTGCATTTTTTCTGCGGACAATTATTGAATGAGGTCGTTTGGTTGTCCAAAGATATGGATTTTCCGCCGTATATCAAATGGTCGGCCTGTTAAACACACAAAGGGCACCCGTTCGGATGCCCTTTGTATTTAAGATCGCTCTTAAAATACTATTTCTTCTCTTCGAAGAATTCCTTGACCTGGTCGTTGGGAATGATGCCTTCCTTGAACATGTAAGCACCGGTCTTGTCCGACTTGACCATCTTGATGCACTTCGTAAAGTTCTTACCCGTGCCGGTTTTCAGTGTTGCGACTACTTTCTTTGCCATAGAGCTTCAAAACTATTTAATTTCACGGTGAACGGTGACCTTTTTCAGAAACGGATTGTACTTTTTACGCTCCAGACGGTCGGGGGTGTTCTTTTTGTTTTTTGTCGTGATGTAACGGGACATTCCCGGAACTCCGCTCTCTTTCTGTTCGGTGCATTCGAGGATGACCTGAACTCTGTTGCCTTTCTTTGCCATTTGTTACTTCGGTGTTTTAGTAAACGGACTTGGGTGCGGCAGCCTCACGCAGAGCGGCTGCAAGACCTTTCTTGTTGATTGTTTTCATGCCGGCTGCCGATACTTTCAGGGTAATCCAGCGGCCCTCCTGTTCAGACCAGAAACGCTTGGTTTTCAGATTGGGACTGAATTTGCGTTTGGTCTTGTGGTGCGAGTGGGATACGTTGTTGCCCACGATCGCGACCTTGCCTGTGATTTCGCAAACTTTCATTTTGTTTTCGGTAATTTGATTGTTATTCCCGTAAGGGAGTGCAAATATACGTAAAAATTAAGAATTAAAAATTAAGAATTCGCATTAATTTTCTTGTGCGCCGATTATTATGTTGATAACCAGTGATTAACGCAGGGGTATCGTAAGCGTGAAACGTGCCCCTGCCGTATAGGTCGTATCGAGTTCCGCTTTGCCGCCCAATGCGGAGGCGATCAGCCGGCATACGGCCAGCCCGAGGCCCATGCCCTGCGAGAAGGGATCGAGTTTGACGAAACGCTCGAAAATGTGCCCGGCCTCGGATGCCGGAACGCCCGGGCCGGTGTCGGTTACCGAGAAGACGATTTGCCGGTTCTGCTCGGAGAGGGTATACGCGAGTGTGATCCGGCCGTCGGCGGCAAAACGTACGGCGTTGCGGAGCAGTTCGGTGATGGCTTTCGAGAGCAGCAGGCACGAGGTGTGTACCTGGAACTTCTCCTGTGCGGGAAGGAACCGGATGTCGATTTCCCGCGAATTGCTGAACTTTACGTTTTTGATGCATTGCAGGCAGCAGGCGTTGATGTCGGTCGGCCCCATGGCGGGCGGGGTATCCGAGGATTCGAGCCCGGCGATGTAGAGCACGTCGTCTACGAGTTTTTGCAGGTATCCGCTGTTTTCCTGGATGATGTTGATGTAGGACTGCCGTTCGGCAGGATCGGGACTGTCCGCCGCCGCTGCCAGTTCGGCGAATCCCACGATGGCGTTGAGCGGCGTGTTGATTTCGTGCGTTATGTTGCGGATGAAGATGCCTTTCATGCGGCTGCCCTCTTCCGCAGCCCGCTTTGCACGGGCGAGGCGGCGGTTCATGAGCGTCATGAACCCGATGAACACCGCGGCCAGCAACAGAATGATTCCCAGACCGATGGTGCCCAGCTGCATGCGGTGCAGGCGTTCCGCCTGCGCCTGCTGTTCCAGCTCCGCTTTCTCCTTGTCCAGCCGGCTGACGTCCAGCAGCGTGGCAAACTCCCCGAGGGTCTTCTCGTTGTCGGCGCTGGCTTTCCGGCGGTAGACGTCGATATAGTGGAGCAAATCGCGGTATGCGGCTTCGAATTTACCCGTCGCGGCATTGATTGCCGCCCGGTTTTCATAGAGAGTGGCGAAGTACGACTCCTTGTATCCGGCTTCTACGAATAGTTCGATCAAGGTGTCGATTGCCGCCATCGCCTTGCCGTACTCGTGCGAGCAGTTGTAGACGGCCAACTGCGTTTCGCGCAGGCTCGTTTCCGTGAGGTAGCCCCCGTGTCCTTTCCGCACCTCCCTGAACAGGGCCTTTGCTTCGTCGATATGGCCTGTCTTGGCCAGCAGGAGCGTTTCTTTGAGCTTGAGCGACCAGATGTATTCCGGCAGGGGAATGCAGGCTTTGCCCTTTTCGATTGCGGCGGCGGCTTCCGCATACCGTTGGTCGTCTATCAGCATGGAGGCCATCTCCGAGTAGAGGTTCGAAAGCGAGAAGCTGTCGAGGTCGTTCCGGATGATGAAATCGATGGCTTTGCCGTAATATTCCGCCGCGACGTTTTTAAGGCCCCGCGTGCGGTAGATATGTCCCAGCTGTTTGTAGGCTTCGGCGATGGCGGGTTTGTAGTCGTCCTTTTCGGCCTGCTCCATGTACCGCTCCAATTCGTATTGGGCCAGCGTATACTGGGTATGCTTGGTGTAGTAGAGGATGAGCCGCCCCCAGGTGAAATAGTAATATTTGAGCTGCTCGTTCTTGCGGGCGAACTCCTGAACGCGGGGAATCCACGCCTTGAGTGAGTCGAGGTTGTTATTGAAATAGTAGTGATCGGCCTTGAAACTCAACGAAACGGCCTGCATGCGGGTGTCGTGTTTTTCGGCCGAGAGCCGGAATAGGGTGTCGGCTTTGAGCAGGACGAGCGAATCGCGGATGTTGTTGTTGCACCACCGGTAGTAGGCGTAAAGTGTGCTGTCGACTTTTTTGTAGGTTTCGTTCTGCGCATGGACCGTGGAGAATGCCAAGACGAGCAATACCGACAAAATAAATGCTTTTTTCATCATTTTGGGCTGAATTGGTGCAAAAATAAGCGAAATTGTTTAGATAAGCAAGCAATTTCGCCGCAATCTTACACTATTTAGCCGGTTGTGCCGCGAGCAGTTCCTGCTCGAGCAACTCGATAGCGGCGGTGCCGGCCTGCCGTATGATTTGCCGGCGGTTGCCTTTGAGGTGAAGCAGCCGCGAGGTGGTGTGCAGCGGCGAGCTGACGGCAATCCACACCGATCCGACGGGATATTCGGGCGTTCCGCCCGTGGGGCCTGCGATACCTGTCGTGGCGATGGCGTAGTGCGAATTAGACGTGCGGCGTACGCCCTCGGCCATCATGCGTACGACCTGTTCGCTGACCGCGCCATAGCGGGCAATCGTGTCGCAGCTGATTTGCAGCAGGTGCTGTTTGGCGTCGAGGCTGTATGCCACGGCGCCGCATTTGAAATAGGCCGATGCGCCCGGCATGGCCGTGAAACGTGCGGCGAGCGTGCCTCCCGTGCAGCTTTCCGCAATGGCGAGGGTTTGTATGCGCTCCGTGAGGATTCGGTGCACCCGTTTTTCCGGAGCCCGGCTGCTGCAGGCAGTCAGGGTGAGGAGTGCGATTGCGGTCGAGGCTATGATTCTGTTCATATGGAGAGTGGTGAGTGGCTATTTCCCGTTGAGTTCGTCGCGCAGCAGGCTGATTGCGAATGCACTCGCGCGGTCGATAATCTGTCCCCGGTCGGAGCCGCACTGTTTCAGAATGGCGGTCGTGCGGTGCGGGCTTGCGACGGCAATCCAGACCGTGCCCACGGGCTTTTCGGGGGAGCCTCCCGCGGGCCCTGCGATGCCGGTGGTGGCGATGGCGTAATCCGCTCCCGCGATACGGCGCGCACCTTCGGCCATCTGGCGGGCGACCTGTTCGCTGACGGCGCCGTGGCGTGCGATGGCGTCGGGGTCGACTCCCAGCACGTCGTGTTTCGAGGCGTTGCTGTACGAAACCACGCCGCAGAGGAAGTAGGCCGATGCACCCGGCATGGCCGTGAAGCGCGATGCGATGGCGCCTCCCGTGCAGCTTTCCGCAGTGGCCAGGGTCAGCCCCCGCTCGGTGAGCAGTTTGTGCACCAACTCCTGCATCGTGGCCGTTTCGTACCCGATGATGTTGTGGGGGATGATTTTGCGCAGGGCTTCGAACTGCCGCTCGATTTCCTTCGAAACGCTCGCGCCTTCGACCTCGTAGGCCGACAGCCGCAGCCGCACGGCTCCCGGATTGGGGAGGTAGGCCAGTTTCAGGTACGGGGGCAGGGCGCTTTCCCACGCTTCGATTTTTTCGGCGAGCATCGACTCGGGCAGCCCTGCGGTAATCATCGTGCGGTGTACGATTTGCCGCAGTTCGAAGTGGGCTTTCAGGCGCGGCATCACCTCGTCCTGCATCAGGTGTTCCATTTCGTAGGGTACGCCCGGCAGCGATACGACCACCTTGCCGCCCTGTTCGAACCACATGCCCGGCGCCGTGCCGTGGGCGTTGAACAGCACCGTGCAGCAGGCGGGTACCATGGCCTGCCCGCGGTTGAGCTCGTTGAATTCGATGCCGCGGCTTTCCAGCATGCGTTTCACGTGGTCGGCGACGGTTTTGTCGGGGACGAGTTCGCAGCCGAACATTTCGGCCAGCGTCTTTTTGGTGATGTCGTCCTTGGTGGGGCCGAGGCCGCCGGTGATAATCACGACGTTCGAGTTCGCGAGGGCGCGTTCGATACTTCCGACGATTTGCCCGCGCTCGTCGCCGATCGAAACCTTTTCGTGTACGACGATGCCTGCGGCGTTGAGGTGCCGGGCGATGGATACGGAGTTCGTATCCACGATCTGGCCGATGAGTATTTCATCGCCGATGGTAATGATCGTTGCTTTCATGGCGTTATCAAAAGGTCAGGATGCGGGATGTGCCGTTTCGTCCGGTTCCGTGCCGGGTGTCGCGGCCTCTTCCGTGGCCGGGGATTCCGCCGCCTGTGTGGCGGTTTCTGCGGTTTGCTGTTCTGCGGCTGCTTTGTCCTGTTTGGCTGCGGCACTCGCAGCAGCTTGGGCCTCTTTTGCCGCGGCTGCGGCTTCCCGGGCGGCTTTTGCCTCTGCCTCGGCGACCAGTGTGCGGCAGATGTCCCGCACCAGTCCCGGGCCGTTGTAGATGTATCCGGTGTAGAGTTGCACCAGATCGGCCCCGGCGTCGAGCATTGCCTTGACGTCGTCGGGGGTCATCATGCCACCGACGCCGATAATCGGGAAGTTGCCGCCCGAGCGGGTGTGGATGCGGCGTACGACCTCCACGGCCCGGCGGGTGAGCG
>ERZ791875.269-NODE-269-length-65584-cov-8.867234_pt1 | contig 65584 bp, 36 predicted proteins | sample MGYA00510278_ERZ791875 | MGnify/ENA primary metagenome ERZ791875 (study PRJEB30046, sample SAMN00792078) | human gut metagenome | study: EMG produced TPA metagenomics assembly of the A metagenome-wide association study of gut microbiota in type 2...
GGGGAGTGAGCGGTGTCAGCGCCCGCTGTGGCGGAAGAGGGGTGTGCGTTGCCGAATTTTTTGTCGCCTGCGTAGTGTACCGATTGCCAGCCGGTACGGTGTGGGCAGCGCAAATAAAAGGCAACCGATAGCCTGAAAAATGAAACGGGACATTTTTTATTTCTGTTAATTTGTGTAACTTTACGAAGTAAAAAAATCTGTTAACGGCACTATATGGCCTGTCGGCCGCCGTTTTCGGGCCGAAAAGATACACCAGGCGGTATGATGGGACTATACGGAACTAAATATTGGGTGCGGTTTTTCGTTTTGCTGTTCGGGCTGCTGGAACTTTCGGCCTGCCGGCAGGATGAAACCCGCTCTTTGTCGGACTACTTGGACTACATCATCGAGAACCGCCAGATTTTCGAGGACGAGAAAGAGGAGCGGATTGGCAGGCTGAAGAACCTGCTGGGCGTTACCAACCTCACTCCCGAACAGGAGTATGAGATAAACACCGAACTGTACAACGAATTCAGGAAATACAAGCTGGATTCGGCCATCTACTACGTCGAGCGCAACCTCGATATCGCCCGCAAGCTGGGCAACAACCGGCTCGTATGCCTGTCCGACCTGTATCGGGCGCAGTTGTATTCATTCTCCGGCATGTGCGTCGAAGCCAACCGGATACTGCGGTCGATAGACCCCGCGACCCTTCCGCGCGACCTGCTCCCCGTTTATTACGAAGCCTATAACAGGTATTACCAGCATTACGCCGCGTTGAGCAGCCAGAGCCGCTATTTGCGCGATATGGACAAGTACCGCGATTCGCTGATTATGGTGTCCGCCCCCTCCTCGTTCCTGTACCGGATCAACATGAGCTACAAACTCATGGGCGAAGGGCGGCTCGACGAGGCCGAATCGATGCTGTCCGGGCTGCTCGAGGAGGTGGGGGAAGACACCCCGCAGTATGCCGAGACGGCCTACGCGTTCGGCCGTTTGTGCCGACGGAGAAAGGATACGGAGGCGGAGAAAAGATACTACATGCTTTCGGCCATCGCCGATGCGAAGAATGCGACCAAGGAGAACGCCGCCTTCCACACGCTGGCGATGATGTACTACGACGCGGGTGACTTGTCCCGGGCGTTCAGATATACGCAGGCGGCCATTGAAGACGCGGTTTTCAGCAACGTGCAGTTCCGCACCACCCAGATGTCGAAGTTCTATTCGATTATCAATGCGACCTACCAGGCTTCGGAGGCGAAGTCCAAATCCAAGTTGCAGCACTACCTCGTGCTGATCAGCGTCCTTTCGCTGTTCCTCGTCCTGCTGTTCGTCTATGTCTACAAGCAGGTTCACAAGCTCTACCGGATTAAGGAGGAACTTTCGCAGACCAACGGGCGCCTGATGCAGCTCAACGACGAGCTGCATGAGAAGAATACGCAGCTGTCCGATTCGAACATCATCAAAGAGCAGTATATAGCCCGGTTTTTCGACCTGTGCTCCATGTATATCGACAAGATGGAGAACTACCGCAAGTCGCTGAACAAACTGGCCAAGGACAGGCGGTTCGAGGAGCTGTACCGCCGGCTGAAGTCCACTTCGATGATGGAGGACGAGCTGGACGAACTGTACAAGAATTTCGATGCGATTTTCCTGAACCTCTACCCGACGTTCGTCGCCGATTTCAACGCGCTGCTGGTCGAGGACGAGCGGATAATCCTCAAGTCCGACGATCTGCTGAACAAGGAGCTCCGGATTTACGCCCTGCTGCGGCTGGGCATTACCGACAGCGCCAAGATTGCCTCTTTCCTGCGGTGCTCGATGAGTACGGTATATAACTACCGGACAAAAGCACGCAATAAAGCGGCGATATCGAGGGAAGATTTCGAAAAAATGGTCATGAGGATCGGCGTGATGCCGGAAAAAGAGGCGTGATTCATTCCAAAATGTCTACATTTTTTCGGTTTGTGAATTGTGTAAGAAACAGGTTGTCAGGAGTGTGGGTTTTTACGAGTCTACAATTTCCGACACAACTTATAAATAAGGTATATATTCGGATTAATTTTGTATAATAAGCGGCCGTCCGGAAACCCCGACCGAGGGGGATGGGGGGCTTGTGTTAAATTACCTTTACCTTTATTGACTACGAAATGAATCCTATTAAAGTTGGTCTGATCGGCTTTGGCAGAATGGGGGGATTTTACCTCGAGCAGATGCAAAAGAGCGGGAAGTGGGATGTGGCATACATCTGCGACTTGTCGCCCGAGTCGCGGGAGTATGCCCGGAAGTTGGCTCCCCGTGCGAAAGTGATAGCCGACGAACAGCTCATTTTTGACGACCCGGAAGTTCAGGTGGTCGGCCTGTTCGCACTGGCCGATTCGCGGAAAGCCCAGGTCGAAAAGGCTTTTGCGTGCGGGAAGCACGTTATCGCCGAGAAACCGATCTCGGACACCGTGGAGAACGAATGGCAGGCGGTGGAACTGGCGGAGGGGACGAAACTCTTCTCGACGGTCAACCTCTACCTGCGCAACTCGTGGTACCACAAGGCGATTAAAGATTTTATCGATCAGGGTGAAATCGGGGAGTTGGCGATTGTCCGGGTCTGCCACATGACGCCCGGACTGGCGCCGGGCGAGGGCCATGAGTTCGAGGGCCCGTCGTTCCACGACTGCGGGATGCACTACGTGGATATCGCACGCTGGTATGCCGAATCGGAATTCAAAACGTGGAATGCGCAGGCCATCCGCATGTGGGACTACAAAGACCCGTGGTGGCTCCAGTGCCACGGCACGTTCGAAAACGGCGTCGTATTCGACATTACGCAGGGGCATGTTTACGGACAGCTGGCCGAGAAGCAGACCCACAACTCGTATGTAGATATTATCGGTACGAAAGGAATCGCCCGGATGACCCACGATTTCAAAACGGCGATCGTCGAACTGCACGGGGTGACGCAGACCCACCGGATTATGCAGCCCTACGGCGGAAAGAATATCGACGTGCTGTGCGAGCGATTCGCGCAGTCGATCGAATCCGGGGTGCGGAGCGAAGCGCTCCCCACGTTCCGCGATGCGGCGACGGCTTCGGAATATGCATGGAGGTTCCTGCAGGATTCGCTGCAGCACGACCTGCCCGCAATCGGGAACCTGGAAACGCTGCAACAAATCCGCGAACGCCGCCGCACGATGTCGAACGGTTACGGACTGTTGCGGAAATTCTCGTAAATGACCTGAAACGAACTATATAAATCTTTTAAAAACATTCGACCATGAATAATTTACTGTTTATCGGCAATCTGGGTGCGGGCGAGATTATCGTCATCGCACTCGTGGTGCTGCTGCTTTTCGGCGGCAAGAAAATTCCTGAACTGATGAAGGGACTGGGCAAGGGTGTCCGGAGCTTCAAGGAGGGAATGAACAACATTGAAAACGACATCGAAAATACGGATACGAATAAATAGCCATCTATAAATCACTAACTTAAATCAAGAAACCATGTCACACGAAATGTCAAGAAGAAAGTTCCTGAAAAAAGGAGCTGCGGCTGCAATCGGTTTAGCAGTTGTCCCCAGTACGGTTTTAGGTAAGAAGTTCGGTTATACGGCGCCCAGCGATAAGCTCAACATTCTGGGCGTGGGTATCGGCGGACGCGGTTCCTCGGTGCTGAAAGGGCTGGAAAGCCAGAACATCATCGGCCTGTGCGACGTCGACTGGAAATACGCCGACCATGTCTTCAAGCGTTACCCCGCTGCCAAAAAGTACAACGATTACCGTAAGATGTTCGACGAGATGCTCAAATCGGCCGACGCCGTGATGGTGGCTACCGCCGACCATACGCACGCGATTATCGCAGCCGATGCGATGACTGCCGGCAAGCACGTCTATGTCGAGAAACCGCTGACCCATACGGTTTACGAGTCCCGCCTGCTGACGAAATTGGCTGACAAATACAAGGTTGCGACCCAGATGGGTAACCAGGGTGCGTCGGACGAAGGCGTCCGCAAGGTTTGCGAGTGGATTTGGAACGGCGAAATCGGCGAGGTGCGCAAAGTCGAAACCTTCACCGACCGTCCTATCTGGCCGCAGGGCTTGAGCCGTCCCGAGGACAACCAGCGCGTTCCCAAGACGATGAACTGGGATGCCTTTATCGGCCCGGCAGCCTACCGTCCCTACAATGCGATTTACACTCCGTGGAACTTCCGCGGCTGGTGGGACTTCGGTACCGGCGCACTGGGCGATATGGCCTGCCATATCCTCCACCCGGTATTCAAGGGCCTGAAGCTCGGATACCCGACCAAGGTGCAGGGTAGCTCGACGCTGCTGCTCAACGAGTCCGCACCGATGGCGCAGACGGTTAAGTTCGTCTTCCCGGCACGTGATAACATGCCGAAAGTCGCCATGCCCGAAGTGGAAGTATATTGGTACGACGGCGGCCTGAAACCGGAGCGTCCCGAGGGACTGCCCGCAGGCAAAGACCTGAACATGGCCGGCGGCGGCGTTATTTTCTACGGTACGAAGGATACGCTGATCTGCGGCTGCTACGGAGTGAACCCCTACCTGGTGTCGGGTCGTGTGCCCAATGCGCCGAAGGTGCTGCGCGAGGTGAAGGAGTCGCACCAGATGGACTGGGTGCGTGCCTGCAAGGAGGATGCCGACGACCGCGTGTTGAGCGCATCGGACTTCAGCGAGGCCGGCCCGTTCAACGAAATGGTCGTTATGGGTGTGCTGGCTGTCCGCCTGCAGAGCCTGAACCGGGAGCTGGTATGGGACGGCGAGAACATGCGTTTCACCAATATTCCCGACGACGCGACGATCAGGACGGTCATCAAGGACGGCTTCAGCATTACCGACGGACATCCTACGTTCAACAAGACCTGGACGGATCCCGTCAATGCCCAGCAGTTCGCACAGGAGCTTATCAAGCACACCTACCGCGACGGTTGGAAACTGCCCGACATGCCCCGTTAATCATCCATAAACCGAATTTTACGAAATCAATTAAAATAAAAAGCAATCTATGAAAAAGTTCTTTTTGTTTTCGACCTGCCTCGCAATGAGCGTGTCGCTGGTAGCCTGCGGCGGACGCGGCGCCAAAACCAAGGCTGCCGATACCAAGGCGGATGCAACGGCGCAAACCAAAGCCGTACCCGAATACAAAGTCATCGAGAATGCTACGGTGGATCTCGCCGGCTTCCCGCAGGACAAGGACGGGTATTACGTTATCTTCGACGGCAAGACCTTCAACGGCTGGCGCGGTTACGGAAAAGACCATGTCCCCACCAAGTGGACAATCGACAACGGTGCCATCAAGTTCAACGGCTCCGGCGGCGGTGAAGCCCAGGACGGCGACGGCGGCGACCTGATTTTCACGCACAAATTCAAGAACTTCGAACTCGAAGTGGAGTGGAAAGTGGCCAAAGGCGGCAACTCGGGTATCTTCTACCTCGCACAGGAGGTCGCTACGACCAAGGACGGCAAGCAGAAGATGGAGCCGATTTACATCTCCAGCCCCGAGTACCAGGTACTCGACAACGAGAACCATCCCGATGCCAAGCTGGGTGTCGACGGCAACCGCAAGTCGGCGTCGCTGTACGACATGATTCCGGCCGTTCCGCAGAACTCCAAGCCCTACGGCGAGTGGAACAAGGCGAAGATTATGGTTTACAAAGGCACCGTCGTACACGGCCAGAACGACCAGAACGTGGTCGAATACCACCTGTGGACTCCCCAGTGGACGGAGATGCTCGAGAAGAGCAAATTCAGCCCCGAGAAATGGCCGCTGGCTTTCGAACTGCTCAACAACTGCGGCGGCGCACAGCGTGAGGGTTACATCGGCTTCCAGGATCACGGCGACGATGTATGGTTCCGCAACATCCGCGTTAAGGTGCTCGACTAACGAACCCGTTGACAGGCTATATTATGAAACGTAAACTGTTTACAGCGGTTTGCATCCTCCTCGCTTCGGCGATGCTCCCCTGCGGGGCATTCGCCAAGGCGAAGAAGGAGGCAAAGAAGGATATCGGCATCCAGCTCTATTCGGTCCGGGATCTGATCGGAAGCTTCGGCCGGAACCAGCATGATTACAGTAAGATACTGAAGTCGCTGGGCGACATGGGTTACACCTCCGTTGAGGCTGCCAGCTACAACGACGGCAAGTTCTACGGCAAGACTCCCGAGGAGTTCAAGCGCGACGTGGAAGCAGCCGGCATGAAAGTGCTCTCTTCGCACTGCGGCAAGGGCCTCTCGGACGAGGAACTGGCTTCGGGCGATTTCTCCGAGTCGATGAAATGGTGGGATCAGTGCATCGCAGCGCACAAGGCTGCGGGCATGGAGTACATCGTTACCCCGTACCTGCCCGTTCCCAAGACGCTCAAGGACATGCAGACCTACTGCAACTACCTCAACGCAATCGGCAAGAAGTGCAGGGAAGCCGGGATTAAGTACGGTTACCACAACCACGCCCACGAGTTCAAGAAAGTCGAGGACAAGGCGGTGATGCTGGACTACATGATTGAGAACACCGACCCCGAAAACCTGTTCATCGAACTGGACGTTTACTGGGCGGTAATGGGTCAGGCGAGCCCCGTTGATTATTTCCATAAATATCCCGGCCGCTTCAAGATGCTCCACATCAAGGATCGCCGTGAAATCGGCCAGAGCGGTATGGTGGGCTTCGACGCTATTTTCGAGAACGCCAAGACGGCAGGTGTCGAAAACATCATCGTCGAGGTCGAGCAGTACAGCTACGACGTCGAGAAAAGCGTTAAATTGAGTCTGGATTACCTGCTTAAGGCGCCTTTTGTCAAGGCCTCGTACAGCAAATAGTTCTCCGGACGATTGAAAATATCCGGCTATCTTGACGGATAGCCGGATATTTTAATAACATGAATACCTCCGGAAATTCTGTCCGGAGCGAAAAACTACTATGCCATGGAAGAAAAGGAAATGACGTTCTGGGGACACCTCGAAGACCTGCGTTGGGCTTTGGTGCGCGTGATAGCCGTCCTGTTTGTATTTGTGGTCGTCTGTTTCTGCCTCATGCCCTACCTGTTCGACAATTTCGTGCTGGCCCCGACCACATCCGATTTTCCCCTTTACAGGTGGTTGTCCAAACTGGGCGGCGTGAGCCCGCTGTTCCCCGATTTCAGCAACGACCATTTTTCCGTAGAGATCATCAACATCAACGTCGCGTCGCAATTCCTGACCCACATCAGCACGTCGTTCTGGTTCGGGTTGGTGCTGATATTCCCCTACCTGATATTCGAGGCATGGCGGTTCGTGCAGCCGGCCCTGTTCGACACCGAGCGGAAGAGCGTCGGCCTGGCGTTCGTATTCGGGACGTTTATGTTTTTCCTGGGATGCGCCGTGGGTTACCTGCTGGTCTTCCCCTTTACGTTCCGCTTCCTGACCGAATACCAGTTGAGTGCGATGATTACCAACCAGATATCGCTGAACTCCTACATGGGTAATTTCCTGATGCTCGTATTCGTCATGGGAATCGTATTCGAGATGCCGCTGCTGGCGTGGCTGCTTTCCAAACTGGGGCTCGTGCGCAAGTCGTTCTTCCGGAAATACCGGAAACACGCTGTCGTTATCCTGCTGGTACTCTCTGCGATTATCACCCCGACGGGCGACCCGTTCACGCTGATGATCGTTTTCCTGCCGCTTTACCTGTTGTACGAACTGGGAATAAAGTTCGTCCGGGAATAGGCTTTGCGAAGCCGCGGTTGCGGACGATGTACATAACAGGCCGGAGAGATTCTCCGGCCTGTTTTATTGGGGACCTGTCCCCGCGCCGAAACCGGCGACGTGGAAGTGTGCTGCGGAATGCGGGATACGCGAAAAAGCCTCCGTACCAAGTCGGTACGGAGGCTTCGGTTTAACGACAGGCGGCTGCTACCAGCCGGGGTTCTGGCTCAAGGCCGGGTTCTTGACGCGAACCTGCGACGGAATCGGGTAGAGGTACATGTTGTCGTTCCAGGTGCGCGAGGTTTCGTTGTAGAACATTACGTATCCGTTGTTCGGGTCGTCGGTGAGCTGTTTCACGCTCTGGGCGCCGGTCAGGAATACGGCGATTCCCTTGTGCGGGCCCGAATACTTGGTGTCGGTCGTGAAGTAAGCGTCGTCCGTGCCGTCGCCGTTCATGTCCAGCGGCGTGTCCAGTGCCGGAATGTACGTTCCCGTCCACTCTGCATCCTGCCACAGGCTGCCGCAGGCCCAGCGTTTGAGGTCGATCAGGCGCATTCCCTCGAGGCAGAGCTCGATTGCGCGGTCGCGGCGTATCTCGAGAAGCACGGGGTCGGTAATATCCGGGTAGTAGGTCTTTTGCAGGTAGGAGTCCACGGTCGTGGGTTTGGCGTCGAGCGCCCCGCCCGTGATGCCTGCGCGGCGGCGCAGTTCGCCGATCGTCGCTTTCCAGTCCGCATCGGTCAGCGTCCCGAGTTCGGCTTTGGCCTCGGCGTAGTTGAGCAGCACCTCGGCGTAGCGGAAGATCGGAATGTCGTTGTCGTTGGTGCGGCCGTCGTCGTAGGATACGTCGTCCATGACGTATTTGGTGAACTGGTAGCCCGTCAGGGTATGTCCGGTGAAGTTTGCCGACGTCGGTACGTAGTTGCCTTTCGAGTCCTTGCGGGTGTAGTCGTATCCGCGGATGGTCTGGTTCAGGCGCAGGTCGCGGCCGGTGGTTTCCTCGATGAAGTTCTTGTACGTCCCGTCGGCTTTTTTCTCGTTGTAGAACGTGCCGTCGATGTTGAGGTACGTCTTGGCGAAAGGCCGCGTCATGCAGAGGTGCGGCCCGTAGGTCGAAGAGTTGAGGTACCAGTTCTGTTCGCCCAGCTGGAGCACTTTGTCGAGCGATACGGCCAGCATCACCTCTTCGGTCACCGTGTTGTCGCTGATGAACAAGTCGCGGTAGGCGCCGCGGCCGTTGGCGTAGGCCGTTCCCGTGTGGATTTTGTAGGGGCCGTCGTCCATGACCGTTTTCGCCGCTTCGGCTGCCTGCCGGAAAAGCTCGTCGGCCGGGATGGTGCACCCCTTGACATAGTCCGTGTTCGCATGGTACTTGCGCCACGAGGCCTCGAACAGGCAGACGCGCGACTTGAACAGCAGCGGCGTCCATTTGTTGACGGTGTTCGAGTTGCCTGTAATGCCGCTCGTGGTGATATTCGCATAGGCGTAGTCGAGGTCTTCGATCATCTTCGTGATGATCACGTCGCGCGTATCCCGTCCGGCGTAGAGGCGCGGGTCTTCCGGCTCGAGCGGCTCGTCGATCCACGGCACCTCGCCGTAGGTTACGAGTTTGTCGAAATAGAAGTAGGCCCGGAAGAATTTCGCGATGCCCGTGTAGTTGTTGCGAATGGTTTCGCTGACCCCTGCGTCGGTGTTGTACTTGATGAAATAGTTGACGTTGCGCAGGTCGCCCCAGCTCCAGCTGGTCGAGGTTTCGGTGGTATAGGCGCCCGCCTCGTAGGTGCCGATGGAGTTCTTTGCCCCGTAGTCGGAGGTAAGGTCTTTTTTGAACGCATTGTCGTAATTCGGCAGTTTGTTGTAGAACGAATATACGTAGTTCTTCATACCTGTTTCCGACCCGAAGATCATTTTGCGGTCGGCCGTCGCCTGCTGGTTCTCGGTCAGGTCGCACGATGCGAGGAGCAGGGCCGCGGCAGTGATTATATAGCGTATTTTTTTCATGGTTGGTGCGTATTAGAAAGTGACATTCAGGCCGAGGCTGTAGGTTTTCATGCTCGGGTAGTTGTAACCGTCGCCGGTCGTGGTGATTTCGGCGTCGTTTCCGTAGATGTTGGCAACGTCGATGTCCCGGGTGTGACGGTACATGGGCGACCATGTCCAGAGGTTCTCACCCGAGAAAAAGACGCTCACTTTCTTCAGTCCGATTTTCTTGAGCCATTTCGCCGGCAGGTTGTAGCCGATTTGCAGGTTCTTCAGGCGGATGTACGACACATCCTGCAGGTAGCGCGTGTTGGCGTTGCTGCCGCCTTTGTAGAACGGTGCGTAGTAGCCGGTGTAACGCGGCAGGTAGGCGTTCGGGTTGTCCTCGGTCCAGTAGTTGCCCTCCTGCCAGCGCGGCATCTGCGCATAGGGACGGTTGTACTGGCCCCAGATGAACGACGACTCGTTGGCCGGGTACCAGTCCTGCTTGCCGACGCCCTGGAAGAAGATGTTGAAGAAAATGTTGTTCCAGTCGGCGCTGAAGCTGATGCTGTAGATGTAGCGCGGCTCGGTGTTGCCGATGATGCGGCGGTCGCCGGGGTCGTCGGCCGTGTTTGCGCCGCGGTCGATATAGCCGTTGCCGTTCAGGTCTTCGAACTTGATGTCGCCCGGATAGAGTTTGTATTTCTTGTCGGTCTGCATCAGCGGGTTGTAGTATTTCTGGCCGTTCTCCTTGGCTTTGGCTTCGGCGGCGTTGATGGCAGCCTCGTCCTGCCACAGCCCGTGCGACGTGAAGCCCCAGATTTCACCGATTGTCATGCCTTCGTAGTAACTGGGCGCATTCGAAGTGCCGAGGTTTTTCGTCGAGTTGTTGTACTTGTCGATTTTCGATTTGTAGTCGACCAGTGTGGCGCGGATGCTGTAGTTGAACGGTTTGCGGGCCAGTTTGAATTGGTCGCGCCATTCGATTGAGATTTCATAGCCTTTGGTGGTCATTTCGGCGTAGTTGCCCTTGGGCGAAGATGCGCCGTAGACGTCGGGCAGCGTCGGGCCCACGGTGTACATGTCCTCGGTCTTGCGGTTGTACCAGTCGGCGGTGATGTTCAGCCGGTTGTTGAAGAATCCGAGATCGATGCCCACGTCGATTGTCTTCGACGTCTCCCAGGTCAGGTTGTCCGGAATAGGGCTCGGGACATCCGTGTAGCGGACTTTGGTGCCGTTGATGATGCGGCCGTTCGAGAACGAGAATACCTCGTCGTAGGTGTAGGCCGACACGTTGCTGTTGCCGAGCGAACCGTACGATCCGCGGAGCTTGATGTTCGAAATCCATTTGGGGTCGACCTTGAACCAGTGCTCGGAAGTCATGCGCCAGCCTGCCGATACCGAGGGGAAGAACGCCCAGCGTTCGTTCGACGGGAACTTCGAAGAACCGTCGTAGCGTCCGTTGACTTCCAGCAGGTAGCGGTTGTCGTAGATGTAGTTCAGGCGGAAAAACGTGCCAACCGAACGCCATTTTGTCCAGGCGCCGGTGATGCTGCGGTTGTCCGTACCCATCGCGAGGTTGATGTTGTCGACCGTTTCGGTCAGCAGCTCGTCGTTGTAGGCATAGAGGTTCTTCATCTTCGACTCCTCGTAGTTGTAGCCGACCATCGCCTTGAGGTAATGCTTCTGGGCGAACGTATTTTCATACTCGGCATACTCGTTCGTCGAGAGGTAAATCGTATTCTGGCTCAACTCCGAGATGTAGGATTGGGTGCCGGCCAGCGTTTCCTCGACGCCCGCGATCTTCGAGAACGGCGTACGCACGCGTTTGATGGTGCGGTAGTAGTTCTTGTTGCGGTAGGTGAAGTCGCCGTTTATGCGCAGTTTGTTGTTGAAGAAGGTAGCCTGCGCGCCGATCGTATTGTTCACGTAGTCGTTGATATAGGTGCGCCGGCTGTTGCCGTAGAGCAGGTCGCCCACGGAATAGACGGCCGACATGGTCATCGTGCCGTCGGGGTTCCATATCGGCGACGAGGGGTGTCCTTCGTCGGCGATGTTGCGCCATATGTTGCCGTTGCCCTCCGAATAGGTCACCGGGTTGTAGTATTTGTTGCGGCTGATGTCGAAGTTGTTGGTAATCTTGAGCCACGGTTTGATTTGGTAGCCGATTTTCAGGCGCGTGTTTAGCATCTTGTACTCGTCGGTGTTGTGCGGGCTGTCGTACAGGCCGCCGTAACCGTAGTAGCGTCCCGAGAGGTAGTAGTCGAACTTACCCTCGGAGCCCGATACCGACACGTTGTGCGTCTGGGCGAAGACGTAATCCTTGTAAATCATGCCGATGTAGTCGGTCTTGTCGTTGAAGTAGACCCAGCGCCCTTTGGTCGTGCCCCACTCTCCGTTGCTGACGACCGTGCCGAGCTGCCCGTTCTCCTTGCGGGTCTTGTACTCGGCGAGCCATGCGGTCGAGAACTGCTGCGACTTGTTGATGCCCGAGGGATTCGAGTGGTTGTAGTTGTAGTAGGCGTTGTAGAAGTGTTCCGACCAGGTGTAGCCGTCGGATTCGTAGTCGGGAACGCTCGTCGGCACCTGGAACGAGAAGTTGGCCGAATAATTGACCGTGGTCTGGCCTTTCTTCGCGCTCTTGGTGGTGATGAGCACCACGCCGTAGGGAGCGCGTGAACCGTAAATCGCGGACGACGCGGCATCTTTGAGCACCGACACCGACTCGATGTCGTCGGGGTTGAGCATCGCAGCATCGCCCTCGACGCCGTCGATGAGCACGAGTGCGCTGCCGCCCTGCCCGATGGAGGTCGTGCCGCGGATGTTGAACGATGCCGAGCGGTTCGGTTTTCCGTCGGTGAGTTTGAGATTGAGGTTGGGGATTTGTCCCTGCAGCATTTGCGCTACGTTGGAATTGGGACGTCCGGCGAATACTTCGCTGGTGACTTGTTCCACGGCGCCGGTGAGGTTGGCTTTCTTCTGTGTGCCGTAACCTACGACGATGACTTCGTCGAGGGCCGTGGCCTCTTCCTGCAGAACGATGTCGACGGTTGTCCGGTTGCTGATAGCAACCTCCTGGGGCTTGTAGCCGATGAATGAGAACTGGAGAACGGCGTTGTCGGCCGCATTGATCGAATAGTTACCGTTTGCGCCGGTAACGGCGCCTGTTTGTGTGCCTTTGACTACGACGGAAACTCCGGCCAGCGGAATCTGCTGGTTGTCGGTTACCGTGCCGGTGACGGGGCGCTTCCCCCCCCCTCCTGGGCCTGGGCTAACGTTGTTACCGTCAGGCACATCAGGCAGACGAAAATTTGTAAGTGTTTCATCATGAATCAAGTGGTTTTAAGTGGTTTTTTGTTGGGCGGTCATTTGGTGGTTCGCTACTTGTTTTTCTCCATAGGCAGACTGGTTTTGATGGTTAATGCGGATCCGTTCCGGACCCTGATTAACACAAATATATATTTTTTTTATCAGAATGTATCGAAGTTTTTAAGAAAATATATATCTTTAAATCGAAATTTCGAAGCAAAAGGTGGTGTTTTCGTAATTTCGAGTCGTAATATACGGCTTTCAACGCATTCCGACGGGCGGTCAGTGCAACCGGGTATTCCCACTAAAATCCTACTACAATGAAATCACGAATTTTTATTGCAGCAGCCTGCCTGCTGTGCAATGCTGCTGCCTGCTCGTCGTCGAATAACAACTCCGGAACCGAACCCAAACCCGGGAACGGCGGCGGGACAATCCATGAAACCGTTTTGCAGAAATACCCCGAAGCGGGGGAGGTGAAGGTGATGAGCTTCAACGTGCGCTACGGCTCCGCAAGCGAAACGAATCCCGCCAACAATTGGGATTTTCGCAAGACGGCCTGTGTGGATTTGATAAAAGACCAGAAACCGACGGTCGTCGGATTTCAGGAGGCGGTTTATAATACGCAATGGCTCTATTTCAAAGCGCAACTTGCCGACGCGTACGACGGATTCGGCGTCGGACGCGACGACGGGGCGCAGAAAGGCGAGTGCATGGGTATCCTTTTCCGCAAGGCCGATGTCGAGAAAATCGACGGCGGCACGTTCTGGCTCTCGGAAACCCCCGACAAGCCCTCGAAAGCGATTGGTTGGGGCGCAGGCCATTACCGGTCGGCCACATGGGGCCTCTTCCGGCTGAAAGCCACGGGCAGGCGGTTCTGCTATATCAATACCCACCTCGACCTGGTCGCCGGGGCCCGTGCGAAAAGCATGGAGCTGATTCTGGCCCGCTTCGCGCAGTACAATCCCGACGGACATCCGCAATTGCTGACGGCCGACTTCAACACCACGTCCGGCGATGCGATTTTCGCGGAATTGAAAAAGAGCATGGGGCTCGCCCGCGACGATGCGCCCGAGGGGCATACCGACTTTAACGGCACCTACAACGGCTGGGGTGCGAAAACGGGTATCATCGACCATGTGTTTTACACGAAAACGCTGGCGGTAAAGGAGTACCACACCGTTACCGAAAGCTACGGTTCGGTCGCCTACGTGTCCGACCACTATCCGATTTATGCAATCATCGAACTTTAAACATCAAAAACAAGACTTACCATGAAAAAGAACCTCTTTTTATTGATATGTTCGCTGACGCTGCTGCCGCTGGCCGGCTGCGCGCGGCAAAATTCCGGAAAGGGAAACCGTATCCGGGTGATTTCCTATAACGTCCGTATGAGCGGGCAGCCCAAAGTCGACCTCGACAATTTCTGGGACAACCGCAAACAGGCCTCCGTCGACATGGTCGAGAAGGAGCAGCCGACCGTTATGGGCATTCAGGAGGGGTGCCCCGACCAGATTGCGTTCCTCGACGCCAATCTGCCGCACTACAAACGCATCGGCGTCGGACGCGACGACGGCAAGGCCGGGGGCGAAATGATGGCGATTTATTACGACACGAACAAGGTCGAAGTAGGGGAGAACGGTACGTTCTGGCTCTCGGAAACGCCCGGTGAGGTGTCGCGCGGCTGGGACGGGGCTTGCAGGCGTACGTGCACCTGGGGCATTTTTACGGTGAAAGCCACCGGCAAAAAGTTCTGTTTCTTCAACACCCATCTCGACCATAAAGGCAAGCAGGCGCGCGCCGAAGGGCTGAAACTCATCGTGGCGAAAATGGCCGAACTCGTGCCCGCGGGAATGCCGGTGTTCCTGTCGGCCGACTTCAATTCGGAAACGGGCAATCCCATTTTCGACCCGCTGAAAGCGGTGATGAAAGATGCCCGCGAAACTGCCCGGAAAACAGACCGGGGCACGACTTTCAACGGATTCGGGAAACGCGAAGGGCAGGTCGTGGTGATCGACCATATCTTCTACGACAATGCCCGTGCCGACCGTTTCGCCGTCCTGCGCGGCGATTACGGCGCACCCTATATTTCGGATCATTATCCCATCGTCCTGGACGCCCGGCTGGAATAGCAGGCGCAGCCGGAACCGCTCGGCAGGCGGATGCGTCCGTGTTTTGGCGGGCATGCGCTGCGTGTGAAATGCTATCCCCCGCAATCGCCGGATTGCGGGGGATAGTTGTGTACGGGGATGTGCCTGCGGCACCGGGACAAATCCGGGCCGTCTGGATTATACCCCGGCCTGTGCCGGGTGCGGAGCCTTCCCCGCGCGGGGCTACGGCCTGTATTTCCGGATTACCTCTTTCGCCATGACGGGATCGTCGGAAGAGACGAAGTCGACGTTGTGGCGGATTCCCCACTCGATGATATCGGGTTGGTTGGTCATCCAGAGCGTGACCTCCAGGCCCAGTTCATGGGCCCGCACGATCCACTCGGGACGGTTCATCAGGATATTCAGGTTGTAGGAGAGCCCGGCGTATCCCTGTGCCTTGAGCTGGTCGGGCGTCAAATCGCCGTTGACGTAAATGACCTTCGCGCCGGGTTGCAGCCGCATCAGCTCGCGGCAGACATGCTGGCTGAACGACAGGTATTCGGTGTGTCCGGCCACGCCTGTTTCGCGCACGAGCGCGACGATTGCCGCGACGGCTTCCGTTTCCCGTTTGGGGGTGGCGTGCTTCTTGATTTCGAGGACGAGCCTGGTGTTTTCGTCCTGCTGCCCCTGCCGCAGGAACTCGCGCAGGGTCGGAATCGGCTGGCCGTTCTGCACGCGGTGGACGGCGATATCCCGGTAGTTGCTCTTTTGCACATGGAGGTGTTCCTTGCCTGCCTTGTCCTCGAGCCAGGGGCCGTGGAAAACGATCAGCGAGTCGTCGGCCGTGAGGTTGACGTCGAATTCCACGCCGTAAACTCCGAGTTTCTGTGCGTTCCGCAGGCTCGATACCGTGTTTTCCGCCGAGCCTTTTTTCGCGTGGTATCCGCGGTGGGCGACCACTTTGGTCTGGGCTGTCGCTGTGAAAACACAGGCTATGGCAGCCAACGTACATAAAATCTGTTTCATAATTCGGTTATTGGGTTGTGTTTCATGTGTCAATTTACTGAAAAACGGTTGTATCCCGTACCGGCCGGCGCTTATTTTTCCGGGGTTTCCTGCGTCTGCCCGTAGCCGTCGGCCCCGGCATTCCACATCAAAAGCAGGATGCCCATGCCGACGAGCGCCATGACTATCATGACGATGTAGGCGTAGCTCCATCCGAAATGCTGGGCGACGAACCCGAATCCGATGCCCGACACGATTGTGCTCAAGTAGCCGAACAGGCTTTTGAATCCGTTGGCCGTCGCGGCTGCCTTTTTGGTGGCCTGGTTTGCGGCTGCGATGCCTATGAGCGCCTGTGGGCCGTAGATGCAGAAGCCTGCGGCACAGAGGACGACGAAGAATACCCATACGGGGGTCGTCGGGGGCAACTGCCAGAAGAGGGCGATGAAAACAGCCGTGGCGAGCATGCAGAAAACGCATGTCCGGTGTGCCCGCCCCTTGAGCCAGCGGTCGGTGGCCCATCCGGCGAAGAGCATCCCGACGGTTCCGGCGATTTCGAACATGGCGACCAGCCAGCCGGCATTGGTCATGCTCACGCCTTTCGACTGGCTCAACAGGGACGGCCCCCAGTCGAGGACGGCGAAACGAACCGTGTAGACAAAGAAATTGGCGAAGGCCAGTATCCACATGATGGGGTTTCGGAAGACCTGCTTGCGGATGAACGCCTTTGCCTCGGCTGCCTGCGCCTGTTTGCTCGCAGCGGCTTTCGAGGCGGTTTCCGTGCCCTCCAGCTCGGACAGGCCGACCGACGAGGGTGTGTCGCGCAGGGTCATGAAGAGGGCGACGGAGCCGATGAATGCGATTCCGGCCGGAATCCAGAAGCACCAGCGCCATGCGCCGACGTGTGCCGCCGAAGTCATTACGCGCTGCATGCCTTCGGCATCGTCGGGCGAGATGTGCAGGTTGGCGGCGATAGCCGCCACCACGTCCGCATTGCCGCTCATGTCGGTGCCCATGTGGCTCATGATGTATCCGCAGAGGATGATTACGGCGCCTGCGCCAACGGTGTGCGACGTGTTCCAGATCGACATTTTGGTAGCCAGTTCGCGCGGCGGAATCCAGTGTGTCAGCAGCCGCGCGCAGGGCGGGAAGCCCGCTCCCTGCAGCAGCCCGTTCAGCACCCACATGATTCCCATGAAGAGAATCAGGTAGTTGGTGAACGGCACGCCCTGGTGCACGCCCGTTATCCAGTAGGAAACATCCTCGCCGAATCCGAAGGCGAAATTGGCCAGTGCACACAGCAACAGGCCGATCGACATGTAGTAGCGGGCGTTCTTGCGGTCGGCGAACATGCCGTTGATGAGCTGTGAGCATCCGTAAACCAGTCCGTGGAGTGTCAGGAAGATTCCCAGTCCGGTTTTCGAGATGCCGAGGTCGGCCTCCATGCCGGGCATGGCCAGCGAAAAGTTCTTGCGCAGGAAGTAGAACAGCGCGTAGCCGAACATGGTACCGATGAGGGTCCGTGTCTGCCAGTATTTGAAGCGTTTTTTCTGTTCGGGTGTCATGGTTTTCCGGCTTGTCATTTGATTTCCCAGATGCCGCCTCGGCCGAAGAGCCGGTCGAGCCATTCGTCCATGTAGCCGCACCGGAATGCGATGTCGATGTTGGTGAAACGGCTGCGCATGTAGGGAATTTTGATGAACGTATCACGCAGCCCGGCCCGGGAAACCCCGATTTGCTCCGGCTCGTACGGAGCGCCGACCAGGCGCAGCCTTTCCCGGATTTCCGTGAACGGGAGTATCTGTCGGCGGAGGCTTTCACGGAGTGCAGGCCACTTTTGCCGCAGAGCCGTCAGCTGGTGCCGCAGCCCCTCTTTGTCGACATATTTGCCGCGGGTTTCCTTGATGCCCCGGGCGATGAAGTCCGCGCGACCGTCGAATACGTGGGCTATTTCGCGTTCCACCTCCTCCCAGGGCTTCCATGCGGCGACACGGGCTTCGACGTCGAGCTCTTCGACCGGCGTTGCGATGAGCAGTTCCAGGAATGCCGTCGAGGCGAGGGTGCCGATGCCGACCTTGAATCCGTGCGATACCGGTTTGCCGTCGTGCGTGAGGTGTTCCATGTCCCAGTAATGGCTGAACTGGTGTTCAGCGCCCGATGCGGGGCGGCTCGACTGTACCGCCTGCATGGCGAACCCGCTCAACAGCAGTCCCTCGGCCAGTTGTCCGACTTTGCGTACGTCGCCCCTGCGGATGCCTTCCGGGTCGGAAAGCGCTTCGCGCAGCCCGTCCTGCACTTCGTGGAATGCGAATTCGTCGAGTCGCTCGACGCCGAGGGCATCGGCAATCAGCCAGTCGGCCCCGGCCGGGATTTTGGCTATCAGGTCGGCATATCCCGAGGCGGACATCTCTTCGGGCGCAGCGGCCGAAATGCCCGGGTCGAGCACCATGCCGTAAGGCGCCGGGCAGTCGAAGGTCTGTTTGTTGCCTTCGTATGTGATCGACGAACCGTAGGCCGTGTATCCGTCCATGGAGGCCGCGGTTCCCACGCACATGTAGCGGCGGCGGCAGTGCGAGGCGACGAATTTCGTGAGGTCGTTTATTACGCCCGAGCCGACCGCTACGGGAATGGCGTCGGTTTGCCGGAGCCGCTCTTCGAGTATCTCGACGTATTTCCATTCGGCGTAAAGTGCCGGATCGGTGAAGACGAAGGGTGTTTCCTGCGGGATGCCGGCTTCGCTGAACAGTTTTTCGGTTTGCCTGCCGGCTACCTTGAATGTGTTCGTGTCGGCGACGACAAGGGCCCGCTGCCCGGGAAAAAGGTTTTTGAACATTTGCGCCGCCTGTGGGATTGCGTCCTCGCCGAGAACGAGCGCCTTGGTATCTGTCGTTCTCGACAGAGCACTTTCGATTTTATTCATGACTGTATCCTTGCGGATTTTGACGGGGGGGGGAGGTGTGCTCCCCGCCCGGCGTCGGGTTATATAATAAGTGTATGGGTTTCGTAGCGTTCGTTACCGGGTGACTTTGATGTCGTCGAGCCAGATGCGGTTTTTCGAACTTACGAATTTTGCCTCCTTGCCGCTGGCGATCAGGATGCGCGTCGTAGCGTCGGCGCCCGTGATCCGTACGGTGTGTTCGGTGAAGATAAATGTCCCTGCGGCATTAGCGCCCGATTCGGCAGGCGTCCGGTTGGCGAGCACCATTTTGCCGTCGCTGTCTGCGCCCTCAATCGAACCGGCGCCGGAATAAATCGCTACCGTCACGTTGAGGCCCTCGCTCGCCGAGACTTCGAGCGAGCCGCTCGACGCGTTGGGTACGGCGTAGGGGTGTGCCTTGAAGGTGAGCGTTACGTCGGTCGCGCTTTCGAGCTTTGTCAGCGCCGGAAGCGTCAGCACGCCGTTGGCCGACCCGGTGCCGTATTTTATGCAGCCGCAGCAGGGGTATATCTTCGTGTTGTAGGGCAGTGCTGCGGCATTGACAGCCAGCGTCGCCCAATCCTCGCTCCACGCACCCCAGTAGGTTTCGCGGTAGGCGGCGTTTGCCGTCGTCGGGCCGAAAACGTCGGTTGCGTTCAGGGTCGGCATGCATGCCGCGGCTTCCTCCGTAAAGTTATCCCTCGCCGTGTCGAAGCTTTTGAGGGCCAGGGTGGAGCCGAGGTATGCCGGGCTTGCCCCGAAAGAGACGTTGGCGTAGTCGCCGGCTATCCACATGTCGTTGAAGTCCTCGTAGAAGACGACTCCGGCCATGTCGGGCGCCGCAGCGCTCGTAACCCGGCATGTTCCCCATTCCGAGTCTTTGAAGTCGGCGGGGGAGGTTGAAACGAGCTGTACGGCGCAGGTATAGTCTGTCGAAAGGGCCGCTTTGCCGAATGTGAACCGGTTGGCGCGGTACTGGGCGGTATAGGTGACGCGGTCGTAGCGGCGCAGGACTTCGCCCGAGGCGTTGCGCAGTTCGATGTTGAAGATACGCTGGGGCTGGTCGGTCATGTCGGCCGTCCATTCGAAAACGAGCAGGCCGCGTTCGGATTTGAACAGCTGTACCGCGGGCGTGGGCAGTGCCGGGAGGTTAAGGAGCGTCGTGGCGCTGACCGGCTCCGAAACCGGAGAGTCGAATGCCGCATTGTCCTCGTAGAGCGCCTGCACCGTAAAGAGGTATTCCGTGTTTTCGGCCAGTTCCCCGAATGTATATTGGGTGTCGAGTACGGTCTGGGCTATCGTGAACTGCGGCCGTGACGCCTCGGCGAGCGTTACCCGGTAAGCGGTGGCGTTCGCGACGCCGTCCCAGGTGAATGCGAGCGAGTTGTCGGTTGCCGTACTTTGGATATTCCCCGGCGTGGCCAGCGGTTCCTTGAGGGCCTTGGCCTCCGAGATGACGATATTGCGCAGCGTGAAGCGCGAACCCGAAGTCGAAAGGTTGGCCGCCGACCAGCGGATTTTCGTCGCACTCGTCGCGTCGCGTACGATACAACTCATCTTAATCCATTCGTGGGTGGCGGTGGGCAGCGTTCCGCCGATCACCGTTCCGCCGTCTATCGCCAGGACATTCACTTCGCCGGGGTCGTTCTGCCAGCGGAAGAACTCGAATTCGACGGTGATGTTGGCCGTGCCGTCGAGTCCGTCGAGCGCAGGGGTCTGTATCCAGCCGCCGACGGAACCCGTGCCCATCTTGATATAGCCCGGGTGTTCGTATACTTTCGTTCCCGTCCACCCGTTCAGGCCGCGGGCCGCGCGGAAAGCCGCCAGCCCCTCCTTGTAGGCGGCGTTGGTGGCGAACAGGTCGACCGACCCGGCATCGCCGTAGTTGCATGCGACCATGTACGTGTCGTAATTTTCGGCGTTGTCATCTTCGGCGGTAATTTCGAAACCGCGGTTCGATTTCACGCCGGGTTGCTCTTCGAGGTAGTAGCCGCCCCATTTGAACCGGGAGCCGGTCATCAGCAGCAGGGTGGTTTCGTCCATCACGTCCGTCGTAATCTCCGATTCCTGCGCCAGTTGTCCGCCGATATGTATTTGGACGCAGACTGCCAGTTCGCCCATGGTCGACGGTGTGCCCGAGAACGGAGCCGAGATCGTGCCGTCGCCCTCCTGTTCGATGGTCGTTTCGTATGCGGGCAGTTCGATGCCGGGGGCGGCCTCGCCGGAAAGCCGGGCGGTTATGCGGATTTGCTCGCCGCCTGACGCCTTGGTGTAGGGAATGTCGAGTGTGGCGCGCGTTGCCGAGTTGATGCGGAGTGCGCCGGATATGACCGGTTCGCCGACTCCGAAGAAACCTGCGTCCTGGTGCGCTGCGATTTCCAGCGAACTGTCCGACGAGCGCAAGTAGATGACTGCGTCGCGCGCGGCGCCTGTGTTGTGTGCCGCCGTTACATATACATATTGGTAGGCCGTGCCGTCGCCTACCCCTTCGGCGGGAGAGAATGAAAGCCATTCGGCGTCGCTCGAAACGGTCCAGCGGCCGTCGTTGCGCACCGAGAAACTTTGTGTCGATTTGTTGTAGGCGAACGACAGTTCGTCCGTGTTGCGGGTCAGTCCGGAAACCTCGGGGCTCTTTTCGCAACCGCCTGTCCCCAGCAGGAGTATCGCCAGTAAGGGAATCGGCGCCGCGTTTCTGCGGAATTGTTTCAAAATGTTTCGCATAAGGTTCGTAAGGTTTGTTTTCGTTGGGTGATAATGCATGTGCAAAACGAGTTGCGTACGCCCCGTCCGGGCATACTTTCCTCACACGACACGTTGTTTGGGGATGACTTGCATGGCAAATATATGTCAAAAATTTCATTTTGCATAATTTAATGCGATAAAAATGCATTTAAAATTGTTTAAAAACGAAAAATTGATTTGAAACGAAAAATATTACAGTGAAAATTTGTGTTAAACGAAAAATAATTATAATTTTGTTTCACATCGATGCGGAATGACCGCCGCCGATGAATGAACCTATATCGATCGAACCAACTAAAAACCCTGAAGAGATGGATTAAGCCCACAATCAGCCTCGCACACCGATATATTATTAGGGGAAAGATGACTTGCAGCGTTCTTTCCTGCGATTCGACCAGGCGCCGCCATGCGGAAGCCCGGTTTGTTATTGCCGGAAAGACACTGTGAACGAACAACTAAAACCTAGATGAACTATGAAACAGAGTTATACACCCAGTGAATCCGCATTTATCGGTCGCTGCCGCCGCATGTTGCTGTTTGTGACGCTGATGCTCTGCTGCATCGCGCTGCCGGCGGCTGCGCAGCAGAGAAGCGAGGTGGCGGGTACGGTGCGCGACGAAGCCGGGGCTCCGCTGCCGGGCGTTGCGGTGACCGTGTCGGGAACTTCGCGCGGTACGACCACCGACGGGGAAGGCCGGTTTTCCATCCGGGCCGACGCTGCCGACAAGTTGAATTTCAGTTTCCTCGGTTACAAACCCTATGTGACGCAGGTCGGTACGAAGACTGCGCTCGACGTCCAGCTGACGGTCGACAATACGAACCTCGACGAGGTCGTCGTAATCGGTTACGGCGTGCAGCGCCGCCGCGATATCGTCGGTGCAGTCGAAACCATCAAGGGCGATTTGATTGCCGAGCGCAAGACCGCGAATGTTTCCCGCGCATTGCAGGGACAGGTTCCGGGCCTGACGCTCACTTTCTCCGACGGCAAGCCGTCGCGAAACGCGACGATCCGCATCCGCGGCGTCGAGAACAGTATCGGAGCGGGCGGCAGCGCACTGACGCTCGTCGACGGCATGGAAACCGACATGAACACCGTGAACCCGAGCGATATCGAGTCGATTACGGTGCTCAAGGACGCCTCCTCGACCGCCGTATACGGAGCCAAAGGCACGTTCGGCGTGATTCTCATTACGACGAAGAAACCCGATTCGGGCCATGTGAGCGTGACTTACGACGGCAGCTATTCGATTTTCACGCGTACGGTAGAACCGCGTACCGTCAACAACGGACTGGCCTGGACGGATGCTTTCCTGGAGTCCTACAAAGGACGTTACAATGCCAATCCGTCGAGTATCAACAATGCCATGAATCCGTTCACCTCGAGCTGGTACAACGAACTGGTGAAGCGCAACTCGGATAAAAGCTACGAGAAATGGGATGTCAATGCGCAGGGCCGTTACGAATATTTCGGCAACTACGACTGGCACGATATCGTCTACAAGGACTGGACGTCGGGACAGCAGCACAATGTCAGCGTAAGCGGCGGCGGCAAGGTCGCGAAGTTCCTCGTTTCGGGCCGCTATTTCCAGCAGGACGGTATTTACAACTACGGCAAGGAGGATTACAAGCAGTATAATATCCGCGGCAAGGTGAATATCCAGGTTACGCCCTGGCTGACGCTGGACAACAGCCTCGACTTTATGAAGCGCAAGATTTACCAGCCGCGAGTGGCCGAGGGCAATCAGTTGATCCAGCGCCAGATGGAGATTGTGGGCGCGCCGATGATCGGCGCCCGTAATGCCGACGGCACCTGGACGCACGCTGCCACCTACATCGGCATTGCCGGTTTCGAGGAGGGTACTTCGTGGGAGAAGTACGGCAAGAACGATGTGCACGAAACGGCGACCCTGACGGCCAGCCTGATTAAGGACGTGCTGGTCGCTAAGGCCGATTTCGCCTATTTCTACAGCCATACCGACCGCAGCCGGGCGCGCAATCTGAGCACCTATTACGAGGGCCCGGAGTTGAGCGCCACGCAGCCTGCGACTTCGCAGTACCGCGACTACGACTACGATACCGACCGGTGGACGGCATCCGCGACGCTGACCTACACCCCCAAACTCGGCGATGCGCATTCGCTGTCGGTTATGGGCGGTTTCAATGCCGAGGAGGAGACCGTCATGCGCACCTACCTCTATCGCGAGGGGATTATCATTCCCGACAAGGTCAATCCGAGCCTGATCGACGGCGACCAGATTATCTGGCAGGACAACGGCAGCTACTCCGCGTCGCTGGCTGGTTTCTTCTACCGTCTGCACTATGCCTACAAGGGGAAATACCTCGTGGAGGCGAGCGGCCGCTACGACGGCAACTCGAAATTCCCGACCAGCCAGCGCTGGGGGTTCTTCCCCTCCGCCTCGGTGGGCTGGCGCATTTCCGAGGAGGGCTTTATGGCCGCATCCCGGAGCTGGCTCGACAACCTCAAGGTGCGCTTCTCCGCCGGAACCGCGGGCAACGGACTTATCAGCGACGCCTATGCTTACCTGCCGCTTATGGAGCTGAATACTTCGAACGTGGTGAGCGGCGGCTCGACGTTCCGCTATACCCGGGCGCCGGCGCCCGTTCCCCGAAGCCTGACCTGGGAGAAAGCCACCACGTATAACCTCGGCCTGGACTTCGAAGCCCTGAACGGCCGTTTGAGTTTCGTGGCCGATATTTACCGCCGCAACACCTCCGATATGTATGTCGTGGGTGCGGAGCTTCCTGCGGTCTACGGCAACCAGGCGCCCAAGGGCAACTATGCCGACATGCGCACCGACGGCTGGGAGGCCAGCGTTTCGTGGCGCGATAACTTCCGCCTTGCGGGCAAGGATTTCCATTACAGCATCCGTGCGGCGGTATGGGACAGCACGAGCAAGATTACCAAATACACCAGCAAGACCGGAACGCTGCCCACGATCTACAAGACGAATTACTACGAGGGCATGACGCTGGGCGAGATATGGGGCTATAAGGTGCTCGGGCTGTTCGAGAGCGACGATGAGGCCGCAGGCTGGGCCGACCAGAGCAAGTTCCAGTATTTCGTGGGCGGCTGGAAGAAAGGCGACCTGAAACTGGCCGATCTGGACGACAGCAACGCCGTCGACAACGGCTCGAATACGATCGGCGACCACGGCGATTTGGTGAAAATCGGCAATACCTCGCCCCGCTATTGTTACAGCATTACCACTTCGTTCAACTGGAACGGCATCGGTTTGAGCATGATGTGGCAGGGCGTGGGCAAACGGGACTGGTATCCGGCCAAGGATTCCGGCTATTTCTGGGGCAAATACGGCCGTGCGTACGGATTTTACCTCCCGTGGCAGGATCAGAACAACCGCTACACCGATGACAACGGCAATACCTCGGCTTACTGGCCCCGCCTGCGCGGTTACCAGGCCGAACATTCCAACGGTATCATGTCGAATGCGAACGACCGCTACCTGCAGGATGCGAGCTATATCCGCCTGAAGAACCTGACGCTCGACTATACCTTCCCCAAACGGATTGCCCGGAAACTGCATATGCAGTCGCTGCGCATCTATTTCGTCGGGGAAAACCTCTGGACTTATTCGCCGTTGCAGAAATACGCCAAGAACTTCGACCCCGAAGGAATCAGCGCCGGCGATGCCGACTTCGGCAGCGTCGCCGGAACCAACGGCGACGGATACGGCTATCCCGTCATGCGAACCTTTACGTTCGGCGTCAACGTCACATTCTAATACAGAGCACCATGAAAAAAATAATGCATAAAACGGCTGCCGCCGCACTTCTCTGCCTGCTGGCCTCCTGCGACTCGTTCCTGTCGAAAGAGCCTTTCGCGGAGCTCGGCGCGGACACCTATTTCACCAACGAAAAATCGCTGCAGTTGTATGCCGATGGTTTCCTGCAGGAGATGATGCCTTCGGCCGAAACCCTTTTCCGCGGCGACTGCTGGTCGGATTTGGTCGCAACGTCCAGTTCGACCGACTACCTGACCGTGCCCTGGTCGTCGAGCCGGCAGACCGGGTGGAGCTATTCGAACTGGTATGATTTGTTCAATGTCAATTATTTCCTCAAACACATGTACGAAGTGTCGGGCGTGCGCGAGGAAACCCTGAAACACTACGAGGGCGTGGCCCGTTTCTGGCGCGCCTGGTTCTATTACAACAAAGTCCGCACGTTCGGCGCCGTGCCGTGGTACGACGAACCGATCGATGCCGAGGACGATGCGGCGCTCTACAAGGCGCGCGACAGCCGCGAATACGTGATGCGCAAGGTGCTCGAAGACCTCGATTTCGCCGGCACCTATTGCTCTGCGGCTTCGGCCTACACCCAGACTGCGCAGATCGACAAGTGGAAAGCGCTCGCGTTCAAGTCGCGCGTATGCCTGTTCGAGGGTACTTACCGCAAGTACCACACGGTGGATCCCTCGACGGGGCAGCCGTGGACGAGCGACGAGTCGGAGGTCTATCTGCGTGCCTGTGCCGATGCCTGCGAAGAGCTGATGAGCGACGGCCCCTATTCGCTCGTGAGCACGCCGTCGGGGGTGCAGACCCAATACCGGTCGCTCTTTATTTCGGAGGAGCTCAACCGGCAGGAGATTATCTGGGGGCGCGAATACAGCACCAGCCTGGGAATTTACCACACGGCGACGTGGGTGTTCACCTCCCCGACGCAATCCCGCTGGTCGATGACGCGCGCGTTGGCCGACATGTACCTCAATCTCGACGGTTCGCGCTTTACCGACAGGGAGAACCACGACGAGCTTCCTTTTGTCGACGAAACCGCCGGGCGCGACTACCGGATGATGCAGAGCATCGTGACGCCGGGGTATATGAAGGAGGTGGCGGGGGAAAAGGTGCATACCGCACCCGACATGTCGGTATCCCTTACCGGGTACCAGCTCATCAAGTGGTGTTTCGACGACGATCTCCACTCCGGAACCCGCAGCAATAACAGCCTTTCGATTCTGCGCTACGCCGAGGTGCTGCTGAACTATGCCGAGGCGATGGCCGAGCTCAACGGCGGCATTCTCGAGCCTTCGGTTTGGGAGCGTACGATCAAACCGCTGCGCGAGCGTGCGGGCGTTGTGGGAACGCAGCCGCTGACGGCCGACCCTTACCTGGCTTCCTATTACAAGGTTCAGAGCAAAGACCTGCTCGAGATACGGCGTGAGCGCGCTGTGGAGCTGTTGTTGGAAAACCTGCGTTACGACGACCTGATGCGCTGGCACGAGGGCGAGTTGACCAAACGTGTCTGGCAGGGGATTTACATTCCGGCCGTCGGCACGCCGATCGATTTGAACGGCGACGGACAGAACGATTTGTGCGTCGTCGACAGCGATGCCGGAAGCGAGAACGGTGTATACTATATCGATTTGCGCGACGGTTCCTATACCCTTACCGGGGGAACCAGCGGCCTGTTGCAGTATAACCTCGACCGCATCTGGGAGGAGAAGATGTACCTGCGTCCGATTCCCCGGACGGCTACGGGTATCAATCCTGCGCTGGGCCAGAATTACGGATGGTCGGATTGATTTGTGGAAAAATGAAAAGAGTCTATTTTATCCTGTTGCTTGCCGTGGCGGCCACAACGGCCGCCACGGCGGGCAAACCGATTCAGACGAACGATGTCTGGCGGCATCCCGGGGCGGAGCGAACCAATTGCCGCCGGAACGTATGTATTCCCGATATAGAGGGTTACCGCACGCTCAAGTGCGATTTCCATGTGCATACCTGCTTTACCGACGCGCAGGTCTATCCTGCGGGACGCGTGAACGAAGCCTGGAACGACGGACTGGATGTGATTGCCATAACCGACCACTTCGAGATACGCAAGAACAAAGGAATGGAAACCGCCGATATGAACCTGCCGTATGAGATTGCTGCAGCCCGCGGCCGGGAAATCGGCATGCTGGTAATTTCCGGGGGCGAAATCACGCGTCACAAGCCTTTCGGCCATATCAATGCCCTGTTCCTGAAAGATGCGAACCGTTTTCCGCGCGACCGTACGCCGGAGAACGAGCAGGCGGCGCTCGACGAGGCTTTCGCGCAGGAGGCGTATATTTTCTGGAATCATCCGGGGTGGCCCGACGATTCGTGTACGCTCTATCCCATGCACGAGCGGCTGCTGCGCGAGGGGAAGATACACGGCGTGGAGATTTTCAACAGCAAGGAGCATTATCCCCGCGTGCTGCAATGGTACGAACGGATGGGCTTCTCGATGCTGGCCAATTCGGACATCCATTACATGAGCGGCCAGCAGTATCCGGACGGTGTGCTGCGCCCGATGACGCTTGTTTTCGCACGCGAATATACGGTCGAGTCGGTGCGCGAGGCCCTGTTTGCCGGGCGGCTCGTGGCGCTGTACGACAATACGCTGGCCGGGGCGGAGAAGTATATCCGTGCGCTGGTCGGGGAGTCGCTCGCCGTGCGTGTGATCGACGCCCGGAAAGGGACAATCGAACTGTGCAACAAATCGGATATCGAATACAGCATCCGGTATGGCGACTATATGTACCCGGTTGCTATTTACGGGCACCAGACCGTTCGGCTGAATATTCCGAAAGGTACGCGGGTGACATTCGTGAACTGCGTGCTCGGCTATGAAAAGTATTTCGAAACGGAACTTTGGTAGGTCCGCTTGGGTAATGAAAAATCCCGGCTGTACAAAACAGCCGGGATTTTTCATTGCGCCAGGGCGCTATTTCCCTTTGAGGTCGTATTGCAGGACGGCGACTCGCCGTATGTCGTCCGACGAGCGGGAGGCGAATCCGCAGTACAGTACGCCGTCGTGCAGTTTGATGCCTTCGGGTTCCATGAAGCCCGTCGTGGTGAGCCCCTGCCACGAGAGTGCATTCATATCGGCGATGGCGGCTACGGCATGGCGGCTTATGCGGTTGCCCCTGAAGTCGATTACCGTGACGGTGGCCGTCGACGGCGCGGCCCCGTCGTTGTTGTTGCCGGCTCCTTCGTAATAGTATATTTTGCCGTTTTTGACGTCGTGTCCCTGGTTGCCCTGCGTGCCGACGGTCAGCTGGCTGCTTTCCGGCATGACGATGGTCGCCAGCGGCTCCAGCTGCGAAAGGTCTTTTACGACGACGGTCGGGGTTTCGGAAACCTCTTTCTCCCCGCTGTTCATGCCGCCCCAGGTCAGGGCGAAGGAGAGTTGTTTGGGCGTTTCCGGCAGCGCCTTTACTTCACTCAACCGGTAGATGTAGAAGTAGCGTGCGGTATAGTTGCTGTTTACGCACCAGAAAAGTACGATGTCGTTGTCCGCATCGAGCGACGCCTGGAGGTTGCGGCGCCGGGGGAGCCAGTAATGTTCGTGGCATTCCGACGGTTTGAGGGTGCGGCCCGGGGTGTATTTTATGCGGGCGATGGTCTGCGACAGGCCGTAGTCGCCCGCCGAATTGCGTGTGCCGTAGCTGCCTGTCCATATGTAGGTGTCCGCTCCGTCCTGCTCGACGGCGATGTTGTTGCCGTGTCCCGCAAAGGGAAGCAGCATGTAGCTTTCATAGGCGGCATCGGCTTTTTTACGGACGAGGATGACGTTGTGGTTGTTGGTGCCGCGTCCGACCTGCGAACAGTACATATAGCCGTCGGCCCCCAGGTCGAAACTCTGCATGACCGAGTTGTCGCGGAGCATGTGGCCGCTCGTGTAAATCATGCTGCGCGACAAGGGGGAGTCGAGCATGTCCGATTTCAGGACGCGGATTGTCTGCGACGCCTGTTTGAGCTTGTCCGGGGTGCGGACGGAGAGGCGTGCCTCCCCGGGTGCTTCCCCGCGGATTATCCCGTCGGCGGATACCGGGGCGATCGCGGGGGCGGACGTGAGCCATGTCAGCCCGTACGGGTTGTCTTCGGTATAGGCTTCCGTGCCGGTGCCCGTATATAAATATAGGTCGGGAAGCGCCTGTTCACCGGTGTAGATGTCGAACGTGCGGTTGGTGAAGCGCAGGTTGTCGACAGCCGTGTCGCCGGGGCCTTCCCCGTCCGAGTCCGAGCCGCATGCCGCCAACGTGCATAGCGCGGATGTCAGCAGAATGCGGGTGAGTACATTGTTTTTCATTTTGTCGTTATTTGTAGGTTGTAGTTCGATACAAATATAACAAAATAAAAATTATGTTTAGAAACGAAAATGTAAAAATCTTCTGAAAATTACCGATTTTGCCTGAAACGTTCCTTTCCGCAACATGTGTGGCTCTAAAAAGAGGGTTATATGAAAAAAGAGGAATCCGCAGGATTCCTCTTTTTATTTTCGGATGCCGGATTGTCAGACGGTGATTACGTCGACTCCGGCCGCTTCGAGCGTGGCTTTGATTTGGGCCGGAAGCTGGTTGTCGGTGATCAGGATGTCGATGTCCTCGATGGAGCATATCCGGCCGAATCCCCGGCGTCCTATTTTTGAGGAATCGGTCAGTACGATGCTTTGCGAGGCCGATTTCATCATCTTCTGTGTCAGCGTCGCCTCCTCGACCGTTGCACACGTGATACCGAATTCGGGGTCGATGCCGTCTACGCCGAAAAACAGTTTCGAGCAGATCAGGTTCTGGAATCCCTGCGCTGCGTATTCGCCGCGCACGGAGAGGGAGTTGCCGTGCAGGACGCCTCCGAGCTGCAGTACCGTCACGTCGGGCTCGTCGCTCAACAGCATCGAAACCCGCAGCGACGGAGTGACGACGTTGAGGTGCCCGATGGGGTGTAATACCTCGGCGAAAGCGTACAGCGTCGAGCCCGATGCGACGATGATCGAGTCGTTTTCGTGGATCAGCTTCGAGGCCCGGACTCCGATTTTGTGCTTCGTTTCGCTGTTGATATGGCTTTTCACCTCGACGTTGACGTCTGCAACGTGTGGATTTATAGGGCTGGCGCTGCCGTGTGCGCGGTAGAGCAGCTGCTTGCTTTCGAGGAACCTCATGTCCTTGCGAATGGTGGCCCGGGTCACGTTGAGCTCGTCCGCCATGTCGGCTATGCGGACGAATCCGTGTTTGTTGAGCGTGTCAAGGATGTACTTGTGTCTTTCGGCTATGCTTAACATTTGCGCTTCGGTTTATTTTGCTGGTTTAATTTCATTTACAAATGTACGAATTTTTTATTGCAAACCAAAACAAACTCCTGTTTCTTTCGAAATGACACCCGTTTATTTTCGTTTGTGAGGCATTGGTGTGTATATTTTGGTTTGTTTTGCATGTATAAATTCGTTTCGTGTTTGATTGTTGTTGGAAAAATTTTCGTTTTGTGATTTTTATTCCTATATTTGTTGTGTCCTAAATAAACTGTCTATGGAGCTGGCTTTGCTGAAAGAACAAGTATTCCGTGCGAACCTCGCATTGGTCGAGCACGATTTGGTTATTTTTACGTGGGGCAACGTAAGCGGTATCGACCGCGACCGCGGATTGGTCGTTATCAAACCGAGCGGCGTGCCGTACGACCGGATGACGGCCGCGCAGATGGTCGTGCTGGATCTCGACGGGCATGTCGTGGAGGGAGCGCTCAACCCCTCCTCCGATGCCCCTACACACCTTGAAATATATAAGGCGTTTCCCGAGGTGGGAGGCGTCGTGCATACCCATTCGACCTATGCGACCGCCTGGGCGCAGGCCGAATGCGCGATTCCCGTCGTGGGAACGACCCATGCGGACTATTTTTACGGGGAGGTACCCTGTACGCGGAGTATGACGTGCGAAGAGGTCGCCGGGGAGTATGAGCGGCAGACGGGACTGGTGATTGTGGAAACTTTCAGCGGGCGGAACGCGATGCATACGCCGGCCATACTGGTCGCCAACCACGGGCCGTTTTCATGGGGCCGTACGCCTGAAGAGGCCGTGCACAACAGCGTCGTGCTGGAACAGGTGGCGAAGATGGCTTACGTAAGCCACTCCCTGAACAGCCGGATGCCGATGAACGATTTGTTGACGGAAAAACATTACAACCGCAAGCACGGGGCCAATGCCTACTACGGACAGAAGATAACGAAATACTGATCCGGGCGGTTTTATATGCTTTCTGCTACGGCCGTGCGCAGAAAACCCGTGCCGTTCCCGGGACAGGCGGGATGTTGTGTGAAAAATAAGTTCTCCCCCGTTGCAGTTATCTGCAACGGGGGTTACCGTGTTCGGACAGGACGCGGTTGCGCGGCGTGGCGGCTGTCGGCGGCCGGCTTTTGCATGTGCGGCTCTCCTGTCTTTTGCGTGCTTTTACATCGCTGCCTGATTACCTCGCTCTTCGGCGGCTTCTTTGGCATAGGGCCGGTGGTGTCGCCCTCGCCCTCCGGTGTGTTCCGGTTCCGACCCTATGCCCTTCACCGCGTATCCCCCGGATGCCTTCGTTCCGCGGTTCGGGGAGCTGGGGATTTTTTCGCGCCTGCCCTCGCTTTTTCCCCGTTTTCCGGGGAAACTGGCCTCAAAGAGGGGATATTTCCCCGATTTGTCAAAAGGTCATACTAATATGTCATTTAAAAATAATTTTGCCGGGCTGTTTTTGAGTAATTTCGGAACCTGAATGAAGTATAGTTTTTTATCTTGAATAGTCAAACCCAACCAAATCATGAAACACACCCTGTTTTGTCTGGTTTCCCTGCTCCTGCTGGCATCGGCGTCGGCGCAGGAGAAACCGAAAGCCTATTTAGTTTCCAACGCCCATTTCGACTCCCAATGGAACTGGGACGTACAGCGTTCGATCAGCGAATACATTCCGAAAACGCTCGACCAGAACCTGTTCCTGCTCGGGAAGTACCCGGACTACATATTCAATTTCGAAGGGGGAATCAAATATTCGTGGATGAAGGAGTATTATCCCCATCAGTACGAGTTGATTAAGAAATATATTGCCGAGGGGCGCTGGCACGTTACGGGCAGTACGTGGGACGCCACCGACCCGAATATCCCGTCCGCGGAGTCGTTTACACGCAATATATTGTACGGCCAGCGCTTTTACCGCAGCGAATTCGGGGTCGAGGGCACGGATATCTTCCTGCCGGACTGCTTCGGGTTCGGCTGGACGCTTCCCACGATTGCCGCGCATAGCGGACTTATCGGTTTCTCGACGCAGAAGCTGATGTGGCGCCACAAGCCCTTTTACGGCGAGAGCAAGGTGCCGTTCGAAATCGGCCTCTGGCAGGGTGTCGACGGTTCGCGAATCATGGCCGTGATGGATGCCCATAACTATACGACCAAGTGGCGTTACGAGGATTTGAGCCGGAGCGGGTATCTGGCCGGGCTGGCCGGACGGAGCCCCCTGAATGCCGTCTACCACTACTACGGAACGGGCGATACGGGCGGTGCGCCTACGATTGAGTCGGTGCGGGCGTTGGAGCTGGGTTTGCAGGGCAGCGGCCCTGTGGAGATTGTCAGCGCTACGAGCGACCGCCTCTACAAGGACTACCTTCCCTATGCGAATCATCCCGAACTTCCGGTGTGGGACGGTGAGCTGCTGATGGACGTGCACGCCACGGGCTGCTACACGTCGCAGGCGGCCATGAAGCTTTATAACCGCCGCAACGAACTGCTTGCCGATGCGGCCGAGCGGAGTGCCGTCGCTGCGGACTGGCTCGGCGCCGCGGCCTATCCGAAGCAATTGCTTACGGAGGCGTGGAAGCGCTTTATCTGGCATCAGTTCCACGACGATTTGACCGGAACCAGCATCCCGAGGGCTTACGAATTCTCGTGGAACGACGAATTGATTTCAATGAAACAGTTTGCAGGTGTGCTGACAACCTCCGTCGGCGCCGTTTCGCGCGCCCTCGATACGCGGGTGAAAGGCACGCCCGTCGTGATTTACAATCCGGCCGGGTTCCCCGTGTCGGATGTCGTCGAAGTGACGCTGCCGGTCGCAGGAGCGAAATTCGCCGTATACGACGACAAAGGCGCCCGGGTTCCGTCCCAGGTGCTCGACAGCCGGGACGGTAAAACCCGGCTGTTGGTGCGGGCTGCCGTACCGGCGTCGGGGTATGTGGTCTACGACGTCCGCAAGGGCGGTGGCGGCAAGGCTTCCCCGGCGCTGAAAGCGACGGAAACGGGCCTCGAAAACAGCATCTACAAGCTTACCCTCGACCGGAACGGCGACATCGGATCGATCATCGACAAGCGCAGCGGCAGGGAGCTCGTGGCTCCGGGCAAATCCGTGCGGCTTGCACTCTTTACCGATAACGAGTCGTTCAGCTGGCCGGCCTGGGAAATCCTGAAGAAGACCCTGGATGCCGAACCGCGTGCCGTTACGGGCGACGTGAAAGTTACCGTGGCTGAAAACGGGCCCCTACGGGCGTCGGTCTGCGTGGAACGTACCCACGGAGATTCGCATTTCCGTCAGTGGATTACCCTGACCGAGGGCGCGCAGGCCGACCGGATCGACCTTGTGAACGACATCGACTGGCAAAGTACGAATGCTTTGCTGAAAGCCGAATTCCCGCTCGCCGTGTCGAACGAAAAGGCCGTATACGACCTGGGCGTGGGCTCCGTGGCGCGTGGTAACAACACCCCGACCGCATACGAGGTCTATGCGCAGCAGTGGGCCGACCTGACCCATGCCGACGGCAGCTACGGCGTATCGGTGCTCAACGACAGCAAGTACGGCTGGGACAAACCCGCTGACAACGTGCTGCGCCTGACGCTGCTGCATACGCCCAAGACCAAGGGCGGCTATGCCTACCAGGACAGACAGGATTTCGGCCGCCATATCTTCACCTATTCCATCGTGGGCCACGACGGCGATTACCGTGCGGCGCAGACGGTGCAGAAAGCCGAGGTGCTCAACCAGCCCCTCACGGCGTTCGTCGCTCCCAAACACGGCGGTTCGCTCGGCAGGAGTTTTTCGTTCGCCTGCTCGCGGAACGACAACGTGGCGCTGCGCGCACTGAAACAGGCCGAGGACTCGGAGGAATACGTCGTGCGTTTCTACGAAACATCCGGAGTGCAGTCGCAGGATGCCGTCGTGGAGTTCGCCGCCGACATCGTCGCGGCCAAAGAGTTGAACGGTGTCGAGGATGAAACGGGGCCTGCCGATTTCAGCGGCCGTGAACTCCGTTTCGAAATAAAGCCTTTCGGCATGAAGACGTTCCGGGTGAAACTCGCCGCTCCCGCTAAAATGCTTGCTCCTGCGGCAACGGCTTGTGTGGAACTGCCCTGCAATGTCAAGACGGCCTCCTATAACTCGTTCCGTTCGGATGCGAATTTCGACGGCAAGGGCAACTCCTATGCGGCCGAACTGATACCCGGGCAGATCGAATACGGGGGCGTCGGCTTCCGCCTCGGCGACAGCGCCGCCGAGAACGGTGTCAAGTGCCGCCGCGACACGATCGCACTGCCGCAGGGCAATTACAACAAACTCTATCTGCTGGCCGCATCGACGCAGCACGACGTCCTTGCCGCGTTTACCGTCGACGGCAAAGAGCAGGAGGTGATCGTGCCCTATTACAGCGGTTTCGTAGGGCAGTGGGGACACACCGGACACACCGAAGCGTTCCTTAAACCCGCCGATGTGGCATTCGTGGGAACGCACCGCCACAACCTGGTTCAGAACAAGGACCTGCCCTACGAGTTTACCTATATGTTCTGTATCGGACTCGATATTCCCGCCGGCGCGAAACAGCTCGTCCTGCCGGACAATCCGCGTGTGGTGGTCTTTGCGGCGACCGTCGCCGACGATGTGAACAATGCGGTTGCGCCCGCCTGCGACCTGCTGCGCGTGGCGCTTCCCGCGAAAGGGGCCGATGCTGCGGAGGTGCTCCGCAAGAACCTCGTTTACGGGAAACCCGTTGTCGGGCGTTCGGGACAGGTCAACAGCTCGGAGCGGGCGGAGTGCGCCCTGGACGACGACATCTCGACCAAGTGGTGCGATTACAGCGATGCGAAGCCCAAATTCATCAGCATCGACATGCAGCAGGAAACGCCTGTACGGGGGTGGACTGTCATGCACGGCGGGCTGGAAGCGCTCGACTTCATAACCAAAGAATACAGCCTGCAGGTCAAGTCGAATCCCGACGACGAGTGGAAGACGGTCGATACGGTTTACGACAACACTGCACTGGAAACCGACTGGCTGCTGGCCGAGCCCGTCAAAGCCCGCTTTGTCCGTCTGCTGGTCACGAAACCCGACCAGAGCGAGGGCAATACGACGCGTATCTATGAATTCTCCGTATATTAACGGCATGCGGATGTGGTAAAGGGGGTGGGAACTGCCGTTAGTTCCCGCCCTTTTTTCGGTGTCGCCCCGCCCTGGGGGCGTGCAATTCGCAGTGCGCAGCCGGAAAACCGTTCGGTCAAAATACACAGACTAAAAATCAATTTATCCGGCTGTTGTTTTGAAAATAAAGGGCATTTTTGTATTTCGGAAAAATCGGTTCCGGCCGTGTTCCGTGTGGTTTCGGGCCGGAGTGTTCCGAACCGTTGTAATAGAATGCTAACTTAACCCCGATTCGATATGACTGTTGGAATCCTGTCCGGGCGCCTGTTCCGGAACGCCAAGGCGAATGCCGCCCTTTTGTTCGTATCCGCGTTGATGCTGGCCGCTCCTGTCCATGCCGCAAAGAAGATAGACCGGAAAGCGGTCGTGACGCGGCACAACCCCGAAATCCGCGAATGCGGCCTCCGGGGCCCGTTGCAGGTCGGGAACGGGGAGTTCGCATTCGGGTTCGACATCAGCGGACTGCAGACTTTCTCCGACAACGCGAATACGATGTCTAACTGGGGTTGGTACCGTTTTCCGCTGCCGCAGGGCCAGCGCCCCGAAGATTTCCGGGGCGCGGAATGGAATGCGCAGGGCCGCATGGTGCGGTACGACATTCCGAATCCCGGACAGGGCGAACTGCGCGACTGGATGGTGCGGAATCCCCAACGGATTAACCTCGGACGCATGGGACTTATACTGGTGAAAGACGACGGCACGCGCGCCGCCCCCGAAGACCTTGCCGATCCCGTGCAGCGGCTCGACCTCTGGACGGGCACGGCGACGAGCCGTTACAATATCGATGGCCGGGAGGTGACCGTGACCACCGTCGGGCATCCGGACAGGGATGCCGTGGCCGTCAGGATTACGTCGGAGAAGGTGGCCGACGGGACGATCGGCGTTTTTCTGCGTTTCCCGTTTCCGTCGAATGCGGAGTTCGGCAGTGCCGCCGACTGGAACTCTCCCGGCAGGCACCGGACGGAACTCGCGCCCGGCGATCACCGGGCCAGCTTCCACCGCACCCTCGGCGACACGAATTACGATGTCCATATAGCCTGGGACAACGGTGCCGTGCTGCGCGAGGTGCGGGAACACGCCTACGAGTTGTTTCCCGCGACCGACGCGCACGAGATAAGTTTCGTTGTCTGCTTCGACAAGGTTGTCGGCAACTCCGCAATCCCTACTTTTGCGCAGACTGTACGAGCGAGTGTCCGGCACTGGCAGGAGTTCTGGGAGAGCGGCGGCGCTGTCGACCTCTCGGGAAGTACCGACCCGCGCTGGAAAGAGCTCGAGCGGCGTGTGGTGCTTTCGCAGTACGTGATGGCCGTGAACGAGGCCGGATCGCTTCCGCCGCAGGAGAGCGGCCTTGTCAACAACGGTTGGTACGGCAAGTACCACCACGAGATGATTTGGTGGCACTGCACCCATTACGCCCTGTGGGGGCGTTGGGAGATGGCCTCCCGCATGATGGAGGTTTTCCCGGACAACCTGGAAACCTACAGGCGGAAGGCCGCCTTGCAGGGCTATGAGGGGGCTCGCTGGCCGAAGACCATCGGCGACCATGCATGGTGGGAGTGGCCGCTGGAAACCACGGCGCTGCTTATCTGGCAGCAGCCGCACCCGATTTTCTATGCCGAACTCGAATACCGGCAGCATCCCACGCGCGAAACGCTCGAAAAATGGCGGGACGTGGTTTTCGAAACCGCCGATTTCATGGCTTCGTATGCTCATTACAACGAGGCGGAAGACCGTTATATTTTGGGATACCCGTTGCAGGTCGTGGGTGAGAACGCCGATCCGCGGACGACAATCAATCCGACGTTCGAATTGAGCTACTGGCTCACCGGCCTGCGTATCGCCTGCGAATGGCGCGAACGGCTGGAGATGGCTCCCAAAGCGGAATACGAACGTGTGTGCGACAAACTTTCGCCGCTGCCCGTGCAGGAGGGCGTATATGTTTCGTGGGAGAATATCGAGCAGATGTGGACGCGTTACAACTGGGAGCACCCGGCGCTTATCGGCGCCTACGGCATGCTGCCCGGCGACGGGGTGGACATTCCCACGATGGAGCGTACGCTGATGAAAGTCCATCGCGAATGGAAACTGCACGAAACCTGGGGATGGGATTTCCCGATGCTCGCCATGTGCGCCGCGCGGCTCGGAAAACCCGAAATGGCAGTCGCATACCTGCTGGACTATCCGGCGTTCGATTTCGATGCCTGCGGGCTGGTCGGCGGCGGCCGAGCCCCGTTCCCCTATTTCCCGGGCAACGGCGGACTGCTGTACGCCGTGGCGATGATGGCTGCCGGTTGGGACGGTGCGCCTTCGGACAATGCTCCCGGATTCCCGAAAAAAGGGTGGACGGTCAAACACGAGGGGCTGTACAAGGCGCTGTAATGCCGAATGGACGAAACCTAAAAATGTCGATGATATGCGAATCTTTTCAATTGTTCTTTTTCTGTCGGTAATTGCCGGGACGGACGTTTCGGCGCAGGCCGATTTCAGCCTGGCTCCCGTGACGAAAATCACTCCCGGGGAGTTGGCCGGCAAATTCGCAGCGCCGCCCGGCGAGGCCGGAATGTCGTGCTACTGGTGGTGGCTGAACGGTGTGGCCACCAAGGAATCGATTACCCGCGACCTCGAGCAGATGAAAGCCAAAGGGTACGGCTCGGCTTCGATTATCGATGCCGGGGGATTCAACCAGGTGACCGGCAAACCCGAACCCGGCGAAGTGTTCCTCTCGCCCGGATGGATGGAGCTCTACCGGCATGCCGTGCGCGAGGCCGACCGGTTGGGAATTGCCCTCGCGGTCAATGCGACGAGCGGCTGGAATCCCGGCGGACCGTTTATTACGCCGGAATTGGCCCTGAAAAAACTGACCTGGTCGGAAACCGATGTCGACGGAGGCTGCCGGGTCGAGCTGGCGCTGGCGCAGCCGCCGACGTGGTATATGTATAAGGATGTCTGCGTGCAGGCGGTGCGAAAAGCCCCGGAAGGTACGCCGATGCGAGATGCCGCCATTCCGAACTGGTCGGCCAAGGCGTTTTTCAGCGGCCTGGGATTTCAGGAGATATTTCCGCTCGAAAAATTGAGCGCCGATTTTTATTACGACTCCGGTGCCGAACCCCTCCGGAAAGGGGAGATTCTCGACCTGACGGAGTTTTTCGACGGCAGGACGCTGAAATGGGATGCCCCTGCGGGCGAATGGACGATTCTCCGCTACGGCTGGACCTGCACCGGGGCCCATACTTCGACTTCGAGCGACGGATGGAGCGGCCTGTCGCTCGACCACCTGAATCCCGAGGCTTTCGAAGCATACAGCGACAACGTGCTGAAACCGCTGATCCGTGCGGCGAAAGAGGAGGGCAACAGCGTCAAGTTCCTGCTGACCGACAGCTGGGAAATGGGAGTCGTCAACTGGACGAACCGTTTTCCCGAAGAGTTCCGCAAATTCCGGGGATACGACCTTTGGAGTTACCTGCCGGTGATGACCGGCCGTGTCGTCGACAGCCCCGAAGTGTCGAACCGTTTCTTGCAGGATATCCGCCGTACGGTCAGCGACTGCATCCTGAACTACCACTACAAATTGTTCCGGGAACTGGCCAACGAGAACGGCATGCTGATAGACCCCGAGGCGGGAGGCCCGTGCTATACCCCGGTCGACGCGCTGGAAGTGATGGGCGCCTGCGACATTCCCCATGGCGAATACTGGGCACGCTCCACGTCGCACGTCGCTTCGGAACAGGCACGCCTGTCGGTGCGGCAGAGCGCCTGCGCTGCGCATACCAACGGCAAGCGGTTCGTCGAGGCCGAGGGTCCGACCAGCATCGGGCCGCATTGGGAACGCTCCCCGCGCGACCTGAAAGGGCTTGTCGACCGCATATTCTGTTCGGGCGTCAACCGCCTCGTATGGCATACGTTCACCACTTCGCCCGAGGAGTACGGAACGCCCGGAATCGAATATTTCGCTGGCACGCACCTCAATCCGAACGTGACGTGGTGGGAGCAGGCGGGGGATTTCGTCGGCTACATCGACCGCTGTTCGTATCTGCTCCAGCAGGGACTCTTCGTGGCCGATGTACTCTATTACAACGGCGACGACGTTCCCAACATGGTCTTCCTGAAAGAGGAAGTGACCGACCTGGAGCCCGGCTACGACTGGGATAAATGTTCGAAAGACGTGATTCTGAACCGCCTGTCGGTCGAGGACGGCCGGTTGGTGCTTCCGGACGGAATGTCGTACCGGATACTGGTGCTGCCCCGCCTCGAACAGATCGACCTCGACGTAATGCGCAGAATCGAGCGTCTGGTACTGGACGGCATGGTGCTCGTCGGCGAGCCGCCGCGGCGGACGACCGGGTTGGCGCATTATCCCGACGGCGATGGGGAGCTGAACGAAATCGTGAACCGTATGTGGCGGTGCAATGCGGGCAGCTGGCTGGACGGTGTCAACCGCACCGAGAACGTTTACGGCAAGGGCCGCGTCATCCGCGGGCAGAAGTTGAGCCATGTATTGGCGTCGCTCCGGGCACCTTCCGATTTCTCGTATGTGTCCGACGACCCGGCGACCCGGCTCGATTATATCCACCGGGCAACGGAACGGCAGGATATCTATTTCGTTACGAACCGCTTTGCGATGAACGGCATAAACGACTATTACTACCGCTACCTGCCCGTTGCGTACGACCGTTTCGAACAGGTGGAGTGCCGTTTCCGGGTGGCGGGGAAAAGACCCGAATTCTGGAATCCGCACACGGGCGAGATTACCCCCGTCGTCTGCTATTACGAGAAAGACGACTGCACGTACATTCCCATGCACTTCGCTCCCGAGGGCTCGGTATTCGTCGTATTCACGGCGGACGGCGCAGGCGGCGAGCACATCGTACGGGTCGACCGCAGCGGCGGGACGCTCTTTCCGCAGCGGCCGTCGGTCCGTTATCCGGCCGTCGGGTTCGAAAAGGCCGGGGAGGAGATTTATGCCGTTGTTTCCGACCCGGGACAGTATACCGTTTACTGGTCTAACGGGAATACCTCTGCCGTCGGGGCGGAAAACCTGCCTGCGGAGATGACCGTGGGCGGCGACTGGCGCGTGCGCTTCGATCCTGCATGGGGTCCGACAGAGCCCGTGACTTTCGGCCGGCTGGTTTCGTGGACCGAATCGTCCGAACCCCTGATCCGGTATTACTCGGGAAAAGCGGTTTATGAAAATGAATTCGACCTGGATAAAAAGCAGATTCGGGATAAAAAAATCGTGCTGGATTTGGGCAATGTGCAGGATGTGGCCGTGATTCGCCTGAACGGCCACGAGTTTCCAGTTTCGTGGTGCTCCCCCTATGAGGTCGACATAACACCGTATGTCAGGGCGGGACGCAACAGCCTGTCGGTCGATGTGGTGAACCTCTGGCCCAACCGGCTGATTGGGGACGGCAAACTGCCGCCCGGGGAGCGGACGACCCGAAGCAATATCAGCAAATACGACGCTCCCGATGCCGGGAAGTACATGCGGGTTTCGGGCCTGCTGGGCCCGGTGCGGGTGCGGTTCTTCGAAAAGACGAAAATTACGCCGCAGGGCAAAAACCGAAAGACAAAAACCGATACGATATGAATTGTTTGAAAACACTGTTGCTGGCGTTCGCCCTTTTTCCCGCTGCGGGTTTCGCGGCGGGCGGGGATGCGGCGTCCTATGTCTGTAATCGGGCGCCGCTGGCACCGAAAGCCTATGCAGAACTGCCGCTCGGGGCTATCCGCGCACGGGGGTGGCTGCTCGAAATGCTGGAACGCCAGCGATCGGGTGCCACCGGACAGATGGATCGGCTCTATCCCGCGGTCATGGGACCGCGCAACGGCTGGCTGGGCGGCGACGGCGACCAGTGGGAGCGCGGCCCCTATTGGATTGACGGGTTGCTGCCGCTGGCCTATATCCTCGATGACGAGGAGCTTAAGGCCAAGGTGCGGCCCTGGGTGGAGTGGGCGTTGCGAAGCCAGCGCGAGGACGGCTATTTCGGCCCTGCGCAGGATTATCCCTATGAACCCGGCCTGCAGCGGGACAACTCGGCCGACTGGTGGCCGCGGATGGTGGTGCTGAAGATACTCCAGCAATACTATTCTGCGACGGGCGACGAACGGGTAGTCGGCTTCATGACCCGCTATTTCCGCTACCAGTTGAAAACCCTGCCCGAGAAACCGCTGGGACACTGGACTTTCTGGGCCCGTTACCGGCAGTGCGACAATTTACAGGCCGTTTATTGGCTTTACAACATAACGGGCGACGGGTTCCTGCTGGAGCTGGGCGACCTGCTGCACAGCCAGGGTCACGATTTTACCCGGATGTTCCTTTGTTCGGACGACCTGAAATGCTTCGGCTCCATCCACTGTGTCAATCTGGCGCAGGGCATCAAGGAGCCGGTAATTTATTATCAGCACCATCCCGACCCGAAGTATATCGAAGCGGTGAAAAAAGGGCTGTCGGATCTCCGGTTGCTGCACGGCCAGCCGCAGGGCATGTTCGGCGGCGACGAAGGCCTGCACGGCAACAATCCCACGCAGGGCTCGGAGTTGTGTTCGGCGGTCGAGTTGATGTATTCGCTCGAGAAGATGACCGAAATCACGGGCGACGTGGGGTTTGCCGACCACCTCGAGCGCATTGCTTTCAATGCCCTGCCGGCGCAGGTAACTGACGATTTCATGCACAAGCAGTATTTCCAGCAGCCCAACCAGGTGATGGTCACCCGCCATACGCACAACTTCTACGAGGATGCCAACCATGCCGGGACGGACATCGTTTTCGGTACGCTCTCGGGGTATCCCTGCTGCTTTTCGAACATGCACCAGGGGTGGCCCAAGTTTACGCAGAATCTGTGGTATGCCGCGCCCGGTAACGGGGTTGCGGCGATGCTCTATTCGCCCTCCGAAGTTACACTGGAAGCCGGCGGACGCCAAGTGACAATCACCGAGGATACGGCCTATCCGGTGGAGGAGGAAATCCGCTTCACGCTCCGGATTGCAGGGCGGAAAGCCGCCGTGAAATTCCCGTTCCACCTGCGGATTCCCGCCTGGTGCGAGGGGGCGGAAATCAGCCTGAACGGGGAGCGGATAGAGAATCCCCGCGGCGGCGCCATAGCCGTTCTCGACCGGGAGTGGCGCGACGGCGATCGGCTGGTGCTCCGCTTGCCGATGGAAGTGAGAACGAGCCGCTGGTACGAAAATTCCGTCGCTGTGGAGCGCGGGCCGCTGGTATATGCGCTCGCCATGCGGGAAAAGTGGGAGAAAAAGTCGTTCGGCGGCGCCGCCGCGCAGTTCGGCGATGAATATTGCGAAGTGACCTCTGCGGACAAATGGAATTACGGGATTGTCGCACGTGCTGCCGAGCACCCCGGAGAGCATTTTTTCGTATCTTTGGATAAGGAAAAACAACAGGGCCGCTTTTTCTGGAATCCCGACGGAGCCCCGGTGCGCATACGGATGAAAGCCCGCGAGATTCCGAGCTGGACGCTGTACAACGAAATGGCGGGACCCCTGCCGTATTCCGTAGGTGCGACCCCCTGTCCGGAAGAGGAGATTGAACTGATTCCGTACGGCTGTACGACGCTGCGCATTTCCGAGTTTCCGCTGGTGCGGTAACCGCCCGAGTGAGTTGTTTATTAATATCAGATACCATGAATTTCAAAAACAAAGCCCTGGCCGTGCTGTTTGCCGCCTTGGCCGCCCCGGCAGCCTTCGGGCAGGTGGCTGCCGTGCCGGATATGAACGAACTGCGCCGTCCGTTCGGGGCGGAAGATGTTTCCGCTTTCGCGAAACCGCCTGAAATCAACTATCCCCAGACGTGGTTCCATCTTATCGGCGGCAATGTGTCGGCTGCGGGAATCACGGAAGACCTCGAGGCGATAGCCGGAGCCGGAATTTCCGGTGTACAACTTTTCCACGGACAGTTCGGCGGCCCGTGGCCGGGCGTCGAGCCCCAGATTACGGCGTTGAGCCCGACGTGGGACGACGTGGTGAAGCATGCCGCAAGCGAAGCCCGGCGGCTGGGACTGCGTTTTACGATGCAGAACTGCTCGGGCTGGGCTACTTCGGGCGGCCCGTGGATCGAGCCGTCGAATGCCATGCGGCACCTCGTGTGGAGCCGCACGGATGTCGCGGCGGGGGATACGGGTGTGGCATTGCCCGTTGCGGCGGCCGGCCGGGAAACGTGGCGCGATTACCGCGATGTGGCGGTGCTCGCTTTTCCGACGCCGCTGGACGATACCGGCGATTTCCTGAAACCCCTGTCGGTCGAAAGCAACCGCGAGGCGCCGTGGAAAGAGGTGCTTTGCGCTGCGAACGGAAGCTTTGCACAGCTTCCGCCCTGCGACAGGGGCGACCCCGTACGGATTGAGGTCACGTTCCCCGAGGCGGTCGTCGTCCGTACCATCGAACTGCCGAGCATGAACAGCATCAACCATCCCCGCTGTTACGAGCCCGGGATAACCCTGACCGTCGAGGCTGTCGCTCCGGACGGAAGCGTTACGCAGGTCATGCACGGCGAGGTGCCCTCGGCCAATTCGCAGGACAATACGCCGGTTTCGTTCGCTTGTTCCGACGGCATTGCGACCGCTAAATACCGGATTACAATCGTAAATCGGTACGATATGACGCTCCGCTCGCTGAAACTCTATACCGCGGCGCGGAAGAACTGCTGGGAATCCGAGGCGGGGTGGACGCTCCGCAACCTGGAGCGCGCGAATGCTCATCCGGTACAGAATCCGGCCGCATATGTTTCCCGGGAGCGGATTGTGGATATTACGGCTTCGATGAAGGACGACGGTACGCTGGACTGGACCGTTCCCGAAGGACGCTGGACGATTCTGCGCATCGGGCATGTCAACACCGGGCGGCGGAATTCGCCCGCCCCGCCCGAAGGAACGGGGTGGGAGTGCAACAAACTCTCGCCCGACGGTGCGAAAGCCCAGTTTGCAGGGTATATCGGACGTCTGAACGACGGCCCGCTTGCCGGCGGGCTTCTCGGCGGCATGCTGCTGGACAGCTGGGAGTGCGAAACGCAGACTTGGACAGCCGGTATGGAGGCGGAGTTCGCAAAGAAGAACGACTATGAATTGCGCAGTTGGCTGCCTGCCGTTCTGGGGTTCGTGGTCGGCGACCAGGAAACTACGGCCCGCTTCCTGCGCGACTGGCGGGGAACGATTTCCGACCTGTTCGTCGAGAATTTCTACGGGACGATGGCCGGGCTGGCGAAAAAGAGGGGACTGACCATCACCTACGAAACGGCGGCGGGCGACGTGTTCCCGGCCGACATCCTCGAATATTATAAATATGCCGACGTGCCGATGTGCGAGTTTTGGCAGCCCTTTACCGACGGGTTCGTCGGGTCGCTGAATTTCAAACCGATAAAACCGACGGCCTCGGCCGCCCGATTCTACGGCAAACCCCGCGTTGCGGCCGAGGCTTTCACGTCGTTTTCCCATACGTGGGACGAACATTGGAGCATGTTGAAAGAGGTGGCCAACACCAACCTCGTCGAGGGAGTTACGCATCTTGTCTACCATACCTATACGCACAATCCGCAGCGGCCGTTCCTGCCTCCCGGCACTTCGTTCGGCGGGCCGGGCATCGGTACGCCTTTCCTGCGCGGGCAGACCTGGTGGAAGCATATGCCCGCCATCAACGACTATTTCGCCCGTTGCAGTTATATGATGGAGCGCGGCCGGCCCGTGTCGGACATCATCTGGTACCTGGGCGACGAGTTGAGTCCGAAGCCCGATCAGGATCCCGATTTGCTGCGGGGCTACAAATACGACTACTGCAATCCGGATATCCTGATGAACCGCCTCCGCGTCGAAGACGGACGGTTCGTAACGCCCGACGGCATCGAATACAGCGTGCTTTGGCTGCCCGATAACTGCCGGATGCTGCCCGAAACGCTCGAAAAGATACTGGCTTTTGTCCGCAGCGGCGCCACCGTCATCGGCGATGCCCCGCAGGGGCTTGCGACGCTTAACGGCGGTAAAGCGGCGCAGCGGCGTTTCGACAAGGCCGTGAAAGGTATCTGGGGCAGCAATGTCCCGGGCGTGCGGAAAGTCGGCCGCGGCCGGGTGATCTCGGGCCTGCCCGTCGCCGAAGCGCTTGCCGCGGCGGGCATTGCTCCCGATGTCCGCGGCGATGCGCTCTGGGCACACCGCCGCACGGAGGGTGCGGACTGGTATTTCGTATGTCCGCAGAAAGGCGCGGGCTTTTCCGGCACGATGGATTTCCGTTGCACGGGCCGCGCCGAGATATGGAATCCTGCGACCGGTGAAAGGCGCCTCGCCGAGGCTTCGGCATCCGGCGGACGTACCCGCGTGATGCTGGATTTGCCGCAGTCGGGGGCGTGTTACGTCGTGTTCCGGCGGGATGCGGATACCTCGGAGCCGCTGCGTCCGGATATGACACGGTGGGTGGCGCTGGGTGCAACGCGGCTGCATGACTGGACACTGCGCTTTCCTGCGGGCTGGGGTGCTCCCGGGGAGTTGAAACTGTCGGAACTCAAACCCTGGAAAGAACTCGATATTCCGGAGGAGGGGCGGGCGTTTTCCGGGACGGCCGTTTATGAAACGACGTTCGAGATGCCCGAAACCGGGCGTAATCTTTCGTATGTGCTCGATTTGGGCCGGGTCGAGATGATTGCCGCGGTTACGGTGAACGGTTGTCCCGTGCAGACGTTGTGGGCGCCGCCGTACCGCGTGGAGATTACCGATTATCTGCGCCCCGGAAAAAATACCCTCGTCGTCGACGTGACGAACACCTGGTTCAACCGGCTGGTGTACGATGCCGGGAAGGCCCCGGAAGAGCGTAAAACCTGGGTGATACGGTGGCCGTCGCCCGACGAGCCGCTGCGTGACGGCGGGCTTCTCGGGCCCGTGCGTGTGGATGTCGTGAGCATGCCCGAATAACCTGCCGCCGGGAGCCGGCGATGAAAAAGCCCGGAGCATAGGCTCCGGGCTTTTTTGTGCGGGTTGCCGTCGTGCGGGAAGACGGCGCCGATTCGTTGCCGTCCGGTTATTCGAGCCGGAGTATGAGCCCGATTTTTGTTTCCGCGTTCCACAGCCAGACTTTGCCCTGATCGTGTTTCAGCACCAATGCCTGCATCTGCTGTGAGGGGAAGCTCGATATGCCGTGCGTTTCCACGGTTACGGATACGTATTTGTCGACGACGGGATCGGCATCCAATGTACAGGATATGTAGCGGCTTTGCGACGTATTCTGGATGCGGAAGCTCCGGTGACGGGTGTTGAACGCAAGTTGATAAATGTCGTTGTCGTAGATGAACAGGTTGTTTTCGTTGTCGTACACGCCAGGTACCTCCTTTTTCAGCAGCGCGTACGAGTGGCCGGCATCGACCTCGTTATCCTTGCAGGCTGTCGCCGCAACAAGGACGGCAACCGTAAAAATGATTTTTTTCAGCATGGTCGTGGTGTTTTATTTCGTGATTTCCAATTCTTTGATAAGTACTTCTGTCGAACCGTCTTCGCGTGTGATTTCCGCCCGTAATTCGCACGGGCCGGATTCGGTGAAGACGTGCTCGTCCTCGTCGAGTGCGGTTCCGTTTAGTTTCCAGACGATCTTGCAACCCTCCTCGTCGATATTCGAAGCGACGAGCGGAATGGCTTCCCCGATGCCGAACCTTCTTTTGGTCAGTGGAATTACGGGATATTCCGAGGTGAGCGGATTCGTCAGAAAACCGAACTCGACAGGCGAGGTTTCCTCATGGCCTGCCGCCGCAACGGTGCCCTCGTACTCGGTGTCCGGCAGCAATCCTTTGATGTAGAGTGACGTCGCGGTCTGAACGGGGGCCGAGAGGTAGTCCGTGTCGCCTTTGCGGCGCCAGCGCACCTGCCATTGGGTATCGGGGTTGTAGCCGGGCCATGAAATTTTGGCTTCGCGTTGGTAGGGGAGGATGTCGACCATGCCCGAATTCATTTTTACGTATATCCGGCATTCGCCCTTGACTTCCGGATTCTGGACGGAGGTAGCCGTAATCAAGGCCGAGCCCGTGGCGTTCGCAGTCAGTTTTCCCTGTTTGTCTACCGCAACGATTGCGTCGTCGCTGCTTTCCCACGTCACGCGGCGGTTTTGGACATTGATCGGGAGTATGTTCGCATGCAGGGCGAGTTCGTCGCCCACGGCCATTTCGAAAGAGGGAGCGTCGAATTCGATTTTTTCCACGGGAACATCCACGTCGTCGAACAGGACGATCGATATCACCCAATTGATTCCCAGGTCGTTGGTCATGTGCCACGACTTGCCGTTGTCGGTCGATATCAGGCCTCCCTTGCCGTTGACCTGCGGCCCGTGGTCGGCTGTGGAAGGCCATCCCGCCGCGGAGTGCAGCAGATAGCCTACTTTCAGGCTCTTGCCCTGTTCGATCCGAATGTTTCGGGAGGAGAGGTCGACCGTCGTCAAGCCGTCCGTAACGATATTTTCCATCGGTTCGCAGTAAACCACCTCATCGTCTATGAAAACATACAGGTCGGCGACGTTGCCTTCCCCGCCCAGCTGGATGTTGACTTTCTGGAGTGCATTCCCGACATACGCCGAAAGATCGCTGCTGTCCCAGCCGGCCGCCCTGATTTGGTTCGGAACGAAAAAAATCCCTTGGAAATTCTCTCCTTGATACCACTTCAGCTTCGTTCCTCCGACCTCGCCGGTCGCTTGCAGGGTGATTTCCCGGAAATTGTCGCCCCGGACGACATCGACGTATCCGGAGTAGATCAGGTACCCCTCCTTGTCGGCCTGTAATTGGTATTTACCGGCTGGAATGTCGGTGAACAGACAGGTTCCGGAGAGTCCTGTGTCCCCGCTTATCCGCTGCCCGGTCGCTGTCAGGCCGCGGGTTACCAGAGCCGACTGCCGTTCGGATTCTTCTACGGGCATAAGGCTCACATACGTGTTAATCATCAGTTTGCCTTCGCTGTTTTTCACCGTCACGCTCAACGACGCCGTGTTGGTTTGTTTCACCGAGAACGTTATGTTGCCGTCGGCCTGCTGTTTGATATTTGAAATTTCGACTCCGACCGGAAGCCCGGCCCAGGTTCTGAATTCCGGATGTGTTTTGGAGTTGAGTTCCGTCACGTTCCGGCTTCCGGGATAATACATTCCCGCACGGTAGGATGCCGGGGCGTTTTGATTGTCCGCCTCGACGAGTTCGTGGCACGGGTGGGAGGGGGCGCCGTTGGGGGCGTTCATGCCCCACATGCCCATTGCCGTATTGGAGCGGGTGCCGCTGCCGTCCGGCCATGTCACGATGTTGTCGGAGCGGTCGATGTGCCATACCAGCATGCCGCCGAATTCGAAGAACGAATCCCACGGCGTGATGTCACCGCCGTTGCTGCGGTTCGAAAAGAGGAAGTATTCGTCGGGGTTGTTCGTTTTCAGCAGCAATCCCTTGTTTCTGGCGAGCGGCTCGAGCGTATATTCACCCTCCCGATCAATCACTTCGTAGTCCAGCCAGCCGAGCATCAGCCGCTCCATGGCGTTGAAATTTACCGGGATGGTGCCTCCGTTGAAGGTGCCGTCGCAGTAGATCGAGAATTTACCCAGACGTCCCGAATAATCGTCGGTCAATCCCAACGTATGTCCGAATTCGTGGAGAAACGTGGAGTAGGCGCCCCGTATGGTTTCGGTAGCCATTTCCTGGGAAATGGCGTAGCTGTCCACGAGTTTGCCGTCGAGCACCAGGCCGCCGCCCGCTACGCCCGAAGCGTGCGGCCAGGGAGTCGGTATGGAGGTGTCGTTCGGCCCCGAGTGGAACAGATAAACGTTGTCGACCTTGTCGTCGTGGTTGTAGTCGAATTCCGAGAAATCGACTCCATATTGTTCCTTTGCCATTTTGCAGGCTTCGATGACCAGTTTTCCCACGTCACCGTCGTTTCCTTCGCCGGGCTGGGGCTTGCCGCCGTAGTAGCCCATGGATTTGGACAGGGTGAGGGGCCCTACCACGACGAATTGCGGCCGGAACTTGCCGCCGGAGTTGTCGATCAGAAATTGGCGGGCACTGCCCACGCAGCCGATACCCGTGTAGTTTTCGCCGTTGAGCATTCGGTCGTACTCCCGGTTGGCATCCGGGGTGTAGAAAGGCCTTTCTTTCGTTTCCACGAGCAGGATGAGTCGTTTGACATCCCCCTGCCAGACCACCTTGTTGATGGTCGGTTCCCACGTCGCGGCGGTACATGCCTGCCGGAGCCCGGAAACAAATAACAGAAGAACAAGCGTCTTGCGGATTAAGTCGATGGTTTTCATGTCGGTTTGTAATTGTTTGTAATAATAGGATTAAGTGTGTCCGGTGAAAAGGACGCCGCGCCGGGTGCCTGCGGTGCCGAAACGGCTTTCAGCAAATTTAATCGGAAGAAAGTTTGCGCATAGAGCGGGATTTGTTATTTATGCATGGCGTTTTGGCATTCTTGAAACCCGCTTTCAATTATTATCATTTTCTTACAGTCAACCGTCATTTGGCATATTATCCCGAGGTAACCGAACCTTTAATTTTGTAAAAAACAATTTTAAAGCACCTGCCTATGACCTGATGAACCCGACACTTTTTCCGTACTGTAATGCGTCCGGCTGTCTGACCGGACTTTTCAACGCTAACCTATATTAATTATTAACCCTATCAATGTTATGTCTAAAAATCGCATTTATGGTGAAAGATTTACGAATGTTGGTATGATTTTCCGCCAGACGGGCAAGCCGTGGGGGCGCAGGACGGGTCTGCTGCTCGTGTCGGCCGTTTTCTGCCTGTCGTCCCTGTTTGCGGCAGAACCGGCATCGGGTGCACCCCGCAGCGGCAGTGCTGCAGCTCCCGCCGGTGAAGCGGCTCCGAATTCATTCTCTCCTTCTCAAAAGGATATTACGGTTACCGGTTCCGTCGTGGACGAGGACGGCGGACCGTTGTCCGGCGTGACCGTCGTTGTGAAAAATTCCGGCGCGGGCGTTATCACCAACAGCAACGGCGAGTTTTCGATAAAGGCTCCGGATGCAAATTCCGTCCTCGCTTTTTCTTTTCTGGGATATGAACCCCAGGAACTGGTCGTCGGCGACCGGCGTATTCTCACGGTTATCCTCAAAGAGTCTGCACAGGAGCTGGAGGATGTCGTCGTCGTAGGTTTCGGCACCCAGAAAAAAGAGAGCCTTGTCAGCGCCATAACCACTGTCAGGCCGTCGGAACTGAAAGGCCCGACGAGCAACCTGACGACGATGATCGGCGGTCAGATTGCCGGTATGATTTCCTACCAGCGCAGCGGCGAGCCCGGACAGGACAATGCCGAGTTTTTTATCCGCGGCGTGGGTTCGTTCGGTGCCGGCAAGGTCGACCCGCTGATTCTGATCGACGGCATCGAATCGTCGAGTACCGACCTGGCCCGGCTCCAACCCGACGATATCGCCGATTTCTCGGTACTCAAGGATGCTACGGCATCGGCCGTTTACGGCGCACGCGGTGCCAACGGCGTTGTCCTGGTCAATACCAAGAGCGGCCGGGAGGGGAAAACCCAGTTCAATTTCCGCGCTGAAAACTCCATTTCGACCAATACGAAGAATTTCCGTTTTGCCGACAACATCACCTACATGGAACTGGCGAACGAGGCGGTGCTCACGCGTAATCCCCAGTCGCCGCTGACCTATTCGAAGGACAAAATCGAGCAGACCCGTCGCGGTGCAGACCCGGTGCTCTATCCGAACAACAACTGGATCGACCAGCTGATTAAGCCCTCGACCATGAACCAGCGTTTCAACGCGAACCTTTCGGGCGGCGGACGGGTCGCACGCTTCTATCTGGCCGGGACATTCAACATCGACAACGGCGTGCTGCGCAACGACAACAAGAACGATTTCAAGAACAACATCAGCCTGAAAAACTATTCGATTCGCTCGAATACCGACCTGCAGTTGACCAAGACTACGGTGGCTACCGTGCGTGTCTACGCCCAGTTCGACGATTATAAAGGCCCGATAGGGGGCGGCGAGAATATCTTCAGGTCGGCAATGGCCGCCAACCCGGTCGCTTTCCCCGCCGTCTATCCGCAGAGCTATTCGCCCAATACGACGCATCCAATGTTCGGTAGCGCGCTGACACCCAACTCGACGGAGGTGCTTTACAAGAATCCCTATGCACAGATGGTATCGGGTTATCAGGTGAATAACTCATCGACCATCAATGCGCAGATCGAATTCAAGCAGGATTTCGGTTTCTGGGTTCCCGGACTTACTGCGCGTGCCATGGGATATACCCAGCGTTACTCGTTCTTCACGACCTCGCGGCAGTACAATCCGTTCTTCTACAAGGCGAATGTCACCTCGCAGGGGGTGGTGCTCGCACCTTTCAACGACGGTAGCAACAACTCGATCGGTACGCCGGGTACCGAGTATCTCAACTACAGCGAGGGCGAGAAGAAAGTCAGCACCGCATATTACGGCGAGGCCGTGATTAATTACGACCGCACATTTGCCGACCGGCACAAGGTGACGGGCATGCTGATCGGTACGATCCGCCATTCGATCGTCGGCAACGCCGGATCGCTGGAGGCATCGCTTCCTTCGCGCAACCTGGGCCTTTCGGGACGCTTCACCTACGGTTACGACTCCCGTTACCTGCTGGAATTCAACTTCGGTTACAACGGTTCCGAGCGTTTCGCCCCGAACAAGCGCTGGGGATTCTTCCCCTCGATCGGCGGCGGCTGGGTAATCTCCAACGAGAAATTCTTCGGTTCGCTCAAGAACGTCGTTTCCGAACTCAAACTCCGCGCCTCGTACGGCTTGATAGGCAACGACCAGATAGGCCGGGCCGAAGACCGCTTCTTCTACCTCTCGCGGGTCAACCTGAATGAAACGGGCGACCGCTCGCAGGTTTTCGGCGAGAATTTCCTGTATTCGCGGCCGGGCGTACTCATGGAGCGTTACGCCAACTATGAAATCGGCTGGGAGGAGTCGCGGCAGCTGAACGTCGGCCTGGACATGAATATCGCCGGGGTGAATATCATCGTCGAGGGGTACAGGCAGAAACGTACGAATATCCTGCTCGACCGTACCTATATTCCCGGTACGATGGGCCTCCACGCCACCGTCCAGGCGAACACGGGCGAGGCCGAATCGCACGGTATCGACATTTCGGCCGATTACAGCAAATTCTTCCGCAGCGGCATTTGGACGACTCTGCGGGGTAATTTCACCTATGCGAAAAATAAAATCACGGTATACGACGAACCCCAGTATCCTGCCAACGAATACTACCGTTCGCGTGTAGGGTATCCTTTCGCCCAGACCTGGGGCTATGTCGCCGAGCGCCTTTTCGTCGATGACGAGGAAGTCGCCAACTCGCCGACTCAAAAATTCGGGGATATCCCGGTTGCTGCCGGCGATATCAAGTACCGCGATATCAACGGTGACGGTCAGATTACCGAAGCCGACAAGATTCCGATCGGTTTTCCGACGACTCCCGAAATCAACTACGGCTTCGGCGGCACGATCGGTTACAAGAATTTCGATTTGAGCCTCTTCTTCCAAGGTTCGGCCCGCTCTTCGATTTTCATCGGTCCGGGCGACATCTCTCCTTTCGTGATGAAGACGGGCGCCGGGGAGAACGGCAACCAGAACGGTCTGCTGCGTGTGATTGCAGACAATCACTGGTCGGAGGACAACCGGAATCTGTATGCATTCTGGCCGCGTTTGAGTGACCGTATCAATGAAAACAATACGCAGGTGTCGACCTGGTGGATGCGCAATGGTGCGATGCTTCGCCTCAAATCGGTGGAAATCGGATACAACCTTCCCGAAAAGGCGGCGCGTAAAATCGGCATGTCCAAATTGAGGGTTTACGTGAACGCGACCAACCTGTTCGCCGTCAGCAATTTCAAGCTGTGGGATCCCGAAATGGGAGCCAATGGTCTGGGATATCCGCTCCAGCGCGTGTTCAATATCGGCATTACGCTGGGATTATAATGGGAATTAAAAATCGAGTAATATGAAAAGAATCAAATTCCCGATTCGGGAAAAAATAAAAGCCTGCGGGATTGCCTGCTGCACTTTGCTGGCTGTTTCCTGCAACAGTTTTCTGGACATCGTGCCGGACAACATACCCGTTATCGACCATGCGTTCACCAACGCGATGGAGGCGGAGAAGTTCCTTTTCACGTGTTATTCCTACCTGCCCGGTTCCGGTGAGCCGTCGGGCAATATCGGCATGACCGCCGGTGACGAGATCTGGCTGAACATGCCGAACCACGTGGCTTCTCCGGCCTGGGACTACATTGCCAAAGGTGTGCGCAGCGCCGACAGGACGCAGCCGAATTTCTGGAGCGGCAGCGACTATACCTATCCGTTGTTCATGGCCATCCGCGACTGTAATATTTTCCTCGAGAATGTCGAGGATACCTCCAAGGTCGCCGACCTCACCGTGGACAAGCGCGCCCGCTGGATTGCGGAGGTCAAGTTCCTGAAAGCTTTCTATCATTACTACCTGCTGCGCACTTACGGTCCTATTCCGATTGTAGACAAGAACCTGCCGGTGTCGGCCTCGCCCGAGGAGGTGCAGGTGAAGCGCCGGCCGTTCGACGAGTGCGTCCGGTATATCGTCGACCTGCTCGACGAGTGCAACCCCGATTTGCCGTCGGTTATCGCTAACAAACAGTCCGAGCTGGGACGTATTACCAAGCCCATCAACCGTGCCCTGAAAGCGAAAGTGCTGCTGTTGGCAGCCAGTCCGCAGTTCAACGGCAACAGCGATTATGCCAATTTCCGGAACCACGACGGAGAGTTGCTCTTCACGCCGGATCCCGACCCCGACAAGTGGGCCCTGGCGGCAGATGCAGCCAAGGAGGCGATCGAAAGCGCCGAGAGTGCCGGACACGAGCTCTTTTATTTCAAGGACGCTCCGTTCGAAATCTCCGAAACGACCAAAACCCAGTTGAGCATCCGCCAGGCGATTTGCGAACGATGGAACAAGGAGGTCGTCTGGGGCCGTTCGGGGGGCCGCGGGCGTGCCGGGGCTGCGTTGCAGAATGCTTGCATGCCGTTGCTCGACGGAGGTATGAATATCAATACCGTCCGGGGTTGCATTGCTCCTACGTTGGCGATCGTCGAAGAGTTTTATACGAAGAACGGCGTGCCCATCGACGAGGACAAGACACTTAATTTCACCAAAATCAATGAACTGCGTACGGCGACGGCCGATGAGCGTTATAATTTCGAACAGGGCTACCAGACGGCCCGGATTAATTTCGACCGCGAGAACCGTTTCTATGCCGACATCGGTTTCGACGGCGGCAAATGGATAATGGAATACCATCCGTCGCGTTCGGATGTCGACACCTATGTGCTGAAAGCCAAGAGAAATCAACTGGGTGCAGGCGTGGTGAACGGTGCGACCTCCTCGACCGGTTACTTCACCAAGAAACTCGTACACTGGGAGTCCGGTTTCGGAAATACGACGACCGGCGTAGTCGAATACGCATGGCCCGAAATCCGCCTTGCGGAGGTTTACCTGATGTATGCCGAAGCGCTTAACGAAGCGGAAGGACCGGTAGCGGACGTGCATTTCTACCTGAACGAGGTGCGTAAACGCGCCGGGTTGGGCACCGTCGAGGAGTCGTGGAAGAATTATTCGAAGAACCCGACCAAACCCAATACGAAAGAGGGCATGCGCGAGATTATCCGCAGGGAACGCCTCATCGAATTGGCACTCGAGGGACACCGTTACTGGGATTTGCTGCGGTGGAAACTCGCTACCGACTATTTCAACAAGCCGATCACGGGATGGGACATCAACCAGTCCCAGGCGGTGGCCTATTATCAGGTGAAGACGATTTACAACCGTTCGTTCGTTGCACCGCGCGACTATTTGAGTCCGATCGACACCAAGGAGTTGAACGTAAATGCCAATCTGGTGCAGAATCCGGGCTGGTAATTAACCGGAAAAATTGAATGATATGAAAACATCTATTTTTGTAATCGCACTTTTTGCAATTCTATCCTCGGGTTGCAGCGAGGACAAGCTGGAGCCGATGGGACATAATTCGACTCCTCCCGGCACGGTATCCGATATCCGGGTCGAAAATCAGCCGGGACAGGTGAAGATCACCTACAAACTGCCCGCCGACCAGGATTTGTTATATGTCAAAGCCGTCTATAAGCTCAATTCGGGCGCGACGCGCGAGATCAAGGCTTCGTATTATACCAATACGATGACCCTCGACGGATTCGGCGATACCGATACCCACGACGTAAGCGTGTATGCGGTCAACCGGAGCGAAGTTGCTTCGGAACCCGTTACGGTGCAGGTGAAGCCGCTCGAAAATCCGATATGGGGCGTCCGGCGTAGCCTGAATATCCTGCCTGATTTCTCCGGCATGCAGATCAATGCCGAGAATCCGACGCAGCAGGTCGTGGCGATTGAAATCATGCAGAAGGATTCGCTGGGCAAGTGGCAGTATGTCGAGGGCGTCGAATCGAGCCAGCCGCAGATTCAGGTGTCGAAACGCGGGCTCGATACGCTCGACTACGAGTTCCGCTTTACGGTGCGCGACCGTTTCCTCAATTACACGGATACGCTTTATGTCGAAGTCAAACCGCTGTTCGAACAGATGCTCGATAAATCCAAGTTCCGTGCTTATAACCTGCCGGGCGATGCGCAGCCGGAACAGCCGGGCTGGCTCGAAATGGACCGTATGTGGAACAATATCTACGATTACACCAACCACGAACGCTGGCTGACGAGGCTCGATACCGGCAATCCCGAGAAGCCCCAGGTTTCGACCTTCGATATGGGCGTTGCAGCCAAGTTGAGCCGTCTGACACTGTTCAACTGGCGGTATGAAGTCGACGGGCAGCCCATGTTCTATTATGGCGAGCATATGCGTTATTTCGAGATATGGGGCACGATGAATCCCGATCCCGACGGCAGTTTCGACAACTGGGTATTGCTCGGGTCGTTTGAGAACAAGAAACCTTCGCAGCTCCCCTACGGGCAGCAGTCCCGCGAGGATCAGGAGGCGGCAATCAAGGGATTCGATTTCATTTTCCCGCTCGAGAACCTGCCGAAAGTACGTTACGTGCGGATTAAGCACATCCAGAACTGGGGCGGCGATACCCACTACGGTATCGAGGAGATCGACTTGTTCGGCGACCCGCGGTAATTATTATCCATTTAACGTATTGACCGAAATGAAAAGAAAAACCGTTATAAATGCACTGTTGACGTGCTGTGTGGCGTGCGGGCTGCTTTCCTGTACGGACATGGACGAATACAAGAAGATTTCCGGGGACAAGGAGATAGTCTATCCCGGGAAAATACAGGACGTGACCGTCTATTCGGGCGACAGCCGGTTGGTTGTAGAGGGACTCTGCAACTCGGATCCCAAGGTTACGAACTGCCGCATCTGCTGGAATCTCGATGCCGATTACGTAGATGTTCCGGTGGATATGTCCGGTGGGTCATATTGGCTGAAAAAGGAGATCGCCCTGCCGGAGAACTCCTACAATTTCAATATTTATACCTATGATGCCGAGGGCAACCGCTCCATTCCGGTGAGCGTTACGGGCAAGAGTTACGGGGAACAGTACAAGGCTGCTATCAGCAACCGCCTGGTCAAGTCTTTTTCCGTGCAGAACGGTCGGCCCGTCATCGAATGGTGGGAAATCGACACGACTCTCGGGGCGTTTGCCACCGAGGTGGTGTATACCGACAACCAGGGCGCTGAAGTGAAAGTGCAGGTGCCTGTCGAAGAAATGTCGACCGTCCTGGACGGCTATGACATGACTTCGGAGGTGGAGTATACCACGCTTTACAAACCCGATGCGCTTTGTGTGGACGAGTTTCGCTCCGTTACCGGCAAACTGTTGCTGGAGTAAACTCTGTCGTATGGTGTGAAGGGCGGCCGCGATTTTCGCGGCCGCCCTTATTTTATGGGACAGCTTTTGGCGTGAGAGCTTGTTTACACAGGTGCCTGCATTGGGCTCGTTGCGCCGGGCATTTGCAGGGCAGTGCTGCCCGTTTTCCGGAACGACTGCCGCGTGGCGGTTCCGGTTTTCCCGAACGGGAGGGGCCAGCTGCCGGGTTTTCTGATGATGTCGTGTCGTCTGCCGGTGGGATTGGATTTTCTGTATAGGTGGAAATCATGGAAAGCAATCACCCCGGAAAATCCAATCTCGGATTTTCCGGGGTGAGGTGCATATCGTGTGCGTAGGATTATTCGACTACCGCTGTCCAGCCGCCGTTGCGTGCCATTTTCAGCGTAAGCTTGTCGCCGGCGGCGACTTCGCGTTCTATCCGTCGGTAGTCCATCGCCTGCCTGAAGGCATTGGGGCCGTCCTCGAAACCGGTCAAGTCGTACCTCCTGCCCGGAGTAAGAAAATCGAGCGGGATTTCGAGCTCGAGGCCCTCGTTGCTGCCGTTTATGGCCCCGATATACCATTTGCCGCCTTTGCGCTTGGCTACGACCGCATGTTTCCCGGCGACGGAATTCAGCGAGCGGGTTTCATCCCACGTGACGGGAACCTGGCTGATGAAACGGGTGCATTCGTCGTTGCGGTAATAGAGCGTCGGATTGTCGGCCAGCATCTGCAGCCCGGTTTCGAACAGGACGAAAAGTGCCATCTGGTAAGCCCGCGTGCCGATGCTGGCCGCGTTGGGACGGTTGCCGCAATACGATTCGGGCTGCATGGAGAGCATGGCTCCCGGGGTGTAGTCCATCGGGCCTACGGCGTTGCGGATAAAGGGAAACCAGACCGAATTGGCCGGTGTGCAGCCGCCCATGTTTTCCATGCCCCGGACGCCTTCGTAGGCCAGTACGTTCGGGTATTTGTACTCCAGCCCTGCCGGCTTGAACGAGCCGTGGAAAGCCACGACCATTTTATGACGGGCCGCTTCGGCCGCGACCCGTTCGTAATAGTCGACCATCCATTGGTCGCTGCGATCCATGAAGTCGATTTTTACGCCTTTCACACCCCATTTGCTCAACTCTTCGAACATTCCGAAATTCTTCTCTACGGTCAGCCATGTCATCCACAGGATGATGCCGACGCCTTGCTCCCTGCCGTAGCGGATAAGTTCGCGGACGTCGACCGCAGGATTAGGCGTGTAGGGGTCGCGCGTATCGCGGGCCCAGCCTTCGTCCATAATGATATAGGGGATTCCGTATTTCGCGGCGAAATCGATGTAATACTTGTAGGTTGCCGTATTGAATCCGGCGACGAAATCGACATCCGGCCCGTAGGGCGACGCGGCGTTCCAGAACTCCCAGCTGACCTGTCCGGGTTTGATCCATGAGGTGTCGCCGAACGCCTGCGCTTCGGCGAGCCGGGCGGTCATCGTATTTTCGACGAATTGTCCGTCGTCTTTTGCGATGACGAAATAACGCCACGGGAATGCCCGCGTTCCCGCTGTGCGTGCGATGTAGTCGGCCTCCTTCAGGATACGCATGCTCCTGTCCCCCGACTCCTCCGTTTGCAGCGGGACTTTCGGGAATGTGCCCGCCATGCCGTTTTCTCCCGTTCCTGAAAGGAACATGCAGGGATAGTCGGTCAGCGAGGATTCGCTGATCAGTATTTTGAATCCCTGCTTGGTGTCGAGCAGTACCGGCAGTACGGACATCCGATCGCCGGGCAGCCAATCCTCGGTCGCGACGATGCTGTACGGCTCCTCGTAGGCTGTCCGGAATCCGCCGGTCTGCTGCAATACCGCCGAGTAGTGGCCGGGAAAGTTCAGGGTGAAATCTTCGGAGAGTACCTCCGTGTCACCTTTGAACGAGGTGACGAAGCGGTAGGCCATGCCGTCGTCGTAAGCCCGGAACTCCACGGCCCACCCGCCCCGGAAGTCGAGCCGGAGCGTGTTGCAGCGGTCTGCGATTTTCGCGAATTTGAAAGCCACGGCGGGTGTGAAGCTGCGGTCTACGGAGCCGCTTTTGTGTCGGATGAGTCGCGGCTCCCGGCCCAGGACACCGTCGCGCAAGTGCAGCCCCAACGTATTGTTCTCCAGCAACAGCCTGCCGCTGCCGTAAACCGAATATCTTATTTTTTCCGCCACATCGACCGTGACGGTTATCTCCCCGTCGGGGGATTTCAGTTCGAAAGTCTTGGCCTGCAGGACGTATGCCCACAGAAGCCCGGCCACTACGAGGATGGTTTTCAGCATGTCTGGTTTCTGTTAGAATTTGTTTTGTCTGTCGTTGCAAAAATGCCCTTTAATTGCGGAATACCCCCTGTGGAATTTGATTTTTAGGCATGGTATTCTGACCGGAATGCGGAGTGTCTGTGTTTGTCCATCCGAGTTTTACGGGACGTGTCCCGGACGAGGTTGTAATTGTGTTGCGTGTGTCGTTTTGTGTCGGGATGCGTCTGCCCCGCAACCGTATTCGTGCCGGGTTTGCCTGTGCTTGCCGGTACTGTTTGTGCCGGGAGTGGGATATCGGTGCCGGGTTGTCTTGTCATTGCCTGTCCCGACAATGTCAATTCGTCCTGCGATAAAATCATTTTCGGTTATCTTCCGGCGTGGCCGTTATCTTATTTTTGTGCCGACTATCGGAACGGCGGTGCCGTTTCTCATAACTAACGTTTTTATTCGGATTACATGAAGAAAATCATTGCAAGCATCATCCTGCTGGGATTGTGTACGGTTACGGAGGCGCAACCCGATTATTCGGTATTGCAGGAAACGGGCATCGGACAGGTCAGGCCGGCCGGTTGGATGAAAGAGGTGCTGATCGCCCAGAGCCGGGGGTTGAGCGGCCATATCCGCGTTGCAGGCCATCCTTTCGATAAGGAGGGCTGGGGCGCCGCCGAAGAGAAGAGGATGGGCCATTGGGCCGATTATGAGCAGACCGCGTATTGGGCTGACGGCGCTTTGCGGCTGGGTTATTTCGTCGGTGACCGGGAATTGACACAGCAGGTGCGGGATTGGATCGATTACCAGTTGCAAAATGCGCGGCCCGACGGCTTCCTCGGCCCCGAGTTGGATAACCTTTGGCCCCACGTGGTCTTTTTTCGGGCGATTATGGCGGAATACTCCGCGACCGGTGACTCCCGGATTATCGAGGCGTTGTCGCGCCACTATAAAAATGCGGAGCGCAGCAAGTTGTTGATAAAGATCGACGGATACGATTTCGATTTCAACGAACGCACCATGCTGCATATCGAAATGCTGTGTTGGCTTTATCAGAAAACCGGGGATACATTCTTCCTGGACAAGGCCGAGCAGACCTATAAAACGTTCTGCGAACTGGGCGGCCCTTTCACGATGCAGGCTTTCGCCTCGGAAGAGGTGCCGATCGTCCATTCCGTAAGCTCCTCCGAAACGCTTAAAATTCCCGTTATTCTTTATATTAACACCGGGAAAAAAGAGTACCTGAATGCTGCGTTGCACGGGCTGAAAAAGGTGTATGCCTATCACGGACTGGCTGACGGGGTACCTTCCGGAAACGAAGCGCACGACTGGAACCGCCCCAACGAAGTGCATGAAACCTGTGACATCAGCGATGCTCAATGGATGCTGGGGTATTTCCTGCAGGCTACCGGGGATGTGCATTGGGCCGATCTGATGGAGCAGATATGTTTTAATGCTGCCATGGGAGTCGTTACGAAAGATTTCAAGGCCTTGCAGTATTACGGAAGCCCCAACCAGGTCATCGCCCGGGAGAATTCGAGCCCTTGCACTTATATCGGAGGACAGGATCGCATGGCCTACCGTGTCGCACACGGCCCTGCCTGTTGCAATGGCAATATGACGCGCATGATTCCCCTGTTCTGTTCACGTCAGTGGATGAAGAAGGGGGAGGACGGCATTGCCGCTGTACTGTATGCGCCCTCGGATTTTAAAGCGCAGGTCGGCGCGAAAGGCCGCGAGGTCACGATCCGCGAAGAAACAAATTATCCTTTCGACGAGCATATCCGTTTTACAGTGGATGTCGCCCGTCCCACCGAGTTCTCCTTCTGGCTGCGTATCCCCGAATGGTGTCGGGATGCTTCGATCCGTGTCAACGGCCGGCCGCAGCATCTGTTTTGCGGAGCAGGCTCTTTTACGGAAATACGCCGGACGTTCCGGCAGGGCGACGTTGTGGAACTGTGCCTGCCGATGAAACCTCAATTTGTGGAGATGCCCTATAACGGCCTGTCGGTGTACAGGGGGCCCTTGTTGTTCGCACTGAACGTGACGGCCGATGCGAAAATCATCGAGAAGAGGATGTTCGACGGAATTGAATTCCGTTCGTATTTCCTCACGCCCGTTTCCGAATGGAATTACGCCCTTACGGACAGAAGCCGTATCGAAGAGGTGAAAAGCGGGGATTACACCCGGTTGTGGGATCCGGAAAAGACACCGATACGGCTGAAAGTGCACGCTGCGAAAGTGTTGAACTGGCAGTTGTACCGCGGCGTTTTCACTCCCGATATCCCCTCCGTGATAAACATGGGCGAAGAGCGTGCGGTCGAATTGATACCGATGGGCGCCACGTTGTTGCGCATCTCCGTATTTCCTGACTTGCGTAAGATTCCGGTTTTGGATATCTGACCCGGGGAGGAGGGATTTCCCGTCTTTCAGGGATTAGGGCTGTCTTTTTGGTGCCATTCCGTTTTATGGAACGGAATCCGGCAGACCGTTCCACCGGGGGCATTTTGTTTTTTGGGAGCAGAAAGATTGTCTTTCTGCTCTTTTTTATCGAACGGATGGAATACTTTGCGGCTGTGTTGTTTGGAAGTCCGACCATTGCCTGCCGGATAAAGGCGGCGGGTGTTTTTGCGGCCGAATGTTCGACGTGCCGGTGTGCCGAATCGGAAAAATGTTTATATTTACACCGATTTATGCCTTTTTATGGGGTGAATCAATCCGATGACAATATAGAATATGTCGAAAACAACTTCTTTCAAATATCTGATCAGCAGTGAACGGGATAGGTCGTGGGGGATAACCGTGGACAATGTCGGGGAGTATTATATCGAACCCGGGTATTCGATTTACCCCCCCCCTCGGCAGGGCATCCGGACGACTATTTTTTTAACATTCGCAGGGGCCGTGTGCTCGATAATTATCAGTTGGTTTACATTTCGCAAGGGCGGGGCTGGTACCACGAAACGCCTGAAAAGCGTGTTGAAATCAAGGGCGGGTGCATGCTCACCATCCCGCCGTATACGTGGCACAGTTACTATCCGGACAAGAAGGACGGATGGCAGGAGTATTGGATCGGCTTCCGCGGTTCGCATATAGACGATCGGTATAATAACGGCTTCTTTAACCGCAGCAAAACCATTCACAAAATCGGCCTTCGGGAGCATGTCATCGACCAATATAAAGAGGCCCTGGAAATAGCATTCAAGGAAAAGACGGGCTGCCAGCAGGTTTTGGCGTCGATTGCCAACAGCATACTGGCCTATGTCATCTATTACGACAGCAACGACTGTTCCGCCAGCAATTCCGGCGCCGAGAAGATAGACCGGGCCCGGAGCATCATGCGCGAGAACATGCTTGAAAATATTACGCCCGAAGAGGTGGCCGAACGGATTAACATGAGTTACTCCTGGTTCCGAAAAACATTCAAGGAATACACGAATGTTTCTCCGGCACACTATATCACGCAACTGAAACTGCAAAAGGCGAAACTGATGTTGCTCAATTCGCAGATGAGTATCAAGGAGATTGCATTCTGCCTCAAATACGAAGACGCTGCCTATTTCTCGGCAATATTCAAAAAATACGTAGGATGTTCTCCGTCCGAATACAAAGTTGCATGTAACGGTTGAGTGTCGACGCCGGCGCGGCTGCGGGCGCCGCTCCGTCCGTATCTATTCCATGTAGAACATTTCCGGGAGTTCGACGGTAACGGGGGAGTTGTCCGGATTCACGTCGATTATGTCGGCCATGTAGTCCCACCATTTGCGCACCAATTCGTTGGCGCCCATCTCCTGGGAGCCGGCTATTCCTCTGTTTTTCTGTACGCCTACCAATGTATTGGTATCCCTGTCGAGGAAAATCGAATAGTCGTATACACCTTCCTGTCGCAGTTGTTGAGTCAACTCCGGCCATATTTTGTCGTGTCGTTTCCGGTATTCTTCTTCCATGCCCGGTTTCAGCCGCATTTTAAATGCTTTCGATTTCATGTCGTAAAATTTTAAGCAAAATTAAGTTAAATGCCGCTTGTTTCGTCAGGGCGAATTGATACGATGACATGGAAAAATGGGCGTATTCTTCAGTGCTTTTTTCTATACTGTAAATGTTGTTTTTGCCGGGATGGTAGCGAGATAAAATAAAAAACCCGTCAGAGAAACTCCTCTGACGGGTTTTACCGTGCCCAGGACAGGAATCGAACCTGCACGCCTTGCGGCACACGCACCTGAAACGTGCGCGTCTACCTATTCCGCCACCTGGGCATTATTGGAATTGCGGTGTGCAAAAGTAACACTTTTTTCTGAATCACCAACAAATTTTGTGAAAAAAATCTACTTGCTCAAGAATTTGTACTGAAACAGAAGTATATAGACGACTGCGACCGATATGTAGGCATCCGCCAGGTTGAAGATTGCCCCGAAAAAGTAATTGTTGCTGTCGACCAAAAAATTCAGGAATCGGGGTACGCCGTTCCACTGGAACAGCGGGAAGTAGAACATGTCGACGACTTTGCCCATCATGAATCCCGCATAGTGGCCGCCGAAGTGTGCGACCGTATACGGAGTCGATTCGGAAAAGAGCAGTCCATAAAATGCGCTGTCGATGATATTGCCGAGGGCTCCCGCCATGACCAGCGCCAAACCGACGATGACTCCTTTGGGTGTGTCTTTGCGGCGGTGGGTGAGGTGGTACATCAGCCAGCCGATAAAGCCCACCATAACGAGCCGGAAAATCCCGAGCAGCAGTTTCCCCCAGTCGAATCCCCCTTTCGTTGCGATATGCATGCCGAAAGCCGCACCGTTATTCTCGATGAACCGCAGTTGGAACCAATCCGGAAAGACTATGATCGATTCGTCGAGGTGCATGTGGGTCTTGACCCAGATTTTGAGCGCCTGGTCTGCTATGAGCAGCACCAGAATGAGCAGCGATATTTTTTTTAAGTTCACGTCCGTTGGGTAATTGTTGAATAATCTGACGCAAAAATAGTAAAAAATCTCTGTTTTGCAGGTTTCGTTCCGATTTTACCACCGGGCCCGAAGTATATTCCGCGCTGCGGTTCGGGAGAAACAGGTGCTGAACTGCTGTTGTTGCGGATGCTTCCTGCCATAAGGGCGTGCATTTGCTCCGGTGTTATTTCTGCTGCTTTATTATATATATAGGTGGAAAAGTCATTTTTGAAGAAATTTAAGATTTTATGCAAAAAAGATGCAAAAAAACTTGCAGGTTCGAAAAAAGTCGCTACCTTTGCATCCGCGTTTAAGAAAAACGGTTGTTCTTACAAAGACTGAAAGTTTACAATAAAGGAGCTTGAGGCTCTCTGTGAACAGGTTTTTTCGAAATTCGCAAAGTTCTTGAAAAAAGATTTGCAGGATTAAAAAAGATGACTTATCTTTGCAGTCCTTTCGCATTGTAAAATGCGTGATTTTTTCAACTGGTTCTTTGAATTACTGGTTATATTTTGAGAGAAAAAGAAATGTAGTATTTATCTGTCAATTTCCTTTTATAAGGATAAACGAATAGTCAGGACTCTAACAAAACATTTATAATTTTATACAATGGAGAGTTTGATCCTGGCTCAGGATGAACGCTAGCGGCAGGCC
>ERZ791875.285-NODE-285-length-63328-cov-7.499992_pt1 | contig 63328 bp, 52 predicted proteins | sample MGYA00510278_ERZ791875 | MGnify/ENA primary metagenome ERZ791875 (study PRJEB30046, sample SAMN00792078) | human gut metagenome | study: EMG produced TPA metagenomics assembly of the A metagenome-wide association study of gut microbiota in type 2...
CTGCCGCTGGGTGCTACCGTCCACATGGAGGGGCGGGCCTTCCGGGTGGACACGGTCAACTTTGATAAGGACAGCGTCACCTTGCAGGATGCGGCATTGGCAGAAATGCGGATGCCCATTTTCCGGCAGGAGCCACTGGCGGTTGTCCGGGAATTGTACGAACAGCAGGACGAGGCCCTTGACGCTGCTCCCGAAAAGGCCGCTGATTATAAGGTCGGGGACGATGTTGTGGTAGACCTTCTCACACGAACCATCGAGGGCAAAATCGGCTATGTAGGCGAAACGGATGTTCGCATCGACACCAGTGTGCAGGGCTATTCGTGGAGCAACGAGGTGCTGAACAAACAGCAGTTCGAGGACAGTCTGCGACGGGATGAGCCTACGTCTGATAAATCACTGGACAAGCTGCCTATCTCTGGGGAGGTCAACGGCGAATGGCAGACATTCCCGGATGCTGCCGTCGCAGACGAAGCCCTGAACGCCGAACCTGTGCCGGAAGCTGCCGGGAACTTCCACATCACGGACGATCATCTGGGTGAGGGCGGCGCAAAACAGAAGTACGCCCGGAACATCGAAGCCATCCGCACCCTGTATAAGCTGGAAGAGGAGCATCGTGGTGCCACCGTTGAGGAACAGCAGGTGCTTTCCCAGTATGTAGGCTGGGGCGGTTTGGCAGATGCCTTTGACCCGGATAAGAATAGCTGGGCAAAGGAATACGCTGAACTGAAAGGGCTGCTCTCCGAGGATGAGTACGCCGCCGCCCGTTCCAGCACCCTGAACGCCCACTACACCTCTCCGGTGGTGATTCGCTCTATTTATGATGCGGTCGAGAAGATGGGCTTCCAGTCGGGAAACATCTTGGAACCGTCTATGGGCGTGGGCAACTTTTTTGGTATGTTACCAGATTCCATGCAGAGCAGCCGCCTGTATGGTGTAGAACTGGACAGCATCACCGGGCGCATTGCGAAAAAATTGTACCCGCAGGCTGACATTACCGTAGCCGGTTTTGAGACCACCGACAGGCGTGACTTTTATGATCTAGCCGTGGGCAACGTACCTTTTGGTCAGTATAAAGTCAACGACAAGGCGTACAACAAGCTGGGATTTTCTATCCACAACTACTTTTTCGCCAAGGCTATCGACCAAGTTCGTCCGGGCGGCATAATTGCTTTTGTGACCAGTCGTTACACCATGGACAGCAAGGACAGCACTGCCCGCAAGCACATGGCAGAACGTGCCGATTTGCTGGGTGCTATCCGTCTACCGAATAATGCGTTCAAGGCCAATGCAGGCACCGAAGTCGTTTCGGATATTATCTTTTTGCAGAAGCGTGACCGCCCCATCGACCATGAGCCGGACTGGGTGCAACTGGGCAAGACCGAGGACTGTTTTGCCATCAACCAGTATTTCGTAGACCACCCGGAGATGGTGCTGGGAGAACTCACCACCGAAAGCACCCAGTACGGACGAGAGGAACTGACCGTTGCACCCATTGAGGGTGCAGTGCTGGCAGACCAGCTTGCAGAAGCGGTACAGCATATTGAGGGGAAATACACCGAAGTTGAGGTAGAAACACCAGATATTGCGGATGCCGAAAATGAGAAGCACATTCTCCCGGCTGACCCGGATGTAAAAAACTTCTCCTACACCGTGGTGGACGGCGAGGTGTTCTACCGGGAAAATTCCGTGATGACGCAGGTGGAACTTTCCGACACCGCCAAGGGGCGTGTCACCGGCATGGTGGAACTGCGGCAGATCGTCAACGAACTGATTCAGCAGCAGTTGGAGGATTACCCCGATGCCGACATCAAGGCAACACAGGAGCGTTTGAACGCCGCCTACGATGCCTTTGCCGCCCAATACGGTCTGCTGAACGACCGCAAAAATGGGCGGCTTTTTGAGCAGGATTCCTCCTACTATCTGCTGTGTTCGCTGGAAAATCTGGACGAGCAGGGACAGCTTAAATCTAAGGCGGTGATGTTCACCAAGCGCACCATTCGCCCGGAGCGCACCGTCACCAGTGTGGACACCCCCAGTGAAGCGTTGGCGGTATCTATCGGTGAGCATGGCAAAGTGGATTTGCCCTATATGGCAGAACTGCTGGGCACTCCCGGTGAGTACGGGCGCATTACCACCGAGCTTTCCGGCGTGATCTTCAAAGATCCTGCCGCCGATGTAGACGACCCGGAAGCCGGCTGGCAAACAGCGGACGAATACCTTTCCGGTAATGTGCGTGATAAACTGCGTATGGCACAACTTGCTGCGGAAAACCACCCGGAGTTCAAGGTCAATGAGGACGCACTGACCAAGGCACAGCCCAAAGATCTGGAGGCATCTGAAATTGATGTACGTTTGGGTGCCACTTGGCTTGCCCCCTCCATCGTGCAGCAGTTCATGATGGAAACTTTTCAGCCGCCCTATCGTATCCGCTACAACAATGCCATCACCGTTCGCTACTCCCCTTACACTTCCGAATGGCGAATCAGCAATAAATCTGCTACTGGCTTCGGTGACATTATGGCTACCGAAACCTACGGTACCCGCAGAGCCAATGCTTACAAGATTTTGGAAGACACCTTGAATTTGCGTGATAGCCGCGTTTATGATACCATCGAGGAGGATGGGAAAGAAAAGCGTGTGCTGAATCAAAACGAAACCACCCTCGCCCAGCAGAAACAGCAGGCCATCAAGGATGCTTTCGCTGGCTGGGTCTGGAAAGACCCTCAGCGGCGTGCCTTATTGGTGAAGAAGTACAACGAGCTTTTTAACAGTACCCGCCCCCGTGAATACGATGGTTCCCACATTCATTTTGTGGGCATGAACCCGGAGATCAATTTGCGAGAGCATCAGCGCAATGCGGTTGCCCATGTGCTGTATGGGTACAACACCCTTTTGGCGCACGAAGTCGGTGCCGGCAAGAGTTTTGAGATGGCGGCTTCCGCTATGGAACTGAAACGTCTGGGCTTGTGCCAGAAAAGTCTTTTTGTCGTGCCAAACCATTTGACGGAACAATGGGCCAGCGAATTTTTACGCCTGTACCCCAATGCAAAGCTGCTGGTCACCAGCAAAAAAGATTTTGAACCCGGTAATCGAAAAAAATTCTGTGCGAGAATTGCGACCGGTGATTATGATGCGGTTATCATCGGACACAGCCAGTTTGAAAAGATACCCTTGTCCGCAGAACGACAGGAGCGTCTGATTCAGGAACAGATGGATGAAATCGAGGAGGCCATCGAAGAAGCGAAAGCACAGGTTGGCGAGCATTTTACAGTAAAGCAGCTGGAAAAGTTGCGCAAGTCTCTGAAACAGAAACTGGAAAAGCTGCAAGGCGCAGACCGTAAAGATGATGTGGTTACGTTTGAACAATTGGGCGTAGACAGGTTGTTTGTAGATGAAAGTCAGGCGTTTAAGAACCTCTACTTGTACACGAAAATGCGTAATGTTGCGGGTTTGAGTACGAGCGAGGCGCAAAAATCCAGCGATATGTTCGGCAAGTGCCGCTATTTGGACGAGATCACCGGAGGTCGTGGCGTGATTTTTGCAACGGGTACGCCCCTGAGTAACAGCATGACCGAGATGTACACCCTCATGCGCTATCTCCAGTACAACACTTTGCAGCAGAAAGGGTTGACCCATTTTGATGCGTGGGCATCCACCTTCGGTGAGACGACCACGGCCATTGAACTTGCGCCCGAAGGCACCGGATACCGTGCACGCACTCGTTTTGCGAAGTTCTTCAACTTACCTGAACTGATGGCGATGTTCAAAGAAGCGGCGGATATCAAGACCAGTGATCAGTTGAACCTGCCAGTGCCCCAAGCTAAATTTGAAACCGTAGTGGTCAAGCCTTCGGAAATCCAGCAGGACATGGTGCAGGCGTTGAGCGAACGTGCAGCCGAAGTCCACAGCGGTTCTGTTGACCCCTCTGTGGATAATATGTTGAAAATTACGTCGGATGGTCGCAAAATCGGTCTTGATCAGCGGTTGATGAACTCGGCTCTGCCTGATGACCCCAGCAGTAAGTTGAATGCCTGCGTCAACAACGTCCTGCGCATCTGGAACGACACCAAGGAACAGAAGCTGACCCAGCTGATTTTCTGCGATATGTCTACTCCAAAGGGTGACGGTTCGTTCAACGTCTATGACGATATCCGCTCCAAGCTGCTCACTGCTGGTGTGCCAGAACAGGAAATCGAGTTCATCCACAACGCAGATACGGAGAACAAGAAAGCAGAACTTTTCTCCAAGGTGCGCAGCGGACAGGTGCGTGTGCTGCTGGGCAGCACTGCAAAAATGGGAGCCGGTACAAATGTCCAGACGCTTCTTGTGGCAGTGCATCATCTGGATGTAGGCTGGCGTCCGTCGGATATGACTCAGCGCAATGGCAGAATCATCCGTCAAGGCAATCAAAACAAACAAGTGTACGTCTATAATTACGTCACTGAATCGACATTTGACGCCTACTTGTACCAGACCTTAGAGAATAAGCAGAAGTTCATTTCGCAGATCATGACGAGCAAATCGCCTATGCGCTCCTGCGATGATATTGACGAACAGGCTTTATCTTACGCAGAAATCAAGGCTCTGTGTGCAGGCGACCCTCGCATCCGGGAAAAGATGGACTTGGACGTGCAGGTAGCAAAATTGAAGGTGCTGCGCGGAGACTTCCAGAATCAGAAATATCGTCTGGAGGATAAGCTGCTCAAAACTTTCCCGGAGGAGATCCAGAAACAGAAAACCCGCATTGCTGCTTTACAACAGGATTCACAGATTGCAGCAGCACACCCGCAGGACAAAGAAAACTTCTGCGGCATGACCATCAAGGGCATGGTGTACGATGACAAAAAGGCTGCAGGCGAACGGCTGCTGCTGGCTCGGCAGGAGATGCCCAATGCTGATATGATGCTGCTGGGCACCTACCGTGGCTTTAAACTGAACATTCGATTCGACAGCTTCAAAAATGAGCATCAGGCCGTACTCCGGGCAGAGTTGAGTTACCCGGTGTCGCTGGGCGATGATGCGCGCGGCAATATCACTCGTCTGGACAATGCCATCGACAATTTCGCTGACCGTATTGCAGATGCCGAAAATGCTCTGCAAAACCTTGAACAGCAGAAGCAGGCCGCAGAGGTCGAAGTGGCAAAGCCCTTTGCACAGGAGGAAGAACTGGCCGAAAAGTTTGCCCGCCTTGCTGAATTGAACGCCTTGCTGAGCATCGACCGTGACCGCAGTTCCTCACAGGATGTTCCCGAAGAAACCGAGGAAACCGAAGCACCCGCAACTCGTCCGTCTGTGCTGTCTGCACTGGAAGAAAAAGCCAATCAGCCAGAGCCTGTTAAGCCGTTCAAAAGCTATCTGGATAAGGAGGGCCGATAATTTGAAAAAGCGGGAACACCGTCTCTTTATTCGTGTGACTGATGAAGAACGGAGCTGCATTTTAGATAAGATGTATAGCATGGGCATCCACAGCCTGAGTGCCTATATCCGCAAAATGGCACTGGATGGCTACTGCCTGAACCTCGACCTTCCACAGCTGCGCCGAATGGCTTATCTGCTTCAGAATTGCAGTAACAATCTGAATCAGGTCGCCAAACGCGCTAACGAAAACGGCAAGATCTACTCTGCCGACCTTGCTGATCTGCGCACCCGGCTGGACGAACTGATTTCCATTGGCAAGCAGATTCTGACTAAACTGGCAAATCTCTAAGAAAATTCCCGCAGTTGGAGGACTGCGGGTGTACATATAACGCTTGACATCCTTGCAACGCAGTAGTCGATACCTTTATAATAAGGGCGAACAGGAAGGAAGTGCTTGATATGATGTCTATGCTGAAGAAAGTTGTTCTTTTCCCGATTTCTCTCTTTGTGGCGTTTTTGGCTCTGATGGCAAAGTGGCTACTCCCTTTGTCCAGTTATGTGGTCGCTCCGCTGATGTTCTACATCTTCGGCTGCGGCATCTACACCGCCTGCCGTCAAACTTGGGATTAGTTTCTTATCCTGCTAGTGTCCGAGTTCATCTGCTTCATCCTCTTTTTCGGTGCAACTGCCATCACCGAGGGTATCGGGCGTTTTAATGAATGGCTTGCAGAACTGTAAGAAATAGTTTTAATCCTTTGCCGCCTTCGGGCGGCATTTTCCTTTTATGGGAGGGTGATTCGTGATGGCTGCGACACGATTGATCGCATTGCACAAGAATAAGGGAAAGACCGTTGCGGCCTGTTTGAAAAGCCGCACAGACTATGTGCAGAACCCCGATAAGACCGAGCAAGGTGAATTGGTGAGTTGCCACGAGTGCAGTCCTCTGACAGTCGATGAAGAATTTATGCTTACCAAGCGGCAGTATGAACTTGCTACCGGGCGCAGACAGAAAAGTGACATCATCGCCTACCAGATTCGGCAGTCCTTTTGTCCGGGGGAAATCACCGCAGAGGAGGCTAACAAGGTGGGCTACGAACTGGCCATGCGCTTTACCAAGGGCAAACACGCCTTTGTGGTGGCAACGCACACGGACCGGCAGCACATCCACAACCATGTGATCTTCAACTCCACAGCATTGGATGGCACCAGAAAGTTCCGGGACTTTTTCTTTTCGGCGTTGGCAGTGCAGCGGTTGAGCGACTTGATCTGTCTGGAGCATCAGCTCTCTGTCATTGAAATAAAGCCCTACCGAAAACGGCAGAAACGTACCCTCTATCCACCCAAAGAAAGCAATCGTGATAGGCTGTGTGGCATCATCGACAGCATCCTTGCAGAAAAGCCCAAGGATTACGAAGATTTTCTGCAAAAACTGGAACAGCAAGGTTATGAGGTCAAGCGTGGAAAATACACTTCCGTCAAGGGCGCACGGCAAAAACGGTTCATACGCTTCAAAACACTGGGGGCTGGGTACAGCGAGGATGAACTGCAAGCGGTGATTGCGGGAAAAACTGAACACCATCCACGTCAAATACAGCCGCTCCAAGAGCCGCCGTTCCAATTTCTGGTTGACATTCAGGCAAAGCTGGCCGAGGGAAAAAGCGAAGGCTATGCACGATGGGCGAAAAAATACAATTTGAAAGAAATGTCCAAGACGCTGATTTTCTTGCAGGAGCACAAAATTGGCAGCGCAGATGAGCTGAATGAACGCACAGCGGCGGCAACAGAAAAATATCACCAGCTGGGAGATTCCATCAAAGCCGCCGAAACACGGATGGCGGAAATTGCTGTGCTGAAAACGCACATCGTCAATTACGCCAAGACCCACCCAGTCTACGATGCCTACCGGAAAGCGGGATATAGCAAAAAGTTTCTGGATACTCACCGGGAAGAAATCACACTGCACAAAGCAGCCAAGGCCGCTTTCGATGAAACAGGCTTAAAAAAGCTGCCGAAGGTCAAAGCACTGAATGCAGAGTATTCCGATCTTCTGACCCAAAAGAAAGCAGCCTACCCGGACTATCGCAAGGCACGAGAAGAAATGCAGGAGTTGGTAAAGGCACAGAAAAATATTGAATTGTTCTTCGCAGAAGAAAAAGACACACAGGAAAAGCAGCAGACTCGATAAACGAAAGTCGCCGAGGATTCTAACCCTTTCATGGGGCGGAATCCTCGGCGACTTTTTTAGTTTATGTAGCAGCGATTCTGCGTTACGAGCCAATCTTCACACAATTGCTGAGCTTCATCTTTCGTTCGGCAGGTGCAGTTGAACAGCTTGCCGTGCAGAGAGCAATAGGTGTAACGAACTTTTGGCACACCGTTCTCATCCTGAAATTTTGTGTAGCGTTCGTCACCGGGCATCAGATATAGCTGCTCCATTTCTGCATCGTCCTTTCCGTTTTCATGCGTCAGGCACACAACGCACCTATTCTACCACGAACATCGGAGTTATGCCATTGACGCTTGCACCAAAAAGCGACTCGGATTTTTGGAGAGAGTTTGTATTGACACATTCAAAAGCGTTCGGAAGGAACGCGTAGCCTGCATCGGAACGGTGCAGATCAGAAAGGGTTTGGGATTTCCCAACAAGCATTTTGCAACGCAAAATTTGCATTTGTGCGCACGAATGCACTGCTTGCAGCAACTATGCGCCCCTTCAATGCACCGCCCATTATTCTTGTTTATGAGTGCTGTCCTGCTCATAAATCTTAATAGCTCTTTGCAACGCTAAGAAATGCTTTCCTATATATTTTATCGACCGCTTTTCGCCTTGCATTTCGATGTTGCAAACTATAAGGTTTTCATCTTGTTCTTCAACATGGTAGTTCTGGATCGTAGAAATCAATTCAGACAGATTTTTCTTTCCATATTTGAACTCTGCCGCACAATTTGGGCACAGGCAAAGTGAATTCCATCCCTCGGAGATGCTCTGCTTGTATCTAACAGGCACAACATCTGTTGGTAGGATATTACAAGCTTCAAAATACACTTTACCATTTGCCTGAAGGATTTGTTTTCCGCAGATCTGACATTTTCCAAAGTATTGTGCCTTCAAAAATGCCTTTTCCTCCTGATTGCTTTCTGAACAGGTATAGCGCAGCCTTGGCGTAACGGTCTTCTGACCTTCCAGTCCCTCCTGAAAGCTTTCGTCCAGCTTTTTCTCCCGATGCTTCAAATTTTGTACTGCACCATATTCGCCAAGCTCATCTTCGTCCGGCGTCCGCTCTGTTTCAATTTCTGTCTGCACACTGCTTTGCTTTTCAAGAAGGCCAATCAGCGATTCTGGAGCGGCTTCCTCTTTCTTCTTTTTTCGCTGAAATTTCTGATAAGACTCGAACATCCACCGCAGTTCATCTGGTTTTTTCAACATTGTGCTGACAAAATCCTGATATGGCGCATCCACGCTTTGAATAGCGGCTTCTACAGCCTCATTTTCGGATATAAACGGAATCTGGTCAAACAGAGCGCCCTCACATCTTCCATATTCCGGTGCCAAATCGCTCTTTTTTATCTCGTCCGGCTTCTTTATATTTTCTTCTCTGTCATACAGCCATGCCATAGAACAAAGCTGTAAAGCAAACATGGACGGAACGCGATTTACGCTTTCTGTCGTAGCTGTATTAAATGCGCGTCCTTGAGAGCCAAGCATTTTTCCGTATAGCGGATTTTTTCTGACAATCGTGTTCAGATACTCTACTGCGCAAACCGATTGTCGCACTGTTCCACATTGCAAAATCTCTCCCAGATGCTCCAGCGTCATATCCCAGTTCCAATTCTCAGGAGAATCCGACTTTGTGTATCTTTTTGAGAACACCTTCGCTTGCAGTTCACGATGTAACGCACTGTCACTTTTAAGTAACAAATCGAAGTAGTCTTTCGGCGCAACGTTTATTATTTTCAAATCAGTGTTGCATCCAATTTTTCTAAACACCTCCGGTGAGACCTTGCCACGGTACTCCTCTGAAACCCACGCCAGCTTAAGCTTCCCCATGGTCTCTTTTTTTGCTGCGTTATCCTCTTCTGCACAAAATGGTGAAATGTAGCTTTCTTCCGGCTTTTTCCAGCCAGATTCCGTTAGCACGATTGGGACACTTTTTAGAATCTCCCTGACCTCCGCCGGGTTTTCTTTTAGGGCACGTTCAATCAGCCAAAAGTGCTCCAAATTATCTTCGATGGGAATATCGGTATCCTCTGAGGTCTCTCCATAAAAGCAGACCACATCATCCTTCAGTTCCTGCATGGCATTATACACTTCTATGCCAAGAGCATCTGCGTAGAACTTATATCCGCGTTTATCCTGCAAAAAAGTAGTGCTAATTTTGTTTTTACAGGTGATTGGGTTATTCAGATAAACTTGTGTGACGCCATCATATTTTGCGCAAATATGTGTACCATCCTGCAGACGTACAAACGGGATATCATGTGCATCCACTTTATCCTTCAGTTTCAGAATGCCAGTACAAGTCGGATAAATCACCTCCATCAAATGCAGCAGCCACTCATCCGTTTGATTTTCCATAATTTCTGCATTCAGCTGCGGTAAAACGTCTTTCCACCGCAAGACTTTTGTCCCAAAAACATGAGTCAGATAATCCCACAAACGAGTGTATGCTTCTGAGCAGACATCCGCTTCCACCCAATAAACATCGTTCCCATATTCCTTCTGTAAGATATCTTCCGGGATACACTCGGCTATATTTTTTGCATACGGCAACATAGCATCATGAATAGAGCAATGTCCTCCAGACGCCGTCGGAAGCAATGCGAGATTGGCCCGAAGCAACTCACATCCGCACTGATAGATGCCCTGTAAATTTTCTTCCTTACAGGTATTTGAAAGCGGGTAGATATCATTCAGAAATTTCAGCGTCACATATCCATTATTCAACAGCCACCGGATACTGTCCGCAAAAAGTTGGTTCAAACGTTCTGCGAGCAATCTGTTAACTTCGTTATGCCGGACATTATCACGCGCTGGGGTAGTCGAAAAAGGAACATGGATATAAAACGCCTGATGCGTTTCAACTGCTGTTGGGAAATAGACGTAGAGATAGTGTTGCATTACAGGAACAATTTTTTCTCTTCCATCGTCTCCCCGCTGCAGTTCATATCCAATCTGAACCGGCTGTTTGTTCTGCGTATGAAAAACCAGCAGTTCCTTTGTCTTTTTTCTATCCTGCTGAGAGAGAATGATTCGGTCAACGCTGTCGCTGATAAAATGAATTTCTTTGCTGACCGTCCATTTTTCACCGACTGGTCGAATTTCGCAGCTTATATTCCTGATATTCTGAAGCGCAAAAAGTACATCCAAAGAAATGAATTCTTCCAACGCCTTCTTTATCTCTCCATATGCGGCTTCTTTCCCAACATTTCCATCAAACGGAATGGTCAGAATGGTGTCCTCTCCCGTTGACTCCACGTTCTCTGCATACGGAAGGATCAGGTTGCAGATCTTAAAAGCATACATTCCCGAACGAATTTCAGGCGTCTTGGTGTAAGCATAAACAGATTTAAAACCAATTCCAAAACGTCCGATTTTTCCAGATTCAGGCTCATCCTTTGTTGACCGGATGCCACAGATACCACGAATATCAGCCTCAGTGAAAGGGATACCATTGTGGCACAAGACAAGACGATCCGGGTAAAGCGTAAATGTCATATAGGTCGCCCCGGCATCTTCGGCGTTCTGGATCAGTTCAAAAATAAAGTGGGTACGGTCACTATACTGGTCAACAAGAATACGCGGTGCCCACTCTTCAAATTTAGAACCGTAATCTCGCTTATGCTGTTCTCTGATCTCCGCATACAAATCTTCCATCATAAATCCTCAAATATGCTCAATAAACCGTAATAATACCCTTTACAAGCGTGTTTTCCTCAACGGTTACGTGTTCCTGAACTTCTTCCAGTTCTTTCAGACGTGCATTTTTTTCTTCCTCCAGACTACGAAGCTGGCTTTCATGCATTCTAAGGATATTGGCGTCCTCGTCATTTTGAATGCGCGCAGTCAAATCTTCCTTTCTGAATTGGTAGCTTTTCAAAAACGCCGCTCGGCGGTAATCACACTTCTCTTTCACGTCAGCTTTCAACTGTGCAACCGCCTGCTGCTGCTGTTCGCGCTTCAATTTAGACAGCTTATCCCACTGTTCATCTGTACAGTCATCCGGAACTTCTCGATAATCTGCCGATTCCAGCAAATCGCAAAAATCCAGTGCAGACAAATTGATATCCGATATCGGAACGATCTTTACTTCCTTCCGAAGCCCGATAATTTTCCGTTCTTCGATTAGGAACGGATAATCTCCACAGGCAACCGGACAATCCTGTGCATCCACAAGAAGTTCGATATAAACTTCATCCTTCTTATGAAGTTCTGCCGCCGCCATCTTTACGAGGGGGTGTATCGCCGTAAAGAAGATAGCATTTCTATCCCGTGTAGCCTCTTCCTAATCAAAGGTGATAGCGATTCGGGTATCATTTCCTTTCAGATAGGACCACCATTGATTGTACATTGCCGACTTTTTGATATTGGACCTGCGCAGCAGATTTTTAAGCGTTGCACGGTTTTCTCCGCTCAAATTCAGGACTTTATGAGCCCCTTCTCCCTGAATATAGTTTTTCTTTTCACCCAGAACACGGTTGAAGTACTCTGTCACAAGGGCTTGAATATACTGCTCCCCGATCCACGGATTTTCTGCTTCGGTAACATTTCGATCCAAAACATAACCCGAAATATCAATGCCGAACAGTTCCTTGCTCTCATCCTCAAGCTTCTTCATTTCGTTTGCTCTGGAGACTTCGTTATCCGCTATTTTTTCAATTTTATCCTCACGTTCCTGCTGCGTAAGAGTAGGATCAAATACAGCTCTGTTGATCTGCTGTGTCATATCACCCAAAATACCGGCACACTCTCCAATAGAGCTTTCAAATATGCCAATACGCTCCAAGCAGCGATGATAGATTTTGGCATCAATCGTACCTTCTGTCACCAGATTGCAAATGATAACCGTGTCGCTCTTTTGGCCGCGGCGGTCAATACGGCCAATGCGCTGCTCAATCGCCATAGGATTCCACGGCAGGTCATAATTGATCATAAAGTCACAGAACTGGTAGTCCAGACCCTCGCAGCCGACTTCGGTAAACAGCAGGATATCCAGCGCATTTTCGTTTGCTGCAGGCAGTTCAAAGCGCTGACGGAGTGCCAAGCGCTCCTCATCCTTCACACTGCCGTTCACCTGTACCACGCGATATCCTTTTTCCAGAAGATGCTGCTCCACATAACGCAGGGTGTGACGGAAGGAGCTGAACAAGATGATCTTATTGTTCTCCTGATGGTTCTTATTTTCAACAACTTCCAGAAGTCTATCCAGCTTTTCATCCGTCTGCGGCAGATTTTCGGACAATTCGATTACTCGATTTGCCATTGCACGGAATTCTGTTTCCAACTGCCCCATCTTGACGTTTTCAAGATCGCTGACCGTAATATTGCCATCTTCACCGCAATAGTCGGAAAGAATATCTCCCAGGCGCCGGGACACCATACCCTTCAGCAGCGGTGCCAGACCAAAGATGCAGCTGGAAGCCTGTCGCATAAGAGTGCTCATCATAAATTCCAGCGGCACATTATTATGCAGATAGCTGAGCGCATGGGCTTCAAACTCCATCAGCGCATCATACAGTTCCTGCTGTTCCGGCGTAAAATGAACCGAAATGCTCTGCGGGCGGCGCACACAGAAGTCGTTCTGGATATCCTGACGGCGGGTGCGGTTGATCATTCCGGCAAAGCTATGCAGACTCTCCACATCCTGAAGAATTCCCACACGGGCAGTCCGGTCAAGAGGCTGAGCGCTCTTAAGCTGTCCCATGACCTTTTTATAGGTCGGATTATCCTCGATAACGCTGCGTCCCCAGCTGGTCTGCGCCGCACAGGACAGGTGTTCGGCAGCCTCAGAACGCCAATTCTCCACCTGATGGCGAATCAACCGCGCTGCTGCATTAATCTCGGCGTTCGGTTCCTGCATTTCCTTAAAGGTTTTCCTGTCCAGAATCACATCAGGCCGCAGCGTGTTCAGCAAGGTATACAGGTCGTCATCGTCGGTCTGCACCGGTGTTGCGGTCAACATCACAACTGCATCTGCATTATCGGTAAAGTAACGCGCAACCTTATAAGCACCTGTATCCGAATGACGGATATGGTGCGCCTCATCAATAATTACAAGGTCAAAGTGAATCGGATCTTCCAGATCCAGCAGACCCTTCTGACGTCCTTTTCCGTTAAGGAGTTCTTTCGTCATCAGCGAGTACGGAAGAACAGTCTTGCGAAGCGCAGCAGGCCACGCTCCATCCTTGTCGCATTCGTTAATTGCCTCCCGGAGCGATGCGCCATCCAGCTCCGTAAAGCTCTCGTCAAAGCGCTTCATCTCAGAGCGCCATTTGTGCTCTGCAACCAGCGGCTTTGGGCAGATGATCAGAACCGACTCAAAGTCCTCGTCGCGCGCCTGCAATTCACGCAGGATCAGACCCGCCTCGATGGTTTTACCAACACCAACGCTATCTGCCACAAGAATACGCGGACGCTCAGAATGAATCATTTTCAGCGCCGGACGGAACTGATACGGAACAAAATCCACACGAGCAGCGTTCAGTGAATACAGCTTGTCATTGGTGGGATTGCAGAGCTGCTGTGCCGTCAGAAGGATTTTCAGCTCGTCAATCGACACATTGAAGCGCTCTGGTGTGGCATTTGCCAGCAGCAGCTGATCTGCATAGAATGTGCCCAAGCCGCTATCCATGAACATAACCTGATATTCCGTGGCATCTCCGCTGCCATGGATAGCACCAATCATGCCCATAACCGCCGGGTTACTTTTACGGGCGACCATAGTGCCCACCGCAAACGGATCTGCCATCCCCTTGACAGGCTGCGGTGCAACACGCTCTTCCGCCTGTTTCTGAGGTCGGTCAGACGGTTCTTTGACACGGAGAGGATTTGCGTGGGTAGGTTCGATCACCGTCGCTCTAAATTCTTTCGCCTGATCGATATCGGCTTTTGCTCTATTGAACAGCTCCATAAAATTGATGTACCGAGTCAGATCCAGTTTGATGACATCAAGCGGGTATACCTCTACGGTCGTATGCGCCCAATCGTTACGAACTTCAAACATCTGACGGATTGCATCCTTCATCAGTCGATAGTCCGTAAAGTATTCATAGTTTCCCAAAGGATATAGGTTGCGCTTCAGTACACACAGAAGCGCCTGCAAATCAAGTCGTCCCAGTGTTGTAACATTATTTTGCTCAACCTTTTGCAACTGCAACTCAGACAGATTGGCACAGACAGTGTTTTTCCACCAGTTCTGCGGATCAATCTGCTTCAGGCGAGGTTCCAACCACTTGCAGCAGACCTGTCCCGCCTTGTTAAGATACACATTCATTGTGGAGATTACTTCGGTATATTCCATGGTCTATTCTCCTCACCAATATTTACACGATGTCAATTTTGACCAGCCGCTTTTCAAGCGTAACACCGTTTTCCTTGTCTGTCAGTAGGAAATAATAGTTATTTTCACGGGAATAAGGACGATTTCTCAAGGTCAGGATCACATCAGTGTAGCGCTCTGCATCGCTGCAACCAGCCATTTTATCCGCTTCGACGGTCTTTTTGGTGGAAAGCGCATCCCCGTGCTCATTGATGATGCGGATCTCATAGCTTGCCGAGAGCGTCGTATCCGTCACTGGCTCCGGCTGCAAGAAGCGCAGCTGCACTTTGCGATCCATCAGGACTTCCGGTGTGGGCAGCAGCGAGACTACCGCCTTTTGGGTCTCAACACGACCGGCCTGTGTGTGCACATCCAGCACAGGAACCAGCATTTCCTGCACAGATGCGCCGCCGTGTACATAGTTCTGCCCGCCGCCGGCACACTTGAAGATCGAGCTGCCAAGCGGCGTATACACGGTGCGGGGGTCGGCAGTATCCAGAACTTCGCCCAGCGGATAGCCCACAGCACCGGCAACCGTGCCCGTTTCAGCCGAAATGATATACCGTTTATTCTTGATCTCTGCCTGCGGCAAGTTGATGACCTTATCACTCTCTTGGATCGGGTCATGCTTATACAGGAAGCCGTGATCTGCGGTCACGATAAAATGCCGGATGTTTGCGCTGTCGGTCAGGCGGCGGATTTCCTTGTACAGTTCTTCCACCGCTTCTTCACAGGCGGAGAACACCTCGTTTTCTGTCCGTGCTTCATCGCCGCGGGCATCAATCTGGTTATGGTAGACGTAAACCACCGTTTTGCCGGAGAAATAGCTGCGCAGCTCATCACGCCGCATATTCTGCATCTGGTCAAACTGGATGCAACCACTGTTCTTCTCAGTTGCCTGCAAAATAGCTTCGCGTGCAGCGGTACCAACGGTCTTTTTGCCGAGGATGGTTACCGTGCTATCCGGCTGAAGTTCCAGACTGACATGGGGTAACAGTGCGGCCATGCCAAGCTGGGTATAAGAAGGCACTGTGCTGACCGCCGGGGTCAGCTTGGCGCTGCACTTGGCATCCATGGTCAGCATTTCAAACAGCTGCTGCCCGATCTCATAACGCATGGCATCCGAAATAAACACCACTACGCGCTCTCGTGTTCCGCTGACATTTTTGCTGTAAAAATGCGTCTGCCGCTCCGTCTGGAAGCTGGTCAGATCACGGGACAGGCTCTGGCACCAGCGTACTGCCAACGGATCAAGGAAATAGTTCGTGTAGACCTTTTCTACCAGTGACTGCAGTTTTTCAATCTCCTGTGTACGGTCGATTTTACCGTAGTTCAAATAGAACTTACGGTAAGCGGTATCCACCTGCCACGCGCTATCCTTATACTGCGCCGCCAATGCATCAATGCCGTCTGCGGGGGTGAAATGCAACGATTCCAGAACTGTGCAGGCGTTTGCCAATAGGCTGTAACGGTTTTGTCGTGCAGGCTTTGATCCGAAGTAGGTCTTGCTGCGCTCTTCGCAAATTTGCTTGATGCTGCGGCCTTTCAGGCAGGCTGAAGTGTTTTCTTCCAGCAACCGATTCAGAATCCAGCTGCTGATCTGTTCTTCTGCTACATCAAACACCGTGCAATCCAGCAGCGCATCCGCCTTTGTATGCTGCATCTGCCCCAAAAGTTGCATCGCGTTCAGCTCCTGTGCCGCCATATTGGAAAAGCGCTCAAAATAGGGCTGATCCGGCAGATAGTTCGTCATACTGTCAAGGAATGTCAGCACTTCGCCCTCTTGCGGCAGGCTGCGGTCCACCCACTCATCCGGTGCATCCATGTCCATGGTATGGGCTGCATAGGTGGCAAACAGGCAGGCAACCAGATCTTTCAAGCTCTTTTCTGCGGGGTTATAACCAAACAGGTGCAGGCACACCAGCCAGAAATCCGACACCAGACCATACTTCGCAAACACCTGCAAAGATTCATTCTCCGAATCCAGCGTACCACGCAGAACATACCGCACCACTTCTTCCGGCTTCGGCAGACACTTGCACAGCACAGCCAGCATCGCCAGCGCAAAGGTCTCTTCCGTATAGGCCGGGGTGCCAAGATCGTAGAACCGCTTGGTGCGATCCTGCGCTGCAAAGAAGTTGATATGCTCCTGCACAAAGAGCTTCGTTTTCTCGTCCAGATTGAAATCCTGTGCGATCATGGTTGCCTTGTCGGTGGAGTATTCCTGCGAGTAGCGCAGCATATCCGCAAGGTGATTTTCTTCCAGCAAAGGCTTTGCAAAGGGTGCATAGATCAAAAAGCTCTCATCCGGGTGTTCCAGTTCCAGCATCCACTTGGTGGCGAACTGGGTGCGGGGTTCCATGCGGTATACCGTCACGCCGGGAATATTCAGCTGCGATACTTCGTTTTCAAAACTGGCCGATTCATCGTACCAGAACACCAGTTTGCGCTGCTCGCCCGGCGTAAACATCGCCCGGAGACGGTCTTCGATCTGGCGCAGTGTCGTTTTAGCCATGAGTGTTCATCTTTCCTTTTACAACATCGTTATAAACACCAATACACCGGAGTGGTGATTTTGCGCCCCGGTGTATCGATTCTACGTTATTTAATTGGTGCAAGCACGTTCAAATTCTTGCCATCAGCCGCAGTCTGTGCCTTGACATAGTTAACTTTCACACCATCGTCAAGGTCAAGTGCAATGCGCAGTGCCGCCAGATGGGCAATGTCTTTCTCATATTTCTCGCACTCTTCCTGCTGCAGCTTCAGCTTATCCAGCCGCTTCTGCGCAAGGGATACCGTACGGGCATCACTGCTGCTGGAGATCACATTGTTTTCCTGCACGATCTGCTGTGCGTAGGTGCGCAGCAGCGGGCTGAGGTAGTTGTTATAGACACGGCCTGTGGTGTCGGCGTCCCAGCGGTGGAGGTAAACCAAAGCCTTGAAGCCGTTTTTCTTGCCGCTGTCAAACATCCAGTAGATGGGGCGCTTCTGATAGATCTTGCAATGATCCGCATAGAAGTCCTTCAGGAAGTAGTTGCGGATGATCTCACGGCTGGTGTTGCCCTTGTTGCCCAGTGCCTTGGCGATAAAGGCAAGGTTTTCTTCCAGCGTATCGGCACCATAAACCACACGGACGAACTCCACAATGCGGTTCACAAAATCGTTATCCTCAAAGTATTCCTCGTCACACAGCGGCAGGACATTGTCCTTCACCGGCTGGAGGGTCACATATTTGCTGGCATCCCATTCGCCGCCGGCGTATACCAACCCTTCCGCATCCAGCGAGTACCGCCCAAACAGGCACCCCACTGCATAGGAGAGCAGGCTCTTGATCTCACGGGTCAGGTCGGCGCGGCGCACGGTCACGTCCTTGTCTTCCACTTCCGGGGTCAGCTCATCCTGCAAACTGTAAATATCAATAAAGATGCGGTTCAGTTCTTCCTCGTTGGCCTTGAGCTGCTGGAAACGCTGCTCACATTCTTCCTGCCATGCGGCAAATTTATCGCTTATCAGTTTTCCCATTTTATCATTCCTTCTCTTGTCTGGCAACAAGTGCCGCTTTGTTGGTTCCAAGTTGGTTCCAAGTTGGTTCCAAGTTGGTTCCAAGTTGATTCCAAGTTCGCGGCAAGTTGGTTCTAAGCTCACCTTCAAATTTCCTCTGCATCAAACATTCGCAAACCACCGTGCAGCGCTTGTTTTTCCCTCGCAATATACCTGTTTGCTATCTCTAAGTTCTCGAACAAGAACTTTTATCTGCCCACGCGTAAGACCCGGCAAAACTTGCTGCAACTCTTTGAACGGAGTTCCAACATCGTTATTCTGCCGGATATGTTTCAGCAGCAGCGCCTTATTGGTATCTCTGTCCAAACCAACGTGCCTTGTATGCACGCCGGTCTTTCCTGTTGCCGCATACAGGCTTCTTGCAAGAACATACTTTTTTCGGCCGATATGCTCCACAATGCCCATTTCGGCCAATCGAGGCAAGCGTGCCTGCATTTTTCCATTGAGCGGATGATCGTGGTACAACGCATCAATGGCCAAGAAATCTTCTGTGGACAGCAGTTCTGTACTTTTTTCGCTGATTCGGTTAATCACCGACAGCATTGCTTTGTCAATAATCAGTCCGTTCAAGGTAACGCTGACGAAGAACTCATCCGTACCCGTAAAGTCCGGGAGCGGCTTAGCTTCCTGTACACTCAACTCGAACATCAGATTCATGCCCTGACCAGAACGTTCCACCATGCCGCACAGGGCGAGGATCTCTGCAATGCGGCGGTTGCGTGGCAGCTGGCGATCCAGTATATTATCCAGTGTGATACCAAAAGGCAGACCACCGGGGCTTTCGACCACCAGCCTATCCCGATACTGGCGCACAAAGATGCTGCCGCCAAATTGGTAGTTTCTATGGCTTACTGCGTTCAGAATGGCTTCTCGGACAACACGCTCATTGAACGTGAAAATGTCAAATACAAAGAAGCCTTCCTGATAATGCTGTTTATCATTTCGCAAATTGACCAGTTCCCAGATACGGTCATAACACGCAAAGAATCCCATTCTGAATTCTTCTCGCTGGTTTGCTGGGCCAGATGCTTCGGAAGAACGATATTCAAAAACAATCTCCGCCTGTGGCAAAAAGCGAGTAAGTGCTTCGTTTTTGCCGAACAGAATCAAAGCCGCATAGGTTATGCCCTCATCTGTGATTGCACCACAATCGATGAGAATTTGATGCCTTGACCGTGTTGCAAGCTGTTTGTTGCCGCTTTTTTCGATCCAGTTGGAACGGAAATTTTCAATAGCGGTTTCATCCAGATCATTGAATGTAGCACCGGGGCAAATCTTCCCGGAAAAATCCGTGCCGATTTCATCATAGATGCGGTGGCGCATATCTTCCGGCATTGGGCCTAATGTATCGGCGTCATAAATCCACGCAACGCCTTCATACAGTACCGGCATCCCGATCGGGCGGCTTTTTACATCAAAAACCAGTACCCGCTTTCCCTCATAGTCATACAGCTGAAAGTCAACATTGATTTTCAGCTTGTCGATCAGCCCCATACGAGTGCGTTCCGGCTGCTCAAAAGCACGACTGCCTACTACCTGACGCGGCCGTTTGTCTGTGATGCCAAACACCAGCTTGCCACCGCCATTGTTTGCCAAGGCGCAGCAACACCTTGCCGCCTCACCAAAGTCAAACCGATTCTTGGCTTCTTTGAACTGGACGTGTTCGCCTTCCTTCGCTTCCAGAAGTTCTTCAACACTATCTAAATATGGCATGGCGGTTCTCCTTCGTCTTAAATTAGCGCTTGTAATTTGAGTGTATGTTCTCCCTATAAAACTACTGCTCCATCCGCACCACTTGGCAGTTATCTAAGTTCTTGTGCAAAAAAGATATTGTTGTCAAAATATCGATTGCTTCGTCTTCTTCGATGATCCATTTTATTTTAGGTGTATGTGCAGTCACATTTCTGACCATGCTGTTTATCCCTTTTAGCATTAAGCAAAATCCTACTTGCTGGCTTCTTTCGCTCTCTGTTTGAAGATTATTCAACACAAGATATGGCGTGGAAGTTGAAAACGCTTTGTCATATAAAGTCGTTCCATCCCCTTCAAGGTTTGTCATCTGCCGAACCCGATCCACCAGACTTTTCGTTGCTTCAAATACTGCATGGAAGTAGTTTTCCTTCAGCAATTCTTCGGTGCAATATTGGAGCACCCGTCCATGCACACCACGCTGGCGCAGTTTTGGCAGGATGCTCTGCACCCTTTTCTGTGCATCATCAATGGTCTTTGCAACTGTTATTCTTTCAAACTGCCCATCTGCTCTGTACTGTATTCCACTAAACGAGAGTATCCCATTCAGCCTTGAGCGCCGGTCTTCAAAGGCATCTTGGTTCTGGACATAGTTCACTGGAGCCAGCACTTCCTGAATAAACCGCAAGATCGCATTTCCTGCTCTATCACAGTTCTGGCGTTCCGTAAACGCATATTCTAACCGACGCCATTTTGTTGAAGCACCACTATTATCCTGAATTCCAACACGAGTCAATACACGACTTATTTCACTGCCAGTCATTATCTCATCGCCAAACAGGTGACTAAGCTGTGTGATTTGAGCGTTAGTAAATGAAATTACTTCTGCCATAGCTTCTCCTATATCAAAAAATAGTTTTTCTATCCACGCTTAGGCAAATAGGCTGAGCGGCGAATGAGTGTCTAGTCTTAAGACTTCTTCGTTTCTTCGTCAGCCGGAAGTTCTGGAATAAAAACTTTTATTTTCAGCATGTCACGCAATTTGTTTGCAGTACTCTCTAATTTTGAAAATGCTGAATCATCCTTCTGAAATTCAAGGATGCGTTTTTCTTCATCTTCATATTCCAAAAGATTTTCAAACGGAACCTTTCCAGAATTCAATGCCCTAATCTGGGTTACACGGGTCACTTCAACATTCACCTGTCCAGCCAACCTATAGGAATCGTTAATTTCTTTTGACGGCTCCGAATTGCCACATAGCAGTGAAATGTCTCGCTTGCTTTTTGCGAGCGTCAAATATGCCAAATTCACCTCATTAGATTCTGGCACAATTGTTTCTGAAGTTCTAATAAAGGTAGCCGTGTCCTTTGCGGTTAGTCCTTTTTCCAAGTGATGAAATGCCCATATTTGAACTTTTTGAATGTACGCCTCTAAGTCCAGCCAGTAATCCGACAATGCTCGACGTTTTGTTGTATAATAAGAAATTCCTGCCGTTGCTGCTGCCACAACTGCACTTGCAAAAACGCCAAGGACTATATTCACAAAAAAGTCCAATCCATTTGGTTCTGCTTTTTGGCATTCACCTACAGCACCCACGACAAAGGCCAAAACTGACAAGGCCACAAATCCTGTCAAAATGTATCTTTGCTCTTTCAACTAACTGTCCCTCCACCTTTCCGGTTATATTTCTCTGTAAATAATTTCAATCACGTAGTCTCCACTTTATCATTCCAAGTCTTCCAAAGTTCATCGATGTTGCCTTCCACAAATGCAACTGCTTCTTTTTCTCTTTTTCTTGACTCAAATTTTCCTTCAGCTATTGAACAATCCTTCAAGCCAATGCAGATTTCCTCGCCGGCATACTCCGCATGGACATGGGGAAAATGAGAATGTGGCTTTTCTGATGAGTGGAAAAAGTATCTAATTCCATCTTCTCTGCCAACTTCAACTGCATTTTGTGGTGCAACAACATCAGCATAATAAATTCTGCTTACATTCTCTAAGCTCTGCACCTCGCTGGAACATACGTGAACTCCATCTAATACGGCATACAACCTTTTCTCATCTGTTGCATTCGGATAGCCACTTTCTTGATATATTTTCAGGAGAACGCCCGATGGATTGGAAACGTCAATCTCTTTGGGTTCAATTTCTGCAATCCGCTTCCTGCAAGTATTTGTATTGTAGTACAGTTCAATCATTTAAGGCAGCCTTCCTTCGCATTATCTACCTTATACCAGCGGATGCTTCTTAAAGTCCCAACTCGTTTCAAAAGCATCCCAATCTGTACGGCTAATTTCAACATTGTTTGAAGCAATACAGTCAATTTTATCTTTCTCATCCGATTGCTTTATAGGAGTCAATGCGACCGACCCTGCGCCATAGTTGATAGTCGGGTTGATAACCCCCATTATCAAATCGAACACCTTAGTGTTCATGATTGACAAAATATAGAAAATGCTATTTTCATTAGGAAAAGCCGATGAACCAGCTGAATCAAAAAGTGATTTGTAATCGCTTAGACGAAAACTTGTCCCAGCAGCTGTGAGTGCACTCCATGTTATATGTTCCTTGAAATAGAGTTGCTTGCTTCTTAGATTTGCTCTTGAATTTTGCAGTTCAGCTCCGTTATCCTCATAGTTGACAACATATTCTGTGTTTCCGTACCATCTCCTGAAATTTCCGCCCTTATCATACGGGTACCACTTCTTTTCGTCCTCGACCAAACCAAAGGAAAATTTTTCTTGATTCACCTCATGCCAGAGACGAAGAAATCTGTCATTATCGGAGGTATCCATGCCTTTTTTGCATGGACATACATCTCCCAAAGCTTTTCCTGTCCGAAAATCGTCAATAAAGTTTTCTCCGACCCAATATGCTATTGGCAAACCCGGAATTTTTTTAAAGTTCTCCTGATTGGCGTAATAGATTCCACGCTTTTCAAAGAATCGTTGTTCTCGAACTTCAGGAGTTTCTACATCACCCTGCTTATCAAACAGCCGTCTATAATGCCCTTGATAATTCAGAATGTGTTTTTTGTAAACAACAAAAGCTGTCGTACCAAAATCCGATCCAAAAATACCGCGTCCCGGATGAACCATATTTACTAGACTTTCATTATCTAACAGATTAGCTCTTAATCTTTCATAACTAGTGATAAACATCCATACAGGAATGTTTATCATTGCCATATAGCCCTGTGATTTACACATGGCTATCGTTTTTTCCATAAAGACCGTGCTCAAATCGGATTTTGTGTCTGGATAGTTCTTCTTTATAAATTCGGCAAGTGTCCCTTCCATTCCCGCGGCACTCATATACGGCGGATTCGTCACCACGGCATCATACTTCTGGGACAGCATGATAGCCTGTTCGATGAGCTGTGCAACGGCATCCTTTGCGGCATCATACCACATTGCCATATTGGCATCGTGCGCCGTGGCGGCTGCGTTGGTCTCCCATGCTTCCTTCAAGCCCTCATAATCCAGTGACTTGATCTGAAGGATGGAGCCGTACTCTTTGGCATCCACAAAGGCGTCCAGCAGATAGTTGAGAATCTCCCGGTACTGCTGCGAATTGAGGAAATTGCCCATTTCGTGCTTATAGGCACCGCCCAGCCAGTTGGACTCCTGAATGTCGTACACTCTGGGCTGGGGGATATTGCTGCGGCTGAAGAAATTGCTGTCATACTCCCGTGCCTTCATCATCACGGAGAAGTAAGCGATCTGTGCAGCACGCTTGTCGATATCCAGACCAAAGAGGTTGTTTTCCAGAATGGAGCGCACGGCCTCCCGCTTGGAGTAGCCGTTGTCCAGATAAATCTGCATCAGCACGTCAAACAGGTAGCACAGGATATGGCCGCTGCCCATGCAGGGGTCGATCACCTTCAGCTGCTCCGGCTCTATCTTGGCGTACTGGGCACGGATCTCCTGCAGCTGCTGCTCCACCTGCGGTTCCTGCGGGGCCTCGTCCAGATAATACTTCCACTCAGACTTATCAAAACCGGGATGACCCTCGTACCACAGGCGGCCAAGGCTGTTCTCCACCATATAGCGCACGATCCAGTCCGGGGTAAACAACTGGGTCGCCGCCGGGATGTTCTGCTTGCTGATCTTGATGTTCTTTTTCAGGTCGGCAAACACCTTGTCCTTGGGTTCGGTGTTGTAATACTGGTACATCCAGCCGATGATCTGCACCTGACCCATGGGCTTGCCATCCTCATCGGTGGCGTGAATGTCAAACCAGCGTTCGTCCACCTCGTTGACCAGACGGTAGACCACACCGTTGGGGTCGTTGAAGCTGAGTGCCACCAGCAGCTCCGAATAGCTGCCGTGGCCCTCCAGATTCTCAAACAACCGGGGCAGAATGCGGCTCAGGTCGTTGCACTGCTTGAAGAACAGAAAACGGAACAGGTCATCTTCCTTGTTGGCATCCTGCAAATCGAAGATATGCTGCTTTTCGGCATCGGTAAACGCCAGATCGCCGGAAAAAGGCGATGCAACCAGATCGGGCAGCTTCTGCCCCTCGATCTCGCTGGAAAGCACCCGCACCGGGATATAGCGGTTGACCTCCATAAAGCGAATGGCGATCAAGCGGTTGAACCATGTAAAGGCAATCTCCTCAATGAACTGCTCCAGCTGCTGCTTGGGGCTGCCGTCGGCATAGAAGCCCCGCACATGGGCGACAAGGTTCCTATACTGGTTCACATAGCGCTCGCCTTTAATGGTCTGGGTGTTGCCGTTGCCAAGGTCGAACACCAGCTCCTTGTCCGTGCTGGTCTGCGGCTCCACAATGCCTTTTTCGGTAATGCCGTAGCGCTCCAGCTGGAACGTCACATCCGCGATCAACTTGCGGCGTGCTTCCACCGCAAATTTCTTGATGGGTGCCTTTTCCATAATGTTCCTCTTTTCGTTGTTCTTCTTACCAGATATCCACGTTCAGGGTATCGCCATCGTCCAGCTTCTGTTTCAGGGCATGGCGCAGCTTTTCAATATAGGCATCCAGCTCGGCAGAGTTATTGATCTGCCACGAGGCCGGGGTCACGTCCTGAATGCTCACCGTCACACGGCGGCGCACCGGAGCGGGAGTGGCAACCTTTGCAGGCGCAGAGCCGCCAGCCGGGCGGGCTGCCGGAGTCGGTGCCACGGGCTGATGTGCTGCCTCGTACTGGTCGATGGTGTTGATCCAGCGGATCTTGGTCTGGTTTGCGTCAGCCTTCAGTAGCACAAACTCGTTCAGCTCCTTGGCGGTGTCTACCTTGTGCAGTGCTCCGTCCCGCTCAGTAGTAACCGCAGACCAGAAGTGATCCTTACAGCGAACCGTATTCAACTGCTGGAAGATACGGTTGTAGCAGCCCTCCACATAGTCCCTGACGGGCGCGGCTTTCTGCTCCAGCAGGGCGTTGTACTTCTCCAGAAAATCCGTGCGCAGCGCCGACAGGTTGCGGATCTTCTCATAGGGTTCTTCCATCTCCATGATCTTGCACATGGCATCGGCTGCATTTTTCACTGCTTCATCGGTAATCTGGCTCTGGTTGCGCTTGTAAAGTTCTACGGCATCGTGCGCCTCGCAGAATGTCTTTACCTGACCGCCCTCAAAGAAGTCCCGCAGATACTCATAGGTTTCCTTGAAATCACTGTAATCGCCCTGTGCATTTTCCAGTGCAGTATAGAACGCATCGGTGGTCGTAGGTACGATGAGCGTATTCATCAGCGCCAGTCCCGCATCCACGGTGCTCTTGCCGGGCAGATACGGTTCCGAGCGGTAGACAGCCTGCTGCTGCCGCAGGCTATCCAGCATGGTGCGGCACTCCTTTTGCAGTTCCCGCATCAGCTCCTCGTCATCATCCGAAGAAACGCCCTTCTGGAACAGGTCACGCATCATATCCCGAACCAGACGCTTCTGCTTATCCGAAGCGTGCTTGCGGATATCGCACAGCAGACGCTCCTGAAATTCCACCTTGGTAAACAGCCGCTGGAACTCCTGTGGATTCCGGCTGGAAACATTGAGCTGCTCATGGTTCAGGGTCAGGGTCAGAATACCATCCACAAACAGACGAGCAACCAGCCACTCTACATCCACCGGCAGGAAGCCGTAAGGCTCCTTGGTAAAGGTATTCAGCATGGTTTTCAGCGATGTGACTGTCCGTGCCATGGAGTTGCGCTCGATCCTGTTGCGGACGGCTGCCAGCGCACGACTGTTGCCGGTACCCTCACCGCTCAGGCGCTGCTGACCGGCTTCGGTAAAGATCTTGCTGATATCCTGCTCCGATACTGTCTTGTCCATATCGGTCAGGTGGCTGAACAGGCGTTCCACCTGCTGCTTCAGCGCATCGTTCAAGCGGGTTTCAAAATCACGAGAGCCACCGGACAGCTTGGAACCGTACACATAAATGTCCGCCTCGGAAAGTGCCTGTTTCAGGAACACCTTCACGTTCTGGCGGCGTTCCTCCACTTCTTCCTGCTTTGCTTCGCAAATCGCCCGATATTTTGTGATACGGCCTGCTGTACCGCTGCGCAGATAGTTCTGAATTTGCAGCATGGTACGCAGCTCGTTATTCAAGCGGGTGTCATCGTGCAGCTGCACAAAGATCGTATGGTCGCCGCTGTCTCCGGCAGAAAGCATTTTCAACCGAGTCTCGTCAGCATCATCTCCACGGGAGGTAATAATTTTGACCGTAATGGTGTTATCCGGGCGGGAAAGTGCATCATACTCGTCGATCTTACGGTTAAAGCCAAAGGTGTACCGGTTGCCCAGATACGGATAGCGGTATTTATCCGCATGATAGTTTTCGTCAAAGATCAGCGTCGCAAGCTCCCGGTTCATCTCGGAATCCTCGACCTGACGCTGTGCGATCTCACGGTTGACTTCCTGCTCTTCGTTGGTCAGGAAAACATAGTTATCGCCAAGATTCTGCACCAACTGCTGCTGCACCAGCTTTTTCAAAGCCGTTTCCACGCGGTTTTCCAAGCCGTAACGGTCCTCGTCCATCCGGGATGCCATCAGCGTAGCGATATTCTGTACCGTGGGTGCCTTGAACTCCTGCACATTCTTGATCATGAACAGAACCTTGAGCACTTCTACTTCAAAACAGACTTCTGCATGGTCAGGGTTCAGGATGTTATTGCGCTGTGCATTTGTGATAGCGATGGCTGTCTCATGGTCCACCAAAGCAGACAGTCCCTGATAAAACGCATTAAACGGAACCAGAATACCTTCATCCTCATTCTGGACGCTTTTGGCAGTACTCAGGTACATACTCAGCATAGAACGCTCGCCGTAGGAGCTGTTCTTGCCAGGGCTGCTGAACAGACGAACCGCATCCAGAACCTTGCCGAGCAGGTTGAACTGGTACGGCACAAAGGGGTACACCTCCGCAAAATCTGCCGGATTTTCGTACAGTTTCATTTCCGGCATATCGCCAGTAAACTTGAGAACGGTGCTGAGCGCATCCATCTTATGCGGATAGGCAGCTTTCAGTTCTGCCTGCGCTGCTTCATTCTTTTTCAGGATACGCTTTTTGACGACCTCTGCCACATCGCTGGAGGACAGGGACAGCCGGGTGTCAAAGCGTCCCTGAATCTTGGAGAAGTCCACATTGTTAACGACCTGAATTTTGTCAATAGCTTCCTGTGCCGTGACCAGCATCCATGCCTTACCATGGCACTGAACAGCCAGATCGTGCTCCAGCGTCTGGAGGTCCAGCATCATGCTGGAATCATCGCCAATGTACTGACCGACCTCATCCACGCAGAAAACCACATGGTGGTCGTTGCCCTTGCTCTCGATATGCTTGCGGACAAGCTTTGCGAAATCTTCCGTGCTGATACTGTATTCTTCACCCACACGGCCACACCAACTTCTGGCAGCTTCTTCGCTCATAACGTTCTGCTCGACCATTGCCTGCACAAACGAATCCTGTGCAAGGTCAATGCCAGCCACCGCATCATCCCAACTGCTGCATTCCAGCTCTTTGACGCGCTCCCTGAATTTGTCAAGCTTGCCCTCGGCATCCAGCTTGCGTTCCAGATCTGCCATGCGGGGATACTGGTAGGAATAGCCCAGCTTTTCATTGAATGCCCGCAGGAAAACCATCGTGATCACATCACGCTTGGCGGCGCTGCTGGTACGACTCTTGGAGGCAATGTCGAACAGGATCACATCTGTACCTACGCTCTCTGCCGCACGAATATCCGCCAGAACCTTGGCATCGGTGATCTTGTTGTCCTCGATAAAGTAATCCAGCGCAGGCTTTCCTTCCACCTCTTGATCGCTGATCAGATAGGAGAGCATCTTCAGGAAGTGAGATTTACCACTTCCAAAGAAACCAGAGATCCAAACGCCGATCCGATCTGTATCCGCACCGATACCCAGACGATAATTGGAGAAAAATGCCGCAAAATGCTTCTGCAGTTCCTGCGTCACAACATATTCCTGAAGTTCCAGTTTAACGGTTGCTTCATCCACCTGACCGGGTTTGACCACCGGTTTGATCTCGCGATTGATGGACTTCGCAAACATCTGACCAATATTCATGTCAGTTCCTCCTACACATCCTGCTCAGATAGGCTTTGCACGATAGTTGTTGCCATCCTTGACATCCCCAAACAGGTACAGATAACCATCTTCGTACCGTCCGGGGAACATCATAAGCACTATACCATCTGCAAGCCTATCATGCAGATCATTCAAAATTTTGTGGGACCGCAGCAAGGGATAGCACTTTCCAACACCGGTCAGCAGAATAATAGCATCCTTCTTCGGGATACGATCCACAATATAATTCAGCATAAGGTCATCCGATTGACCGATGTGCAGCACACTGTTTACAGCATTGACCACGCGGGTCATGCTGCCCGTGCGCAGCTCCAGATCCTCATATTTCTGCCGGGGATGCTTTTCTGCCAAAAGCGTCGTCATGATCTTGTAGAGGTCAAACTCTACGACCGGCCGGTTGGACTGCTGTAAGATCTGAGTTTCGCATTCAGTCCATTGTCTGACCTTCATTTCGTCCTTTGGGTCATAGCTGAACACATAGTATCCAGCCTCTCCACAAAGGCCATCACCGGTTTCTGTAGAAAACGTATGCAGAAAGTCATCAAGTTTTTTCAGCTTCTGATCTGTACTCATTCATCTGCTCCCGTAATTGCCAGCAAATAGCCATTCATTTTGTGCACCTTCAGATAGTTTTTTAGCGCCATACCGGGCAAAGGTGCTACAATTTTGTCGCCCGCAAGCAGTCCTGCGTCATTCAGCAGTTTACGGTAGGTCTGTGTCAGCTTGCGAATCGTAGTATCCTTCCACTGCGCAATTTCCTCAGATTCATTCTGCATCAGTCTGAAAAAGGAAAGGACATCACCTGATTCCAAGTTCTCTGCTCCCATAATCAATTTATCACGGTACACCCTATACATGAACGTAAAGAACAGCTTGTCATCTGCCATGATCGACAGTAAAACCATAATTTTCTGTTCCGAAGCAGACTGTCGTGTGAAGATATCCCGCCATTCCTGATCGAACTGCAGAACACGGCGTGAAACACAGGTGAGAATTTCTTTGATACGGTATTCCTTTGCGGCAGAGAACAGATTATTCTGTAGAGCGTGCTCCCTGATTTCATCAGCAGAATACCCTTTTACCAGTTCGTCCACATAAGCCTTATACTCATAGAACCAGAAGGGCTTCGATACCAACCCGGCTGAATATTGATCTTGCTTCTTTTTGCTACTCATAAAACACCATCACACTTATAATGTATAATTATATTAAAGTCTACCGTTTGCAGAGAAGGTTGTCAATTCATAAAGTAGCTAAATTCTCTCAAAAAGATGGACATTCTGCACAAAACTGTCATTCCAAATTCGCACAAATCATTTCGTAGGTTCCGGATCATATCGTCTGTCATCTGCTTTTTTATAAATCATCGAAATCGTCGGAACTGAAAGATTCATCTTCGGACGAATCATCCTGCACATCCTCCGAAAAATCATCCTGCTTTTCCAAAGCATCGGAAGCCCGACCCGTTCCGATAGGATTAAAAAAGCTCATATAACCGACAAAATCGAACAAGGACTTGCCAAATCCCATAGTAAACGCTCCTTTCAGTTCTGTTCTTCTATACCAAGGGCCTGTTCCACTACTTCATCATGACCAAGGAAGTAATCCTCAATCAGATCCCAACGCTGCTTGCTGGTCAGTTCCTTCGTCAGGAATGCAGTCATCATATTTTCTGCTGCAACATGGCGGCGATGGATTTCCTGAAGCTGCAGGTTCTTATAGCGACGGTCTTCGGACAGGCTGCGGATCTTCTGCGGATCGTTGACACGAACGAAAATTTCCAGATTCTGACCGCCGCGCACCTCATAGCTTGCAAGCCCGAAGATCTCCAGCACAGCCAACAGGCGCATGACCGGGTTCTGCTTGCCGCCGATGGTGGCAGGGATATAGCCCATGTACTCCGCTTCTTCCCGGTTGGGGGCACAGTTGACCAGCTTCTGATCCATCCAGTTCGCCATGGAGAAATAGTTGCCATTGGTCACGCGATACAAAAGGCCAATGCGGTTTCCGCCGCGCTTCGTTGCCTGAATAAACTTCATGCGGTCACCCTCACGCCTTGTAGGATCAGCCTGTACATCCATCACAAACAGTTCCAGCAGTGCTTTCGCAAAATCAGCATTCAGCACTTCTGCGCCAAGCGCTTCCTGTGCCTTCTGGCGGAATTCTTCTGCTGTAAACATCTTATGCTCCTTGCGGTAGCCATCAAACACTTGAGCAACCGCTTCCATGTATTGACGCAGCTTTGCACGGGTGGTATCGAAGTCCTGACCATAGTGAATCTGCGTCTTGACCCGCACCGAGATACGGTTCGTACCATCCTGTGCAAACAGTTCACCTTTGAAGAACTTGGCCTTGAACATACCAAAGGTCATATCCGAGAAATACTTTTCCCACAGGTCGCCCATGCGAATCTCATAGATGCTGCCACTGTTGCGAACCACCACATCCGATGCCAGCGGACTGAAGCTGCGATTGACCGTCACGGTGTTGTCATAGAGATTCTTGACAAAATCGCCGTACTTGGCAAGGAATTCTTCCTCGATTTCTTCGGGCACATTGGCATAGCAGGTTGTAAACATCGCCTTGGGACGCACTACCAGCACCGGGAAGCCGTATGCTTCCTCCAGATCCTTTGCCAGCAGGAGCAGACCCGTTTTGACGCGATTTTCCACCTCGCCAGAATCAAACAGATAACTGAATGCATCCGGAGAAACCAACAGATTACGGTGCTTTTTCTGGCTGTACATCCAGTACAGCTTGTGAAGCATCTCTCGCAGCTGGAACTGCCGCAGTTCACCCATGCCGTGCAGACGCTTGAGCTGTGACAGATTGCCGGGCAGATATTCTTCCACCGCCGTGCCACGCAGGTTCTTGTCACGAGCGCAGCGACCGATTTCCTGCACATAATCTGCCAGATTTCCGGTAGGGGCATAGTGGTACACCTGCACAATGTCCGGCACGTCCACGCCCATACCGAATGCTTTGGTGCAGATCATCACAATTGCCTTGTTGTTCTTGAAAGCATCCTGTGCAGCGTTCTTTTCTCCCCGTTCCATACCTGCGTGGTAACGGCGAACTTTATCCTTTACACTGAAAGGTACCGCCTGATAAATGCTGTCCACCGTAGAACGGAACGGGCAGTAGACCAGTGTCTTTTTGCCTTCTGCCACATATTCTGCGATCTTCTGTGCCACATGGTTCACTTTAAACTCATCACGGCTCTCATCCGTCTGCTTGTCCAGCGAGTGAATATCAAAGTCGATGTTATCGCGGCGGACACGGCCCAGATACAGGATGGGCTGATTCAGTCCCAGCGTGCTGATGGTGTCCTGCACCACGTCATCCCTGCCACCAAACACAGCCGTTGCCGTCAGGCAGAGCACCGGGAAGTGCAGCCCATTTTTGCGCTGGCGCTCCAGATAATCGCCCATGAACCAGTAGTCCGCACGGAAATCCCGGCCCCAGCTGGTGACGGTGTGAGCTTCGTCCACCACGAACAGGCCCAGTCTGCGGCCGCCCAGCAGGGTCTCCAGCGAGGTGGTCAGCAGCATTTCCGGTGCAATATACAGAATGGACTTTTCGCCCTTATGGATGGCGTTCAAGCGCTCTTCCCGCTCCTCATGGGACACATTGGAGTTGAGGAAGGTGGCGCAGTGCACCCCGCGGGCTTCCAGCTGGCTGACCTGATCCTGCATCAGGGCGATCAACGGAGTGATAACGAGGGTCACTGCCTGATGCACCTGTGCCAAATAGATGCCAGACACCTGATAGAATGTGGACTTGCCCGCACCGGTGGGAGCGGTCAGGAACACATTGGAGTAATCCTGATAGCCATCCAGTGCCAGCTCGCACTGCTTGACAATGGTGCTGATGATCTCGCCCTGACTGATCTGCATAGTCTCGGTTCCTGCTGCCGGGTCTTTGTAGAAGTCCAGCATACGGAAATCGGCGTTTGCGCCCCAGTACTGCTTGAGGATAGCCCGGTAACGGTTGATGGTTTCAGGTTCTACCTGCTCCTTGTGCTCGGCACAATTCAGTGCGAAGTTTACTCCACACTGTGCTGCCACAAAAGACAACACATCGTAGGTATTGTTCTTAGCGTTCTGCTCCCGCTCCACGGGTAGCACCATGGAACCGTCTAGTTCACCGCTGAAGAACTGGTCTGCCAGTACCAACGGAGAAATTTCGTGGGACAGCGTTGCCGGTGCGTCCGTAAAAACGGACTGCTTTTTCTGATAGAACGGAACACAGCGGATATTTTCGCCCTGATGCCGATTGAACAGTGCCACATAATAACGCTCATCCAGTGTACGGACGGCTGCATAGTAATGGCTGAGAACTTCCGCAGAACCAAACTCGGTCTTTTCGCTCTCGTACGCTTTGTACAGCGCTTCGGCGTCCTCTGCCGGGATGCAGCTGGGCACATAGGCAGGGAAGGCGTTGTTGTCCACCACGATGAACTCCGCATCGAACATCTCCTTGGGGTCCTGTACCGTCTGGAGAACTGCCAGCATTTCCTCATAGATGCCAACGGTCACGCCTTCCTCCTGCATCATCAGGCTCTGCACCAGTTTCCGCTTCGCCGCATCAATTTTGGCAATGCTGATGCTGCCATCCTCGTTCAGAATCTTGCCTGCCGGCAAAACCGCATCTTCGCGATGTGCCAGCCAGCGGACATTGGCCGGTACAAAACCACGAAAAAAGAGAACCACATTTTTGCCTGCATAGCTGGCAATGAGTTCTTCAGCGTGCTGCTCAAAATACTTCTGTGCATTCATGATACTTCCTCCTGTACTTTTTATACTTCTTCAAATGTTTTGAGTCCCTGAACATTTGCAAAATGCGGCTTTAGCGGTTTGTCTAGAATTTCCGCTTTCAAGATCCATGGATCGTCCGTTTCCTTATAAGGAACCTCCTGCGCCACCTCCAGAAGAACACGCCAGAGTTCCGTATAGATCATCTTAAAAATTTTGGTCATGTTCTCGTACTGCATCTGGCTGTATTTAAGGCCATCCACTTCTGCGCTGCGGATCGGCTTCCATTCCAAACTTGTCCGAACACACGTCATTTTGGAATGGGTGTCTTCGGAGAAGAAGCTGTTTTTTTTCTTTCAGCTTATCCAGCACAAACTTCTTATCCTCAATACTACAAAATGAAATATAGCCGCCCTCGAAATATGCCGTATTTTTGTACTTGCGCTGGTTATTGTCCGGAATGATGCGGTAGGGGTGCCCCTCACAGCAATTCCCCGTGGCATAGCCTTTTTCGTTGAACAAACGAATGGCCTCCGCAATATGTTGGTCGCATTCGAATGTGTCTGTATAAGTTTTCACCTTACCATCGCGGGAATGCTCCCGGTAGGTGATCCGCATCTGTACATAGTACGAATTCCACAAATGTTCCATCATCACAATCCTTGCTCCTTCCCATCACACCGCCATTGCGGGTTCCGGCTGGCTGCTCTGTAGCAGAGCCGCTAGCTTTTTCATCACGTCCAGCGGAAGCCCGCCCTGCATTTTGGGAGCTTCCTGATAACAGGCCGCCTGTGCCTTTTCCACATCTGCCGCAAAATTCGGAGAATGAGCCGTTTCCATCAACCGGGCACTGTTGTAAGCGTCCCACGAAGCATCGTGCAGACAGCCTCCCGACTCCAGCCCTGCCCGGTGCATGGCGTTGCTGAGGGAGAGGATGTTTTTCTCTCCCAGCATCTGCCGGAAGTCCTCCTGAAAATCGTGCCACTGCACTATCTCGTCCAGAAAAATGTTGTCGATACCCTTAAAGCCGCATTCTTTGCGCAGTTGGGTCAGGTCGCTGGTGCTCCATGCGTAGATCTCGCAGCCGTCCGAACCGCACCATGCTTCCAGCGCATCCAGTGCTTCCGGCAGAGAGACGGCACTGCTCACTGCGCCGTTGCTGATGCCGGTCAGCTTGTAGATTTTGCGCTCGATCACACCGTTGTACTGGGGCCGCACGAAAATGCGGAAGCGATCCAGCGGATGAAACGCATCATCCATCCGCACTGCGCCGATCTCGATGATCTCATTCCGGAGATCTTTCTTATGCACGAGACGTGCATCGGTGGTGTTCATTTCCAGATCAATGAAGATGCTCATTTGCAATACCCCTTTTCGCTTCCCACGGTTTTCGGTTAATTTTCTGACATGATTCTACACTTTTATCTGTCCGATAAAACGTTCTTCTATAGACTGATCTCAGCTTTCCTCGGCAATTTCCTGCATCTGGGCAAACAGGTCATAGTATTTCGACCCTTTTGCCGTCTCCAGATCCTCGTACTCCTCCAAGACCTGCAGTTGTTCGTAATACTCTTGCGGCTTTGATTCGTCCGTCATGGAGCTGCGGTCCGTCACCACAAAACCTGCAAAATCTGCATCGCTGTAACACAGTCAGCGTGTGGGCTGCCCGGCCTCTGCAACATCAAACTCCACTTCTGTCACATAGGTGCAGCACGCCAGAAAATCCTTCTTCTTTTTGGATAACACCTGAATCATAGCATTCTCTCCGTTCTCTTTCGTCCTCCGCAGGTGATCCGCTCTGCTGAGGAACGATTGCATTGATGTCAAAGGAAACAAAAAAAGACCTGCAAGACTTTTTGTCTTACAGGCCCAAGTTTGTACACCAATGAATCCACTTGTCCTGAAGACAACTGGATTCTACCACAAAAGGGTATACTTCATCAATATACAATTTTCCATTATTAACTATTGAAATGATAACACATTTAATTACGCTTGTCAAGCCTTCTTTTTCAAAATTTTCGGTTAATAGCAATTTTCGCATCTCGTCGCACCATCGTTATTTATTAAAAATTCACTTAATGTCCCCACTATAAAGGAGATCTCACTCCGTCATTTTATACAAAATTCAATCTACTCACGCTCCACGTAATTGTGCGAACAACCATTTTTTCTGTCCGTCGCACCGGCGCTGCGCAAAAAGCTACAGCTGTGCGTCATTTTGCGTTTTTGGGATATAATCTTAGAAAACTAAATTCTTCAGTCATCCGTTATCTGGTGAACTTCATGCAGGATTGTTTTCAGTTCTTTATATAACTGTTCGGCTCGCTCAGGCAACGAGCCATCAGTCAGTCTCAAAGAATCAACTTCTCTTTCTGCGTATCCTTGCCAATATGGACTAAGCAACCCTTTCTTTGCGTCCTCGATACAATCTTCAATTTCCGTGTAGCTTATTTCATTATAGTCGATCATTTTCCCCAGCCCTTCCAAAGCATCCAATCGGCTTGATAAATATTCTATCACGCATAGTTGATTATTTCAATTAAAAATTATAGATTCAACCACTCATTTTTGACTGTCCTCTAGACTACAATAGAGTAAAGAAGGATGGTGGTTGCTCATGTACGAAGAACAGTTTTCCAAGCGGCTCGCTGAACTGCGCACGAAAAAGGGAGTATCTGCGAGAGACATGAGTCTTTCCATTGGGCAAAATCCCGGATATATTCGTGCAATCGAATGTGGATCTACCTTTCCTACCATGTCGAACTTCTTTTATATATGTGAGTACCTCAACGTAACTCCACAGGAATTTTTCAATTTCAGTGAGGAACCTTCCAATGGAATGAATGCTCTTACCGATCAACTCCAGCAATTCGATTCCGAGCAGATAAATGCACTTGCTGCATTTATCAAAACCATCGTAAAAAAGTAATTTCATTCAGCTCTTGCGGTTGCATGATAAAATACAGCACAGCATTTGACTTCACCGTATAGAGCGGATGAAGCTAAAATGCTGTGCTTTTTTGTTGGAGGCATTATCATGTTGCAGTCTACATCGGAATACGAAGAATGCAATTTTGATGATATTCAGCGTGCGCTTGACATTGAACACACTGTGAAGGCTTTGGAATCTCAACTATGTTATGACCAACATTCGCCAGAAGAAGTTGCCCGACAGATTCTAAAGGCAGCGTGCAAATTCTACGATGCCGATTGGTGTGGTCTTATCCAAGTAGCTTTGGACTTAAAAATCTGGACACCGTTCTGGTGGTATAACGATAGTTCTGAAGATAAAACAACCATCTTGACGGAGGAGTTTGAATCTGCTGAATTTCTTGACCGATGGGTACAGGCCGTGCGCCATGGGAAACCGATGATCGTTCCTGATGCAGAAGAAGTAAAAAACACCTATCCTGCGGAGTATAATCTCTATCAGCGTCTGGGAATCCAATCTGTCCTTGGTGCTTCTCTGGAGCCGCGCCCTGTCGCTCTACTTGCGGTACGCAATCCCAAGCGGTACATTTCCGAAACGAGTATTCTGCGGCTGTTGGCGTATGTTCTTCTCGTTGCTTACAAAGACAAAAAGATGAATGACGGTCTGAACATGGCTTTCGCTCCAGAAAACATCGAGAGCAGCCATGATGTTTTTGTCAGTCTCTTTGGCGAACTGAAGATTTACACCTCCCACGGCATCCTGCGAGAAGCCGATCTGAAATCCCCAAAAATCAGCCGCTTGCCAACCTATCTTTTGATTTCAGGTAAGAAAGCTCACTCATCGCTGGAAATTGCGCAAGCTCTTTGGCCTGATGATTCAACGAATCCTGCTAAGAATATGAGAAATCTGATTTATCGCCTCCGGCAAACATTCGGTCTTATTTCAGAAAAAGAGCTTATTGTATCTACCGCTTCCGGTTATCAATTCAACCCTGATCTTCATATTATGACGGACTATCAGCAATTTGACGATCTTATCCAGTTGGCCTCGAAAGCATCTTCCGTTATCAACCGGGTAGAACTGTTAAAAAATGCGATCGACCTCTATTGTGGAAAAATTCTTTCTTCTGCTGACGGGGAGCATTGGCTTATTCAGTTTGCGGCAAAGTATCATATTGCTTATGTTGGCGCCGTGAATGAACTCCTGAAGCAACTGAACGCGCTGCATTCTTATGATTTGCTGAATCAGTATGCTGCAAAGTCTCTGGCAATCGTCCCTGAAAACTCCAGAGGATACTACTGGCTGATTCACTCCCTTAAAGTTCAAGGAATGGATGAATTGGCCTCAAACGAGTATCAATTAGCAAAGCAGCACCTCACCACCGAAGAATATAAAGAATTGTGTACTTCATTAGGCGATAGCTGCGAATTATTCTCATAAGACCTTCATGAGATGTTCAAGAGACTTTCATGTGACATAAAATTTTTCAGGAGATTCCCTAAATAGGATAAAAATGGCCCCATGTGACTTTTGTGAGATGTTCATAAGACTTTCGTAAGACCCTCGTGTGATATGCTTATACGGCACGAATCGCTGCCTTGTAAGCTACCACACGAGGTTTTTCTTTTTTGGCAATTTTCCAAGGCTTTCGATTCGTCCGAATAAAAACATATCGAAAGCCTGAGATGCATTAAAGGCCGAGGATACTTATACTGCTTTCCATTTTCGGATGGAAAGGTATCGGTAACCTTTTCTTTTAATGCGTCTTTTTTTCGCTGAGAAAAGCCCGTAAATCGCTCTACAGTGAAGTGTCCTCAACCTCCGCATCCGGCGGAAAGGACCTTCATTATGTTCAGTATGAAAGAATTTGGTCAGCGTGTCAGCAATCTTCGGAAAGTTCGCAATCTTACCCAAGATGAGCTTGCATATCGAGTAAATGTAAATAAAGGTCATATTAGCCGAATTGAGCGTGGCACAGTTGCTTGCTCCTTAGAACTTCTTATTGATCTTTCAAATGAGTTGCACACCAGCACGGACTTTCTTTTAACCGGTATTGGCCCTTCTAATGATTTTGCCAAAGAGGAAATCGACACTGCCATCAGCATTCTTTCTTCCATAAAGCAACTGCTGTAATTTCAGGGTTTGGAATTTTCTTCCAGAAATAGGCCTACTAAGCCTACAAGGTAGGCCTACGAGGCCCACGCATTTCACAATTTGAGCCGCTATACTATAAGCAAGCCAGACAGCATCTGGCATCCGCCCCTTGAAAATTGAACAAGCATTCTTCAGTCACGTTCCTGTGATGATGAGCTACGTCCGTAACAAATGCGATGATCTCCCACTGAGGGAATGAGCGGTAGGTTGACGGTAAATGGATGACAGCTTCTCCATAGCTAAGAGCCATCACAGAATAATGATACTTCTGCCTTCGGGCAGCTCGGTGAGAACCACGGAGAGGTGAGAACCCTATGGATTCGGTACGCTGCCGGACGGCTGAAAGATTTCCCACACGAAAACTGAGTTTTCGTTTTCCGGGGATGTCGGGGACAAATACGGAAAGGTATAGAACTATAAATCACAGCATTTTTGCTGTTTGAGATAGTAGGGTGGGCTGTGCGAGCAGCCCACTGTTACGTATACGGATAGAGAGGAGAAATCTAAATTGGCAACACGAGGCAAAAAAGAGAAAGAGTATCCGCCTATGCCCGCAAACTGGATGTACAAGCGCGGGGATGTCTACATGATGGATCTGAATCCTTACAGCGGTTCCGAACAAGGCGGCATCCGACCTGCCATTGTTGTCCAGAACGATGACGGTAATTTTTATTCCAATGTTCTTCTGGTCGTTCCGCTGACAACACAGATCAAAAAGCGAAATATGCCAACGCATTTTGTTTTGCACAATCGCTTTTTGAGTGCGCCATCTATGGCGATCTGCGAAAGTCCGCGACCCGCAGATAAATCCAGAGTGTTAAGCTACCTTGGGCACCTGTCCAAATATGAAATGCGGCAAGTGTCAGTGTGTCTGCAATACAGCTTTGGCTTCATTGGATATAAGTCATTCCGAAAATACCTTACGGCTCCTCCGCAGGAGGATGTTCTCGCCGCTGCAAAAGAGCTGCTCTCCCAGCAGTTTCAGAATCTTCGTGTGTTGAACAGTCAGCCCCCTGCTCTCGTCAAGCACACAAAAGGCGATCTACATAGCATTGAGCAGATATCGGAAAGGATGCTCTCCACCCCGACAGAATCTTCTGTTGAGTTCATGGTCGCAGAACTGGATGATGCACTTCAATCGCTTATGTTCCGCTGGAATATCTGTTATGAACGGTATTCCAGTTTCCGCTTATCCGATAACGAAAAGAAGAAAATTAGTTTGATTATCCCATCAGGAATTGATTTTCTGCAAAAGAAGAAGGAGGTTCCTTTATGATGAACGCAGTTGTAAAACCTTACCATGAGATGTGCCTGAACAGCAGCGAACTGATCGTGCCGCGCGACACTTATCAGCGTGCTCTTCACCCCGCTCGTGTTGCCCGCATCGCAAAAGAATTTGACGAGCGGGTTGCCAATGAGCCGAAGATCAGCTTCCGGGATGGTCACTACTATGTGATGGACGGACAGAACACCATCGCTGCACGGAAATTTCTGAACGGCGGCGAAGATTTGCAGATTCGCTGCAAGGTTTATTTTGGTATGACAGAACGAGAAGAAGCCCTCCTGTTTGCACAGCAGACAGGCATTTCGGAACGGCTGAGTGCAGGGCAGAAGCTCCGTGCCCTGATTTTTGCAGGGGAGCCTGCCGCCGTTGCATTCCAGCAGGCCACCGAATTGGCTGGCGTTCATCTTTCTTTTGAAGAAGGCCGTGGCAAGCAGCGGATCAGCTGCATTGCGACCGCCTATCACGAATTCATCCGGCTGGGTCCGGAACTGTATATCGAATCCCTTGATGTTTTGCTGAACGCTTGGAACGGCGAACCTGATTCCATGAGTTCCGCAAACCTGCTCGGCATCTGCCGCTTTGTAGAACTGTATCACTCCGAATATAACAAAGGCCGCTTGATTGCCAAACTGCGGCAGGTCGATGCGTTCACGATTTTTCGCCTTGCTCGAACCGCAGGCGTAAGCCTTCCCGGCAAGACGAAGTACCTTCAGCAGGTCTATACTATTTATAATGGTGGAAGCCGCCGGGCCGCACTGCCGCTCAAGTTTTAACTTAACGTATAATTGAAGAGGTTTTATCCCATGAATAATTGCGAAGAAAAAAATCCTACTGCATCTTCTACCCCCACGCCCGTAGTACAGGATATCCGCTGTTACACGATTGAAGATCTGATGGCAATGCTGATTTTAAGCCGCCCCACCGTCTGTCGTCTGCTGAAGCAGAATGAATTTCGCTGGTTCAAAGTTGGTGGTGCCTATCGTATCTCTAAAACCAGCTTCGATGCGTGGCTGAACGATGGCATTATCGAACCCAATTCTGCTGTTTGACATCCTCAACATTTCAAGCGAAATCTGCTATTCTTTAGCCAGGATGAGAAATCCCGGCTAAGTTTTTACATAGATGGAGGTGACCTTCATGGATGATGTGCAGAATATTTCGGCTCCCTTATACGGAAAAGCCGAACCTACCACCGCTAAAACAACCATGTCGGTTCGTGAGATGCAGCATCTTCTCGGTCTCGGCAAAACGGATAGTTATTGGCTGCTTCATAAGAATTTCTTTGAAGTCATTCTGATAAACGACAAAATGCGTATCGTTATTTCCAGTTTTGAAAAATGGTACGCCAATCAGGTCAAATACCATAAGGTCAATGGTCCTCCACCGGGCGAGGAACTTTGCAAGCGGTCATATTCTGTTTTGGAAGTTGCTGAAATATTAAAGGTAGACTCTGACACTGTCTATACACTCGTCCGTCAGGGAAAGTTGAAAGCAGAAACGGTAGACTTCTGGATGCGGATTCCGAAAGAGGAATTTGAGCGTTGGTATCGGTCACAAAGCCGCCACCGCACTGCGGCCGATCGAGAGCGTGACCGGGAGATTGAAGCACAAACCATCTCCATCCCAGAAATGGCAAAACTGCTCGGTATTCCAAGAGAAAAGGTCTACTGGATTCTCGACTGTAAAAAATACCGAGACTGTTTCGTTATTGAGCGCGTGGCCGACAGGCGGCGCATTACCAAAACAAGTTTTGAAATATGGCTCAACAGCCAATCTACATATCAACTCCAAGAACCGGTCATGGAAGCGCATGAAGAACCACCGCTGGAACTGAAATGCCCTAAAAGCGAAAAGTATTACAGTTTTCAGGAGATTCAGGATTTCTATGGTGTCAGCCGCACCACGCTTGTAACATGGATTCGTGAGGAAGGAATCCCCACAATTGATGTAGGGCGGGCAAAACGCGTCCGAAAAGATGTATTCGATGATGTTCTGAAATCCAAACGTAAAGTGGAAGGAGATACATAATGGCCAGCATTATCAAGCGCAACAATAATTTCTGTGTTGTCTATTCCTATAAGGATGCAAATGGCACCCCCAAGCAGAAGTGGGAAACCTTCACCGATCTTACAGATGCCAAAAACCGTAAGAAAGAGGTCGAATACAAAGAATCCGTCGGTACCTTTGTGGCACCCCAGTGCCGAACTCTAAAAGACTTGCTTACAGAATATGTTGCCCTGTACGGAAAAACCAAATGGGCACTCTCAACCTATCAATCAAACAATGCTCTGATTTCAAATGATTTCAAACTACATAATACCGCTTATCGGCTCAACGAAGCTGCAAGATCTCACCACCCGCGTAATTGAGGGATATTATCAGCGGCTGCTTAAATACGAGGCTGTTGACCCTATGTGTGGAAAGCGTCAGCATCAATACGTTTCTCCCGGCACGGTTCGTTCGGTTCACAAAATTTTGAGAAGTGCCTTTGAGCAGGCTGTAAAGTGGGAACTTATGGAAAAGAATCCCTGTATTTATGCCACCTTGCCCAAATACACTGCAAAGAAGCGTGATATCTGGACTGCCGAGACCCTGTTCCATGCCTTAGAAGTCTGTGATGATCCACGGCTCCGGCTCTGCATCAACCTCTCCTTCTCTTGTTCTCTGCGCCTTGGCGAACTGCTCGGTTTGACTTGGGATTGCGTGGATATCTCCCCTGAAAGCATCGAAGCCGGGCGAGCCTCCATTTACATAAATAAGGAATTGCAGCGTGTAGACATTGCTTCGCTAAACGCCTTGGAAAACAAAAATGTCATCACTCGTTTTCCCTCGCTGAGTTCCCGCTGTACCACGGTTCAGGTTCTGAAAAGCCCCAAAACAGACAGCAGTATCCGAACCATCTTGCTCCCCAAAACAGTTGCTGAAATGCTTGTCCAATATAAAGCCGAGCAAGACATGACAAGGGATGCACTGGGCACAGAGTACGCTGACTATAATCTTGTGGTCGCCGGCCCGCTGGGAATGCCGACCGAACAATCCACCATCAACGGTGCATTGAAGCAGCTGATTGAGGAAAACGATCTTCCCAAAGTAGTTTTCCACAGTTTTCGACACTCCAGCATTACATACAAGCTCAAGCTGAACGGCGGCGATATCAAATCCGTGCAGGGCGATTCCGGTCATGCGCAGGCTTCGATGGTCACAGAGCAGTATGCACATATCTTGGACGATGATCGGCGTCTGAATGCACAGCGTTTTGATGATTTCTTCTACCAGCACCAAGGAGCCGAGCCTGAAATGCCCCATCAAACAGCGCAGCCCATCCCTGAAAACAGCGCGGTCGATACCGACGCGGCAGCAGCACTTACCAAATTGCTGACTAACCCCTCTATGGCTGAACTCATCAAAAATCTTGCAAAGAACTTATAATCCCCTATACATAAACAGCGACAGCTTTCCGATTGGGAAAACTGCCGCTGTTTTTTGCCATCTAACTACTATAAAATCATATAGTTCAACACATTAAGATGAAAACTCGTAATAATTTTCTTGAGCAATCTGCGTTATTGAGTGATTTAGTATATTCACTTCAACGCCCCATATTGCACATTCTGTAGTGTCAGTATCAATTTTAAAGGTCTTTCGACTTCGACTCGCATAACACCTCATTGCATCATCCCGTGGCAAACCGCTACTGCGTTTTGCAGTTGTAATAGATGCACTGATGGGAAAGTCATCTTCAAAGATTTCCATAATTGATAGTGATCCACTTGAACCATGGTGCGGAATCTTTAAAATATTAGGCGTCGGCACATCAAAGGATAGTTCTTCTGGCAAAAATTGAATCATTCTATTTTGAACATCTCCAGTAAGCAGAATTGAAAAATCTCCAACATTCACATCTAACACAATGGAATAATCATTCAATGTAGCATAATTTTCGCCAAGTACATTTTTGCGCACTTTACCACTGCATGGTGCAATCGCTAACATCTCAAAAGGAATAAGATAGTTTTCCGCCCAAATTGATTCGTGATGTAAAATCATATTGGCCGCAACTTCTTTGATTTTGGGCTGATATCTTTTGATTCGTCCATCATAACACTTATACGAGTTCAGTTGTTGTAAAACCTCTTTAGCGATGCTTTCGTTTTCCTCCGGTAATGAAAGCAGTTCTACAGGAAGATATACACTATCTGGTGAAAATGTATCAACCAATTGCAGAATCCCGGCCGAATGATCATCATGCGGATGTGTCCAAAACAACTCTGTTATTTTTTTCAACTTTAATTTATTGAGATATTCGCCGGGAATTATCCTGTCTCCTATCATAAACGAGTCAATCACACATGAATAAAGTACCTGCTCATCACCATACAAAACAAAAATAATACTTTCTCCTTGTGTCGGGTGCCCCAACACAAAAACCTTGCAAGTCACTTGCCGATAATATCCCAAGAAGCGTTTATTATTTTTCATTATACGTATATATTCTTCGTTCATACATGCATATCACTTCAGATGTGCCCTGTGTACTCGGAGACTTCGATAATGCATGAAATCCACTTTTCAGCTTTTTTTCCTTTTCGCTGTACTGTTGCTGTGTTTTTGATATAAAAACTGATGAATTTTTTAATTCAAATTTCTTGTCTTTCATACAAATCGCTCCAAGTCATTTTAAAATGGAATAATATGGTAGCTTTCTAGCAATGTTTCATCCGCGATTTTTTCTACCACTTCTTTTTTCATTGTATTTACAAAGAAATCATAAATCCACTTATTCATTATCTCGAGGCCTTTTTTTGCATCTTTCGCAAATGATGCCATCTCATCAAGGTCATCAGTTGCCAGGTCAAAGTCAAATGAAACAAGATGAGCTATTTTGTTATCTATTTTATATGTTGGGTTGCTAAGATTTCCAGTGGAATAGGACCTATGAAAATTCATAGTATATGGTTCATGTCTATAGGTCTGCATATGTTCAAAGCTTCCCAACTGAAAATCAGAACTATCTACCTGCGACAGGTAGTCCACATTAAACATTTCTGCCAACTTGTCTTTGTTTTCATCCAAAATATAAAACGAATTATACTTTCTTAGTCCAATACGCGACAGCCGGAACATTGGATTTTCCTGCCATTTATTTACAATATGTGCCATCCATTCATAGTATGGAATCTGCATCGGTTCAATATTTAACTCAACTTGCAGAAAAAGAAATGTTTTTCCAATTTTTAATACTCTTCCATCACATTCCTCTGTATGTTGCTGTGAAAAGACGTAAACTGGCTGAGCTTTTTGATTAAGTCTTGAACGTTCAACTTGATTAGGATTAATCTCAATTCCAATTGCATTCTCCATTTCCTGATACTGATCAGCAAAATATTGTCCATACTCTTGCCCAATAGAAGCAAACATTTCTTCCTGCATCTTTTCAGTAATCAGCTGAAAATCAATACGATACAAAACCTTTTTCAGCAAATATCTTTTTAAACTCTTGCTCTCAGCCATGCTATCACCTCATACTTCAATTATATCATATTCCATAAACCTTTCCACTGATTACAAAATTCAACGCAGCCTTTTTATATTCTTTAATTACCATTCAAATTATTCTCTAAGGATTCTCAGCAGCTTTCCGATTTGGAAAACTGCCGCTGTTTGTTTTCAAGAATATCTTGGCTGAATCAAAATCAGGCGGGTTTCTTTGTATCCAGTGCCTTTACTTCCTCAATAGAAAGCTTTGTATACCGAGCGATTTGCTCATACGGAAGTCCATCTGCGAGCATCGTTTTCGCGCTCTCGATAGCTTGTTCGCGTTTTGTTTCTTCTCTCACTTCTTCAAATGCTCTGCACATCGTTGCCACTCCCTTCGTATCTTCTTTGAAATAACGCACCCGCTGTGCCAGAACAGGATAGTTCATGTCATCCGGGTTCGTACAGGTAAAATCGTGCATTAGTTTTCCCAATGCAGTGTCATCTTTGATCTGAGAGTTTACATAGATAATATGTGCTTCATCTCCGAAGGATTTCCCCATTTCCTCAATGATGCGATTGATATGATAAATAGGAAGTCCACCCCGAAGCACATCGTTCTCTGTGATAAAGATTACATAGGTCTCGTTCAGTGCGTCATACGCATCGCCCTTTCGGGTGAGATTGGCATCCAGCAGGCTGCTGTTATATCTTGCCCTCTTTGCGACTGCTCCACTGTCACTGCGCTGCACCTCGACATTGTAGGCACGATTTTCATGATCCACTGCCAGAATGTCGAGTCGCGCGGAACGGCCTTGTATATTGTTCAGGTCATGCTGCCCATGGACTTCTTTAACCTTTAAATCATCCCGATTCAGAATGATCCGGAGCAAGAATTCCGCACATGGCTTATCCTCAAAGACCTTGCTCATAAAGTTATCATCCATGAGCCGAAAATCACGGATACGCCGCAAATCTTCCTCATGCTTGCGCTCAAAATCAAGGTTGTTTTGCGTTTCGACTTCTGCCATCGGTTCACCTGCTTTCTGCTCCTTGTCTAAGGTAAGAATACCATAAAACCGTTCTTTTTACAAGATGAAGTACTTCCCACTACATAGGTCAGAATCCTTTCATATCGTGTTCTGGCCATGTTCCTGTTCCAACTGCGATTCCGACATGGTATCATAAATCCAGAAACAGGCTTCAGCTGCTTTTTGCAACTGGTGTTCTTCTGGTGCCTATGAACAGCCACGCGCCTTCCAGCTAATGAAAGGTGAGCGTTGTACAATAGAGCGGCCACTTTTCATTAGCTCAGCTAATTTCCAGCTAATAAACATCTGTTTACACAGAATAAAAAAGGTTCGAATCCATTTACATACGTTGACATCCCAACAAAAAATTCATTGTTATAGAGTAGAATATATTACCCTATTTTGCAATGAGTTTACAGATGCACGGGCTACTCCTAAGCGTGGGGTCGGAGGTTCAAATCCTCTCTGGGACGCCAGAAAGCACCGCTGCAAGCCTTTTTTCGGGGTTTGCAGCGTTTTTTGTTCCTCCTTCTCCCGGTAATTTCACTTCCGTTACCGGGAGATTTTTATACGCCGCATGATGTATATTTGCTAATTGGACTCGAACGCTTTTCAGAAATTTGCTAAGGAAATTCTGCGTTTTGCTAATTCGATTTTTCGGATCACTTTGCCGGGGCTTGCGCCGCTATCAGGGCTGCGAGCGCACTTGCCAGCCCCGGCGACTTCTGAAGCTGCTCCACAAGGCTTTCAAGGTCCAGGGTCGCAGGCTCCGATTTTGCCGGTTCCTCCGGTGGACGGACATTGCGAAGATCAGGCTTGGCATAGAAGGCTGTCTCAAATTTCTGAGCATTGACCTTTCTATCCTCGTCCAGAATGTGAGCATAGATACTGGTTATCATGTCGATCTCGGCATGGCCCGTATCGCCCTGGGTGGCTTTCAGATCGCCGTGGTTGAGTTTCAGTTTGTAGGTGGTACTGGAATGACGGAGAGAATGAAAGACCACCTTCGGCAGCCCTGCGTCCTCACGGAGCTTTGCAAACTCTTTGAGGATGATTCGATCCTCGCAGGGGCGTCCATTGGGAAGTGCCACGACCAGATCGAAGTCCTGATACTCGTCGCCCAGGAAACCTTTCAGCTCGTCCTGAGACTTTTTCCATTCCCGCAGAATGTAGGCCAGTGTTTTCGGCAGCCACACCTTACGGATGCTGGAATCGGTTTTCGGCTTTTTCAGAACAATTCTTGTGCTGGTGTTCGGCATGAGCGGAGTGAAGATGTAGTAGATATCCTTCTCACCCAGCGTTTCAATCGCCCGTTTGGATGCCCGTGTCAGTTCCTTGTCGATGTAGACATAGGCATTATCCGCAGCAATATCTTCATCGGAAATATGGACGTTCTCCCAGGTCAGCCCCAGGATTTCACCCATACGCAGAGAGCAGGCAAAGGAAAGATTCATTGCTACATAGAGTTTGCTGTCCGTGCATTTGTCCAGAGCAAGACGGATCATATCCGCCGTCCAGATATCCCGTTTCGCATACTCCGTTTTCGGGAGGATCACATTGTCAAAGGGATTTCTTGCAATGATTTCCCATCGTACCGCCTGCTTAAACGCACACCGCAGGAGCTTGATGATCTTTTCAATGGTCTTGTCGCTGACATAAGTGGTAACGGCCTTTCGGGTCTTGGTAGACACCGACTTGGTTTTCTGCAAGGTCTGGATATAACCGTCAACCGCACGGGGAGTAACCGCCTGTACCTCCATATCACCGATGATCGGATTGATATAGTTCGCAATCAGTGCCGTTTGGCCGTCATACATAGACACGCCCCATTTCTTTTCTCCGTAAAGAGATACAAAGTCATAAAGGAACTCGGTGATCGTCTGATTGCTTGGAGGGAGAAAAGTTCCCGTGTGCTGCTGATTTTCGATTTCCGCCTTACGCTTCAAGGCCTCCTGGTAGGAAGTGCGGGTTTCCCACTTCTGTTTGGTTTCTCCGTTTTCGTCTACATAGTTGTAAACAACGGAATAGTTTTTCTTTCGCTTGATTATAGATGCCATATCGTTCTTCCTTTCTTGAATCACAGGTCGAGGGAGTCAAGCCACTCGTCAAATGACCGCTTGGAAATGCGTATGGCGTTACCAATTCGCACGATATTGAAGTGCCCTTCTTTTACGAGGATATATGCGGAAGTTCTTCCGATGCCCAGAATTTGAGCAATATCGTCAACCGTATATGTCCTTCTTTCAGGGGTTTCTTTCTTCGTGCCGTTCCATGTTTGAGACATGAGAACCCCCTTTCAGCTATGAAAAGGAACAGCACGAATATGTGTGGGTAATATAACTTCCACCATTATTTTACCGTGCTGCTCCGTGTTTGTCTGCTGCTAATTGAAAAGTTTACGATCTATCCATAAACTTTCAAAAAAGATAAGTAGGCTTACGGACGGCTGTTGGCACAGCTCCACGGGAGTCTAACCCCGGCCCATGCTGATGGGTGCGGCGCACAATGCTTTGCGGGCGTTCAATGCGCGAGTATCTTTGACCCTGCCCGTGTGTCATCGCCCGCAAGCTGCCACGCTTGCTTTGCGGTCTGGTGCTGTTCGCTCGCCCGTTACAGTGGTCCCGTCCTGCGGACTTGAAACGAGGTCGTGGCGCACCGGCCGGCCGGCTCCACACAGACAGATCGTATCCGTCTGCCTTATGCTGCCCGAAGGCTTTCTTTGTCAAGGTGGGGGCAGTCCCCGGCATCGGCAAAGGAGGAAAGGGTAAGTCGATTGCCTTCTGCCAGGGCTGAAAGGATCAGGCGCGCATCACGGCCCGGATCAGTCGGATTTCCAGACAGCGTTTCATGTGAGTATCCACGCACACATGAGGGGTTCCGTCCTTGTCATAGAGGGTACGGGCACACAGACGGCTCATATAGTCGTCGTAGTACCGCAGCACTTGCTCCATGGCCTCGCTGTCACCGCCGGAGGCCGCGTGGATCACCCAAACGGGCGGCAGGTCCTTTCCCTTGTGGATGGGCTCTGTCATCTTCCTCAGCCTCCTTTCGGCATCAGCGCCGACAATGCTTCGCGCAACTCCTGCAACGCCTTCGTCCGGTGCCGCTGAACGGCGCTCCGGGACATCCCAACGAGCTTGCCGATCTCACCGTCTGCCAAATCCAGGGTGCAGTGCAAAATCAAAATGCTCTGCTCCGTCTGCGGCAAAGCGGAGAAAGCCTCGGCCACAAGCTCGTTGTCGATATGTAGATCGTAGCCGTGCGACGAGAACACAATGCTGTCGCTGGGGTAACGATCCATGACGCAGAGCTTGTCCAGTTCCGCCTGGGACAAGTCGCTAAAGAAGGCTTCACGCTCTCTTTGGCGTTTCATATTCCGCAGGTAGGCCCTAGCCTCGTTTCGCAATACCTTCTTGCAAAAAGCATCGAACCGGCATTGCCCGCCATAGTCGCGGGGGGTAGATTCCATCAGTTTCACCCCCTTTCCATGGGGGGATCAGGTGGTTCTCGCCCTTTCCGCTACTACCAATCCTGCGGGAGCGTGTTCTGCCCGCCAAACGCCTCCTTCTTGAAAAAAATTTGAGAAAAGTAACGGCCAGCCATCCCGACCGCAGGAAACGACAAAAAGCGCCCGACTGGTCAAAGACCAATCGGGCGCGCAGAGATACAGAACCGCAAGATGCTACACCGCATACTACACACTCAAAGCTGGACTTACCCGGAGGGGGAGCTACGCTTTTTTTAGCTGGTGTAGATCATGTGTGTTGTGAAAAAGCAAAATGAACACGACAATACCCTCCTGGATACCGCCGTGTCCTTAAAAATGGGCGACTTTAACACACCCTCCGTAAATCTATTTTTCAAAAGGAAAACGGCGGCTTGAAATTGATATTTCAAAACCACCGTTGTTTCTATCACGCAAGATCGTCATTGAATGGCGGTTTTGTGTGGTAAAAGAAAAAGCCGATAATCCGCGCTCAATGGCTGCGGGTTATCGGCTCTGCGTCTGTGCGTCTGGCTCTGTGATAACTGATGTGATTAAATTGATTACGTTGATAAGTGTTTCCTGTCTGCACTTTGGACAGAAAAGAGGAAAGTTTTTCAGAATCGTATCCTCACGGATTTTCAATCGCGTTTTGTTAGAACAGACCGGGCAGCGTATCCATTCTTTTGTTTCCAACAAAGCACTACCTCCCAAACTTCATGCCATGCAATCTGTTGTCTGAAATGAACCTCTTTTTCCTGGGGTCTCCTTCTGCCCGATAAATCATTAGACTCTCCAGATCAAATATAGAGCTCCACACAGTTTCAAAGTTCGGATCTTCATATTGGCACATAAAGCCATATTTACCCATAAGAAGCTGTTTGGTTTCCTCCAGATAATCATCCTTGATCTTGTTCGTAAAGCTATCAACGACCACTTTGTAACGTTTGCCTGAATCATAATCATCCCCATTGGCATCGTCAAAGGGGGTGTATTCATCAGATGTAAAACTGTTTACTGTACAGACAATGCTGTCTCCACCTGATTTGATGGCTTCACGGATGTTTTTATCAGTAGGAGTACATTCGACTACAACCATCCTTCCGCTTTTATCTGCAAGTAGAATATTGCAGTTAGAGGCTATTGGTAAGTCCATAAGCAAGGAAATAGCGTTGTCCGTATTAACTGCTTTTTCCAGTAGGTATCTGACTACGAAACAGGAGTTAAACCCAGGTCTTATTTTTTCAAGACGGGTCATTACAAAAGTCATAGCAACCGCTAAGCCATGTTCATTCAAACCTTCCTCGCCGTTGATAAAGGAGGATGTTGTGATATTAAACCGATTTCCGTTAACAGGGGAATAGATTTCGCTTTTACTCCCATCCCGCAAAAATGGTGGCAGATCGTTGTTTCGTCCGTAGATAACCCGGCCGCCTTTTGAATAGGCAAACGCCGTACAACCTCTTATTTCAACAGGGATATTTTGCTCAAGGTTATACATACAACACCCCATACATAACATCCAAGAGGCAAAGGATAGATAATCAGCGCCTATTGTATCACTTACACCCCGGATTTCTTCGCACACTTCGGGGAAATACTTTTTTAGTATCTGCTCACTTTGCTTTCCATGCTCAAGTTGAAACGCATCGAGGTGGAGCGGAAATGATATATTACCTTTTTGAAAAATTGTGCCGCGCTTTACGCCCATTTGATAATGGTCGCCTTTTAACCTTAAATGATACATAGATTAGTTCTCCTTTTTCTTTTTGATGGCAATCCATACCTCCGAATAACCATGGATCGGTTTGCCCACGACAATAGGATAAACCTCAATGTCTGGCAAGCCCGCATACTCATAACCCGAAAATGGAAGCCACTCTGTATAGAAGCGGCGAAATACACTTTGTACGTTCTCTTTGAACGGTCCATCGTTTTCAAAGATTACCCAAGTTGCCGCCGGTATCTCATATTCATACATCCCTTCAGGTACGGGATCATTTGTTGAGGAAGCAATATAGTAAAAGATATTGTCCGGGTCCTGATAGACGCTTATCCCTAAAATTCCTTTCGGCTCCCTTTGTGAAAACTCGCATATCTTCTTGAACAGTTCCGTATTTAATGACTGCTGCCAAAAATCGGGCAGATTTCTTAGATTGGTTTCCATATCCTCAGCCAGAGGAGTACGGATACCAACAATTCGCATAGCAGCTTTTTCTTCGATATGATATGACATTGCACTTCCTCCTGTAATATTGACAGAAAACTTTATGGGTGGATATGCGTTCAATGTACTTCCAATATTCTTTGCTGCAACAGGAGTAATACCGTGTATGTTTTGAAACGCCCTGTTGAATGAAGTGGGAGAATTGTAGCCGTATTTTAGAGCAATATCTAAAACGCGTTGATTTGATCCTTGTAATTCAAAGGCCGCTTGCGTCATTCTGCGACGACGTATATACTCGGATAATGAAATCCCCGTAACATAGGTAAATATTCGTTGGAAGTAATAAGTTGAACAACACGCAATTTTAGCGACTTCATCATACGATATCTCATTGTCTAAATTTGCTTCTATGTAATCTATCGCGTTAGATAGTTTCATAAGCCATTCCATGTGTTCACCTCTCACAGATACCATTATACAAATCAAATGGTTATTTTTCCTCGCTTTTCATGTTCTATTTTGTGAAGCCACATATACTGTATCGCATTAAAAAATTGTATGCAACGCCGGATTTACAACAATTTTCCCTCAAATATGAAAATGCCGTTGCTTTATTCTGGACAGTAAGCAAAAACCGAATACGAATTATAAAGTGTTGATTGTCTGCATATACCATCATTCCCAAGACAGACTATGAAATATAGAATGTAAGAGGGTGATGTTATATGGCTAAAATTGAAGATTGTCCTGGGTTTGAAACCTTCGGCTCCGATGTGAAGGCCGCAAGGGAAGCTCTGAATATCTCCCGCAGGGCATTGGCAGAACAGGTCAGCATTGATCCTCGCTACCTTGCCAATATCGAATTGGAGCAGACGGTTCCCAGCGTGCCTGTGGTACTGCAACTGATCCGGATTTGCAAACTGCCGGTTGAGCGGTACTTCAATCCCTCCTTGGTTGCAGAGAACACCGAACAGCGCCAGAGAGTGAACCACAAATTGCAGCTTTGCCCGGAGAAATACCTTCCCATCGTGGAGGCAACTATTGACGGAGCTATCAAACTGGACGAATAGAGGTCGCTTTACAGAAGATGTAAAGTGGCTTCTATTTTTTTGCGTCTTTTACTGCTCTTTTGCGGGTATTTTCAAGTGTCTATAACGCTTTATAAGTAGGGAAAAGAAACGATAGCAAGCACAGCAAGCGAGTACCCGCTTGCGAATTTTGAGATTTTCAGGTCCCTTGCCCGAAAATTCAAAATTGCTTGTTGGGATAGTCCCAAACCCTTATAAAGAACGGAGGCGGCGCATGGCAAACCGAAAGCGGAATATCCAAATGAAATTCTATGTTACGGAGGATGAAAAACGGCTCATAGACGAAAAAATGAGCCAGTTACCGACACGCAGATATGGTGCCTACCTCCGCAAGATGGCGATTGATGGATATATCATCTATACGGACACCGCAGATATCAAGGCATTTACCAAGGAGCTTTCCGCCATCGGGCGGAACATCAACCAGATCGCCAAGCGGATCAACGCCGGAGGTCCTGCGTATCAGGCCGACATGGACGAGATACAGGAAAGGCTGGACGAGATATGGCAGTTACAAAGACACATCCTATCAAATCAACGCTGAAAGCAGCCATTGACTATATCTGCAACCCGGAAAAGACGGACGGAAAGTTGCTTGTTTCCTCCTATGGCTGCGCCGCCGAAACTGCGGATATCGAATTTGCCTGGACCCGCCGCCATGCCATCGATAAGGGAACGAACCTGGGCCGTCACCTGATCCAAGCCTTTCAGCCTGGAGAGGTCACGCCGGAACAGGCCCATGAGATCGGCATGGAGCTTGCAAAAGAAATCCTGGGCGGCAAGTATGAATTTGTACTTACCACCCACATAGACAAAGATCATGTTCATAACCATCTGATTTTCAATGCGGTCAGCTTTGCGGATCATAAGCACTATCATTCCAACAAGCGAAGCTATCACGATATCCGCCGTACCTCCGACCGGCTTTGCAAGGAACACGGTCTATCTGTCATCATCCCAGGACAGGACAAGGGTAAGAGCTATATTGAACATCAGGCCGCGCAGAACGGCACCAGCTATAAGGAAAAGTTGAAAGCGGCCATTGACCGACTCCTGCCGGCCTGTTCCGATTTAGAAGAACTGCTTCGCCGCCTGCAGAGAGAAGGTTATGAGATCAAACGCGGTAAGTATATCTCTGCCAGAGCACCGGATCAGGAACGGTTCACCCGTCTGAAAACTCTGGGGGTTGACTACACCGAAGAAGCCCTTGCCGCCCGGATTGCCGGATGCTCCAGACCTTCCCGCCAGCCGAAACAGCAGAACGGGAAGATCAGCCTGCTCATTGATATCCAGAATAACATTAAGGCACAGCAGAGCGCAGGCTTCACCCATTGGGCGAAGCTGAACAATCTGAAACAAGCCGCCAAGACCATGAATTTCCTGACCGAACATGGGATAAGCAGCTATGGGGAACTGGAAGGCAAACTGAGCGCAGTATCCGCACGCAGGGATACCGCTCATGCAGAGATCAAGCAGATAGAAAGCAGAAGTGCCGAACTTACTCTTGTGATGAAGCACGCCGGCACTTACCGCCAGCTAAAGCCAATTTATGACCGATACCGTAAATCGAATGATAAAGAAAAGTTCCTGCGGGGGCATGAGAGCGAGATCATCCTTTTTGAAGCGGCCGCCAGAGAATTGAAACGGCTGGGTGCTGTGCCGCTGCCGACAACGGAAAGCATGAAAACGGAGCTTGCCAATCTCAACGCAGAAAAGGAACGGCTCCTTGCTGAATACAAAGCCGCAAGAACCGAAGCCCAGGAATACGAAACTGTCAAACAGAATGTGGATGCGCTGTTGACTGTTCCAAAAGAATTAAACCATGCGCATGATTTTCAATTATAACAGAAATAATGGAAGCTATATTGACCTATCTTTCTAACCAAAGTATAATGATTATGGATTATTATATGTACTGGGGTGAGAAGATGTCGAACAAGGCTACTATTTCAAAGAGAGATGAGCGATTGCTACATACAAAAAGCGGAAATCGTTGTGCCATGTGCAAGACAATTTTGGTCGATGTTGGAAACCCTTCTGCTGCATGTGTTGGTGAAAACGCTCATATTTATGGGGAAAAGCCTGATTCTGCACGATATGACGCAACTAAAGATTCTTCTTTCGTAAATAGTGAACAAAATTTAATTTTTCTTTGCTGCAACTGTCACAAAAAGATTGATACGGATGTGGCTTCATATCCAGCAAATGAACTATTCGCTCTAAAAGCGCAACACGAACAATGGGTTACACAAAAATTAGAAGAAAAATCTATTTCTTACAGCTTTGCTGAATTAGAAGTACTGGCAAAGTATTTGGTATCATCAACAGCGTCTGCGCAAACAACATCATCTTTTTCCCTGTTGAAAATTGATGAGAAAATCAAGAAAAATTCTTTGATAGATGTTCAAGGATATATAACAATGGGGTTATCCAGCAATTTCACGATTGCAGATTACTTAAACAGACACCCGGACCCGTTATTTGCTGCAAAATTGACTAATATTATGGCTCAAAAGTATCGAGACCTGAAGTCGAATGGATTAGATAACTATGAAATCTTTGATGAGCTTTGGACTTTTGCAAGCGGGAATAATTCTGATTTTTCCTATAAAGCGGCAGGTCTTGGCATACTAACCTACTTTTTCGAAAAGTGTGAGGTGTTCGAAAAATGATTTTGCCGGACAAAAATATAAAACTTGAGTATTCTTTATTAAACTGTGGTGCCATCGTATTAAATGAAATTTCTGAACCGCAGACCGTATCGTTACTATGAGATAAATCTAAAAATCATGAAACTTTAGCAAATTATGAGAAATTTTTGCTGACGTTAGATTTTCTGTATTTAATTGATGCCATTACTATAAAGGATGGTTTGATTGTGAGGTGTAAGAATGATTCACTCAGTTAAAAGCAATAATCCAAAATTCAAACCGGTAGTGTTTCATTCTGGTTTTAATGTTGTTTTGGCGGATCGTAAGCGTGGTAGTGATACCGAAGAAAAGCGTACACGAAATGGCGCTGGAAAAACAACATTAGTTGAGATCATACATTTTTGCTTGGGTTCTCAGGTGAATCGAAATTCCGTATTTAAGAATGAAAATCTTAAAGGCTGGTCTTTCATCTTAGAAATAGATATCAAAGGGAAAGCATATAGTATCGAACGCTTTACGGATTGTCCAGGAAAGCTTTATATTGACGGAGATTTATCATCTCTCAACTTTGACTGTAAGTATGATAAATCCCAACATAGTTACTATGTTTCACCCAGCACTTTTAATAGAGCAATGCTATCTGAGTTCTATGGTATTGAAACAGTTGACAATAATCAGCAACATGTTCCATCCTTTCGAGAATTGATTTCTTATGCTATCCGCAAAAATGTTGAAGGATATAAAAATGCATTTGAGTTTTTCTCCCGTCAAAAAGCTTCTAGCGTACAAGTATGCAATGCTTACTTTCTGAATCTAAGCATGGAATACGCTTCTCAATTTCAGAGTCTAAAGGAGAAGAAGAAAGGCATTGATGATTACAAACAAGCTGCAAAAGCTGGTGTCATAGGAACATTTAGTCTAAACATTGGAGAGCTAAGTACAGAAGTTATCACTCGCCAAAATGATGTCGATAAGCTCAAAGAACAGTTAGAATCTTTTCAAGTTCATCCCCAGTATGAGGATATTTCTAAGGATGCTAATAATTTGACTGAGCAGATTCATATATGCACAAATACGCTTGTTCTTCGCCAACAACTACTGGAAAGGTATCAGACAAGTTATAGTGATGAAACACCGAGTCTGCCCGTTGTTGATATTGAAAAAATATATGCTGAAGCGGGAGTCTTGTTTCAAGACTCAATTCTTCGACCACTTTCCGAAGTAATCAATTTTCACAAAGCGATTGTTACAAATCGTAAAGAATATCTCCATAGTGAAATTATGTCTCTGCGAAAAGAAATTGATGAGCTAAATGAAAAAATTGCGAATCTAAGTTCTCAGCGGGCGGAACGAATGAAAATACTGGAAACTCATGGTGCATTAGCTGAGTATATACTTATTCAAGATCGATATGCAAAAGCAAAGCAACTTTTGGAAGACGCAAAAAAGAGGCTCGAATCAGCAGAATATATTGAAGATAGTAAAAGCCACTTAAAAATTGAAAGTCAAGAGCTTTTGATAAAATCGCGCCAAGATTATAACGAAAGAATCCAAACTCGTGAACAAGCTATTTCTTTATTTAAGGCGAATACGGAATTTTTATATCGTGAAGCTGGTACACTGACGATTGATTTGAATGAAAATGGATATTCTTTTGGCGTTGATATTAAGAGTTCTCGAAGTCAAGGCGTAAACTACATGAAGGTTTTCTGCTATGATATGGTTCTTGCTGAACTTGGACATTCAAGGACGCAATATCCTGACTTTCTGGTGCATGATAGTACAATTTTTGATGGAGTAGATGAGCGGCAAGTTGCAAGAGCATTGATGCTTGCTCTGTTAAAAAGCAGTGAACTCGAATTTCAATATATATGCCTTATCAATTCTGATATGATACCATATCAGGAATTTGATGATGAGTTTACCCATCAATTCAACAGCAGTATTGTCCTTCGCATTTCAGACGAACAAGAGGATGGCGGTTTATTAGGAATTCGGTTCTGAAAATAAGCAAAAAAATGGGAGTACAGCTAGTCAGATGAATTGAGAAGCTGTACTCCCATTTTGCGTAATAAAAAGTGTTTGAATCGGGCTTTTTAGTGTGGCAATAAAACGCATGAACATTCCAACAATACCCACTATGGCGAAATTTTCTTCTCATATGGAAATAGAAACCCTTTCATGTTAAAATTAAAATACACACTCTAAGGAGGTTGAAGCGCATGGACGAAAATAATTCCATCCAGCTTTTTGAAGATAGAAAAATACGCACCGCATGGGACGAAGAACAAGAAGAATGGTATTTCTCTGTTCAAGATGTCGTTGCGGTTTTGGCGGAAAGCTCCGATCCGAAACAGTATATAAAGAAAATGCGTACTCGTGACCCAGAACTGTCTACCAACTGGGGTACAATTTGTACCCCGGTTCAAATGCCAGCCGCGGATGGTAAAATGCGAAAAATCCAAGCAGCCAATACCGAAGGATTGTTGAGAATTATCCAGTCAATTCCTTCTCCAAAGGCAGAACCTTTTAAGCGTTGGTTGGCCCAAGTTGGCCGTGAACGCATCGAAGAAACGATTGACCCAGAACAGGCAATCGACCGTGCATTAGAGACCTATCAGAAAAAGGGATATGATACAGACTGGATTCATCAGCGGCTTCTTTCTATCCGTGTCCGTAATGAGCTTACCGCGGAATGGCAGGAGTGCGGCGTACAGCAAGGCAAAGAATATGCTATTCTCACAGATGAGATTACGAAAGCATGGTCTGGCATGACTACTCGGCAATATAAGAAGCTGAAAGGTCTGAAAAAAGAAAACCTTCGTGATAATATGAGCACGATGGAAATTGTTTTGAATATGCTGGCAGAGGCAACCACCACAGAACTGTCAAAAGCACATCAGCCGGAAGGTTTTTCTGAAAGTCAGAAGATTGCCCGTCGTGGCGGCAGCTATGCCGGTCAGGTTCGACAGGATATCGAAAAGGATACCGGGCGGCCGGTCATTACATCGCAGAACGCCGCACAGCTTAATGCCGTAGTCGTTGACATGATAGAAAGTGTAGCAGAAACGGAAAAACCTGATAATGACGAAAACAAATAAAAAAAGCGGGAGTACAGCCGATCGGACGAACCGAAAAGCTGTACTCCCGTTTTGTGTATCAGAAAGTGTTTGGAATCGAGCCATTTTCTCTATGTGCCAGCAAGCAGACCGACACATGAGGAATCATAAAGGCTCCCTTTGAAAATGCGGATACAGGGAATTATTCTGCGGTTTTCGCACCCTTATCCTCACAGATTTTAGACCGTTTGGAACTGTAATGCGGACAAGCGACCAGACACGCCCGGAAACTCTGTTTGCAGCCGTGAGCACATTTTTTACAGATATGGTTATACTGCCGCCTGCCGTTCTCGCCCAGGAAGAACGCCCATTCCAGCCGCCATTTCTTGCTTCGGCTCATAGGCAGTCATGCTCCGGCACATCACGGTCGGGCTTCTTGCCCTCCGGGGGCTTATGCTCGGCACACTCCCGTTTGGCGTCCTCCAACCGCTCACGGATGGAAGGCTTCTCCGGCGTTGTCCGCTCTGCGTACTCCTGGGCTTTTTCCAATTCTTCGCCGCGTCTGCCGTTGTTGATAACGCCGTCGATCATGCCGTAGTCATCCTCCAGTGTCATTTCAGCGGTGCGGAGAGGATTGTCCTTCTCCGGCTGCTCCGCTGCCACGGCAAAGGCCCGTGTACCATTTCCCATGATAAGATACTTTCCATCATCGGAAATATGGTGGACACCGTAACCGGCCGCCTCCATCTGTTCCCGGCTCATAGCCGTCACCTGAAAGCTGCCCCTCGGTGTCTGCACACGTTCGCCAGTTTCAAAACGGTCTGGCAGATAAGTGAGGTCTTGCTTCTCCGCCGGGACAGGGAGAACAACGATATTGCCATTGATCTGCATAAATCGTTCCGGCGTTTTGAACTGTTCCGTGTATTTCTGGATCAGTTCCGGGGACAGGGAGGCAAAATCTTCCTCACCAAGTCCAACCACCAGGAAAGTCCCTGCTACGATATCATAAATTTCTCCATTTTCATCCCGCAGCCCACGGTTCAGTTCAAGCCCTATGAGCTTTCCTTCATCATTGCAAACCAGCGCCACCGGGTCAGAATAGGGATAAGTTGCGCCAATGTCTCCGCCGACCTCCGCCTGCAGGGAATGAAGATCGGGGTCGATCTCCTTCACATAGGGTTTCTTCATAGGTTCCACTACAAGCACAGTCATCTTTTCCAAGGCAGCCCTTTCCGCAGCGGACAGCATTTCATCCGCATGGGACTTCTCCGGATCCTCCAAAGCTGCCTTGACTTCCTCCGGGTCAAAATCAAGAAATTCCTCATAGCCCGTGGCGTCCTTGAATTTTTCGATCTCCGAGGGAAGATAGTCCTCCTGCGTCTGCCCCAACGCCGCTAGCTTTTCATCCAGAGCGGAAATGCGCCCGGCCATCAGGCTTTCGTAAATTTCTTCCTTTGCGGCGTGTGCCTCTGGGTGCTCCGCCGCATACTGCGGATCGTTCTGACGGAAAAACTCATCCATGTCAAAGGCGATATCCATAGCCCACTCGGATTTTTCTTCTTCGGGAAGATCGTCCTGAAAGGTCATCACCCGGTATTCCTCCGGGATACTGCCGCGCTCGCCGTCATAATACTCATGGAAGGTTTCTCTGGTATCCCACACATAGCCCTGATCGGTGAAAGTGCCGTTTTCCTCCAACGCCACATCCCGGCCATAGGCTTCATAGTCGATATAGTTCTGCAGGTGGGCGGGAACTTTTGAAACCTCCAGTTCTTCGAGGTAATAACGCCCCAGATCGTCATAATCCTCGATATTGGGGTAAATCTCATAACAATCCAGATTCTCGGTGAGGTTAATGATCTCCTGCAGGCTGCTAGTATAGTCACCGATCTCCATAGCGGCCTGGAACTTCGCATAGTCGCTCTGGTCCATTTCATCCAGCTTCGATGCCAGATAATTCAGCTCGTCCAGATTTTCATATTCACCCAGCTTACTGTAAAGACCGTCCACATAGCAGTCATAGTCCGTGATGAACCATTCCTCATAGGGCTGGCCGAAGTCATCCTTCTGGCCGATCCCGATCCGCTTAAACACTTCCTTCAATTCCTCGGCGGTGGTGGGAAACTTCACCCACTCGCCCACAAGCTCGCCCTCATTGTACTTCCCAAGATTGGTGATAAAGGCGGCAAATGGATAATCCTTGTCGTGATCGTAATATGGCATATCAGCACCTCCTTACAGTTCCGGCGCAGATTTTTCCTTATGGGGCTGCGCCTTGTTTTTCTCCGCACATTCCTTCTTGCCCTGTTCCAGCCGTTCCCGGATGGAGGGCTTTTTCTCCGGCTCCGCAGGGCGTTCATGGTTCCACTCGTCGCCGGAGAGAGAAATATATCCGTGTTTCGTAAAATGGCCCTGTTCCTCCTGCATGGCGTACTTGCCAAACGGAACAGGGTCGATCGCTTTCAGAAGTTCCGGGGGCAGCAGCATATCCATGTGCTGTGCCAGATACCGCCAGCCCAGATCGTTCAGATCGTGGATATTGGGCTCAAATACGAAATAGTCGATGTTGTCCGCAAACTCCTTGAACTGCTCCGGCGCTGTCAGCTTGAAGGGCGAGGTCTGCACCGCCGCCAGCACCTCCCGGTCCTCCGGGGAGAGGGCAGCCACCGCCGCCCTCACTTCGGGTAAATGTTCCAAAGTCTTATTTTCTGCCATTGACACCTTCCTTTCTTTTTGGAAATTCCAGCTTGAAATTGATGTACTTGCCGCCCGTGTCATTCAGGATCACCGCAGCGTCATAAGTGGCCTGTTTCTTTTCAGACCACATTCCCTTGACATTGGTGCGACCCTTTTTCAGAAGGTCCGTTGCCATCTTCTTTGTCAGCTCCTTCTTGCGGCTCGTCCAGAAGCGGTCATTTTTCCAGAGGACGAAACCGCAGGACCGATCCGAACACGCAAAGTTCTTCTTGCCCTCATAAACCGGCTGGCCGCAGCGGGGGCAGGTACCGATCACTTCCTTCTCCGGGGCAAACAGCTTTTTGCCACCCTCGGAAATGCAGGAATAGGTGGACACGATCTCTTGAACCATCGTGCGGATACCATCCATGAAGGTATCCGGGTCAGCGCTGCCTTTTGCGATCTCCGTCAATTTCTGTTCCCATTCCGCTGTCAGCATGGGAGAGGTCAGCGGCTCCGGCAGGACCGTGACAAGGTTGATACCTGCTTTCGTGGGGATCAGTTTTTTGCCCTTGCGCTCCACAAATCCGGCTGTCACCAGCTTTTCGATGATAGCCGCCCTGGTGGCGGGCGTGCCCAGTCCTTTTCGCTCGGCGTCCTCCGGCGTATCCTCCTTGCCCGCGTTCTCCATAGCGGACAGGAGGGTATCTTCGGTATAGGGCTTCGGCGGCTGGGTGAAATGCTCGGTAACAGCAACCTCCGCACCGTCAAAAGTCTGCCCTTCGGTGAAGTCCGGGAGCGTGCCGCCGTCCCCGTCCGCAGGCTTTTCTTTCAGGGAGGTGCGGAAAATGCGGTCGATCTCCCGCCAGCCTTCGGAGAGGATGTGCTTACCCTTTGCAGTGAAGGAATGGCCACCGCAGTCAAAGGTGGCCGTGACCGCCTCATACACATACGGCTCTGCCGATGCACACAGCAGCTTACAGCAGACCAAGAGAAACAACTTGCGCTCGCCCAGGGGCAGCCCCTTGATATCTGCCTTTTCAATCTCCATCGTGGGGATAATGGCGTGGTGGTCGGATACATCCTTATCGGAGATCATGGTCTCCACCAGCGGGAAGAAATTGCTGATCCCGTCAAAGGGCGGCACGTTCGCCGCCAGATGGATGACGCAGGAGGCTGTTTCCGCCATATCTGAGGTCAGATACCGGCTGTCCGTGCGGGGATAGGTCAGTAGCTTCTTTTCGTAGAGGCTCTGGGCGTAGTCAAGGGTCTGCTTCGCTGTGTATCCAAACAGGCGGTTTGCCTCCCGCTGCAAGGTGGTAAGGTCATAGAGCTTCGGCGGCTGTTCCTTCTTCTGCTCCTTCGTGACAGAGGTACAGGTGACGGTCGCACCCTTGCACATGGCCGCTGCCTGTTCCGCCTCCGTTGGATCGGTGAATTTCTCCGACACCGCCTCGGCTCCATCCAGTGTCAGGCGCAGCAGATGATATTTTTCTTTGTGGAACAGTGTGATTTTTGCGTCACGCTCGGCAAGCATGGCAAGAGTCGGCGTCTGGACGCGCCCCACATTCAAAGTGCGGTGATAGAGAACGGAGAAAAGGCGTGTAGCGTTGATCCCCACCAGCCAATCCGCTTTCTGGCGGCAGAGTGCTGATTGATATAGGGCTTCATAATCGGCACCGGGGCGCAGATCAGAAAATCCCTCCCGAATGGCGCTGTCCTCCATCGAGGAAATCCAAAGGCGAAGGATCGGTTTGTGGCAATCCGCCATTTGATACACCAGACGGAAGATCAGCTCGCCTTCACGCCCGGCGTCTGTAGGATAGTTCTCGGAGGTGACTTTTCTGACTTTGTTACTCGATGGCATCC
>ERZ791875.294-NODE-294-length-62290-cov-12.042147_pt1 | contig 62290 bp, 59 predicted proteins | sample MGYA00510278_ERZ791875 | MGnify/ENA primary metagenome ERZ791875 (study PRJEB30046, sample SAMN00792078) | human gut metagenome | study: EMG produced TPA metagenomics assembly of the A metagenome-wide association study of gut microbiota in type 2...
GAAAACCGTTGTACTGCGAGGTACCCGGGGTTCGAATCCCTGTCTCTCCGCTGAAAGGTCTGGACAAAACCAGACAACAACAGTACAAAAACCTACAAGTCAATGATTTGTAGGTTTTTTTTGTGTCCAATATGTCCATCACAAAAGACACGAAAAAGCCCACAAAAGACACAAATTTGTGCCTAAATCGTTACCGATTCCGTTCCGGACAAAAACGGTAACGATTTGTCCAAAATTGACCTCTCGCTGTCCCAATTTGTATAGCCTGTATATATCTCACAATTAATATATTAAAAGTAATTTTGTAACATTGAAAAGTGAGATTATGAAGAGTACATTTAAAGTCCTTTTCTACCTGAAAAAAGGGTCGGAAAAGCGTAATGGAGAGGTGTCGATTATGACAAGAGTTACCGTTGATGGAAAAGTTTGCCAGTTCAGTACGAAACAAAGCATCCTTCCTGAGAACTGGAATGTGAAAGCAGGAAAAGCCACAGGAAAGTCTGCCGGACAAATCAACAAGCTGCTGGACGACATCAAAGCTTCCCTCAACCAAATCTACCACGAGCAACAGCGGCGGGACAACTACGTTACTGCCGAAAAGGTAAAGAATGAGTTTCTGGGTCATTCAGAAAATCATGCGACATTACTGGACCTGTTTGGTAAGCACAACAACGATGTGAAACAACTTATCGGCATATCTAAATCCGCATCTACTTATCAAAAGTATGAAGTAACCCGGAAGCATCTTGAGAACTTTATTAGACACAAGTACAACTTGTCGGACATTGCACTGCAAGAGATAAACCTAATGTTTATTACCGATTTTGAAGTGTATCTTAAAACGATTTGCAAGTGCAATTCCAACACCACAGCCAAATTCATGCAGTTTTTTAAGCGCATCGTTCTGATTGCCCGCAATAACGGCATCATTATTGGAGATCCTTTTGCGAATTACAAAATCCGGCTGCAAAAAGTGGATAGAGGTTATCTTACGGAAGATGAAATCAAAAAAATACTTGAACTCAACCTTGTATCCGAAAGGTTGGAACATGTTCGTGATTTATTTATCTTTTCTTGTTTTTGTGGTTTGGCCTACATAGATGTGGCAGGTCTTAGAAAGGAGCATATCCGCAAATCGTTTGACGGCAACCTTTGGATTATGACCAAACGGGTGAAGACAGGCACAGATGTGAATGTCCCGTTATTGGATATTCCTAAAATGATCTTGGACAAGTACAAAAATAAGCTCCCAAATGGGGAAATCCTTCCAATAATCAGCAACCAGAAGCTTAATTCGTACCTGAAGGAGATTGCCGATCTGTCCGGAATCAGAAAGAACCTTACTTTCCACTTGGCACGCCATACGTTCGCAACCACTACCACATTAAGTAAAGGTGTTCCTATCGAAACCGTCTCAAAGATGCTGGGTCATACCAATATTGAAACAACACAAATCTATGCCCGTATTACGAACAATAAAATTAGTGACGACATGAAAGGGCTCTCAGAGCAATTTTCCGGAATTGAAAAAATCTATAAAAAGACGGCTCAATAGTTACTTATTTTCCAATAATAGTAATGAATCAGTAACGAAACAGGTAACGATTTTAAATATAAAGCATTAAAAAACAAAAGAATATGGAACTTCTTTCAATCGAGAACAAAATCATTAAAGTTCAAGGAAAACAAGTGATCCTTGATAGTGATGTTGCTGATTTGTATGGGGTGGAAACAAAGCGCATCAATGAAGCAGTTAAAAACAATCCAGATAAATTCCCGGAAGGTTATATCCTGTATTTGTCTATGGATGAAGCAAATTCTTTAAGGTCGAAATTTTCGACCTTAAAGAATTTAGGGCGTGGTGAACATTTCAAATACTCACCAAAGGCATTCAGTGAAAAAGGGTTGTATATGTTGGCGACTATTCTTAAATCGCCCAAAGCAACAGAAACGACTATTTCTATAATTGAAACTTTTGCCAAAGTCAGGGATTTGTCCCGCACAATCTCCCAGCTGTCGGAACAATCAGAAAAAGAACAGCAAAAGTCAATGATGCAGAAAAGTGGGGAACTGATTTCAGATTTATTAAGCGATGATTTCCAAACGGTGGGAACGGAAACAACGATTGAATTTAATCTCTCGGTTTTGAAGGTTAAGCATACCGTGAAGAAGAAACCCAGAGAATAATTACAACTATATCAAGTGTTTAGTCAAAATATAAATCTGCGCCATAATTTTTTTATGTATCAGTATTTTGTATTGTGGGTTTTCTCGTGTACTTGCAGAAGATTTTAGATATTTTTTTGTTATTTCCAAATAATACTAATTACTGTATTGTTAAAAGTGGGGTAAATACATTTTTCGAACAGTTTAACATCTCGTATATCATCATATGAACTAAACCACTCACAAGCATCTACTATTTCAGTATCTTCACATTTCATACCATGATTAAAAAAGTCACCAGCAACAGTCAATGGTGGAACTTTTCCGGTAAAATCTTTCTTGATATATTTATAGGGAAAATCATCAGAACACCAATGATATTTTATTTTATTGCTTTGTGAGTAGATAACCATTATTGGATAATTACCAATATCGACAAATTTAAAAAGTGTTGCTGACAAACTTGTGGCAAATTCTTTGGATAGAGATTCTATAACGGAAAAATCAAATTTTCTTCTTTGAATAAATTGGGTAAATCGACAAGGGGGCATTAATAAGTTTGATGCAAAACAATCTGCCTCATATTCAATAATATTTTTAGGTAATAATCTATGATATGATTTATGCAGAGATTTTCCCTTTTTCAGTGCATTACGATGCTCATCAATAAAATAATGACCTAATTCATGAGCGAATGAAAAACGAAGGCGAGTATTATCTGGATATAGAATCACTTGCTTATTCAAATAAATATGGAAGCGACCCGCATCGTGTTCCAATACTCCATCAAAACAATTCCCATATTCGCCGTAATTATATGATATATTTGAATATTTTGCAATTAGTTCGGGTGAGACGATTCCACTAGGGCAATATTCATTAGAAATAAACTCAGCTAAATCGATCAATTCTTTTTTTCTAACATTATTGATTTCCATTGAGTTCTTTTCTTGCTTCTTCCTTATCTTTTTTCATTTTCTCCAATATATCACTAGGAATTTCTTTACCGTCCCTAGCTGCTAACGCCCAATTATTTTCTCCTTCGGAATTGTTTATCGGAATAATGGTTGGTGTAAATACTCGCTTTTTTCCTTCAAAAACAAAATCAGGGGATTCTAGCTCTTCCGGAATAGATATATTTTCCATATTTTCTTCAAATACAGTCATCTGCTCATCTGTTTCTGGAAATAAATATCCATAAGATTTTAATGCGTTATCTAAATATAACTCAAAATCTGCTTCTTGTATATTGATTCTCTTTTTCATCGCTATGTGATATTTTTATTTCAATAAGTGGGAATGTTGTATAATGTGACTTCTGACTTTCTCTAGCGCTCTTTGTTTGATTTTTCTCAAATTGATACTAGAAGTTCCATATCTATCGCATAAAACTTGTATAACCTCATCAGGCAAATGTTTATTTCCTTCTTGGTACATCATATACGTTAATAAAATATCTCTTTCCTTGTCCGACAAAGTTTGCAATGCCTCATCTAAAGCCTTCTTCTGAGGGGTTTCAATCTCGATATTTTCTTCGGTATCTGAAATAGCTAAATCTTCATTGAGAGGAATAAATTGTTTTTCTCCAATTCTTTTTTCATTTAATATATTCAACAAATCAAGCATTTCATGTTTAGCTATACATGAAAGCCAAGTCGCAACTTTACTTTTAGATGCATTATAAGTATTAGAAGACTCATAAACTGCCATCATGGTGTTTACAAATACATCTTTTGCTAATTCTGCACCGTTAGGCTCAATATTCTGACATACTTTGTAACATAGACTTAAAAGAAACCTTTTATATCTGTCATAAAATATTTTGAAGGCTTCTTTCGCCTCCACTTCGTTTTTTTCTCGGAACGATATCACTACAAGCAAATCTTCATCCGAGTATGAAATTGTTGCTTGCTTTTCGTTTTGCAAAACATCCATATGTTGACATTCTATATTAATATACCATTAAGCGTGACGAATCACAGTAAAATGCTAATATATACAAAATTAGTAAAAATGTCACGCTTGGTAGTATATTAGATAATTTAATTTCAAAAATATGAATATACATGATGGGGCGCCGAACGCACAGAATGAAAAAGTACCCTTGATATTTGTTATCGAGGGAAAAGAGTACGAAACCTGTGAACAATATAAGACAGGTGCAGAGTTGAAGCAATTAGCGGGTATCCCTTTGGAAACCGAATTGTTTCTGTCTATTAGCAAGCCATACAATGACGAACTGATAGAAAACGATACGCGGGTCAATCTCGCGAGACCCGAAACAGAATATTTCTTTGTGAAGAAGAAATTGCATTTTACCATTAACGGTGTTCAATACACTTGGTACAAGCAATTTATTCGCGGTATTCAGATTCGGGAATTAGGCAACATTCCTAGAGAAGAGGAACTTTATCTTGATTTGCCAGATGGCTGGAAAGACGATTTTATTGAAGATGATGAAGTTGTGGATTTAGCTCGCCCAGGAGTGGAGCATTTTGTCAGTCGTCCTGAAATTAATGGTGTTGAAATTATTGTAAATCAGTTGCCAAAGAAGTACGATAAACCCAAAATCAGTTTTGAGGAAGTTGTCAGGTTGGCAAATGGAATCTATGACCCAAACAGGGGTTATACTGTGAAATATTCCGCTGGACCACAAGAAAACCCTGATGGTTTGATGTCCAAAGGAACGGAAGTTTTTGTTAAACATAATATGAATTTCAATGTCAGAAGCACTCATCAATCATAGCCCGGACCTAATAAAACTTCAAAGCGAAGATTACAGGATTGAAATATGTAGTGGATATTTAACAGTCCACTACATACCTTATCTCAATAAGAACAAGGAAATTAAATCAGGCACTCTTGTTATGGCATTGACTAACTCAGGAAATATTACAATCAAACCCAAAGACCATACGGCATATTTCATTGGAGAACAGCCTTGTAATATTGATGGCAGTTTTGTCTCTTCATTAGTAAACTCCCCAAAGAAACAGAATCTTTATGCAAATGTTGTTTCTGATTTTTTTCTTTCGTGCCACCCCGATAATCAGGCTTATGCAGACTATTATGATAAAGTTACAACATACTATAACATTATCTCTTCACCTGCAATAAATTTAGATTCAGAAGCGTGTCGTCAATTAAAAAAAACATTAATTATTAGAAATGAAGATAGCTCTTTGGTTTATACCGATACAAATGCAAGCCATTCCAATACTGCCTGTTTTAATGAAAAGTTTTATCCACTAAAAATTGCTATCATTGGAGCAGGAGGTACTGGCTCTTACATACTTGATTTTGTCTCTAAGACACCTGTTGCCGAAATACATTTATTTGATGCCGATTTATTTAATACACACAATGCATTTCGCGCACCTGGTGCTGCTTCTGTTGAAGAATTAGAACAACAACTTTTCAAGGTTGAGTATCTGTATAGAAAATACAGTCAAATTCACAAAGGAATTATTCCTCATAAAGAATATATTATGCAAGATAATATAGCTTCTTTAAGAAACATGAGTTATGTTTTTTTGTGTATAGACAAAGTGAATGTTCGTAATACAATAGCAGGATATCTGATTGAGAACGAAATTCCATTCATTAATTCAGGTTTAGGGATCGGTTTATCTGACTGTAAATTAGATGGAATGGTGGAAATTACGACTGCTTATAAAGATCACTATTCGCATATTAAAGAAGTGTTTTGCGGCAATGACGTTAAAGATGATGATATGTATGCAAGCAACATTCAAATAGCCGAATTAAATGCGATGGCTGCAATATATTCTATAATTAAGTGGAAAAAAATGTTGGGGTTTTACTTTGATGTAAAGCAAGAAATTCGTTCTGTTTATTCCATAAACGATAATGATATGTATAATGGAAAAAATTGATAATTACGAACTCCAATTTGTAGGCTATATGCCTGAGGAATTTAAGCAAGGTATATTGTATGTTTCAATGCGAGGCAAAATTGTAATCCATTTGTGTGCTTGTGGCTGTGGAGAAAAAGTTGTTACACCGATATCTCCAGATGATTGGAAACTAACATTTGATGGGGAAACTATTTCGCTCAATCCATCCATTGGAAATTGGGATTTTCCTTGCAAATCACACTATTTTATTCGTAATAACCGAAGTGTATTTGTTCAAGATTGGAAAGAAAAACCAATCTCGGGAAAAAAGAAAAAATCAAATAAAAAGAAAAAGTTTTTTCGATTTTGGAAAAAATAGAATAAACAGGAACCAATCCACTTGTATTGTTTGGATTGAGAGCAATTTTTGAAAGTAGTGGCTAAAAAAGTTACGAGTAAAGTTGCTGCTGCTGCGGCTTCAAAAGTTTTAAGAGATGGGCGAACAGGTGCTACAAGCAAAATTGCTGCCGGAAGCGCACTTTCTCAAAGAGAAAAAAGTGGAAAGCGAAAATAAACAGCAATGTAAAAGAGCGTAGTTTTTGATATTAGCTACGCTCTTTTGTTACTATTACTTTCTCTTCAATAAATACCATTATTACAATAGCAAACTTTGCATATCTAAAATATTTACTGTAGAAGATTCGCCATTCTATAGATTCATCAGACTTATCGGACACTCGTTCGATAAACAGAAGCAGATAGCAGAAAAAACGAAGAACTAATATATTACGAATAGTAAAAATACCTACTTTGCCATTCTCTTAATACTAAAGTCATTTCTCCACTAATTTTTAGGCAAAGATACAGGAAATCACCCACAAGTAGCAAGATCAGGCACTGCGTGTTTGCATTGGCAATCTCCACACCTGCGGGTAGTATTCCCACTCAAAACCTTGCATAAAGTGAATGAATTTCCTGTGAACGTGAAAGCAAAAAATTAATGTTTCATTTTAAATTTTGCTTGTCATGAAAATAGATTATTTCAAGATTCCAGAAATCAAAGTGTTCTATAAGGATAATGTGAAAACAACCGAACGTTTCCAGGTTAAATGTTCTGAAGATACAGTACAAATTTTCAAGATTGCATTCGGGGAATGTATGCAACACCATGAAGAGGCCTATGTTATTTTCATGAACCGTTCTAACCGGGTATTGGGGATTTCCAATATTTCAAAATGTGGTGTGGCCAGTACATTGGTTGATATTAAAATCATTATGCAAACGGCATTGAAAGTACATGCTTCTGCTATTATCTTTTCACATAATCATCCGTCGTCCATTCTGCGACCAAGCCAGGAAGATATTCGGTTAACCAAAAAACTAAAGGAAGCTTGTGAGCTTCTGGATATTTCTTTTCTGGATCATATCATTATGACCGAAGAAGATCATTACAGCTTTGCTAATGAAGGGCTTTTATAGCCCTTTTTTTCTTGAAATCAGATCTTATCCTGCTTCTTTTATGTAAAACCCTCCCATAGGCAGTCATCCCACCAGGGCGGTTGATCATTTCCATTTCTATATGCAAAAGTATTTACGGCTTCTTAACGTCTTTGAAAGTTCAAGTCCTAAAGGGTTTGATGTAAAATCTTCCTGCTACGCTTCGCCCAGAGAGTATTTTTCCACAAAAACTTGCAAAGACTAAAGCCTACACTTTCCGGCATATATGAAACGAAAACGACCGACCCGACGGAAAGACGCATATAAAAAAGTCGGATTTACGAGAAGCAGGAAAAAAAGGTTATGAAACTTAACTCCCTTACCTCAAGAATCCGCATATATCTAAAAAATTAGAAGTTATGGAAGCAACAAATTTAAGCGAAGCAAGGATTTATGTAGGTACATATGCAAAGTACAACGATGGCTCAATCGAGGGCAAGTGGTTTGACCTTTCCGACTTTTCGGACAAAGACGAGTTTTATGAAGCTTGTGCAGAACTCCATGCAGACGAAGAAGACCCGGAATATATGTTTCAGGATTGGGAAAATATACCGGACGAATTAATCGGCGAAAGTTGGTTGTCAGAAAATTTCTTCGACATCCGGGATGCAATGGACGATTTAAGCGAAGACGAGCAGGAAGCGTTTATAGTGTGGTGTAATCACGGTTCATACGACCTTTCAACTGAAGATGCAAACGACCTTATTTCTTCTTTCAGGGACGATTTTCAAGGCAAATACAACGATGAAGAAGATTACGCCTATGAAATAATAGAAGAGTGTTACGAATTGCCGGATTTTGCAAAAACATACTTCGATTATGAAAAGTTTGCCCGTGACCTATTTATGGGTGATTACTGGTTTGAAAATGGTTTTGTCTTCCGGGCTTCCTGATTGTTCACCGGGCGGGGAAACCCGCCCACAAAACAAATTATAATGAAAGCAAGCGGTTTATTCAGGTTATTGTTCCGGGTGGGTTTACTGGCTTTAGTAATTTATTTTCTGTGTACTTCGGCGGGTATATGGGCGGTATTGATAATAGCGTTTTTCGTTATCCGCTTTATCCTTCGGTTATTCCTATCCGTGTTATATAGCCTTTTGATGGCTGCGATTTTCATTGCCTTATTACTCACATTATTAATATAAAGTTTATGGAATCATTAAGTAAAAACGGCGTATCTGCAACTCAAGAGCCGGGACAGGAAAAATATATAACGTTCATTGCCGGGGCGTTCAGGGGTACAGAATATTTCCAGTATGATTATCGCCATACAGACGGAGAACTTTTCTCTACGGTAACGAAAACGCTCGAAGAGTGCCGGAAACGGCGGGATGAATGGCTTTATAATAAAAAGAATTCGACTTCAGAGAAATAGTAATTTGTAAGGAATTCAGTGCTGCGGAAAGAATTTCAAGCAGCGCTGAACACATCTTTCTATTCAGACAGTGCAAATAAAAGACTACTTTCTTTCGTGAAGTGTGCTGAAAAAGAAAGTAGCAAAGAAACCGCTTCCAAACTTTTTACTTTTATTAATGAAAGGATCTACCGCTAACCCGGTGGATTTTTTCATATAAATAAGATGGAACTGTCTTAGAAATCAATACTTCCATTATTCAATAATTGTTCGTTGTAATACAGCATATTTTGAGAAATTTTGTCGAAAATTTTGGGTATAAGATTTTCTATTGATTCAATAGTTAGGTTATTTTCAATCGAGAAACCATGATATTGATGTAGGTAAAACTTAATATCAATTTGTTCGTTCAATTTCAATTTCTTAAATGGATTTTCGTTTTGGTAATTGTGAAAGTTGGACAAATGAATAAAACCACATCCAAATTTATAAAGGTATTGAACATATCCTTTAACTTCGGAAGCAATATCTACCATATCTTTATCCGTAATTATTTTCATTTTGCTATTTACAGTCAAAGTGTTCCATTTTTCATCATTAAAAGTCAGGTTTATAAGCCTTTCTCTCTCCTGAACAGAATTAAGGCGACCTAAGTAGATAATTCGTATGAATGTATCTACTTCCTGTCTTAATATTGATATACAGTTACCTAATAGACGATTTTCGTAAAGCTTATTTAAAGAAAGCTTATTTTCCTCGCTTCTATTTCTTATTAATTCTACAAATTTCAAAATTATTTGGCTCATATATTATATAATAATCAATTACAGCTTAACTCCATTTACAGAATATAATTCAGAATATGGAGCAGTGCTTAATACCTGCTCAATTTTACCAAAGTCGGTTTTTACATATTCTATCAAAGCACCATTCATTTCAATGAATTTAACTTGTCCTTGAATGTTTACTTCTTCTGAATATTCTAATGCTTTGTGAAAATTAATAGGAAAAGTCATACAGAATTGTTTTGTGAGGACATCACAATATCCATTTTTATTAGAATGGTGTATGGGAATGGCAGTATTATAGAAATGCCCATAGAATCCCTCTCCTGTATCAGTTATTTTAGTGGATGAATATTTCACTCCAATAATTTTTTGAGAACCTATATCTATATTGTTTTTTACCCATTGAAAAATAATTTGGGGCAAAATATATTCTGGTTTAAAAGGAGAATCAGGAAAACCGACCTTAATATTACATGCCATAATGAGAATCCAACGGGCTATAAACTTAAACTTTGATTCAAAATTATCCCACAAAGGTTGACTTGTCATATCTAATAATGTTTCTGTCGGATTATAATATTCAGTGTGATAAAATTTTGAAACATATAAGTCGTCATAATCCGGTTCTCCCAGTTCCTTATAAGCGAGGAAAATTGAATTGGAAAAATATAATGTAGGATAACCTGGAATACTGTATCTATTAGAGTTGATATTATGCCTATATTCAAATGGAACATGAAAAATATCACCTAAGCTAACTTCTCCTTGTTTCTTTCTTAATCTATAAAGTCGTGGATATATGTTATCAAATTCTAAATAAAAAATCAAAGGCTTATGATTAGGAATTTCATTTTTATTTATCAAACAACCATTTAAAACATTATAGGTTTCATGGGGATTTCCTTTGTTTAAATAACATTGTAATGTCTTTATTACCATCATGTAATAATCTCGTGAAACAGAAATTAAATAGTTTTTCGATAATTTTCCAATGAATTGGCTTTCACCATAGTCTTCTGCTTCGTCTAATTCTTCTAATAATTTTAGAAAATTACTTCCTTCATTAACCACGCAGTCATAATAGGAAATATACCCAAGAGCTTTCCAGTTTTTAGGTAAAGCCAGGAAATGATGCTTTAATAATTCATTAAGTTTCACTTTTCTAATTTTTATTCATTCATTCATTTTTTTTGTTCAAACCATTCACTTTGGCTTCGAAAATAAGGCTTCACGATATTCTTTGTTGATTTAAAAAAATAATACTTCATCTGGATATTCTTTATTTTCCTTATGTATTTCCTGTACATCCTTAAACCAACCAAAGCTATCAATCATTTTATCATAATACTCTTTTTGCTTATCTGTTGGTTCTGCTTTTTGTGTTTCAAATAATCCAAATTTCCATTGATTCATATTGTTTGTAGCAGCTAATAATAGCACTTTGTTTGGGCGAAATTTATAAGCATATATTTCTTGAGCTTTTTGCAAAATAGCATTCTTCTCTTCTTCTCTTTTATTTGGTGGATAGTAAATAAATAAAAATAAAATATCATTAATGATGTAATGACGACGTGCAAGACAATCTGGAATATCCTGATATTTATCTACGATTTCAAATAAATTTGATGCTATATTGCGTCTGTCAAAACGGTCTAAAGTCATAAGTTCTTTAGCGAGCAGTTCTCCATTCTCTAATGGTAATACATCGTTTTTTATCAATTCATCAATAAAATAACTTTTTTCATCCGCTAATTTCTTCAATAAAACAGAGCGATTAGACAGATATGTCTCCCATTTCCCAACACAAGAATTACTCCATTCTTCAAAATTTCCATTGAAGCATTCTTGAGGAAATTCTCTATTATTCATCAAATAATAGGCTAACAAATCTTTTTCAGAGCAATGTACTTGTATCTCTTTATTTTTAAGAAATAAAACTTCTCGAATTGATATGTATTCCACTAAGTCTTTTATAGTATCTAATTCGTCCGTAATAGCTTGAAAACTTTCTTTGTTAAGAATATTGATACCTCCTTTGTTTTCCTTTGTATCAATTAGTTCATATTTTTCAAATTGCTCACCAACATTAATAGTTATTCGATGCAAGTGTTTGTAATTTGTTGAATTAAAAATAAATTCGCCCCGTTCAGGATGTTTTATTTTTATATTACGATTTGATTTAAATAATTTTCTTTCTGCTCCAAATAGTTGATTTGTAGATTTTTCAACTACTTTTCTTTTATACCTTCCATAATCTCCATTGTTATTATAGTTCTTAACTGATATTATAATTGCTGTGTCAAAAAAGGCAATTAATAAGTCGCAAATTTCTTTTTTATCTCCGTCTTCGTCAATCGGATTAGGATAACACCAGTATTTAAGATAAGCTTTAGATGTCAATTCATTAACGAATTGCTCTCCTTCAACTCCTTTTTCATGATTATCTGCTATAGATCCTTGGGCTACTTCAGAAGGCTCTTTTTTACCACTATCAATCTTAACGATCTGTTCTTCAATAACTTTATTTTTCTGTTTGTCGAAAATGGAAGTTGGAACTACTATAGAGAGTATATTTTCTGCATTTGCATCTTTTGTTCTTTGTACATCCTGTTCTTTTTCAAGAATAGATTTGGCTGAAATATCCACTTCATCCCTTTGACGATAAGTGTACATTTTGCTTTTCTTTTTATATCTCCATTTTCCCATAAAACTAATTTGTTTTTTGCAAAAATACCCATAAAAAAACACCTGACAAAATCGCTTCTCAAGTGTTTTTCAATATGTTGCCTGAATCGTTTATTCTTTTTGCTCTTCTTTCTCATTCTCATTATTAAAAGCAAACGTTAGTTGTACCACCTGTCCGAAGCTATCTTCAATATATACGTCAATTTGTTGCTGGTCGGTGGAAGTGGAAGTATAGTATAGGCGGAACGTTTCGCCCTGAAGTGGGTACAAATCATTCGGCAGGAAAACCGTTCCGTCCGCCATCCGTAGTGTTCCTTTACCATCCGGCTGGAAATACCTGATGAAATACTTTGTTTCTTCGTAATAGCCTTCCCTGTTAAGTTGAAAACGTATTTCTGCTGTTTCGCCCATCTTAATCTGTTTTTGTACAGGCATCGTTGTTACCGTGAACGGGTAAACTTGCTGAATATCCAGCTTATCATCACAAGAAAACACCAGCAGCATTGCTCCCAGCAAGTACACCCCCATTAATATGTTCCTGATTATCTTTTTCATTTCACATTAATTTATTATGAATTTAAAACCGACCCCGAACTGTGTGTGGAACTTCCCGATGGAAGAACCGAACAACCCACGTTCACAGGTATTGATTAAGAACACTACCCTGTCTGTCAGGTATGTTTCCAGTTCCAATGTAGCAGCCCCACCATAAATAAAGGCATCCTTATTTGTAAGGGTAGAGCCATCGTATAATTCCTTATCTCCCCAGTTGCTTGTTTCGTATCCGGCAAGAGCTGACAACCCGAAGGACAGGAAGACGGTTTTCCGGCGGTCGGAAAGGAGTTTGATATAATACCCGCCTTCGCCTGTAAACTGGCTTACCGGAACGGTTACATCCTTATATTCATACTCCTTATTGAAGTATTCCGCACCGACCACCCAACGGTTTCCGTTTTTGGTATAAGTGGCAAGCGCAGCACCGGAATAGTAAGCCGATTCTGGTTTACCGGGCTTCTTAAAGCCGTCTGCCATCCCGCCTGTAAGTTGGATTCCCTTTTGTCCGGGCAGGTAGCGTTGTGCGTGTGCCAGATTAAAAGTCTGGCACAAACACACCATTACTATAACACAGATTAATTTTTTGTGTAAATTTCTTCCGTTCGGCAGAACACAAAACAAGTTTTGCTTCTGCTCTCTCTTACTCGAAATTTTCATTTTACTTGATTTTAAGTTCGTTAATCACTCTGGCGTTCACAATATCCGAACTTTCGATACGGATATTTTGGTGACGGCCACCGTTCTTTTCGACCAGCTCTACCACCAGTATTTTATCATCCTGGATAGTGAACTTTGGTAAAGTATAGACCGTGCGGATGGTGGACTTTCCTCCTATGGTAATCACTTCGTTAAAACTGCGTACAGGATACAAAACCGATTCCTGAATGGCGGTACGTTTTGCCACTTGTTTATCGACGATCTTAAACTTGATGAAGTCCGTATCAAACGGTATGTTGGAAGAGTTCTTTACCTGCGTATGGAAATAGAACATTCCGTTATGCACATAAATCCCCTTGACTAAGAACTGTATCCCGAAACGCTTGCATCCCAAATGCCGTATCTCCCGGTCATTGTTTTTGTAGATGGACTGCATTATCAACTTCACCAGCAAAGGCGATTCGTTTCCCAGTTCCCGAAAATAAATGTTCATCCGGGTTTGGGAGTAATCGGTTATGCTTTCATTTTCAAGGAAATCTTTCATTTCGATGTTTAGCATTTCCGGCTCTTTGGCATATTTGGCGTTGAATGAATAAAAACTGCCATCCTCACAGATAACTGAAAAATTGGTTTCATCCGGAAAACCTTCAGTCGAAGCTTTGACACGGATCACATTTTCCGCTCCGTCCACTTTTCCTGCGATAATGTGGTTGGAACCCAAATCCACATATTTCACAGCCGAAGGGAAAATGATATGTACTGTTTTGGCAAATGTTACCTGAACCCCATAAGGCGTAATCATTTGCCCGTAAGGGAGCTTTTGGGTGATACCCTGAAACAAATCGTTGCTTTGTGCTTTGATCGTCACTACACAGAAAATCAAGGCGAACATGATAATTATCTTTTTCATTATAAATTGATTATTAGTTGCCGTTGGCAGATCGATAGCTACTTTCGGCTGATTAGTAATTGATTTTTTAGTGATTGTCATTGGTTGGAATATAGCATTACCTGATAATTGGCTTTCAAGTTTACTTTTACCGTCCTGAATTTTTTCGACAGGTATTGCGATCCACCTTGCAATATCCCCCTTGTAAGATCAGAAACAATGGCAGCCCCGGCATTTTGATTGACAGTAAAACTTGAGCCAAGTCCCGCACCGATGTTCGCCATGCCTTCGTTCAGGGCTTGCATTTCCAATGAAGATGGAACAGATATGCCCTTTTGTCCGTCCGAATCATATACCGCCAATTCTACCGGAATGAGATTGCCATTATACTCCATCGAAGAAATAGAAATATCCATTCGCTCGCCTTGAACCCTTGCATTCCCAGACAAAAGTGTATTTTTGGGCACAATGATATTCCCGGCCTGCAAAGGCTCTAACAAGCGAAGCCGTACACTCTGCCCGTCCGTTACAGACTGGTTTTCATGAATACAGGCAAGAATGGTATTTTTTTCCATGGACAACCTACTCCCTACTGCCGTATTAAATCCGAGATTTCGTGGCTGGCTGTATGCTGTAACAAATTCCTTATCGGTCATAGATGTTTGCAGCCCCGATACGGTTGTTTCTGTAACAGCTTTTACGGGTAAAGTCTGAACCTTTCCCTGCATGTGTATGGTCGGCGTGATTTGCTTTATTGTTTTTTCTTGGCTCTGGCCGTTGTTCATGTATTTTGCAGCCAGTTGATAAGACTTTTCAAGTAGAGCCAGTTGTTCATTTGCTGTATTTGGGGCCTTCTTTTCTTTTTCGTATAGCCTGTTTTCCAGTTCTTCGATTTTCCGGGTAAGTACCTCTTTCTCTTTATCCTCTTTGGGCGTTTCATAAAAACTCCCCAACTGACGGTTTATGCCCTGATACGCATAAGCTGAAGACTGGACATAAGAATTTCGAGGCGAAGAACCGCCCGAATAATTTCGACCGGCAGTGAGCGGTTGCTTATCCGACAAATCCGGATTCATGCCCGGATTGTCTACTGTTTTACTTTTATCGCCCAGTATAAAGCCAAAATCTTGCAGAGAGCGCATTCGTTCATTCTGCTTGTTTTGCATTTGTTCTTGTTCATAAGCCGTTTTTTTATCTCTGATAATACCGTCTTTTTGGGGTAAGGGTATATCTACATTGAAACCACTTATCTCATCCGGTTTCACTTCATTATTCGGTGAAGGTGCAAATATCAACCACATACAGCCGGCAAATGCAATTCCCATCAATGGAAAAATGATAAGCTTCCTCCGCTTTTGCATCTCTTGAGGGGAAAGCGGTCTCTTTTCCTCCTCTTCACGTTTATTCAAATTCTGATTTTGTTCCATATTCTTTTAATTGATACTGGTTAATATTGTCTTTGCGTTGAAGTTTCAAGCGTTCAATATGCTTAATCTCCATAAAATCTTTTTCGGCACTCTTTTTACCCATATTGTATATGGACGAAATCGTCCAGTAAATCGAGAGGATACTACCCCCGATAATGAAAATCACAATAATGATAATTCGGGTATCTTTTGACAACCTTTCACAAGCATGGCGGAGCTTATGATCCAACCAGTCTCTAAGATTCGTGAATGTTTTCTTGACCATAGCTTACCGTTTTAATACCTGTAAATCCTTGTTTTCCGTGATTTCGAAAGCTTCAATAATAAAGCCATGCGGGTTATTATCGCTCCTGACAGAGTTCAACAACCGGCACCGGGTAACGAGGCTTCTTTCGGTAACACTACTCTCCCTGACAATCATTTGCCTGGCGTATGTCGCCACTTGATACGGGTATCGATCGAAGTTGCAAACCACACTGTCCACCTGAACCGTTTGATTGATATTCCCGGAAATAATTCGGTTATAGTACCCCTTCTCGGATAAGTCCTTATAGTAGTTGAAGGCACTTTTATCCGCCAGAAAAAACGAACGTTGAATATTCGATTCAATAGCGTTCTTATCCGGCGAAAGGGTAAAGAAGAGTTCATGGAAACGCTTTACGTGTTCCCTGGCTTCTACCGGGCGGTTCTGCGATAAGTCCTGTGAAAGTGCCAGCATAAGAGATTTGCCTCCGTCAAGGACATATATCTTTTCACGTTGTTTTTCTGCAAAACTGTATGATTTCCAAAGGGCATATCCTACAATTCCGGCGCATAGGCAGACAAATACAATTCCAAACAAGCGTATTTGTCTAAAACTACTTTCTATATTCTTTAAACTTTTAAATTCCATTTATTTACTGTTTTATTTCTTGATTAATTTCCCTGAGATATTTCCGGTGGCTGCCCCTGCTGCTGCCCCTGCCAGATTTCCTCCCGTAGTTGCTGTTTTAGAGAGATTCCGGTTCATACCACCCAGTCCGCCAGCCTGAATAATCCAGCCTGCTACAGTTGGAATGGTAAAGTATCCCACAATCCCGATAATCATAAAGATGATATAAACCGTATTGGAACTATCAGGGATGAAATTCGGATCTGAAAGAGCTTCTATGTCCTGTTGAAGCATCAGCACCTGAATACGGGCAAGAATAGAACTGAATAAATCCGATACGGGAAGCCATAGATAAACGCTGATGTAGCGTGTTATCCATTGTGTGAGGGTGGACTGGAATCCATCATAGACTGATATGGCAAAAGCTACTGGCCCAAGTATTGCCAATACGATCAGAAAGAAAGTTCGTATCGTGTCAATGACAAGTGCTGCGGCCTGAAAGAGGATTTCCAGCAATTCCCGGAACCAGTCCTTAACCATTTTCTTGACGTTGTATGCACTCCTGTCCATGTACATCCCCATCATTGTCGCCAAATCAGAAGGAGTCCATCCCAAGTCTTCCAATTGCTTGTCGAATACTTCATCAGAAACCAGGTAAGCGGTTTCGGGATTTCGCAACATGGCTTCATATTCCAGCTTATCTTTTTGTTGACGGTATTTATTCATATCAAAAGTCTGCCCTTCAAGTAGGGTGTGTGTGCCTTTCACTACCGGAGACATTACGCTGTTGATTGTCCCCAAGACAAACGAGGGAAAGAACATAATGCACAGCCCGATAGCAAAAGGACGTAGAAGCGGATATACGTCTATAGGTTCAGCTCTTGCTAAAGCTTGCCATACTTTCGCAGCCACATAGAACAATGCACCCAATCCCGCCATGCCTTTGGCTACTCCTGTCATGCTACTGCACAGAGGCATCATATCCTCATATAGATTTCTCAGAATCTCGTGCAGATTTCCAAAATCAACGGCTAGCAAGTTCATGATTACCAGTATCTATCGTTAGCATTTCCATATAAAGCCATTACCCGGTCTGTATCGTTGATTTTCTTTGCCCGTAAGTAGGAAACAGATATGTTTTTGCGGGTGTAATAAGCAACCAAGTTCCGATAATTCAGCACAGAGCTATATGCTTTGTCTATCCTTTCCATGCGTTCGGCATCACTCATGGAAAGTCCGTTGATATTCACTACGTTTTTAAGTTCTGTAAGCACATCCGAACTTTCTTCCAATAGTTTCGCATAACCGAAAGCAATCGCATTCAGTTCTTCCGGACGGAAGTTTTTATCGGAAAGCATTAATTGAAAATTTGTAACGTATATATCCGTAATTTCACCGGGTAGAAGCACCGTTTTCTGTACTTTGCAGGCATCCTTTACTAAGTTGTTTACCGCTTTTAAGGCATCATAATACTCCTTTCCCTGTTCGTAGAGTTTGACGGTTTGCTTGAAATTATCCAGAGTATTGCTAACTGTTTTCGAAGTCTGTGCAATTTGGTTAGTTGTATTCACAATACTTTGAGCCAGGTTTGTCGGGTCAATTACGGCCCATTGGGCGTTAGCCTTACCTGCGAAAAAGCACAGAACTGCTATTAACGCTATTATCTTTGTTTTCATAGCTTTATTATTTTTGATTGATATTAATTCTGATTGCGCTTACTTTCAGCAAGCTGTTTAATGGCAAGTTCGATATTGCCGTCTAATTTCTCGGTAAGTTGGAATAGCTCAAGCTTTTCACTCTCTTCCGTTGTGTAGGTATAATATTCTTCCAAACTTACTTCCGTAGCATATACAGCGGATTGCGTACCACCCAGCCCGATCCATACTTCTTTATATTTACGCCCCGGATGGTTTGCCATGTTGATGGAAAGCACCTGTGCCTTTTCTTTTTCCGTTAGCCCCAGGAGTGCTTGAATACTATCGAACTTATTCATATACTTCCGCTGGTCTAGCAGAATTTTACAATCGCTGTTATTGATGATGGATTCCTTTACAATCGGCGAAGAAATAATATCTTCGACCTCTTGAGTAACCACAATTGCTTCCCCGAAAAACTTGCGGACGGTCTTAAAGAGGTACTTAATGTACTCCGCCATTCCTTCCTTTGCAATGGCTTTCCATGCTTCTTCGATTAGTATTAACTTTCTGATTCCCTTTAGCCTACGCATCTTATTGATAAAAACTTCCATGATAATGATGGTGACAATAGGAAACAGAATTTTATGGTCTTTAATATTGTCCAATTCAAAGACAATGAAGCGTTTGGACAACAAGTCAAGCTGTTTATCCGAGTTTAATAGATAATCATATTCTCCACCTTTGTAGTAAGGTTCAAGTACATTCAGAAAGTTTGCCACATCGAAATCTTTTTCACGGACTTGTTTCGATATCAATATTTCTTTGTACTCACCACTTACATATTCGTAGAATGTATTGAAGGATGGTTGGATGCCGCCTTTCAGCTTATCAATGTATAAGTTTACCGCATTCGAAAGGGCAACTTCTTCCGCTCGTGTAGGTGGTTCGTTGTCCCGCTTCCAAAGCGTCAGAATAAGCGTTTTGATGGATTCCCGCTTTTCAATATCGAAGATGTTATCATCGGTATAGAATGGATTGAAAGCTATGGGATTCTGTTCTGTATAGGTGAAATAAACTCCATCTGAACCCTGCGTTTTACGATTTATCATTTCGCACAACCCCAAGTAGCTGTTTCCGGTATCCACCAAAAGTACGTGACTACCTTGTTCGTAGTATTGCCGTACCATGTGGTTGGTGAAAAAGGATTTTCCTGACCCCGAAGGTCCCAAGATGAATTTGTTACGGTTCGTGATAATTCCTTTTTTCATCGGCAGGTCGGAAATATCCACATGAAGCGGTTTACCCGTCAGTCTGTCCACCATCTTAATCCCGAACGGGGAAGGCGAAGACATGTAATTGGTCTCTTCTGTGAAGAAGCACAAAGCCTGTTCGATGAAGGTAAAGAAGGATTCTTCTGAAGGAAAATCGCCTTCGTTGCCAGGAATACCAGCCCAGTAAAGGGTCGGGGTATCCACAGTATTGTGGCGAGGTTTGCATCCCATTAAGGCAAGTTGGCTCCCGACATCATTCTTGATATGCTTGAGTTCTTCCCGGTCGTCTGACCAGGCCATCACGTTGCAATGACAGCGGACGGAAATCAAACCCTGACTGTGTGCTTCGTTCAAGTATTCTTCAATCCATTCTTTGTTCACCTGATTGGCACGGCTATACCTAGACAACGAGTGCATATTGCGGGCTTGTTTCTCAAAGCGTTTCAGATTCTCCGCATGATCATCTATGAAAATGTATTGATTATACACATGGTTGCAGGAAAGCAACACTCCCACAGGCGCAGCGAACGACAAACAGCAGTCGCTTCGGTCGGTGGACAGTTTTTCATAACGGGAATCGGTTGCAATCTTACCGGGCAGGTCTTCTACGTCTGAAAGGGTATGCAAGCATAGAATATTGTCGCCTATACGTACATTTTCAGCATTAAGTTGAATATCTTTCAGAGTAGTAGTGTCACTTTGCGACAAGGAAAAGTATTTCTCAATAATACCAGCTTTTTCCGGTGTTCCTGTAATTTCATCTGAGTTCAGGCGGGTAAGAGTGATAAATCCCGAATCGTTCATAATCCGTTCAAACTGTCCGACCGACTCCATAAATTTCTGTATTGCTTCCTTATCCTGAATTTCTTTTGGAATGATAAATCCCCGGCAAAGCGTATTAAAATTGCTTTGGATACGGCTTCTTTCTTTCGTTGTTTTTGTCAAAAATAGGTAGCAAGTATGATTTAAGAACGGCCTTTCGTTGAAGTGTCGTTCAAAACTGCGAGATAGAAAACTTAAATCGTCCTTTTGAACCTCTGGCATATAAGTTTCCTTGATAAACCAGTCTTGCTTATGGATGATTGAATAATTAGGCAACACCTTGATTGCTTTATGCCAGGCTGAATGTATCGCATCGTATTCAATTCCGGTAACGGTGAAAAGTTCCGGAAGTTCTACACGAAAGGCTACTGCTATATCTGCATCCTTACTGATGATGCAATCTTGTTCGGCTGATAGCAAAGGAAACTTGCTTTCCAATGTGGCTGCTTTTAAAATATTTCTCATGCGTTTCTCCTCCTATTATAAATGAATAATCGGGAAATAGCTTTGCGGTTGATGATATAACGGGGGTGATTTCTGCGTGCGAAAAGCTTCATCAGTCCGTAAGTCCCGTATTTGTCATTCAGGGTGAAAGTCAGATAGACAAGTACCAAAGCTGAGATACATCCAAAGCCGATACAAATCCATTGGTTGATACCAACCATGTACATCACCACAAAGGCCACAAAGACGGCAAGTAGTCCTCCGGCAAATATGAAAAGATACTGACTGCGAAGCCCCTTAAACTCTACGGGGCGACCTATTCCCCTGTTGATTGAATAACCTGCCATAATTTTTAAAGAAAGAATGAACGCAGGATGGTGGCAGCTACGATAAGAAAAATACAAGCGCCGAACCAACTTGCAGCAGTCTTACCCGTATCAGGGTCACCAGAACTGAACTTGTTATAAACTTTTACACCACCGACCAAGCCAACTACAGCCCCGATGGCGTAAATCAATTTTGTAGCCGGATCGAAATAACTGGTAACCATATTGGTTGCTTCGGTGATACCTGCTGTTCCGTTACCCTGTGCAAATGCGGAGGTTGCAGCCAAAACAATGGCTGCTGAAAGAAATATCTTCTTTTTCATTTTGAACTTAATTTTTATTGCCGGAAGCAGACGGATGATCCACTGTCCGACTGGATTAATACCTGAAAGTTTTTGTGGTTTGGGCCATAGACCTTTTTGTAATATTTGTCAGATGCTAACCATAGTCTTTTTCTTTCATACTGATTTATTTTAGAGGTTCTACATATAGTCGTTCATGTCGAACGCCTGTAAATCTTCAGGGCTGGTTTCGTTTGGCGGGACGATAAATACTGCATCGTATTTACCCAGCATTTCCGCCACCCGTACCATGCCCCCGTTTATCTCTTCTATCACAGTGTCGTACAGACTGGTTTGTTGCATAACGGCGAGCGTTTGTAGTGCTTTACGTTCCTCTTCTTCCGGCGATTCATCTTGATGGATAACCCGGACAGCCTGTGCCATTTCTTCAAAGGAGATTCCCCGTGCCGATTGACCTTCTCCACTTATGGAAAGTACTATGTCACTATCGTCAAATTCCAATTTTCCCCCTTTCAATTCTTCTTTTCGTGTGTGTTCCTCAAACACCATTTCAAACTCAACATCCATCGGCAATGGAGTATCTTCCGTGTCTTGCAAGGCAAATGTAGAAGTATTATTAACCCCTTTAGAAAATTGTCTTTCAGTGGCTTTATATGACGTTACTTGTCTTAAGCGAAAGTTAGATTCACCGATGATTGACCTTTTCTCATGATTGATTTCCTCCTTTTGCAAAGGCATCTTTCTCCGTTTTTTTCTGAGCCACCAAAACAGAATGAGGTAATAAATAATTATTCCTGCAATTATTATTTTTAGTATCATATCGGTCTTTCCAGAGTTTTTCTATACAATTCGTTGATTTCATCCTGATATTGCTCGAAGTGATGCAGGATAATCGTTTCCACATAGCTGCTTATAGTCGCTTTGCGCTCGCCGATAACCCTCACAATTTTCATTAGCTTCTCATGTGTGGAACGGCTCACATAGATAGGCTGGCGGTCGGGAAGTTCTATTTTCTGGAAGTAGATTTCCCGATAATCGGCAGGGGTACTTTTCTTCCGGCGGGTAGCTTCCCTGATGGGTTTTTCTTCCGGTTGCCGGACAGGTTCTTCCATAGTTTCCTGTATTATTTCCGGTGTATCCGGCTCTTTACTTACGATTTTAGGTGGAATTTCCTGTTTCACGGGCAAACCCTGTGAAATAATCTGCTTCATAAAATCTTCATCCACCTGTACTTTTTCCTGCTTTGCCATGTTAGTATAGTTTTATAATGTATCCAACTTCAGCCACCAGCTCTTCAAGGTTACTGCCTTTTATCATTCGCTTATCAGCAGGGAACAGCGTGGACCGGAAGACAGAGACCTTTTCGCCTGACATTTCCTTTTTGTATCGTTTTGTATCAGGAATAAAAGTTTTCATAAGGGGAAGTCCCAGTTCGCTAATGGTATTTTCATAAATACTGTACAAGTCTGTTTTCTCCCGCCCATCAACTTGATTCCAAAACAGGTGTAAACCCTGTATTCGGTAAGCATCATTGTTTACCAGCAGATTGTTTACCGTCATGGCAAATGACAGACTGCTTTCCAACACCACCCGGTCGGCGGTAATCGGCGTAAAGATATAATCCATGGAGGCCAATGAATTGATAATCCCTTCACTGTTCACCGTTCCGGGAAGGTCGAAAAAGACTACATCTATTTCGAGCGGTTCGGTTTTCAGATATTCTTTGGCCGTGGTGATAGCATTTTCTGGTGTGCTGTACAAGACCGGATACGCTCTCTTTCCCAATGCCTTGAATTGGTTAAAGGCTAGCAGCTTGTAATTCGTATCACTATTGACCTGTTCACCATCTCGTTTACGCATGGCACTGATGCTGTGTTGTGGGTAATCACAATCCACAACCGCTACATTGTAATCTTTCAGATAGTACAGGTAGCTTGCTACCAGCACAGTGAAAGTAGTCTTGCCGACACCACCTTTTTGGGTGGAGAAGGCAACGAATAATGTTTCTTTTTTCATTTCTTTCAGTCTTTATTGTTTTACTTCATTATTGATTTACTGCTTTATCGCAGTATCTATTCCTGTCATTCAACCAATGAGTATGTATTTATCCCTGCATAGAAATAAGGAAGTATCCATTTCTTTACATATTGTCTTATTGATTGCTTGAAACATTGATTCCAGTATTTCTTGCTTTCCTGAGATCAGTAAACCAGTCTTTCTATATTGTCCGATTTATTCCAATATTTCTATCGGTATTTACCGCTTTACTTCTCTATGTCAATCCTGTTTTCGAGGACAAATAAATAGATAAAAACCGCCCCTTTTTGAAAGTGGCTTACGATGGCTTTGAATGACTTCGCTTGTCCTATAATGCACTATTTTACAACATAATTAATCCCTGTTACTTTGCAACGGATCCTGTTTAAACGGACAAAAAACATCCGATTGAGCAGCTTTCCTGAGTTCATTTATCTTATGGCTAACCGCTAATCCGTCCACAGGCGGATTTTATTTGCGTCAGGCAAATAGCAAGGTGTGTTCTGCGCAGCTTGAAATTCTTTTAGCAGCTTAGAACCCCTTGCCCGGACAAGCCGGGATGGGTTGTACTCCGAAGTCGTAAACCTTTTAAAGAATAATGGTATGGGAAAAGAAAAAACGAATGTGCCACAATCCGGTGGCAAAGGACGAAAGCCAAAGGCAGACCCGGCAGTTTTCCGGTATTCAATCAGTTTCAATTCTGCCGATCACGCCCGTTTTTTGGCTCTCTTTGAACAGTCCGGTATGCGGACAAAAGCGCATTTTATCACAGAAAGAATCTTTGGCGGTTCATTCAAAGTGATAAAAATTGATAAGGCAGCAGTCGATTATTACACTCGCCTGACAACTTTTTACGCTCAATTCCGGGCAATCGGCGTAAACTATAATCAGATTGTGAAGGCCCTGAACTCCAATTTTACCGAAAAGAAAGCCCTTTCTTTTCTCTTTAAATTGGAAAAAACAACCGAAGAACTGGTGGTATTAAGCCGGGAAATTATCGAACTCACACAGGAATTTGAACAGCGATGGTTGCAAAAATAAATGTGGGAAGTTCGCTTTTCGGTGCGCTGGCGTACAATCAGAATAAGGTTGATGAAGAACAAGGCAAGGTGCTTTTCAGCAACCGGATGTTTGAAAGTGAAGACGGAAATTTCAACATCCAGCGTTGCATGGAAAGTTTTGAAATGCAGCTACCTCAAGACATCAAGACTGAAAAACCAATTATCCATATATCCCTGAACCCGCATCCGGACGATAGACTATCGGACAAACTGTTATCGAAAATCGCACAGGAGTACATGGAGAAGCTGGGCTATGGTAATCAACCTTACATGGTTTACAAGCATGAAGACATCGACCGTCATCATCTACATATCGTATCTCTGCGGGTGGACGAGAATGGCAAAAAACTGAATGATAAGTTTGAACACCGCCGGAGCAAAGACATTACAAGGGAACTGGAAGAAAAATACGGTCTGCATCCTGCCGAAAAGAAGCAACAGCATGAACACTACCAGTTCCAAAAGCTCGATTATGCTGCGGGTGATGTAAAGCACCAGCTTTCCAATACGGTTAAAGGCGTGGTAAATACTTACCAATTCCAAAGTATCGGAGAACTTAATACGCTGTTATCATTATATAATATACGAGTGGAAGAAGTTAAAGGTGAAGTTCAGGGCAAGGCCTATAATGGTATTGTCTATTTCGCAACCGATGATAAAGGCGAGAAGCTGGGTAATCCCATCAAGTCTTCCCGGATGGGTAAGTCGGTCGGTTATGAAGCATTGGAACGCAGGATAGGACAAGCAGCAACCAAATGGAAAGACGGTAAACTGAAAGCCAATATCAAAGGTCGGATAAGCGAAGCGTTGGAAGCTTCCGGCTCAAAGGAGCAATTTGAAAAGAACCTGAAAGATAAAGGAATTGAAGTCGTATTCCGGCAGAACCCGGAAGGGCGCATATATGGTGCAACCTTTATCGACCACGAAAACAAAGCCGTCCTGAACGGCTCTCGTTTAGGGAAAGAATTTTCAGCCAATGTATTTAATGACCTGTTTAGAGAATCCCATGTAAACGAGGGACACACAAAACAGGATATTCCAAAAGAACCGTTCACACCTTCGGCAGAACCGTTCGTGCCATCAGAACGGCAATCCGAAAACGGGGAATCTACAATCGGAAGTCTTTTCAGTATCCTGCCCGGTGGCAGCGATTCATCGGCTGGAAATGATAAAACCCCGCCAACTCCCAAGAAAAAGAAAAAACGCCGTTATGGACGGCAGATGTAATAACAATTTAAAAGATAATTAATTATGCAGAATGAAGATGATTTAAGAGGACTTGCCAAAGTCATGGACTTTATGCGGACAATCAGTATTTTATTCGTAGTAATCCATATTTACTGGTATTGTTACCAGTCGTTTGTAAACTGGAATGTCAATATCAACGTGGTCGACAAGATACTGCTAAACTTTCAGAGAACCGCCGGATTATTCAGCCATAACCTGATAACAAAAGCATTTAGTGTGATTTTTCTTGCTTTGAGTTGTTTGGGGACAAAAGGAGTGAAGGAAGAAAAGATAACATGGACAAAGATTTATGTTTTCCTTGTTATTGGTTTTATCCTGTTTTTTCTGAACTGGTGGATGCTGTATTTGCCATTACCACTTTCGGCAAACGCTACATTTTATATCCTGTCAATGACTGGCGGGTACTTATGTTTATTGGTCGCTGGGGTATGGATGTCCCGGCTACTCAAAAACAACATGATGGACGATGTTTTCAATTTGGAGAACGAAAGCTTCATGCAGGAAACCCGCCTGATGGAGAATGAATATTCGGTGAATCTTCCAACACGTTTTTGGTATAAGAAGAAACAACACGAGGGATGGATAAACGTGGTAAACCCGTTCCGGGCTACTATTGTGCTGGGAACTCCCGGTAGCGGCAAATCCTATGCAGTGGTAAATAATTACATTAAACAGCAGATAGAGAAGGGTTTTGCACTCTATTGTTATGATTATAAGTTCCCGGACTTATCGGAAATCGCATACAATCACCTGATGAATCATTCGGATGCTTATAAGGTGAAGCCCACTTTCTATGTTATCAATTTTGACGACCCACGCCGAAGCCACAGATGTAATCCTATCAATCCGGCATTTATGACAGACATATCCGATGCCTACGAATCAGCATACACTATTATGCTGAACCTGAACCGAAGCTGGATTCAAAAGCAAGGCGACTTTTTTGTGGAATCCCCGATTATCCTGCTGGCTGCGATTATTTGGTTTCTCAAGATATATAAGGGTGGAAAGTATTGCACGTTCCCGCACGCCATCGAGTTCCTGAACCGGAAGTATGCAGACACATTTGTTATCCTGACTTCCTACCCGGAACTTGAGAATTATTTAAGCCCTTTCATGGATGCGTGGGAATCTCAAGCCCAAGACCAGTTACAGGGGCAAATTGCTTCGGCTAAAATTCCATTGTCAAGAATGATAAGCCCGGCATTGTACTGGGTAATGACGGGTGATGATTTTACGCTGGATATTAATAACCCGGACGAACCGAAGATACTTTGTGTCGGCAACAATCCCGATAGGCAGAATATTTATTCCGCCGCTTTGGGACTGTACAATAGTCGTATAGTGAAGCTGATAAACAAGAAGGGACAGCTTAAAAGTTCGGTTATCATAGACGAATTGCCGACTATTTATTTTCGGGGATTGGATAACCTGATAGCTACCGCCCGTTCCAACAAAGTGGCAGTCTGTTTGGGTTTTCAGGATTACAGCCAGCTTACCAGAGATTACGGCGATAAGGAAAGTCGAGTGATTCAGAACACAGTAGGGAATATTTTTTCCGGTCAGGTGGTAGGAGAAACGGCGAAAACATTATCCGACCGCTTCGGGAAAGTTTTGCAGAAACGCCAGTCTATGACAATCAACCGTCAGGATAAATCAACCTCAATCAGTACGCAAATGGATAGCCTGATACCTGCCAGTAAAATATCCAATCTTACGCAGGGGATGTTCGTGGGTGCGGTCAGTGATAATTTCGATGAACGGATAGACCAAAAGATTTTTCATGCTGAAATCGTAGTGGACAATGAGAAAGTGAAAAGTGAAACTGCCCGGTATGAAAAGATACCGGAGATTATCGACTTCCGGGATGCAGATGGTAACGACCTAATGAAAGAGCAAATTCAGCTTAATTACGATAAGGTAAAACAAGATGTGAAGCAGATTGTCATTGATGAAATGGAACGTATCAAGAACGATCCAGATTTGCAGCATTTGGTGAAAAGTGAGGAATAAAAGTAAAGCACCTGAAAGAAACAGGTGCTTTTTTAAAATTACATGATTGTCATTATATGTCTATATATTATTCCCTTTTCGTCAAGTGTTCTGAATTTTACCTTTAATAATTCCGGTAAAGAATATTTGTTTTGACACATAATAAATAATTCTTCAACGGTTAAAACTATAATTCTCGCACTTCTATCTGTAAAAAAATCTATCGCTTTGGAATCCACTGGTGAATAAGTAATGAAAAGACCTTTCGGAAAGTGAGATTTAGTTTCAATTTTTCGGGAGAATAAGATTAAATCATCTTTTGGGATTGCATTAGTTCTGTATTTTGCTTCAATTAATACTGTATTTCCATCAAGAACAAAACTTCCATCTATTTGGTCATACTCTGTACGATACGAAGCGTGTGGGTCTAAGTTAAAAGCTTTGAATAAGTTGTTAAGATACTTTTCAAAAGCATAACCTTTAGCTTGAGGACTTGATATGCCTTCTATCGCCAACAGTGCTGTATTTAAGCTGTCAAAATTAATATCTAATTTATTTTCGGGGACAGGATTTTGTTGCTTCGATTTAGATTGAGTCTGATTCTTCCCTAATAACTTCGTTCCAAATTCATACAATCTATCTGTTCTCTCCTTTATATCTTCGGTAATCATACCATTGTCTTTCATATGGTTTAAGAGCATAACGATAGACTTACCAACATAAGGCTCTGTTTCGTCTTTAAGAAATTCTCGAAACATTTTCGCTTTTGATAATCCCGGATATTTCGTATATATATTGTATTGCACTACATCCTTCATAAATTCCTCAAACTCTCTATTAGAGAAATCAAGAAGATATCCCGAACTCATACCAAAAACGGATTCTATTAATTGTTTTTCGTTGAATGTGAGATTTGCCATTTTCTATTTCTTACTGTTCTTTATAATATTGTACCTTATACCTTGTATGTATGGATGTAAGCCTGTGGCTTGGTCTTGTTGTAAAACAATACTTTCATATTCACTCAAGTTATCATTTAACATAGAGGCAATACTGGCAGCTTCTTCATCCGTTTTAATCAAAACAAGCATATCGTTAAAAATATCCATAGCTTTATATCTATTGAATGAAGCTGCAAAAAATAAGGTGATTTTCATTGCAATAGTCCTAATTTCAATATTTGACGTAGAATTAAAGACTTTTTTCATTTGACTTGCAATAGTTTCTGCATCAGACCAGCTTAATCTTCCATTGTTATTTAACTCCAAAACGACATCGTTATATACATCAACAAATGTTTGCATATCACCATCGTTAAGAAAAGCAAAATAATCTACTGGAATTTCTTTTACTTTAGAATAGAAAGTGTTCGGGTCTTCCTTAAATTCATATAGTACATTAAATAGATTATAAACATCTTCTTTGGTCGCTCGTTTCCTTTGTAATTCTGCTATTAAATTATCAAAAATACCATAAGGGTTATTGTCCCCTCTTAAAATCTCTAAATGTTTAATCAGGGCACTACGTAATTCTGCAATGTTTTGGTATCTATCGGCAGGATTTTCATTTGTACATTTTCGAATTATATAATAAAGTCCGTTGGAAACTTTACTTTTATCTATATGTGCAGGACTTTCATTTGTATATAAGCAATAGATGGTTTTCCCTAATTGATATATGTCGCTGGGAATTGTTGCATTTTTCGTTCCACCATATTGAAAAAACTCTGGTGGAGCAAAACCAATTGTACCCATAGCTACGGAAGAAGGAGTTAATGGGGTGCTATCCCGGTCTTCAAACTTGCCAAGCCCTAAATCTGACAATCTTAAAATATCTCCATCCATTAGTATATTATTAGGTTTTATATCCCTGTGGATTATTCCACTTGAATGTAATGCTTCTAATCCATCACAAATCTGTAATAAATCATCTATCAATATTTCCACATTTTTATTATAATCCTTTTTGGATAGAGCACCTTGACACAAAGGCATTACAAAAAAGGGAGGGGTGTGTCTAAAATCAAAATCCAAAATATCAATTACATTTTCGTGGTTTACAGATTCTAATAGCCTGATTTCTCTATTAAAGCGTCTCAAATCTTCATCATCGGTACTTGAGCATATTTTAAGAGCAAAAGTGTCCCCATCTTTTTCAACGGTAAAAACTTCTCCAAAGCCCCCTTCCCCAATTTTATCTACTACATTATATTCTCCGTATTTCATAAGGTTACAATAATTATAAAATTTATATAGTTCCCAAAGATACAATTTTAGCAAATGTTAGCCATATTTTTTTAATACTTATAATATTTGCACCTTAATTATAAGATAACTAAAGTCAACCTACGACATCTAACGCCACAGTCTATTATATACTCTATTTCATCCGTATTTTTAATTCGATAAGTTTTTTTATTCACCATTAAAATTAAAAGTCATGGATGTAAATTCAAACAATCAGTCCGGTTCTGATGAACAGATGATGGACATTTTGCTTGTCTTTGACAAGGAAAAGAAAACGATTAATGCTGTAAAGGGTATTGATGAAAACGGAGAACTGCAAACCGTTCCGCCAAAGCAGGAACATAACAATGATTTCCTGAAAGTAGATAAACAGGGCAACGCACTTGAAAATTTCTTGAAGAACTTTTTCAACCAGCTAAAAGACCCGACCCGTTTCAGTTTCTTTAAAGTAGCACCCGAAGACACTGAACGGACAGTGAAAATCATTCAGAAGAATATCAAGAACCCCACACCTGCTGCCGATGAAATGCTTGATAAAATCCGTATTGAGCCTAAAGACCTGAAAGTGGAAAATCCGAAAGAATCCACAGCACAGGAACAGAAGCCCGATGCGAATAAGTATTTTATAGACCCTGCCAAAATCAACTGGGATTCCCTGAAAAATTTGGGTATCACCAAAGAACAGCTTGAGAAGTCAAAAGCTTTAGAGCCTATGCTGAGGGGATACAAGTCTCCATCTACCTTTCCTATTGAAGCCAACTTCGGGACAATGGTAATGAAAACGGATGCCCGCCTTTCGTTCCGTTCGGACAGTGAAGGAAATGTAGTGCTGGCAATTCATGGTATCCGCAAGCAACCGAAACTTGATCGCCCTTTCTTCGGACACCAGTTCACTGATGAAGACAAAAAGAATCTCCAGAAAACTGGAAATATGGGTAGGGTTGTCGATATAAAGAATTATCGTACAGGCGAACTTGTACCTTCTTTTATCAGTATCGACAAACAGACCAATGAACTGGTATCCATGAAGGCTTCGTCCCTCAAACTCCCTGATGAAATAAAAGGCGTTAAGCTGGATGAAAAACAAAAAGCATCCCTGATGGAAGGTAAAACGGTATTCCTTGAAAATATGATTTCCGCCAAGAATAAGCCGTTTTCTGCCATTGTTCAGGTCAATGCGGAGAAACGCAGCCTTGAATTTATCTTTCCCCAAAAAGAGCAAAAGCAAAACCAGCAACAGGGACAACAGCAAAGAAACGACCAACCCGAAGGGGTACGTATTCCCAAATCCCTTGCAGGAGTGGAATTATCCGAAAAACAGCAGACTGATTTGCGAGATGATAAAACCATCTATGTAAAAGGACTGAAAGATAAGGAAGGTCAGGAATATAACGCCTATGTAAAGGTGAACCATGAAAAAGGGAAGCTGGATTTCTACAAATTCAATCCTGATAAAGCGAAAGAGAAAGCCAAAGAAATAACCCCTACCAACGAACATAAAACACAGTTAGCGGTCAATTCCGAAGGCAAAACCAATGAAGCGACTAAGCATACCAAAGAACCGCTAAAGAAAGGGCAAACCCAACCTACCGGAGAGCAGAAGAAAAAGAAGGAACAACAGAAGTCCGACAAGCCTAAGAAGTCGCAAGGTCGCAAGATGAAATAATTATTAACCACAGAAATTCACTATAAAATGATAGCAGTAATAGCAGAAAAACCCAGCGTAGCGAGAGATATAGCCACTGTACTGGGAGCAACACAAAAGAATGACGGGAAGATTTCAGGTAACGGATATATCGTTACCTGGGCGTTCGGTCATTTGGTAGGACTTGCCATGCCTGATTCCTACGGAATCGAAAACTTCAGGCGGGAAAGTTTACCCATCATTCCGCAAGCTTTCCAACTTATTCCACGTCAAGTAAAAACGGATAAAGGATATAAACCCGATAGCGGAACGGTTAAGCAACTCAAGATTATCGAAGAGGTATTCGACCAGTGCGATAAGATTATCGTTGCCACCGATGCCGGAAGAGAAGGTGAACTTATATTCAGATACATTTACCAATACATAGAATGTAGGAAACTTTTTGTCCGCTTATGGATAAGCAGTCTGACGGATAAAGCCATCCGGGACGGATTGCAAAACCTCAAAGACGGAACGATGTATGACAATCTTTTCCGTTCGGCAAAGGCACGGAGTGAAGCGGACTGGCTTATCGGCATTAACGCTTCACAGGCGTTAAGCATAGCAGCAGAAAGGGGTACATATTCTTTGGGACGGGTACAGACACCTACACTGGCGATGATTTGTTCCCGTTATCTTGAGAACAAGAATTTTGTTCCGCAAAAGTATTGGCAGCTGAAATTACAGACAGGAAAAGACAGTATCGAATTTTCTGCCCTTTCGGAAGAAAAATTCGACAACCAGCAGCCAGCCATCGACAAATTGCAAGCGATACGAGATAACGGTTAGGTGCAGGTCAAATCGGTAGAACGTAAAGAGGTGAACCAAGAACCACCCTTGCTTTACGACCTTACTACGTTGCAGAAAGAAGCTAATGCAAAGCTTAATTTCTCCGCAGACAAAACGCTTTCCATTGCACAGAAACTTTATGAATCCAAGCTGATTTCGTACCCACGTACCGGAAGCCGTTACATTTCACAAGATATTTTCGATGAAATCCCGGAACGTATTTCTTTACTGGAAAATTACGACCGGTTTGCCGGCTACGCAAAATCAATGAAGGGTAGCCACCTGAATAGCCGGACAGTAGATGATAAGAAAGTTACCGACCATCACGCATTGATAATAACCGAAAACAAGCCGGGAAGTTTGCAGAAGGATGAACAGGCAATATACGAACTTATTGCCGGAAGGATGCTGGAAGCTTTTTCGCAAAAGTGTATCAAGGAAGTTACTTCAATTTATCTCACCAGTGGCGAGAGTATTTTTGCAGTGAAAGGAACAGTAATAAAGTCCGCCGGATGGCGGGCAGTTTTCAACGTCCAAGAAGATGGCGAAGAAAATGCCGCTTTACCAGCACTAAATGAAGGTGATAATTTACCCCTCTCCGATATTGAGTTACTGGAAAAGCAGACTAAGCCCAAACCGTTACATACGGAAAGCTCGTTGCTATCGGCTATGGAGAAGGCAGGGAAAGAATTGGAAGATGCCGAACTGAAAGCCAGTATGAAGGATTCCGGTATCGGAACGCCAGCGACACGGGCAGCGATTATTGAAACGCTTTTCACCCGCCAATATATTGTCAGAGAAAAGAAAGCCCTTGTGCCGACCGAAAAAGGACTGGCGGTTTACGATATAGTCCGGGACAAGAAAATCGCTGACGTGGAAATGACTGGTAAGTGGGAAAACGCACTATCCAAGATTGAAAGCGGTGAAATGAATCCCGATACCTTCCATAAAAGTACAGAAGTTCATGCTTCACAGATAACCAGCGAACTTTTAGGGGTACAGCTCACCTTATCAACGCAGCAGGATTTAACCTGCCCGAAATGCGGGACAGGTCGGATTTTGCTGTATCCGAAAGTGGCAAAATGTAATAATACTGATTGCGGACTGGTTATTTTCCAAAATAAAAGCGATAAACAATTAACAGACAAACAGGTTACGGAACTGGTAACAGCGAAGAAAACCGGAATGATAAAGGGCTTCAAGAGTAAAGCCGGAAAGTCTTTTGATGCTTCACTGGCTGTTGACGAGCAGTTCAATGTGGTATTCGTTTTCCCTGAAAAGAAAGGGAAATCAAGGAAATAATCTAAAATTCCATATCTTTACCACAGAAAATTCCATTATGAATAGATTTTATGCTATCCGTAATTGAGATTTTTTGTGGTTAGCACCCGGTGGGGACGCCGGGTGCTTTTTTAATAAATGCTTGAAAATATGACATTAATTGTTTCATGGATAGCAATGGATAATAAAAGAGGAGTACATACTCCGTCTTCAATATATATTGCAAGTGATAGTAGGATAAGTTGGGAAAACCAATATTTTGATTACGGACGTAAAATATTTGGTTGTAGAAACTATCCTGACATATTTGGATATAGTGGGGATGTTTTGTTTCCTTCAATGGTTATTTCTCAAATCATAGAAATAATAGACAATGATTTGCTTTTTAATAATGACATGTCTTGTGAAGAAAAGATGAATCTTTTTTATGAGCAATTGGTAAAATCTCTTGAGAAATATCCTGTTGAGTTTGAAAATATAATAAATGAAAGCTTTGCTATTATTCATTCATCTAGGGATTCTCAGAATCAATTTGCTTATTGTGAATACAGATGGAATAGAAAAGGGAATGTTTGGGAATGCCATATGATAGATTTGCCAAGTCATTCCGGATTATTGTATGTGTCTGGTTCTGGAAAACAAGAATTTCGTAATAATTTATCTAAATTTGAATCAGGAGATGCAAGTGGTACAAGTAGGAATATTTTTCAGTGTTTTTGTAATACGCTTTCTAATATGATGGATAAATATTGTGGAGGTGCACCGCAGTTAATTGGTTTGTACAGAAAAAATAATTCTATTCCATTCGGGATTATTTATGATGAAAAAAGATTTTTTAATGGATATGAAGTGACTAATCTAAAATCTTTTGATAATATTGCATGGAGAAATTCGTTATTTGAAATATGCGACGGAGAAACGATGTCTATAAAAGATAATTCACAAAGGCAGCCAAATCCTTTGATGAAATAAAGAAGCAACTCCCCTCAATCCCGCTGATACAATTGGAAATATGGGATGCGAGGTGCTGTCGGTAAAACTTGATAAAGGTCCAAACTTTATCAAGTTTACCTAGGGGGGTATCCGAAAATTTCTATTTAATTATATTTGAATATTCTTCATAAAAAGCACTTCCAATTCCATTCAAAAAAATGGATACTTTTTTATTATCGCTATCTATTGTATATTTAAGTCCAGCCCTGATTGATAGATTCGAAAAGTTTGTGTGAAAGATTTGTGATATTTCAAAAATCAAGGAATGAATGCTGTTTGATTTATCTAACAGAGAAGACAAACCATAATAAACTACAATGATTACTTTAGTTTTTTCTGGGGTTAATGAAAGAATATTGTTAATGTGATTATCATTAAAACCATAACCTATTATCAACATATTGTCAGCAATAGTGCAATCTTGAGTAAATGAATAAAAAAGCTCTAAAAAAGGACTTAGATTAATGCGTGTTAGCTTATTGCAACCTGTTATAATTGGAGAGGGTAAAATCGCCTCTCTTGCTATGGTATAACCCGCAAAGCTTTGATGATTTTTCCATTCTTTTGGCTCTGATAATTTTTGGGATGTTGCAAATAACTGCCATAAAATGCATCCATGCAAATTGTAATGACAATCTATATTCCTATCAAAGATGATTTTCTTTTTGTTAATTATTTCATCAGTAAACCCATCAAAATACCCTGCAAATTTATTCAGCCAAGTATCATAATTTAAAGTGTAGATCCTTTTGGCCGATAAATCTCCTATTTGTTGAATTAAAAAATTCGAAAATTCAGTCATTCCCTTATTGTTCCCATCAATATTATACGGATAAATAGTTTCAACAATAAGGTCGATTAGATGATTATGTACTTTTTCTATAAATAGATAAATAGCATCTTTCCATTTAGGAATACGAACTCTATTAATATGAGTTATCAGTCTAGTATTTAATTCAAAAACCGTATTTTTCACAGTCCTTCGATATTTCGCCTTATGTCGATTTCTTTCAATATCTTCAATAAAGACGAATAGTTCTTCAATTATATGAACGAGTGTTTCAAAATTGACTAAGTCTAAATTTTCCTTGATGTTTTTAGAGTCTATTCTATTCCAAAAACAAAATTCTTCATATATGAATTTCATAAACTCTTTGTCATCGCTTAAATCAGGATGGCTATATGAAATAATCTTTTGAGTTAAATTAAGAGTTGATATGTTGAAAAAATCAACCCCCGATGTTAGTCCTGCTCCTGTCAATATAACAGTTCTTCTTTTCATTCCGTTTTTTATGAATGGCACATACTTATACGGCAAAGATACTGAAAACAAGCCATATGAACTAATGTTAAAATCGTTCTCTTATCAACTTATGCACATCAGAGGCCTTGTAATAGCACCGTCCATCATCCAATTTTATGTAGGGTAGAATACCTTTCGCACGATAACGTTGGAGCGTGCGAGGGCTAACTTTCAAAAGGAGCATCAAGTCCTGATTATCCAAAAGTTGTTCGCCGTCCAAGCAATTACGCTGGTTTGTTAGTCGGTCGATTTTCTTATCGACCATATCGAACCTGTCCATTATACGTTCCATCCAAGTAATGAAATTCTCTCTATCTATATTCATAACAGTATTCGATTAAATATGCCCCTTGATAAAATAACTCTGGTTTGAAGGGTCTTTGATGATTATTTCTTTCTCCCGCATAAAACGTATATAGCTTTTTGCCGTGCGTTCCTTTACATCCATAATTTGTTGTATCTGTTCGCACAGGTCTATATAGGTTATATAGGTTTGCTGATCGAAAACCTCATGGGCTACGCTTACCAGTTCCTTTTCTTTCCGCTTCTCTTTTTCTTCGCGGGGCTTTTCGCCACTATACAGGTGCATTCCAGCTTCCTTGTCCCAAGAAAAGAGCATCAACGGAACATCTAACGGACTGCCTTCCCTTACTTTCAGGGCTTTGACTACTGAGATAGTGGCATCGCCATCCAGTTCGATGGAAAGGATAGCAGCTGCTTTGCGTTGGAGTTCAGACCCCAGGTGTCCACGAAGCTTTAATCCGTTCGGAACATAGTGAAGAACGCATATAATACAGGTTTGATAAATTCCGGCTAACCGATAAAGCTCATCCACTATGCGAAGGCTTTCCACTTCGTCATTGGCGGAATGCACCAAATCTGCAATGCCGTCAATGACTACCAGCCGGATACCGCCATATTGATAATGAAATTTATCCATGCTTTGAACGATAGCCTGTAGACGTTCTTTGCGGGACATTCCTGTTAAGCAGAAGGCTTTGAACTCATCCGGCTTTTCAGATCGTTTTGCCCGTTTTAGAAGATTCGAAACATTCTTGAATAGCTGTACTTCCGATTGTTCTGTGTCATATAGCAAAACGGCCTTGTTTTGGGTGTTTGGATACACATTGATTCCTAATGTATCAACCTGGCTATTCTCAGGTCGGATTGATCCCGCCACTAACGCTGCAACATAGTTGCTTTTCCCAGTTCCCTCACCACCCGTGATGCAAAGAATATTTCCTTGTGTTCCCAGTGGCACATCTCCGGCAGAAATAATTTCCTGAGCCTTTGCCGGAGGATTATTAAAATCTATTTCGCACGATTTCAACATGGTCATAGTATCGCTATATAGAGTATCTAATAAATCAATAAATAGTTTCAGAAATGACTCTCTGACGTTTCCCAGCCTGAAATAATCAGATATATCTTTTTCTTCTTTCGTTCCTGGAAGTGGAAGTAAAAGGCGTTTTACTCCATGTTCCGATAATTGCTTTTCATGCTTTGCAGAACTTTCCAAACCTGTTTTATCCATATCATAAAGCAAGACGATATGCTTGAAGCGGAACGTTAGCTTGTGTATAATTTCAGTAGGAACACTTACAGTTTCGCTATTGAAGCATATCGCATGGAAACCATGTGTTGCAAGAGAAAGCACATCTTTTTCACCGCCTGTGATAAAGACCGTATCTCCTTTTGCAGGTAATTGTTCCAATCCAAAACAATATTTTTCACCAATATCACCACCATACAGAAATCGCATTTTTGAGGATGGCCGGTATAATTTGATATAACGTTTGCTTTTGTATCCGAAGGTGGGTTCTAAAGCTGATGAAATTATTGAGTAAGATTTTCCTTCGTTGTTTTCACTCTTAAACTCCTTGACGGAACAAACTTTATATGCTTTCAGCATTTCAGTAGTTATACCGTATTGTTGCCAGTACTCCAATTCATTTCGGGTAAATTTCTGTTCCATAAAACTGTATGGCTTGGATTTATTTTCAGGTATAGCTGAGATGGGTGGCTCTGGAATGAACGGTACAGATCTTTCAACATTTTCCAGTAATCCTAACGACAAGTCTTGGTCTATCATTTTTAATATTTCCACAAAATCGCTGGCATTATTACAGTTCAATCCCTTCAGTTTACTTACAAAGAAGAAACAATCCCCACTATATTCGTCATTGCCGAAATCTTTCAGTTTGTAAGTGCCTGCTTTTCGGTCAAAATAGATATTACAAGAAGCCTTCTTGTCTTCGTATAATGGATTGAAGAAATTCCGACCTACACGCCATTGACAAGGGATGTAATGTCTAAAAATATTCAGTCCATTACTTGTCTTTTCTAAGATTTCTTCTTTCCTTAACATATAATTTGTGGTTCGTTACTAAGTCATTTAAACATTCGTTATTACTTCTAATCAGTCGCTCTTCCAACATTCGTTTTATTTCTCCGATTTTGTAGAAATATCTCCCCCGGATATTGGAATAGGCAATTATTCCAGCTACCCGAAGTCTTTGCAATGTCTTGTCACTGATTTTTAAGAATGTGCAGACTTCGTAACTATCTACCCAAATTTCATCTTCATTGATACTTTCCGCTTCCTGTTTATTGAGGATATAATCCGCAATAGTATTAATCTTTGCTTCAAGTTCCTTAAATGCTTTTGATTCTATCATTATCATATCCATAATGTATAGTTTATTGATTCTCTGCAAAGATCGGAAGGATTGTATTTGCGATTTCACAAGTTTACATAACTTGGGTGCAAATTTTTCATTAAAAACACATTAACCCACTTAATAATAGTCAAATAAAGAATGAAAAAACAATTCTATCAACTATTATTGATATTATGTCTTATGGGTAAATGACCGGAATCCTTTATAAAAAGCAAAAGTCCCAAGTTGGGTAAACTAGGGACTTTTTGGTATTAAATAAGTTTTAAAATGATTATCTTTTTACTTTGTAGTGGCTTTGTGTTACTCCATTCTTATATTTATGATAAATGGATACTTCCCATTGAAATTCCTTAGTAATCCTTGAAAATAATGGTATACCATTACCTAAGATAATCGGGATAGTTGTGATTATCATTTCGTCAATCAACTCATAATTTAATAGCATAGAAGCGATTTCGCCACCACCTACCAACCAAATGTCTTGTCCGTTTTCATTACATGTTTGGGTAATAGTTTCAATAATATCATGGGTGATAAACTGAATATTTTTTTCTTCAGCTAAAGAATGATGAGTGATGACATAGGTATTCTTAGCCTGATATGGCCAAACTACATCCATACTTAAGATATCACGATAAGTCCGTCCACCCATAATAACAATATCTATGGATTCAAATAAGGTTTGGTAACCGTAATCTGTTTTTTCAGGATTGGGGAATCCTGTTAGCCAATCTAAATCGCCGTCACTTCGGGCAATGTATCCATCAATGGAAGTTGCTATATATAACTTGATTTTTCTCATGTTTATCCAATGTTTCTGCAGTATACAAAAAAAAAGAAGCGTGGAACTCACACTGTTCCGACGTAGAGGTACTGGTATACCCAAAGAAGAAAACAGGCAAGCCCACGCCATACTTTCGTATAGCATGAACATTGCGCATCTGTCTCTCTTCTTTTTGAAAATTACCAGTTTTCTACATCGAGACGTTCAGCGAACGTTATGTTATATATTTATGAAGTATCTAATATACTCCTTAAAATCTTTATTTTACGCATGCAAATATAATACATAAAATTGATTTATTTACTGTCAGCTTCATCCATTCTCTTGTTCAGAGTCTTAATCAGTCGGTTTAGAAATTCTGTCCTGTTAGTTTTTCGACTTCTGATTTCTAAGTATATATGATAAATATCATTTAAATCGACATTGAATATTCTGCCAAAAATAGTTGCCAAAGCTTTTATTTCGATGTTTCCGGAATTAATGCTCTTTTCTTCATAAATACCGTATATGATTTCAGTGAGAGCCGTTTTTTTATCCGTCCATTGGGCAGAAGTAATTTCAATATCTGTTGAAAAGTCATTCTCTTCCTGATATTTCAATTTGGATAATTGATAATTTAAGTGCGCAGCTAACATATCATTTGCCAGCAATCTCGCTACTTTGAAATCGAAATGTGTGGAAAATCTTGGATCTCGCTCAAAATAAAAACTCTCAAGATTTAATTCCATATCTTTCCTTCCTCTTACAAAATAATATTCGTCAAAATTTGCTTTACCGGAACGGTAATATTGTATAAATTCTGTATTTCTGTTATAAAACAGATTGATTCGTTCATGTTCTCTCTCTAAATATACCCGGATTGTTTTGTAATTTGAGATGGGACGGTTTAACTCCAACTGATATATTTTGCGAAAAAAAATCAACTTACTAAACAATTGAGGTTTTATTTCTTTAAAGAACATTATTTCATCGTGTTTCGATGGGAATGTAAAACTTGATACGATATTCTTAAGGTCAATAAAGCCGTTTTCCAATAACAATATAGTAGGAGGGACATCCCTTATAATATCAGACATTTCTAACTCTTTTTCTCGAACAATAGAAGTTAGTTCTTCTGAAATCTGGTATATCTTATTCATCATGATTATATTCGAATTTTATCTGTGATCCAAATACATAGCCAAATACTTGCCTGTTAAAGATACTTTGTCTGCAATAATCTTTTGTGGAATCCCTTCGAATATTATATTTCCACCATCTTTTCCAGCACCTGGCCCCATATCTATTATCCAATCGGCTTGACTAATAACATCCATATTGTGTTCAATAATAATAACCGTATTTTTATTATTAACCAACTTGTTGAATAGCTTTATAAGTTTAGATATGTCTGAGCCATGAAGCCCTGTGGTAGGTTCATCAAAGACATATACATTTCCTTTATTACTCAGTTCTGTTGCCAGTTTAAGGCGTTGGCGTTCGCCACCTGAAAATGTATTCAATGATTGTCCCAATGTCAAATAATCCAAACCTACTTCGCAAAGTCGATTGAGTGGTCCAGTTATTTCATGTTCATTGAAAAATGTATTCGCCTCGCTAATCGTCATTGTCATTATGTCTGTGATACTTTTACCATATAACCGATATTTCAAGACTTCCGGTTTAAAACCACTTCCGTTGCAATGCTCGCAACGTACTTCCACTGCATCTAAAAAGGCGAGATCAGTTGATATTGTACCCAATCCTTTACATTCGGGACAAGCGCCATCTGAATTATTACTAAACAATGATTGTTTGACGCCGTTTTGTTTTGCAAATAATCCCCGTATTATATCCAATATCCCTGTATATGTTGCAATATTAGACCTTTTGCTGCCTCGCAAAGCACTTTGATCTATTACAACTATATCTTTATATTGATTGATTAACGACTTTACAATTGAGCTTTTTCCAGAACCGGCTACGCCTGTAATCACTGTCAGTACTTCTTTGGGAATCTGAACTGATATACCTTTCAGATTGTGGAGTGTGCTATTTTGTATAAAAAGATAGTCTGATGATTTTCTGTAGTTACTTTTAAGCAAATTATTGCGATTAAGATAAATACCAGTTGGCGTGTCTGCTTTTTTCAAGCCGTCAAGGTTACCTTCATAAACGATATTGCCACCTTTTTTACCAGAACCAATTCCCATATCGACGATATGGTCAGCTATAGCTATTACATCGGGATCATGTTCTATGATCAATACGGTATTACCTTTATCCTTCAATTCGATTAATAATTTATTTAATCGTTGTACATCATTTGGATGTAACCCAATACTTGGTTCATCGAAAATGTATGTAAGGTCTGTCAGACTGCTACCCAAATGCCGGACAAGTTTTATTCGTTGTGATTCTCCGCCAGACAATGAAGATGTTTCCCTGTCTAAAGTCAAATATCCCAACCCAATGGACAATAAGTTTTCAAGATTTTTAATGATTGAATCCAATAATGGAGTGATAGAGTCGTCTTTTAAGGTTTTAATGAATTCCAGTAAATCGTCAATTTGCATATTGCAACAGTCGGCAATACTTCTTCCTTCAATCTTGCAGCTTAATACATGAGGATTCAAACGAGTTCCATTACATTCGGGACAGAGGCTTTGTTTTACGACTTCCTTATATCTTGATGCACTCTTTCCTGTAATTTCCTTTGATTCTTTCTTGAAAAAACTGCGTTCAAAACGTGGTAAAATCCCTTCATATATTCCTGTTTTGGGAAATCTCGGATCAGGATTAGCTAACTTCAAATCGTTTGCATAAACAAGATTATACCATTCATTTTCCGTATAATCTTTTACCTTCTTGTTATTGTCAAACAGTCCTGAATAGACATATCGAGTCCAACGCCATCCACCAACTTCAAACGTAGGGAATTTTATCGCACCCTCATTTAATGAACGCTCTTTATCTATCAATTCATTTAAATCAACAATACTTGTTTTGCCAAGTCCTTCGCAGCAAGAACACATTCCTTGCGGATTGTTGAACGAAAAAACAGAGGAATGACCAATGAAAGGTTTTCCAATTCTGGAAAAGAGCAACCTTAAAAGAGAATAAATGTCCGTTATAGTACCTACTGTTGAACGAGCGCTTCCTTCTATTCTTTTTTGGTTCACTATAATTGCAACTGCTAAATTCTGCAAGCTGTCCACATCTGGTTTGCCATATTGTTGCAATCGATGACGAATAAAACTATCATAAGTCTCATTCAAAAGCCTTTGTGATTCAGCTGCTATTGTATCAAATACTAATGAAGTCTTACCAGAACCCGATACTCCAGTAAATACCGTTATCTTCTTTTTGGGTATTTTGACTGAGATGTTTTTTAAATTATTCTCTCTTGCTCCTTTAACTATAATATCATTTTTGCTCATATTGAAAAATATTTTTTGCAAAAATAGAGTATGCTAATTACTTGAGCAATAAGCGATAAATCTTTCACCCGGTGATAAATTTAGCCCTATTTGATTAATAAATGACTATCTTTGCAGATGAATAAACAAAAGATGGATATATGTATGTTAAGAAAAACCCAATGGACTATTCAGATTGTTCAGTGAGGATTGCAATTGATATTTTATCGACAAGCTGGAATGCATGGCTAATATCTGAAATTGACAAAGGGGTTATAAGACCTTGTGATTTACATCGGAGTATAAGTGTCGCTCCAAAACGTGTATTGACAAAGCAATTGGGCGAATTGGAAAAAATGGGTATCCTACAAAAGAAGGTTTATCCTGTGTTACCATTAAAAGTGGAATACTCACTGACAGAATCTGGTAAAGAACTTATTCCAATCATTGATAATTTATGGCAGTGGGGAGATAAGTACAAAGCTGACTTTTTAAAGAGGACAGAGATTGATAAATAGTTTTAGTGCAAGGTGCAAGTATCTATATATAGATATGCTTGCACCTTGCACTAAGTCAAAACATTATGGGATAGATGTTTTGCCAATTCAGAAAAAGCTTGTATCTTTGAACCCAAGATATATGCAGAAAAGCATAGGTCAAAGGTGGACAAATAGGACTCTGAAACTTGTGCCTAATTCGTTACCTACCATAAGTTTGGAAAATATAAAGTGTTGACTTAAAGTTATATGGATGGGAAGGTTCACCGACCTGTCTCTCCGCAGAACCTACTGGACAAAACAGGACAGTAAGAGGACAAAAATCTACAAATCAGCGATTTGTAGGTTTTTTTATTGTCTATAAGTCTTGTTTCCAAGACAACAAAAGGACTTGAAAAGACATAGTTTCGTTACTAAAAGGAAATTGTATGCTACTTAAAATGGTTCAATAGCCACGCTATATTTTGTCCGAGGTTTTTCATGTTGGTAACTGCTTCTTCATCTTTTAGAGCTTCTCCGGGCAGGCGACCGTAGGCAATGTTCCAATAAGTAGAACCAACAAGATACATTTCCTTATTTAGAAAGAAATGATTGATTGTGTCGATGGTGTTCATTGCTCCTGCACGTCGTGCCACTGCCACTGCTCCCGCTACCTTATGGCGGAACATTCCCGGATTGGTATCACTCACTACACTTGCTCTTTCGATTACCGCTTTCAATGTGGAGGAAACATCAGCTGAATAGGTAGAGGAACCCATCACTATAGCATCAGCTTCGGTCATTTTAGTATAGAGTTGCCGGAAAATATCATTGTCAAAAACACAATTGCCCTTTCCTGCACAAGCAAAACATGCCTTACAGGGATTTATCGTATTGCCTGCCAACTGAATCAACTTTGTTTCATGTCCCTCTTTTTCAATCTCTGCCAAGACCAAATTCAGCATATCTGCCGTATTGCCGTCTTTTCTTGAGCTTCCGTTAATTGCCAATACTTTCATTTTCTTGTCACTTTTCAAATTGAGATTACTTGCAGCAGTAAGTCCGCTTGCACTCAATGCTGTACCTACAGTGAAAACTCCCATTGTTTTGAGAGCTTCACGTCGGGATATTTTTTTTTTATTGTTCATACTAGATTCTTATTTATATGATTTTACGAAAATATGCACAATATCTTCATCAGACATTTGTACACGGTCTGCTGTGAACATGATGCCCATTACTTCGCGGGTGTTGCGCATGAATTTCCCGAACTCATCGGGCATTATACCGTAATCAGACATTTTTAAATCGGCTACGCCGCAGGCTTCTTGCAGGCGGACAAGTGCAGTGATAAAATCTTCGGGCTTATTGGCTTCGGACATACCTAACAGGCGTGCAAGTTCTACAAAACGGTCATCGCAAGCATGACGGTTCACGAAATAACTGAAATACGCCTTGCTTATCATAATCAGTCCGGCTCCGTGAGGTAAATTCGGATGATAGGCTGATAATGCGTGTTCTAACCCGTGTTCGCTGGTAAGTAAGGTAAGTGTCATTACTGCTCCCGATAATGTATTAGCGAAAGCTACACGGGTACGTGCTTCCAAATCGGAGCCGTCCTTAAGGCACGGGGCAAATATTCGGCAATGTTGCGGATGGCTTCACGTGCGTTCATATCGCTGGCAAGGTTTGCACTGGCAGCAATGAAGCCCTCTACGCTATGAAACAACGCATCAAATCCTTGAAAAGCGGTAAACAGTGGTGGTACGGAAAGCATCAGTTCTGCATCGACTACAGCAAGATATGGAAATAATGCAGGGTGCATAATGAATGCCTTTTCATTGGTGGCTTCTTTGGTTATTACACCGCAACCGTCCGTTTCTGAACCAGTTCCGGCGGTAGTTGTTATGGCGATAATAGGTAACGGCTTATTTGAAATCGGTTGTCCCTTGCCTGTACCGATGGGTACATAATCCCATAACTCACCATTGTTTGTCGCTAACAGGGCAATGGCTTTTGAACAGTCCATAACGCTGCCACCGCCCAATGCTACAAGAAAATCCGCACCAAATTCACGGGCGGCTTCCGCTCCGGCTTCGGAGTTGGCAACCGTGGGATTGGGGGCAACTCCATCAAATACTTCGGTTTCCACTCCAACTTGGTGAAGTTGTTCCTCTGTGCGTGCCAAATAACCATTGGCACGGGTGGATTTGCCATTGGATATAATTATCAATGCCTTTTTGCCCGGCATTGTTTGTGTGTGAAGATTGTTCAACTGTCCTGCCCCGAAAAGGATGCGAGTAGGAATGTATTGGTTGTAATTCAGATTCGTTTTCATTGTCTTATGCAATTTTGTTAATTATCAAATAAAAGGAGATTTAACTTCTTCGTCGGTTGCTTCTAACTTGAAAAAGACGGGACGCAGACCATCGTTGCAGCAAGTTATCGCAACACCCGGCTGGCGTACCCAATCATTGAAATAGAAGTGTTTTGCGCCATTGGCAAGAGCAAACACGTATGGATGAATAGTTCGCCACGCACCATCGCAGAATCCTTCGGGCTTGCCTAATTCGGCATAGAACACCTGTCCTGCTTTCATCAGACTGCATGGCTTTAGTCCCGGCATTCCATAGTCGTGGGCTAAATCTTCATTAAAAGTGGAACGCAATACTGTTATTTTTACTTTCTTCATGCTATTTCATCCGTAAATCATCAATAAGTGGCATTGCATCCATGATTTCAAGATGAAGTACCATCTCTTTTACCTCGGTAAAATATTTTTGGAGGTGAGGCGATACGAAATGCCGGTCATAGGCATCCTGATTCTTGTATTTTTCAAGAATCGTAAACCGATTGACACGTTCTTTATCCCATACGGCATAAAGAACCTCGACACCTTCTTCCAAGCGTAGCGATGCTTCTATTTCCTCTTTCAATATTTGTTTGTATTCTTCCAGTTTGGATGGCTCGACTGTTATGTATGCTATTTTTATCATTGCTATTTTCTGTTATCATTGATATTAATACCAATCATGCTTCTCGTTCCGGTCGAGTGCGGCAATTTGCGACATATCTTCATCCGTCAGTTCAAAATCGAAAATGGATATATTTTCTTTGATATGGTCGGGGTTGCTTGAACCGGGAATGACAACTACACCCCTTTGTAAATCCCAACGTAGAATGACCTGTGCCGAAGACTTGCCGTGAGCGGCTGCAATCCGACTGATGGTTTCATTTCCTAACAATGCAGCTGTATGACCTCTGCCGCCGAGCGGATACCATGCTTCCACTACGATACCTTGGCTGTGCATATATTCTACAATTCCTTTTTCTTGGTAATAAGGATGTATCTCATTCTGTACCAATACAGGCTTTGTGCTTACTTGCGGCAGGAACTCCGTCATTTCCTTTATGTAGTAGTTCGATAATCCGATGGAGCGAATCTTGCCCTGCGCCACATATTTTTCCATTGCTTTATATGCTTTTACATCGTCAGTTCCCGGATGGTGTAACAGCATCAAGTCAATATAACCGATGTCGAGCTTACGTAAGCATTCTTCTATTGCTGCTTCGGGATTGCTGAATTGATTAGGATAAAGTTTGGTTGCTACAAAGATTTCTTCACGTGGCACGCCCGATTCACGAACGCCTTGTCCCACTTCTTCTTCATTGTCATACATGTGTGCCGTATCAATTTTGCGGAAGCCGGAAGCAAGAGCCGCCTTGACGGAATTTACACAGACATCACCATGCAGACTGTACGTGCCCAGCCCAACGATAGGCATATCATATCCACTGCTAAGTCTTACGGTAGGTGCTTTCCCATTTTCACCTTTCGAGAGGTTGAACACGCCTACATTGCTATTTTGATTCAAATTCAAATTCATACTTTCAATCCAATCTTTAATTGTTCCTGTTGATTCATTTCCATTAAAACGTTTTCCTTGTTTCCATGCGGCTTTCTCTGCCGATTCGTGCAAATCTGTATCGCTTGAACCGATGCCACTGGAATGTGAAGTACAGAACGGCACGATGGTTTTGCCCGATAGATTTAGGCTTTCAAGGAATGTATGGATTATTTTAGGAGCTTTTCCCCACCAAATGGGATAACCAAGAAAAACTACGTCATAGTCCGAAAAGTTTTCGACTTTACTGCTTATCGCCGGACGTGCTGCCGGGTCGTTTTGTTCACGGTTCGCACGGGACGAGGAATTATTATAATTCAAGTCCTCACTTGTGTAGGGCGTTTCAGGAATGATGCGATGAAGTGTTCCATCGGTGACTTCTGCAATTTTTTCCGCAATACCTTTCGTTGTATTCGTGCAAGAAAAATAGACCACTAATGTGCGTCCGTTACCGGGTTGTGGTTCAGGCGTTGGTTCCGGTTCCGGTGTGGGTGTCGGTTCTTCTGTATTGACAGATTCTTCTGTAGGGCTGCAAGCAGCCGTAGCAAAAGATAATCCCGACAAAAGAATAAGTGATGATAACAACATTTTCATATAATTACTGTTTAATATTTCTAATGGTTTTAGCGGGTACACCCGCTACTATGACATTGTCCGGTACATCTTTTGTCACTACTGTTCCGGCGGCTACAATGGCATTTTCTCCTATGGTTACTCCGGGCAGAATGATTGCTCCTGCACCAATCCACGCATTGCGCTTTATCACTATCGGTTTTACTAATAACCTATGTCGCAAAGCTGGTTCTTCGGGATGGTTCTCGGTAACAATTTTTGCTCCCGGCCCGATAAATACTCCGTCCTCTAATGTGATACCACCTTGGTCGAGGAAAGTGCAACCGAAATTGATAAACACTTCTTTTCCCACACGGGTTAGTTTGCCGAAAGCTGTATAGAACGGTGGAAACATTCGTACCGAAGCGTCCAACTGTTGCCCCCAAATACGTTCGAGCAACGCCCTTATTTCATCAGGAGAATGGTATTGGGTGTTCAGTTCATGAACAAGTTTCTTAGTGTTCTCTATTTCGGAGCAGAGCAGAGGAAAATCGGCATCCGTTTCTGTAATCCGTTCCCCATTCCGCATTCTTTCGATAATCTTATTCATCCTGTTTATTTCCTCAACGTATTCATGTCAATCACATAGCGGAACTTTACTTTTCCGTCCGATACGTTACGCCAAGCCTTATCTATTTCTGCGGCATCTGCCTTGATAATTTCCACTTCGGGATAAATGCCATGTGCAACAGAATAGTCCAGCATTTCCTGTGTTTCCTTTATACCACCGATAAGCGAACCGTAAACTTTACGCTGTGAGAGAAAAGCCATATTAGCGATGTTAAGTGTCGATTTGTCGGGCAATCCCACAATAGCCATTTCTCCACCCATTTTCAGCATAGCCACGTATTGTATTGGTTCATAATTGGCAGGTATGGTACTGATAATGAAATCGAACGTATTGTTCAAACCTTTCATTTCATTTGCATTCGTTACATTTACATACCGGGTGGCTCCCATGCGGGCAGCGTCATTGCGTTTTTCTTCTGTACGGTCAAAGACGGTAACATCGGCTCCCAAATCCACAAGGTATTGAACAGCCATGTGTCCTAAACCGCCATATCCGGCAACGGCAACTTTATCACCTTTCTTTACATTGCTGAAATGTATGGGCGACCATGTGGTGACACCTGCACACAATAACGGAGCAACACGTTTCAAATCAGCGTTTGCAGGTATTTTAATAGCAAAATTTTCACTAACCACGATATTGTCGGAATATCCACCCATTGCCATTTCTCCATTGTGATAACGGTCAGGAGAGTTGTAAGTAAAGGTAGTCCCGTTTTCACAAAACTGCTCTTTGTGCATTTCGCAGGAATGGCAGTGTCCGCACGCATTGACCATGCAGCCTACACCTGCTAAGTCACCCACTTTGAATTTTGTTACATTCTTACCTACCTTTGCCACTCGTCCGGCTATCTCATGTCCCGGAACCATCGGATATGCTGCATATAATCCCTGTTCCTGCTGTTCATCCCAAGCGGCGTGCAAGTCACTGTGGCAGATTCCTGCATAAAGAATCTCAATTTGAATGTCATTTTCTCCAATGGCATGACGGGTAAATTCGTAAGGTCGGAAAGTATCTTTGGCTGAAAACATGGCAAAACCTTTTGCCGGGACACGTTCTTCACTTATTTGTGCAAAAGCGGTAGTTATACATGCCAGCCCTGCAATCATTGTCATTACTGTACGTTTCATATTCTATCAGTTTTAATTAATTTATTTGTTCGATGCAAAATTAGGGGGTTATATTCATTTGTCAGATACCTTTCTTACGGGGTAAAGTACCTCGATTACGGATTAAGGTATCTGAATTACAGTTTTTACCTATCTGCCGTTTCGTGATACAAAAAAATGTATTTTCTTTGCATTACAAGATTAATTTGCGTACTATAAACATTCAGATAAGATGAAAGATAACCTTGATATTATAAAAGCAGATACCATCGAGCAGTACAATAAGTTCTTTGGTTTTGAAACACGCCACCCATTAGTAAGCATTGTTCATTTTGACCAGTCCGTGCCCCAACCCACACATAAAATGACACTTGGTTTCTATGCGCTTTTTCTGAAAAAGACAACCGGGTGCATTATTAATTATGGTAAGACTGTCTATGACTTTGACGATGAAACAGTGGTGAGTTTTGCTCTGGGACAGACTGTAGGTATTCACCGTTTGGAAGACGGCGTTGTTCCCGAAGCTATCGGTTTGTTGTTCCATCCCGACTTTTTGCATCGAACGGAATTGGGGCAGAAAATCAAACAATACTCTTTTTTTTCATACGCTTCCAACGAGGCATTACACCTATCAGTAGAGGAACGCATCATTCTACAAGACTACATGGAGAAGATTGTGCGTGAACTACAACATCCTATTGACAAATTTTCTAAATCGTTGATTGTCTCGAATATTGAGGTATTACTCAACTATTGTATGCGTTTCTACGAACGTCAATTCATTACCCGTGAAGAAATAAACAACGATGTCCTTGTTCGTTTTGAGCAATTACTTAATGGATACATGGATTCCGGTAAGGCTTCACAGCATGGAATACCTACAGTGAAATATTTTGCTGACAAGATTTGCCTTTCATCTAATTATTTGGGTGATTTGGTAAAATCGGAAACTGGGAAAACTGCGCAAGAGTTTATACAGTTGAAGATGGTAAACGTTGCGAAAAACGCTTTAATTGACCCAAATTTGAATACTAAGCAGATAGCAGAAATATTAGGTTTTCAACATCCTCAACATTTCATGCGTTTTTTAAAAAACAAGTAGGGTGTACTCCAAAAGAATATCGTAATCAAAATGTGGCAACAGCATAAATGATAAAAGTAATATCTCATTAGGACGAATGTTAGATGTAAGGTGCAAGTATATATCTATATATAGCTTGCACCTTACACCTAAGCTGAAACATTTATATTCAGACATTTGCGTAATTCAAAAATGTGTTGTATCTTTGAACCCGTGAGATAGGCAGTCAAACAGCGGACAAAGCCGGACAAATAACCCTGCAAAAATCGTTACTGTTTCGTTACCTATTTGAAATATTGGAAGCTAAAGACGCTGAAATATAGGTGGTTAGATAGATGGGTTCAATACCCTTCCTCTCCGCTTTAAGAATAAAAAATCCCTGTAAATCAATACTTTACAGGGATTTTTTGCATTTATCCCATAGTTGTTTTTTATTTCTCTGCCTTATTGTCAGAAAGATGTCGGCAGGATAAATTTATATGATAATGGTTTGTGCGTTTATCTGCTCTTCGGGTCTTCAGCTCTCCCTTCTCCTTAAAAAAGGAGAGGGGGGAGGAGAGCTTACAGACTTTAGTAATAACTTCTTCTGATTCGGATGGTTATTCCAGATTTATATTAATAGGTCTTTATTTGGCTTGTTTACTCTATAACAATCACCGGTAAGCGTATTGCTTCCCGCACTTCGGTCCAGCTACCTGTTTTGAGTCTATACTTATAGCATACACAGAAGGTCGTAGTTGTCGGGTCGAGCCGGTTGTTGTAGAGTGCATAGGCGTTGTCACCCGGATGGGCTACTTTGACATCCACTGTTTCCACTTCCATTTCTTCAGGATCATAAGGTTCCACGGTCAGGGAGTTGTCATCAGCTACTTCGATAACAATTGTATTTTTCTTGATGAAGTCCGGCTGATTTTCCGGTTCTGCCGGTAACCTCTTGGTACCGATATTGATTCTTACCCGATTTTTGGTCAGAGGTACCATTGTTTTGGTGATGACAAAGTATCCGCTGCCTTCATATCCTGATGCATTATAGCTTGCAGGTTCTGCGGAACTGGTATATTTGTTTTTCTTCTGTATCTGCAATAATGCATTTCCTTTCTTTTTTACTATCGGATAAGGAGTTGCATCGGCTATTGCTATGGGAATAAAGTAGATTTTATCCGGGTCCAGACTTTCAATGACTGAGATGTCTATTTTGATAGGTACCAACGTATATGGTTCTCCTGTCGGATAAGTAACCGTGCTGCTTTCTATCGCATAGTCTTTCGGGTCCATCTTGAGGGCATATCGGCTATAATCTTCGATAAAGTTCGTATAGTTATATTGGTCCAAAAGGATTGTATCTTCTGTAAGCGAGATCGTAGCCGGTTCCTCTGTCGGATTGGTTCCGCTACACGCAATTGAGAGATTGCGTATATTACCGTCTTTGCCATCCAGGTCGTAAACCAAATTGTGTATATTGTTATTGTCGCTGACAATGTATACCATTTTCTCGTATCGTTCATCTTCAAAGAATTTCTTTCTGTCACTGCATCCGGCAAGAAACAGTAATGCGAGTAACAGCGACAGGATGCTTATGCTATATGTTTTCATTCTTATTATTTTAATTTATATTTAATGCTAATGAGTTGTTTCATAAAGTATTATGCTTAATCGCCCCAGCCGAGATTCTGATCAAGACCGTCCACTTTCCGTATCTCGTATTTGTCGATGGGTAGGAATACCATTTTGCGGTTTACCACTCTGTGTCTTATCCAAGGATGATCTACTACTACGGAGTAGAAGTATCCGTTCATCTCATCTTTGCTGAGGTCCATACCCTGTATGGCTTCCTTTTCGGTTTCTTCGTAGATGCCCCATCGGCGCACGTCATAATATCTTTGGTTCTCATACAAGAATTCAATGGCTCTTTCTCTTTGGAGGATTTTGTTGAAGTTGTCCACACTGCTCAAATCATCATTTTTGACTCCGGGGAGTCCAACACGATATCTGATTGGGTTGAACGCCTGTTTGATTTTGTATATGTCACGGCTTTCTTCGTAGACTTTAGTCTCTCCGTTTGATTCCTTCAGTTCGATGGAATAACCACCTTGAAGATTATTGAGCGCTTCGCTATAAGCTAGCAGAATTTCTGCATAACGGATGATGGGAAAGAATTTCTCCATTATCATTCCTCCGGGCGAGGAGAATGCGTCATCATCATGTACGTATTTGGTGATAACATAACCGGTGGCGGGGTAGTCGTTCACATTACCACTGGAGGAGTGCTTACCATCCGTTACAGAAGAGTTGTCATATTTGATCATCTGCTCCTTCTTAGCATCGCTTCCGCTGTATGAACGGGCTTTCCAAAAACGGCCGGAGAAACCTATATTGGCATAGAATCTCATTTCCCGATTGCGGTACATGTTGAAGACTCCCGATTTCAGTACATATTCGGAGAAGGTTTCGTCCTCTGTACTGAAATTCGTATTGTCGTATGTCCCGTCTGCTTTGTATGGTTTTGCATCTTCGGGGTAGTTGTCTGTTCCGTCATTCATATAGAACATATTAACCATCTTCTGTGATACTCCCATCCCGTTATATCCATCCATTGAATGCGGAAAAGATTCTCTAAGGCACAGGTTACCGGTGGTTCTTCCCCATATAAACTCTTTATTTTTTCTGCCGTCGGTTTCACCGTTGAACATATAGCTGTAAGACTTGAGTGGGTCGATGCCGCCTACTCCGTTAGGGAATGCTAGATTTTCGTTGGTCGGAGGTACATAGGAGTCTTTATCCGCCGGAACTGTATGCAGTTCATAACGCCCCATATTCATCACTCTTTCGCAAGCTGCTGCGGCTACCGCCCATTTGCGGTCGTCGTATTGCTGGGAAATGTAGAACACTCCGTCACTACTCCGTTTCCAGTTCCCAAAGTATGTTTGTCCGCGACCATTGTATAATGGGCTGGCCTGTATCAGCCTTAAGCGTGCAATCAGAGCATAAGCCGCACCTTTGGTAGGACGTCCGAAACTGCTGTTCGGCTGAGTTTCGGGTAGATACTGTGCCGCCAGTTCAAACTGTTCGCAGGCATAGTCTACAGATTCGTCATACGTAGCACGTACGTTTGCGTAGGCTTCCGGCTGTTCGTTGGAGGGATATACCTGATCTCCTACAAGAATGACAGGCCCGAAGTCCATGATGAGATGGTAGTATGCGTAAGCTCTCATGAAATAGGTGTATGCCCAGATGTCCGGCTTTTCCAAATTACTCATATCAGTTACTTCGTCCATGCGTGACAGGATGATGTTTGCCTTACGGATGATTTTGTACATCGTGTTCCATTGATAAATGGATTTCCCGCTGATATTTTCTTCATTAATGGATCCGGTAACAAATGCCATACCTGCATAGCTCTCTGCATTGAATGTTTCAAAAGCCTCATCAGTAGCTAAAGGACCCGGTGTTGCCGGGCTATTGAGGAATTTCCCTTCATCAGGAAACATGGATGCTACGTTCCACATATATCTTTCCAGGTATTCTTTACGGGAGAAGATTGAGTCGTATTTCATTGTATCGTCGAACCATTTGTCTACATCCAGATAATTGCAGGAAGAAATAGAAAAGGTAAGCAACAATAGCATTGAGTATAATGTTAGTTTTCTCATATAATTCATTTTTTGATAATTAGAATTTAATATATGCTTGCAAAGTCACGCTTGCAGGAATCGGATAGCGACGTCCGTTGTAGACTGCCTGTTCCGGGTCGCAGATGTCAATTTTATCCCATACACAAAGATTATTGCCTACGAGTGAAAGGTCGATGGAGTTGATTCCCAAATTCTTTATAGTCTTGGGTACATTTACACTATAATTGATGTTTACTTCCGATAGTCGCAAGTATTTTGCGTTGTCTATCCAGAAATTGGATAGTTGAGAGTTGTTCTCCAGATTTCCATATGACATACGTGGAAATCGGGCATTGGGATTCTCTGCCAGAGCAGGGTTCATGCCTATTTTCTCGGCATATTCACGAGAAATCCAACGGTTGGCGGGGTCTTTTACTATGCTCAATACATTACCGATTTGCTTGTCCTGAAATGGAATATAGCCGGCGCCATATCCCAAGCCTACGTGATACACATCGGTATTTCCGGTTCCTTTGAACAGTACGGCAGCCGACAATCTCTTATATCTGAATTCAACTCCGAATCCATACATGAACCGAGGGGTACTGCTGAATGACAAAGGTACTTTATCATCTCCGTTCACAACGCCGTCTCCATTGACATCCTTATATTTAATATCTCCGGGCAGATAGCTACCGAAAGTCTGTTTAGGACTATTAGCAATATCTTCGTCATCTTTGAATAACCCTAATGCGATCAATCCTTTCTGGTATCCATAGGGACGTCCGGTGGCAGAGTTATATTCATATTTGGTATCTGCTTCTTCAAAATAATTCACCCTGTTATTACTAAGAGTAAAATTGCCTCGGAATGTCAGTGACATATCCTTGCCGATATCCTGAATATAGGTTACGTTTCCGTCTGAGCCGTAGCTTTTCATACTGCCTACATTGCCAAATGGCATGCTGACAAGACCGATATAACCTGGTACTTGCTGGCGTTGCTGGAAGATGCCGTCGCGGATATCTTTGAAGAAATCGACCACGAAGCTCAGTTTGCTGTTGAATAATTCACCTTCGATACCTACGTCTATTTTTTTTGCCTTCTCCCATTTCAGATTGTCAGCTCCCATTTGTTTTTCTGTAATGCCAGCTTCGTTGTATCCCCAGCCTTTTTCGGCAGACTCGTTGATGATCGTCAGGTAAGGAAAACGCTTGTCTGAAATACGGTCGTTACCTACGATGCCGTAAGAGGCCCTGATCTTGAGGAAATTCAGCCAGGGGAGCTTTTCTTGTATGAATTCGTATTGGGTAGGTACCCAGCCACCGGATATTGCTGGAAAGAATCCGAAACGTTTGCCTGCTTCAAAATTTTCCGAACCGGTGTATCCTGCGTTGAAGTCGAGCAGGTAGGTGTCTCTGAAACCATAACTGATTCTTCCGGATAATCCCTGATACCTTAAAGGAATAGCTGCCATGCCGTCTTTCAAGCCATTTGTGTCTTTGCTGTCACTCATTTCATAATGCACAAGAGCAGAAATGCGATGTTCATCTTTCAATAGATTATTCCATTTCAGATTTGCTTGAAGGAAATATTTCCGATACTGGCTGTCTCTGTCTTTAGTATATGTTGTTCCCTGTTTTTTTATGGTATGTACAAATTCCAGATTCCCGTTCTCATCCCTGCGTTCAGCCCAGTACATGTCGGGTTTGACCAAACGTGTCTCTGAAAAATAAGAACTGTTACTATAAGCTCCTTGAACGTCAAGAGACAGATTTTTTAATAGAAAGTCGAAGTCTTGTTGCAAGCGTATAGTATAGGTACCCGAGTAGGTGTTGATGTTCTTCAAGCCTGTGTAATTCAGCATGGCATAGGGTGAGTACACGTCCGCTGCCCCAGACTTGTAAGTCGGTAGTTCACCTGTAGAGTAACGAACCGGGATGGTTAGCGGGGTCAATTTGGCTTGGGCATCCCATAATTGGTCGGTCGATGCTCCTTGTCCGGGTAGCGCTTGAGATGACAGATAGATGTCCGACCCAAAATAAAGCTCGGTTGTCTTGGTCAGGTTAAAGTCCACGTTCAGACGCATACCATAGGTGTTGTAGTGCACATCCTTGATGTATTTGCTGTTTTCGTCCTGTTTATAGATTGCCGACTCATTCGACATATTCATACTGACAAAATAGCGGGCAATACTACCGCCTCCTCTGGCACTGGCGTAATAGGTTTGTTGCAGGGAGGTTTTTTTCAAAATTTCATCTTGCCAGCTTACATCCGGATAAAAGTCGGGGTCCAGATGATATTGGATGGCTTTCAGTTCGATGTCATCATAAATGGGTTGTGCTCCACGCATGGCACTTGCTTCGTTGGCCAACACGGCATAATCGTATGCGCGTAGATATTCGGGAAGTTTTGTCAGATATGAGATTTTTACATTGGCACGGACGTTTACTTCCATCTTGTCGGATGTTCCGTGTTTGGTAGTTACCAACACAACTCCATTTGCACCGCGTACACCGTATACCGCAGTTGCAGAAGCATCCTTCAATACGGAGAAGCTTTCGATGTCGGCAGGGTCAATGCTGTTTAGGTTACCTTCGAGTCCGTCGATAAGTACAAGTGCGCTTGAACTTGCTCCAAACGTACCGATACCACGAATCCAGAATTCGGACATATTAGAACCCGGTTCACCGCTGGATTGTACGGAGATAATACCAGGTACACGACCACCAAGCATATTGGTCAGAGAAGTCGCAGGTGTTTGTATCTGTGATATATCTACATTGGTGACAGCTCCGGTAAGGTTGACTTTCTTTCATACCGGTGATGACAACTTCATCCATTTGCTGTGCGTCGTTTTTTAGGATGATTTTCAGGTCCTTTTCGTCTTTTAGGGCGATGTGTTCTTTCTTTTTGTAGCCAATAAAAGAAAATATGATCATATCTCCTTTTTGGGCAGACAGCTTGAATGCTCCGTCAACATCAGTGCTGGTACCTACTCCCGCACGGTCTTTTAAGTAAACGCTGACTCCGGGTAGCGACTCATTGTTTTCATCGAATACATGTCCCGATATTGTTAATTTTTTCTCCTGTCCCATTAATATAGATGCGGTGCAGAAGAATAATGATAATAGTATGTATTTTTTCATCAGTATCTTATTTACAAATGATTATTAAGGTTAACGTAAACTCAGCTTACGAACACATCCAGAACCACAGTCTGAAATATACAAATCTCCTTCGGCAGTCAGTCCTACTCCCTTCGGCCAGTTGAAAGTGGCTTCCAATGGAGTTCCGCTTTGGTTACCTTTAACGTTTTGTCTGCCTACAACCGTAGTTACCATACCTGTATTCATATCAAGTTTTCGTATAGTCTGGGTACCGGCATCTGCAATGTACATGTTTTTTTGTCCGGATTCGTCCGCTATAATACTCATTTGGTTGTTCCAGTTAAACAAACAGTCTGTCCGATATCCATTAATTACCTGAGTAGTACTGCTGCCATCAGCCCTCACATTAAGGTGACCGGCATATATTGTTTCTTCCGATTCCGGCTTTGAGACATCTTGTACAGTTATAACGGAAGATGCCCCGTAAGAAGTATACAGATGAGTGGGTTCGGTCGGGTCGAACATCATGCTGACAATATAACTGTTTTCAGTTTCTGGGGTTGTCGAATTGTATACGTCGTTCTTGATATATTCACATATCATGTCATCAAGTTTGAAACGGAATAATTGTTTGGTTGATGTACGGGCATAAAAATAACCGTCAGCAGAGCAATAAGCGATACAGGCTGTGGAATTGTAATCAACTTGTTTGGCAGGAGGGTTCTGTGGTTTCAGGTAACGTCTTTTAACTTTCCAGTCGTTGGAGGGATCAATTTCATAAATGACATTTTTCTGTGTGCCTACGGCATACAGTCTCTCTGTTACTTTATGGTACATCACATCATTTACTAGGTCAGATATAATTTTCTTTGATAAGTTTTTTTCTTCACTGATTAATGCCAGACCTCCATTGTTTCCAAACCAGGAATAACATGAATAGTAATTCCCTTCCGGATCGCAACATCCTACTTTCAATCGCCAGGCTTCAAAAGTTGTACTGGCGAGGTCTCCTCCAATGTTATATCCGCTTCCTGTTTTACCGCATACATTTTCTACCGTAAAACGGGAAATATAATGAAACTTATTGTCGAATGTAAGAGAATCCTTTCCTTTAACAACAGAAATGATACAGGTATCTCTCGGTAATTTGGGAGCATAGACCATCAGAATATTTCCGGCTGCTTGTGAAATGTAACCTTTCTTTTTATTAAAATAGACAGATAATTGAGAAGCATCTGTTCCAAGATTTTCACCTTCTATTATGATTTTGGAAGACAGGTATCCTGAGTCCGGATAAAAAGTGGTTAATTTTAGAGGTCCATCATAATTTCTGCCTGATTTATTGTCATCCGAACAGGCAAACTGCATCATTATAAATAAGATTATAATAATTGGCAGTAACGTTTGTGTGATTTTCTTTTTCATAAATAGTATTTAAGTAATAATACTCCTTGTCAAGGAGAGATTTAAGTAACTCTATTTGCACCAAGGGGGAAGTACATAGAGAACTTCGCCTGGTGAAGTTTCTGAATGGATTGCTAAGATGTATTTTCCATGAATCTGATTTTAGGTGAATTATTAAGGTTATCTTATATGATTGCCTTTTTTATGCTCATAGGCAATATTTCATAGTGTTTCCCTGGATATAGGAATTCGTTTTACTTTATACTTGATTAATGTTTAATTAAGTATATTTTTTGTACTGTTGCGTGTAAATTGAATAGTCTGATGGTTATTAATTCATAGGCATATATGTTGTTTTATTTATATTAAAATGTTGACATGTTATATCTTTTTTTTCTTCAATGCTGAACTGTGCTGTTTTGTTTCTATAAAAGATACAAATTGTGTCTTAGTTCTTATGGAACTTAATCGTATTAGAAGAAGGAAAGCTAAATGGTAGTTAATGAGTACCTTGTAAATAGGAATGACTTTTATTCTATTTTGAGTACTAATATAGAGACTCAAATTGTAGTATTTTGATGAGGAATTGTTAGCAAAAACATTTTATTGGCAAGAAAATAAAGAAAAAATGAGGTTATTGTATCATTCTTAAAAAAATAGTTTTATATTTGCACACATAGAAAATGAGATTATTAGTGAATACAAACAGTATTGGATCTATTTAAAGACTGAATTAACCAAGTTCCATAAGAACTTATTTGAAATATCAAAACTACCGCATCATAAAAATATCCATTCCTTTATTCCGTAATGAATTAAAGCATCTATAAAACAAGAAATACCGAATTATTATCAGTGAAGTACAAAGACCTTTTTATTCTCACCACAATGAGAAAAATTTCTCACTGCAATGAGAAATTTTTCTCATAGGTATGAGTATTTTTTCTCATTGCGGTGAGAATTTTTTCTCAAAGGCGTGAGAATACTTTGAGAATATAATAATATATATCTAACTGTGTACTAGTATAATAAATAATAGTGCTATGCTTCCACTTTATATACTATTTGAATAGCTTCATCAATGTTCTATCCCTAAAAATAGCTAGTATCTCATGTTTAGTTGAAATAGCATATTAAATGGCTTGTAATTGAGATTTTACTTCCTGTCAACTATCTCAAAAGGAACACGTACCGAAACCCCTTTCTTCATCATATTAGTCAGATTAGGGTAAAGACGTTGTTTGAATGATTCCCAATTGCGATGTTTCATTTGTGTCCATCCTGCTTCTGCCAGTGCGAAAGCGCGCGGGTATGCCATATAAGTTGCCCGGTTTATATCCCGTATAGCTTCTCCCCATAAAGTGCCCATAACTCCTATGATATGGGCTTGATCTTCAGCGGACACGCCATATCCCGGGTCGAATTGATAAGACTTCTCCAAAGTGGTGACGGGCATGCCCCAATTGTTAAACTCGGGGAAATCTCCTTTCAGTTGCGGATAATCCAGATAAGCGTACTCACCCGGTGCCATGATAAGCGGATTGCCATGTTTTCGGGTAAGTTCAAGACAAGTAGGTGTCAATCCTCCACGCCAGCTTACTAAAGTTACGTTCTTGGGATAAGGAAAGAGATAGTCGTTGGCAGGCGGATAAATATTGTCCAGTTCGCACCAAAGCATAGGAGTCTTGTTATTTTCCTGAACAAACGAAAGCATGCGGCTGAAAAAAGGAATCATGAGTTGCGAAGCTTTCTGATAGCCTAACTCTTTCATCATGGCCTGGCAACGGGTACATTGGGTCCAGTTCTTTTCTATAACAGCTTCGTCGCCTCCTAAATGTATATAATCGGATGGAAACAAAGAAGATATTTCTTTGATGATATCCTGATAGACGGAATACACTTTCTGATTATTTGCACAAAGCATTAAATCCGTAGTTTTGCCTACTATCTTAGGCAGCGTATCGGTATGAGTACATCCTAATTCGGGATAAGCTGCTAATATAGCTACGGTGTGTCCGGGGATATCCAGTTCGGGAATGACCTCGATATTCCGTTGGGCAGCATATTGAATGATTTCGGCAAGCTGCTCTTGGGTATAATAATCTTTGCCAACTAGTTTAGGATGTTTTTTTATTTCGACTCTCCATCCCTGGTCATCTGTCAAATGCAATTGGAGTATGTTGTATTTGTAATGTGCCATCTGGTCAATGAAGAACTTCACATCATTGACCGGAAGAAAATGACGGGCGGGGTCGAGCATCAATGCCCGATGAGAGAATCGGGGCGCATCATCAACGTAGACAGGAGAAATTTTCTTTTGTGTAGTGGCGCATACATCACCTAAAAGAAGCTGGTCCATAGTCATAACTCCATAATAAACAGCTCGTACAGTAGCTCCGCTGATAGTTATCCTTTTGGAAGTTATTTCGATGCGATAGTGCTCATTTCCTTCCATTGCAGGGTCAATTAACAAGCGGATATCAGCACGGTCGGATTCGGAAGCAAGTGGAATTTCCACTTGCATTCTGTCTGATAATATATTTTGCAGCGTATTGGCAGTGAACTGCAACTCCGGCTGACTCAAATAAATGGCCGTTTTTCCGGAACGGACAGTAAAGGGTTTCCCTTTTACTGAAGTTATCTGATTGGGCATAGGCAACAATGCCGAAGTATTATTCTGGGCAACCAGATAACCGGCTAAGAAAAGCAAGCAAAGACAAGTATAAATTTTCATGGTCGATTTGGGGGTAAATGTTTTTGTATTCATCTAAGATGACATAGGTTAAAGTGTTATGTTATTATTTGATTTTTATTAATCCATTCTCTTTGTCGTATTTTAGCTGATAGCTACGCCCTTTCACTGTTTTGAAAGAGATTGTTTGACCGACATACTTCACGATACAATTCTGTCCTGCTTTGGACAGGATAGTCGCTTCTTTTAGAAGTCCGTCTTTCCATGTAATATCTATCTCGAAATTTCCTTTTGCGCATATGCCATAAATAGAGCCGTCTTTCCAGGCATCCGGTAAAGCAGGTAGTAATTGGACGAATCCCATGTGGCTTTGTAATAGCATTTCTGTGATACCGGCTGTGCCGCCAAAGTTTCCGTCAATCTGGAAGGGTGGGTGTGTATCCCAAAGGTTATCTACTGTTCCGTTTTTCAGCAGATTACCAAAGAGGGTATAAGCGTGATTTCCATCTTGTAAGCGTGCCCACTGGTTCAACTTCCATCCCATACTCCAGCCGGTAGCTCCGTCACCACGATGCACCAATACAACTTTGGCTGCTTCTGCCAGTTCGGGAGTAGTGACAGGAGAAACAGTGTGTCCGGGATGCAGACCGAAGAGATGATTTACATGGCGATGT
>ERZ791875.296-NODE-296-length-62131-cov-10.578291_pt1 | contig 62131 bp, 49 predicted proteins | sample MGYA00510278_ERZ791875 | MGnify/ENA primary metagenome ERZ791875 (study PRJEB30046, sample SAMN00792078) | human gut metagenome | study: EMG produced TPA metagenomics assembly of the A metagenome-wide association study of gut microbiota in type 2...
TGGTGTACGATTACAAGCTACACTTGGCAATCAGAACCCCACGGGCTTGCCCGTGAGAGCAGTCAGGCTAGTATAATACATGTGGCGAAAACCATACGCCATTACAGTCATAATTTATTATTAGTATTAGGAGAAATTGCAATGAATACTCCCAAAAAGAAAAAGAACCGAATATATACCATGCTATCCGGCATAACCTTTCTGGTTTTTCTTGGCTGTGCTGCATATCTTATTTTTTATCTTGGAATACAGCCATACTACTTAAAGCAACAAAGCAAAAAGATAAATGCTGCTTACTATAATTCTTCGGAATTTGATTCCGGAAATAAAAATTCCGACGGTCTGCTATTGAAATTTTCCGAGCTTTTAAAGACAAACAAAGATACAAAGGGCTGGCTCAGAATTCCGGGAACCAATATTGATTATCCTGTCGTTCAGGGAGAAAAAAACTCCGATTTTTATCTGCACCATAATTTAAAAGGAGACACGGATAAAAATGGCTGCCTATATATTGATGCCAATTGTAATGTAGAGACTCCTACAAAAAACATTGTAATCCATGGCCACAATATGGAATCTACTCGAATGATGTTTTTTCAACTTTCAAAATATAAAGATATGGAATTTTACAAAAAGCATCCTATCCTCATATTTGACTCCATCTATGATGAATCCAAATGGAAAATCATTTCGTTTATGAGAGTCTCAGGAACTTATTCCCATAACGACGGCTTTGATTATATGCAAGGTGAATTTAATGATAATGAGGAATTTCTAGACTTTCTTCATCAAGTAGAAATGCGTTCTCTCTATCAGTGTCCTGTGACCGTAAATGAAAAAGACTCATTACTTATGCTCTCAACCTGTACCTATGAAATTGACAACTGCCGTTCTGTTGTTGTTGCCAGAAAACTTCGAAAAGGGGAATCAGAAGATGTGAACACCTCAAAAGCTTATCTGAAAAATGATGTGTTATATCCTGATGATTGGTATTCTAAATATGGTGGAAAAATGCCTGTCGCTAACTCCTTCACAGAAGACATATCTGAACACACTCTTGATTGGTATGATGGAAAACGGAAGCATTAAAAAAGAGTTCGCTTGCGAACTCTTTTTACCTTAAAGTTTTAACATTTTTTTAGTGCATTTTGACCGAGTTTGTAACGTTTTTTCACTTAAATTTTATTCCTTGTCGGTCAAAAAAAGAAAGGATACATATCAATGCCATCCTTTCTTTCATATTTTTTATTATTTTTCTGCTTTTCTTTTTTTGTTCATAACAATACTCAATACCAACATTGAAATACCTAATATGCCAACAACAATTGCAGAAATAATTCTCTCACCTGTTTTAGGTGCATTTTCCGGTGGGTTTGTAATCACTGTTACTGTTTCTTTTGGAGTTGTTGGTTTCTCTAAAATTACTGTCGGTGCTGCTGTCGTCGTCACTGCTGATGTTGTTACCGCTTCGTATGTATTCGAAAAGACTACGTCATCTGTTTTTTCCGTAGCTCCATTTTCCACTGCATATATTACAGACTTCAAACCACCATTTCCATCATTTTCAATGGAGACTGTTACCGTGTAAACAGCACTATCATAAGTAAAATGTTCTGCATTACCCGCTTCCTGAGAAATGAAATAATTATATCTTCCCGGTTTTGTATAAGTCATGGGACCAATTTCTACTTTGCCATTATCCTTAATCGTAACCTCTTTTACATCTGGCATAGGGTTTGTTTCATTTTCAGATTTAATTACCACTTTATACTCAATACCTGAAGGTACCGAATCCCCTAGTGTCTTAATCTCTACCGGAATAGAAGCGGTACAATATACCTTTTCTTCTGCATATGCCTGTGTCTGGAACAGCAGAAGTGCAACGAAATATGGAAGTAGCCGCAATATAACAAACTGCTTCATCTTGTTTTTCATATTATAGTACCTCCATCTTTACTTGTTTTTTTATTTATCCAACCGTCCAAACAAGACAACTCGTTCATTCGTTCCTGCTTCAGCGCAGGTTGATATTCCGATAATCTTATCATCATGATTCAGAGGAATATCACGATACTGAACTGCTTCGTCCTTAATATATTTCAAAAGGGTATCTAAATTGTCTTTACCTTGTACGGTCGGATTATAAATTTTGTTATTAAATTCCTGAGTCTCTACACACGCAAACAATGTAATCTTATATGTATCATCTAACAAAAACAATGCTCCTGTCTTGTGCTCCTGAAAATAATCATCATTTTTAAATTCAACAACATCTCCAAACATAGCACCATATTCCATATGATGACCATAAATAATTGAATAACTGTCAGTAAAATCACAAGCATTTCGATAATCTAAAAAGATAGAACCTGAAAAGGAAAATTTACCAAATACATCTTTGTTCAAATATTCCTGATTATCTTTTCCCTGAACAACAGGATAACTAATATGGGTATCAAAAATTGTAATCCACCCAACCACATCCTTGTTCAACTTCATAAGTTCTCCTAGCGTAATGCTATTCGGCCCATCCCCAGTAGGCTGGTATTTGAGCAAATCATTGGATGAAAATGCCCCACGATATATCATTATGGTATTCCATAACGAATAACCACCATATAACAGCATAATCAGAACCAACACCATGGCTATAAAACTAAGTATTTTATTTCCAACCCTTGCACATTTTACTGCTATCCCCACCTTGATATCCTTTCCATATCACGCAATTACTTGTTTCACGTGTAAAACTCTCACAAACTTATTCTAATTTTTAGTATTCTGCTCTTTTCTTACGGAATAATACAAATGCTACAGCACCTGCTAAAACAACCATAAGTGCATATGGTCCGTAACTTGAAGCAAAACCTGTTGCGGAACCGGTCCTGTCATTGGTAAATGCAACTTCCTGTGTCTGTAATGAAGTTCCAGCATCAATGGTACCTGTTGCTGTTTTAATATTTCCACTTCCACCGGCCTTATTAGTACCATTCAATTTTGTCTCAAATGTTGTTTTATAGTCGTCTGCTTCTAGCTCTTTAATTGTATAGGTATCATTTTCAGTTAAACCATAAATTTTCACTGTATCTCCATGTTTCAGTTCAATTCTTGCAGCGGTACCTTTTTTAATTGCCGGTTGTCCTTCTAAATTATACCATTCGCCTTCTGCACCGTTAATTGTAATTTCAAAGATAAACTTTTTATCTCTTTCACCATAGTTACCAGTTACTGTCTTACTAATAACTAAATCGTTTACTGTTCCGTCTGGCTTTGGAACTGGGTTCTCTGTATCCGGCTTATTAACACCATATGTATTTACAAAAGCTCCACTCTTTACAAGTTGCCCATCTTCTTGGTACAAGACTAAAGATGCACTTGCAATATAAAAATTGGTTCCATCTGTAGCAACAGTAACATCTAAATATCTCTCTCCGACATCATATTTAATGCCTTCATAGGTCCCCTCTTTCTGCTTTACTTTATAACGGTAAGTTCCGATACCTTCCGTTGTAAATTTATCTGCAACTAAGGTAAATGTAAGTTTTTTACTAATAGATGTCTCAGTTAAATCTTCTGCTGCCGGTGCTAATTCAATTGTTCCTGGTTTTACAGCACCTGCTGGCGCATTTTTAAACGGTGGCTTTAAATCCTTACCACCATTTGTTGCTTTTGCCTGTTCTGCTGTTAAATTAGTAACCTCAAATTCAAATGTTGTATTTGGAGCATATACATCTGCTCTCTTATACAAATTTACATCAAGTGAAGCGCTTGTTACAGGTTCTGCTGCATTCACTGTTTTCATAGTTACCGGCAATAATGTAATTGCCATTGCCACCGTCATAACACCTGCTGCTATGCGGCTAAAGATTTTTTTGTTTTTCAAATTCATAGTAAACATCCTTTCTTTTATTATTTTTTTGTTTTTCGAATTCATAATAAACATCCTTTCTTTTATTATTTTTTTTACATATTCTATAGGAAGTACCAAAATACTACCTTTATCACAGAGATACATATGGATTATATTTCTCTGTCAGATTCATTGATATTGTTTCTCCAATCTGCCCTCCGTAATACACAATAAATTACAAATCAGCGCTTCAATTACAATTCATTTTTTCTTATAATTGTAATCACTTTTCCCTTAATCTCTTCCATTTCTACTGCACCGAAATATCGACTGTCCTTTGCTCCCTCACGGTAATCACACAAGATAAAATATTGATTTTCTCTGAGCGTAACCGGATATGATACATTATTATCATACATAGGTGTCGAATAATATATATCATTTTCTGCAAGCAACGAACCATTAACTTTTACTTCTGCTTCATTGGTGATTTCTACCGTATCGCCATCTTTTGCAATGATTCTCCCAGTATACGAAACACCATCTTTTTCAAAAATCACCACATCTCTAATGCTAAAGTTATTCTCCAAGCGATAGAAAAGCATCAAATCTCCTGCATTGATTTTCGGTGACATATCTTTATTTTTCATTGGTGTAATCCCAAAAATCACACCAAATATAATATACACCAATGCCGCCAGAAAAATCAGTCTTTCAAAGAATATGATAATTTCTTCTTTTTGAAACAGTTTCTTTCTTTTGTTTTTAATTACCTCTCCAGGATCATCTATGTCCTCTGCCTCTTTGGCGGTTCCTTTGGCATCATAAACATTCTGATATTCTTCCTGCAATTCATCCAGCTTTCGCCAAACGTCTTTTTCATCTATCCCCCCGAACATTTTTTTTCGGAACTTAAGATTTTTTAACAAGTTCGAAATATCCTTCATGTTCTTTGATGCCATAAGATTCCCTTCCCGAAAATTATTTTTTACAGTTATTCTCTTCAGCCTAACTTTCTAAATTTTCCTTTTTTTCCTGCCACAAAACAAGCTACTGCCAATAATGCACAACCAAGTAAAATGATAAATGGCTTTGCTCTATTGTTCAAACCGGTAGGAGTCAGGTCACGTGAGTTGGTACATGTAGTCGATTTGTTCTCAGAAATTACTACATTCTTAATTTCTGAATTCCACGTTGTAACATATCCTTCTGATGAATAATCATCTTCCGAAACGCTGGCAGTACAGCCATCCGGTACTACAAATTCAATGCTTTCATTATGTTTCAGACTGAAACTATATGTAGAACCATTTGACGTTACCTTTCTATCATTCGGGAAGGTGTCATCATTATAACTTACCGCCGCTTCACTCAATGTCAACGTGAATTTAAATGACTTATCCCGTTCACCAAATTTGCCTTCTACTTTCTTTGTAACTTTAATCGTACGTGTCGGCTTATAAATATTGGTGATTGTCGCTGAATTTGACTGACTTCCTTTATAATTAATTCCGCTTGCACCAATTGAATACTCAAATTGTTGTTTTGCATTTACTGGCAAATTATTAATTGTTTCATTAATGCTGTCAGTAATCTGAACCAATGCATATCTATTGTTATCTTTACCATTGAATGTTCTGTCAACCTTTTCAACAACTGTATATCGGTCACCATCCTGTAAGCCTAACTCTGAAGCTTGAATCGTTCCACTTGCGAAAAGCCCTCCGGCATCATTCGCATTCACTTTTTCGATTTCTTTAAAATCACTCAGTGTTACTAATTTCTTCTGATTTCCATTTACTTTCGCTAATTCAACGGTCACCTTGTAATCCTTCGGAAGATTTTTTGCTTCCACACCCTGCACAATCTTTGTGACCGTTATAATATTTTTTACATACACAAGAACTAATGTATCATGATTAAATTCTACAGTCATCTGCCCTTTATTATTATAATAGAAGTCCTTATCGTTCATTTTTGCATTTGTTAAAGTATAGTCGGACAGATTGTAAGTTGTACCGTCTTTCTCAAAACTACTAGGAACAACTACCTTTCCACCAGGAACCGTTTTCCCCTCTATTGTATGCTCTGTTACTGTGTTTAGATTGCCATTTACACCATATTCCTGAAGTTTATATGTTATGGAATAACTTTTCCTCATTTCAAAGGAAACATTATCCAAAAGGTTTCCTACGGTAAGGTTTCCACCATTGTTGATTTCACTATGTGTTTTTCCGCCACCCTCTGCAGAAACAAAGAAGAAACGTGTTAAATGATCCTTATCTGTATTCGGTACTTTATACTGTCCTCTATGGCGTTCCCAATGCCCTGTTGCAACAGACTCACTACGAACTTTCCATACTCTTGCCACAATTCCACTCCCGAGATTGATTTCTGTTCCCTCATCATATTCTGATTTGGAATTCTTCAACTGATTATCATTATCCATTGTTTTCAGTTTTTTGATAAAGGTATCTGATATACCATTGTTTGGATTCAACTGCTCTGAAGTCATATATTGCCTTGCATCTTTTGCCGCCATTGCCACGACATACATCGTATTTTGATTCCAACGTCCTGCATGATCCAAATCCCAATAACACTCTGATGAAGGTGTTGTCAGAATATCTTGATACAACGCCCCGATATTCTCACAATTCAATTCAGCAAACTGATCACCATGGGTCCCATCTTTATACATTTCCTCATAAGTTACGGAAAACTGAGCTTCCTGGTACCCTTTATTTACTTTCAGATTTCTACCATTAACAATTTCAATATCATGACCAACCTTATAAGGGTTGATGTTGGTATGCCAGCCTGGTCCTGTTGTTTTCCAATACAGCCCCGGATATCCATTCGGATATTGCTGTTCATCCCCATTCGCGTTAAATGGGAACAACGCTCCTGATTCTCCCGGTGTACACATAATCGGATTTTCAAAGTCACCATTCTGTACATTATTATAGTAGTTTACTCTATATACCAATGACCAATCATCTTTTCCCTCTTCACTGACACGGTAATACATACCACCACCTACATCACGAGAAACATCAAGTTTCTTTCCATGATCATACAATACCGGCATGTCATCTCTGGACTCTGGTATATCCTGCCAGTCGTTTACGCCATCACTGCTTCTCTGCCATTTATATTTAATATTTCGGGCATCCTTCACACCCAGACAACCATCATCTTCAATAGTGTCTTCAATGGAAAGGCTATGTGCTTTTGTAATGTTAATTTTAATTTTAATTTCAAATTTAGGAGCTTTCTTACCAAGATCACTTTCTCTTTCATCACCTGTGTTTGTTGTACCATAAATCTGACATCCAATCCATGTGCTATCAGAATCTTTATTTCCCAAATCCTTAATTTTATACTTAACAGTGGCTGCTTTCTGCCCACAGAATTCTAAAACATCACTATTATAACCATTTGCCCCCCACTTGTTATTTGTAACAAGGTTTGCATCTTTCGGATTTCCAGACCAACGTACTTTATCAATCTCGTTATTTTCATCTTCTCCAAAATCAATATGTATATCTCTTGGATTAACGTAGAAATAGATGTAATTATCTTTGCCTGGTTCATAAACGACTTCATAAGTGTCATTTGTGGCTAATACATCTCCCTGCACCAAATCTGCATTTAATATTGTATATTTTTGTTCCGTTCCATCCGCATATTTCATATTAGCCGCTTTTTCCGTCTCGTTTTTATCATATAGTTTATCGACCGGATAAATTCCGTACTTTTTCCCTTGAACATCATTCCAATATTTCGGTAAATTCGTTTCCTTACCCCATGCTTCAAACTCCCAGATAGATAGTCCCCATGAGCTATTAGCAGCTTTCGATGACTCTATCCGAATGTAAGATGCATTTTTTTCACTGTCCAGTTTAAAGCTATATCCAACTCTGGCACTGGAACTAAGATTGCCTGCTGACCCTGGATTTTTCCATCCGGTTACAGTCTTTATTGTCTCCCATGACTTTCCATCCTTCGATGTTTTAATTGTAAAGTCCTCCGGATACGCACGTTCAAATTTTAAGTCTACACTGTGTAACGCATATTCTTTTCCAAGGTTAATCTGATACCACTGCGCATCTCCACTGATAGATCCCCATCTGGAGTCATCTTTTCCGTCAATCGCCCATGCAACTTCATTCTCGTTACTTGAACTTGCTGTTGCTGTTTTATTTACTGCCACATCTTTCACATCTGCCGACAGTTTATCGCCTTTTACAACAAACTCCCAAATAGACAATCCCCAATCTTTATTTTTAAGTCTTGTCGCATTAATTCTGATATATCTTGCCTTTCCATGATAAGAAATATTAGAATTCCATTGGTATTTTGCATTCGCTTTATTATCATTCCCGGAAGGTGTCCAGTCCTTTACAGTTTCTGTAGTCGTCCATGATTTTCTGTCTCTGGAAACCTGAATTTCAAAATCCTTTGGATAGGCACGTTCAAACTTCAACATAACATGATTGATTTCATAAATCCCCTCAAGATCTATCTCAAACCAGTTGTCATTCTGATTTTCAAGACCTCCCCATCTGGAATCATCATAACCATCTACAGCTTCTTCCGGAGGGTTCTCTTTATAATGATCATCCTTGCGATCACTACGGTTACCACTGGTTCTGACCGGCTTATCCAATGCGATATTGGACGTATCTACCTGTCGTGTTAATTCGAAACAATCAATATTGATATACTCGTTATATTTATTGCCCGTTGTTTGGCGTCCGGCAATATATATTGTATTCTCACCTTTTGGCAATGTAATGTCCATCTCTACGTTATTTACTTTATCCCATCCTCCTGTAGACGGAGCGGAAAGTTGTTTCCATTCTCCCTTTCCTATCTTTACAAATATATCTCCATCATATTTGGTTCCATATTTAACAGCAAGCTTATATTTACCTGCATGCTGTGCATAAACATTGTACCCCAGGTACTCATGTTCCTCACCTGTCAGAGTATTCCAAATAGTTGCATATTTATTTTCAGAATAAATGCCACCACCATTATCTTTTATTTCATACTGCTTATCTTCACTTTTATTTCCGGATATATGATACTCTTCTGCTTCATGTTTTCCTTCTGCTAAAGGAGAAGAAATATCAAAATAGTCTAAATTAATCTGCTGCCAGTAATCTCCTTCTCCTGCATACCATATATTACTTGCACCTGTTATATCTATGGTATTTTCTCCACGTTTTAATTCAATAACAGTGCTAACCTCTCTTACATCATTCCAATCTGCCGTTTGGTTTGCTGTAACAGATTTCCATGATCCTCCATTCAATCTGACATCAATATTCGTAGGTTTGCTGCCATCACCTGCATTATTTCTATACGCATATCCTATGGTCAACAAATATTTTCCCGGTCTTTCAGCGTATAATTTCTGTGTCAGATAGGAACGAATATCCTTTCCTTCATCATCCAGAGGATAGGAATTTAAGTTGCCAACATATCCACTTCCCGAAAACTTTTTATTCCAATCACCATCTTCATTGATAACAACATTAGGCGGATTCTTTGCACCGCCTTGTGTATATGAATCAGAATGTTCTGCTTCATGTCTGCCTTCTGCTAAAGGAAAAGAAATATCAAAATAGTCTAAATTAATCTGCTGCCAGCAATCTTCTGTTCCTGCATACCTTATCTCACTTGCACCTGTTATATTTATGGTATTTTCTCCACGGTTTAATTCAATAACAGTGCTAACCTCTCTTACATCATTCCAACCTGCCGTTTGGTTTACTGTAACAGATTTCCATGATTTTCCATTCAATCTGACATCAATATTCGTAGGTTTGCTGTCATCCTCTAATCTATTTCTATACGCATATCCTATGGTCAACAAATATTTTCCCGGTCTTTTAGCGTATAACTTCTGTGTCAGATAGGAACGAGTATCATTTCCATTATCATCCTGAGGATAGGAATTTAAGTTGCCAACATATCCACTTCCCGAAAACTTTTTATGCCAATCATCTGCCACGATCTCAACCTTAGCCGAATTCTCTGGTGTATATGAATCAGAATTTTCTGCTTCATGTCTGCCTTCTGCCTGAGGAACTGCTCTAACAGCTTTTTTCAAAGGCGTATCCACAATTTTTTTCACAGGATTTTCAGCACGTCCCAATTCTGCTGTTACATCTTTGGTGCTTTCTTCCCACACTGTTGCATCTTCCTCTGCAAGGGTTGCATCTTCTTTTGCAGGCGTTGCATCTTCTTTTGCAGGCGTTGCATCTTCTTTTGTATCAGTTGTCTCTTCAGAAATCGCAGTTGTTTCTTGAATTGTATCATCTGCCAATGTAGATAATGACATATTGCTCATCCCCGACACGAAAACAACGAGTGCTAGCATAACTGCAAAACATTTCTTTATGCTCCTGCTCATATCTTATTCCCCTTTCTTTTTATATCGTTAACCAAAAGCACCATTTATCATTTTATCTGTGTTATAGTTTCTGTATTATACTATTTTATAATTCCGTCCAATGGTATAATTGTAGGTTTGTATTTTACCACGTTTTCTCTTGAAGTTCAATTATCTATTGCTTTATCCATCTTTTTCTAGACACATAAAATATCCTGCCCATACAACACCTTCTTCGCAAAGTTTACTAATGTGCTTTTCAATAAATTCGATGACTGGATATACGTTATATTTTGGATTGTGAAGAAATCCTAAAGGGATGATTTTTAAAAGGTTTCAATTGTGTCAGATTAACATTCTTAATTTCTTCCATTTTCAAATGCTCCTTTCAAAAAAATAAGGATTGCTCATTTTCATTGCTGAAAACGAGTAATCCTTTGTCTTAATTACTACGAAGTAAATATTTGTTTTTTCTTTAATTGTGAACGTTACTACCGTGTGTTCCCAATCACCACATCTAATACTACAGAAACGTCAACTCCATTGGAAAGTGTCTTTTTTCTCCTATTTGAGCCATTTTTATCAAACCTAAAAAAGCTCTCAAAGTGCCTAAAATCAAGGATTCTTACATATCGACCCGATGTAGTGCAACCACGCACTCTACATGTGTTGTCTGACCAAACATATCACAAGGTGTGACCTCTTTTAACTTATAACCATTTTCACTAAGCCACTTCACATCTCTTGCAAGCGTTGCGCTGTCACAGCTTACGTAAACCACTCTTTCAGGATTCATTTCCACTATTGTTTCCAGAAGCTTATGATCACAACCCTTTCTCGGTGGGTCAACAACAATAACATCCGGCTTACATTCCTCGTCATCTTTGTGATTTTCAAAATATTCCGTTACTACATCCTCTGCTGCTCCAACAAAGAATTCCGCATTATTTATTCCATTAATTTTTGCATTTATTTTTGCATCAGCAATTGCTTCCGGTACTATTTCAACACCCAAAACCTGCTTTGCCTTCTTTGCAAGAAATAGTGATATGCTGCCGATTCCACAATACAAATCCCATACCATTTCATTGCCTGTTAAATCTGCATATTCTAAAGCTTTATTGTACAATTTCTCTGTCTGAACAGGATTGACCTGGAAAAATGACAACGGAGAAATTCTAAATTTCACATCTCCAATATAATCCTCAATATATCCGGGGCCATATAAGTTAATCACCTTGTCCCCAAGAATCACATTGCTTTTCTTAGTATTAATGTTAAGAGAAATGCTATACATTCCTTCAAGTTTACATAACTCTTCAACCAGTTTTTCTTTGTTTGGAAGATTCTTGCCATTTATAATTACGCAAACCATTATCTGCTTTGTTTTTGCACCAATTCTAATAAGTACGTGTCGAACCAAGCCCTTGTGAGTTACTTCATTATAAGGTGCAATTCTATATTTAGTCATAAATGCCTTTACGGTATCCATGACTTCTTTGTTTACATCACGGCCATCAATTTTTAAGCCAAGGTTGCAACTGTCTATATTTATAATAGAATGAGTTCTTCCTGCATAAAAACCTGAAATAATATTTCCTTCCTTATCCATTCCAACTGGAAATTGAGACTTATTTCTATAGTTAAAAGGCTCATCCATTCCCATTACATCATTCATTACGAAGTCGCTCTGACCACCAATTCGCACAAGGTTGTTGTACACTTTATTCTTCTTAAATCTAAGCTGCTCCTTGTAATTAATGCACTGAATTTGGCATCCGCCACACTGTCTTGCCACACTGCATCTTGGCGAAACCCTATCTTTAGAAGGCTCTTTTATTTCCATTAATCTGGCAAACCCGAAATTCTTGTTAGCCTTCATAACCTTTACTGTAACTTTGTCGCCGATTACTCCGTCTTTAACAAAAAGAGTATAGCCATCAACTTTGCCTATACCCTCTCCGTTTACGCCTAAATCTTCAATTGTTAAATCTAAAATATCATTTTTCTTAATCATGAAAATTCCTTTAAATAATTATCTGTATATTTTTTCGCATATTTATGCTAATTATTGCGTATTTGTATTATTATCTATTTATTTATTACTTTAATTCGCTTGTCTTTCTTACATTAGTTTCAAGTAATCTGTTATATCCTAACCACTGATCTGATGAAGCAGAACTGTTACTGTTTAAAAGTTCTGTCATTGTCTCAATCTTTGCATCTGCATTGTCTGCAAGATTAAGTGCCATTGCCTCAATAAGTGCAGGTTTTTTAGGTGAACCATATTCAAGTTCTCCGTGATGTGCAAGAATACAATGCTTCAATTCGTTCTTTAACTTAGTTGGAAAATCAGGAATTGAATCCATAATCTTTCCAAGCATTTCTGACCCCATAACAATGTGTCCAAGTAACTGGCCTGCATCTGTGTAATCATTCATTGGAAAGTCTGAAAGTTCATAAACCTTTCCAATATCGTGACAAATAGCTGATGTCATAAGTAAATCTCTATTTAAAATAGGATACTGCTTTGCAAAAAAGTCACACATTTTTGCAACAGATAATGTATGTTCAAGCAAGCCGCCAATAAAACCGTGATGTACGCTTTTGGCTGCTGAATGCTTCTTAAATGCTTCCGCAAATTCTGTATTGTCAATAAATAGTTTTGTTAAAACCTGTTTATAATAAGGGTTATTAACACCGGCGATGAATTTTGTTAATTCCATCATCATTTCGTCAATGTTTTTGTTAGTACATGGTAAATAATTAGTCGGGTCAACATCTGTTTCGCTAATCTTTCTTGCACGCTTAATACTAAGCTGTGTCTGACCGTTAAATACTGTTACATCACCATTTACTTCAACATAATCAAGTGCATCAAACTCATCTATCCCCATTGAGTGCGGATCCCATATCTTGGCGTCCAAGGAACCTGTTTTGTCCTGAAGAATAACATTCTCGTATTCTTTTCCTGTTTTAGTCATTGCAGTAGTTCTCTGTCTGCACAAATATGTTTCCTGAATTCTTTCGCCCTCTCTTAATGTTTCTATATATCTCATCTTTTCCTCCAAATGTTAAGATTTTCTTTACCTGACAGTCAATCTTTATTATAATTGATTATGTATCTAAATACAAGAATTGGAGGCTTTATCATGAACGAAAAAGTTCTTAAAACCCTTGAATACTATAAAATAATAAAAATGTTAGAAAATCAGGCAGGTTCTGAGCCTGGCAAGAAGCTTTGCCACGCACTTGTTCCATCTGCCGATATTCATAAAATAAAAGAAAATCAGAAACAGACAGGTGATGCCTTATCACGAATCTGGCAGAAAGGAAGCCTTTCTTTCTCAGGTATTCACAATATTGGCGAATCCATTAAAAGATTAGAGATTGGAAGTACTCTTGGCACCGGAGAATTACTTAGAATTGACTCCCTTTTAAAAGTTGCCTTAAGAGTTAAAACTTTCTCCCGCCGTGATGATGAGGCTGAAAGAGATAGTCTTGATGACATGTTTGAGGCTATTGAACCTTTAACTAATTTGAAGAATGACATTGAAAGATGTATTATTTCAGAAGATGAAATAGCTGACGATGCATCTGCTAATCTTAAAAATATAAGAAGACAGATGAAGATTACCAACGACCGTGTTCACAGCCAGTTGTCATCTCTCATTAATTCCCAGTCAGGTCACACTTATCTTCAGGATGCCCTTATTACAATGAGGGATGGACGTTATTGTGTACCTGTTAAGCAGGAATACCGTGGCAATGTTAACGGTATTATTCACGACCAGTCATCTACAGGTTCCACATTATTTATTGAACCTGCTGCTGTAGTAGAGCTTAATAATAAGCTTCGTGAACTGGAAGCTAAGGAAGCTGATGAGATTCAAATTATTCTTGCTAACCTTAGCATGGCCTGTGCCGAGCATATTTATGAATTAAAAACAGACATGGAAATATTACCTAAGCTTGACTTTATTTTCGCTAAGGCTTCTCTTGCAAAAGAAATGAAAGCTTCAATGCCTGAGTTTAATGATCAAAGACAGATTAATATTAAGAAGGGACGCCACCCTCTTTTGGATCCTAAAAAGGTTGTGCCTATAGACATTCATCTTGGAAAAGACTTTAACCTTTTGATTGTTACAGGTCCTAACACCGGTGGTAAAACAGTTTCACTTAAAACTGTAGGACTTTTAACGCTTATGGGCCAGGCGGGACTTCATATTCCGGCTTTTGAGGGCAGCAAACTTGCAGTTTTCAAAGAAGTTTTTGCTGACATTGGCGACGAACAGAGCATTGAACAAAGTTTAAGTACTTTTTCAGCTCATATGGTTAATACTGTTAATATACTTAATCAGGCAGATCAGGATTCACTGGTACTTTTCGATGAACTTGGTGCAGGAACGGATCCTGTGGAAGGTGCAGCCCTTGGCATTTCAATTCTTACTTTCCTTAAAAACATCGGTTCAAGAATTATGGCAACAACACATTACAGTGAATTAAAATTATTTGCCTTATCAACTGAGGGAGTTCAAAACGCAAGTTGCGAGTTTGACGTAGAAACACTCAGACCAACTTACAGACTTCTTATTGGTGTTCCCGGAAAGAGTAATGCTTTTGCTATTTCAAGCAAGTTAGGTCTTCCTGACTACATTATTGAAGATGCTAAGTCTCACATTGATTCAGATAATGAGCAGTTTGAGGATGTTTTGTCCGAAATAGAAAGACAGCGAATCCAGATTGAAAAAGATCAGGAAACTATTGCAGTTTACAAGTCTCAGATTAAATCACTTAAACGTGATTATGAACTTAAGACAGAAAAGCTTAATGAACAACGTGACAAAATCCTTAACAAGGCACGCGAAGATGCTGTTGATATTCTTAAGGAAGCTAAGGAAACAGCCGACGAAGCTATCAAAACTATTAATAAATATGGGAAATCCGGTAATACCCGCGAAATGGAAAAATCCAGAAGTAATGTTGGAGCAAAGCTTAAAAAGAACCAGGTAGGCTCATCAATTAAAGCTGCCAAACCTAAAAAGGCTTACAAGCCTTCCGACTTTAAGCTTGGCACAGGTGTAAAAGTTTTGAGCATGAATCTTAACGGTACTGTTACTTCATTGCCTAATGCAGCCGGTAATCTTACAGTAAAAATGGGTATACTAAACTCTAAGGTTAATATTCGCGACCTTGAAATTATTGACGAACCTGATATTAAAGCACCAGGCTTAACCCGTGGTTCAACAGGCAAGATTAAAATGAACAAGTCTATGAATATTAAAACTGAAATTAATTTAATTGGAAAAACAGTTGACGAAGCTATTTCACAGCTTGACAAATACTTAGATGATGCTTACATTGCACATTTGCCACAGGTATATGTTATTCACGGCAAAGGCACCGGAGCTCTTAGAAATGCAGTTCAAAACCATCTTAAGAAATGTAGCTATGTAAAATCCTACAGAACAGGTGAACATGGCGAAGGTGGTGCAGGTGCCACAGTTGTAGAATTTAAATAGATTTTTTTAACAGGAGGATTTAAAATGGCAAACAAACAGAAAATCTTAATAGTTGACGATGATGAAAACATTGCAAACCTTATATCTTTATATTTAACTAAGGAATGCTACGAAACACGTATTGAGCATGATGGCCAGTCGGCTCTTGATGCGTTTAAAGAATATGCTCCAAATCTTATTTTGTTGGATATTATGCTTCCGGGACTTGACGGTTACGAAGTATGCCGTGAAATAAGAAGAGAATCAAAGGTTCCTATTATTATGCTTTCTGCCAAAACAGAAGTTTTCGACAAAGTTTTAGGTCTTGAACTTGGTGCAGATGACTATATTATTAAACCTTTTGACTCAAAGGAACTTGTTGCCCGTGTTAAGGCAGTTCTCAGACGTTACACTGAAGCTCCGGCTCCTGTTGCAAAGAAGCCTGATGAAAAACGTGTTGAATACAAGGACCTTATTATTAATCTTTCAAACTATGAAGTTATTTACAAGGGCAAACCTGTTGAAATGACTCCAAGAGAGATTGAATTATTGTACTTCCTTGCTTCATCACCTAATCAAGTATTTACAAGAGAGCAACTTCTTGACCATATCTGGGGTTATGAATATGCCGGAGATACAAGAACTGTAGACGTTCACATTAAACGTATTCGTGAAAAAATTGCTGACACGGATCAGTGGTCAATTGGTACAGTTTGGAGTGTAGGATATAGATTCGAGGTACATAACTAAATATGAAAAATTCTATTTTAACTAAATTTTTTACAGGGTATTTTTCTTTTGCAATATTAGGTTTTTTGTTAATTTCTTATTGGTCAAATAACTTGATTTATAATCATCTTCTGACCAATAATATTAACACCCTTTACAAATATGCCTCTGTAATAGGAAGTAATGCTGTGGACTGCGTGGACAACTCACTTGATGATTTAGATAATCCTAAGCAGTTTTTAAATGATTTTAACAACGTACTGGACTGTGACATACTTATTCTTGATAGTAACCGCAAACCATTTTATTACACAGGCACAACAAATAATCTTTCAAAAGATTCTTCTAATATTTTGATTGAAAAATTCAAGCCTGATGATTATAAGAATACACATTACAAGATTGGCAAATTTTATAATATTTTTAAAACCGACACTTTAAGTGTTGTCTATGAAGTTAAAAATAATAATAAGACTTATGGATATATTGTGGCTCATATGCCTACTTCCATTATAAAAAAAAGTTGCTATGATGTAACACTTATTTTCTACGTTACTTACGCAATTATACTGGCTCTTTCACTCATTATATTCTTTAACTTTATGTGGTTTATTTATTTGCCACTTAAGCAGATTAGACTTGCGGCAATGGAATATGCCAAAGGTAATTTTGAATACGAAGGACTTAAGGTTAACAATGACGATGAAATCGGTGACGTGGCGCACTCACTTCAATATATGTCTAAGCAGTTAAACAACTCACGAGCTTATCAAAAGGAATTTATTTCTAATATTTCCCATGATTTCCGCTCTCCTTTAACTTCTATAAAGGGCTATATTGAAGCTATAATGGATGGAACAATTCCACCGGAAGATTACAACAAATATCTTTCAATTGTTTTATCTGAGGCTAACCGTCTCGAAAAGCTTACTTCAGGATTGCGTGACCTTAACCGTTGGAACAGCACCGGTCCTGAACTTATTTTTGAAGACTTTAATATGGAATCAGTTATCGCTTCAACAGTTGATACTTTCCAGGGCAGTTGCGAGAAGAAGAATATTGAATTGATTATTCAGTTTCCACCAAAGCACTGCAATGTATACGCTGACAAAGGCAAGATTGAACAGGTTCTTTACAACCTACTTGATAACGCCATTAAGTTCAGTAATCCGGGTTCAAAGATTATAATCAAGCTTTATAACAAAGGCGAAAAACAATATTGTTCCGTTAAGGATTTTGGTATGGGAATCCCACAGGACAGCATCGACAAAATCTGGCAGCGATTCTACAAGACCGACCTTTCCCGTGGTCGTGACAAAACAGGCTCCGGAATCGGACTTGCCATCGTAAAAGAAATTATTATGGGACACAACGAAACAATCGATGTAATCAGCACCGAAGGCGTTGGAACAGAGTTTGTATTCTCGTTAAAGAAATCGAAAAGATAAAGGGGGTTATCTTAGTTTGTATTCTCGTTAAAGAAATCGAAAAGATAAAGGAGGTTATCTTAGTTTGATTTCTCATTAAAAGAATATGACTTCTAAAAAATTCTCCCACAATTTCAGCCTATAAAAACCCCGGCTACGTTTCCGTAGCCGGGGCTAATTCTCACTCTTCCACACTCATATAATATTCAATTCTCCGCCGCATCCTTAGATCTATCATTTAAATCTTAGCGTTCTCAATTATAACCTTACAACTCTCCTTTATGACTTTATAACCTTACAACTCTCCTTTATGACTTTATAACCTTGCAACTCTCCACTACAACCTTATAAAGTTATACTTAAGTCCTAACTTGTCCGCCATTAGCTTCTCTCTTGTATGGCATGAGAAGATGATTACCTGTTCCATATTTTCTGCCATAAATCTCATAGTATTACCCATTCGCTTGTTATCATACATTGCAAAGGCATCATCAAGAAGTATAGGTTTCTTGTCCTTTTCAAATATAATATCTGCTGCCGCAAGTCTAAGTGCCATATATATCTGCTCTATTGTACCCTTGCTAAGTCGTGTAGCAGCTATGAGAGCGTGCTTACTGTTTACAGATATGTTAAGTTTGTCATCTATTGAAAGATTGTCATATTTGCCGTTTGTAATTTGTGAAATATAATAAGATGCTCTCTCATTTAATCTCTTACCGAAACTATTTCTGATTTCATCTGCTATATCTTCAATATTACTCTTGGCGTCCTCAATAGCCTGTATTTCAACTTTTGCTTTCTTAATCTTGTTAAATCGCTCCTCAAGTTCATCAATCTTCTTCTGAAGTTCAATATCCTTTTCCTGCTTCTGTTCAAGAATCCACTGAGACTTTGAAATTGCCTCGTTGATTTCACGTTCCTTCGCTTCCAAGTCCTTTAACTCGTCACTATAATCCTGCATATCAACGCTTTTTTCTTCCTCGGCTTTAATAAACTCCTGAGTATCCTTTAAAGCTTCTTTCTTGTTGTTAAGCTGACGTTCAACATAAACCCTTTCGTGCTTTGCCGCGTCCAGCTTATCCATTACAAGCTTAATCTCCTTTAAGGCATCCAACTTCTTCTGACGCTTCTTCTTATTAAATCCATACTTAAAGATTGCAAGTATAAGAAAAACAAAAGCCGCACCAAGGCATATACCCGGCTTAACCCAAAACTGCTTTAAATCCATCATCTGGTAATTGCCCATAATAAAACCTGCTGCACCACCAATACATCCCATCATAAGGATAATAAACAAAACAGGCATATTACTTCTGTTAGTAACTTTTTCAAGAAGATATTCCATAGTCTCTCTTCCGTCAATGCCCTTGTCAGCAAGCTCCTGTTCAAGCTGCTTCTGGTGATTTTCAATCTGTTCAAGGGAAGCTGAAAACTTCTCACTGTCAGCAGTCAAAGTAATTGCCTCCTGATAAAGATTCTCCTTACGCTCATTAAGTTTATTTAAGGCTTCAAGTCGTTTTGCATCAAGAGCTGACAATTCCTTCTTCTTATTAGAAAGATTAAATAAAGACTGCTTTTTCTGCTCTATTGAAGCAATTATTGTATGCTGTTCGCCCTGAGAAATCTCCAAATCCTCTTTGGCATTCTTAATAGCCTTCTCAACAACATCCTCTTCAGCAATTCGGCTTTCAATCATTATATTTTTCTTCTGCTTATCTAAGTCTGCAAATGCTGATTTAATATCAATCTCCATAGACTTAGTCGTTCCAAGATTTGCCGCATAATTCTTAAGAATAACTTCAAGTTCCTTATCTGTAACGCTGCCAAGCTGGCTTATACTTATAGTGTTGTAATAACAACTTTCATCAAGCCCTGCGAAAAGATTTTCAATCTCATCTGTCTTAAGCTCAACACCCTCATCTTCATTAATAACCTTAAAAGACTTATTAAGCTTATTAAAATTTCTCTCAATACGATAAGTTACACCGTCGCTTTCGATTCGCATCATACCATGATAATTAGCCGGATTCTCCCATGGCTCATACTTAGTGTAAAGGTCCTTACCACTTGCCTTTCCACGCTGTTTTTCTATTCCAAAGAGCATTCCTCTTATAAAAGTATGAAGAGTAGTCTTTCCCGCTTCATTCTCACCATATACAATATTAAGTCCCGGTTCAAGAGTTACCATTTTATGATTAAATTTTCCAAAATTAGTTAATCGTATGTCCTTTATAATCATGCCCTGTCCTCCATGGCATCCATCAATGCCTTTGTTCCATAGTAAAGGGTTTTACGCTGCAAAGGTGTAAGACTCTCCCTGTCAAGAAATTTCTTTATGTACATTCCAAGAATATTGTCCTTATTTTCAGCGTACAATTCTTCAAAATCATAATCAGGAACCGTATTGTCGGTAACACTTACAACATTTCCAACACCTTCAATATCTGAAACATCAATGTCAAAATCAGGATCTCTGTAACCGCTAAAAGTAATCTTGTACATATCATCCTGTCCCTGCTCCTTAATCATGTCAATCAGTCTATGTCTTATTTCCAAATTAGTAGCTGTTGGAGTTACCGTGAAATCAAGTTCCCTGTAAATTCTCTTTGCAAAAGGCACAAATTCAAGTTCAAGACCTCTCTTTGAAATCTCCCCATAAATATAGCCTCTAGGTCCAATATCATTCATATCAATAGGCTCAAGAGAACCACTGTATGCCATCTTCATCTTTTCATCTATTTCAGGCTTATGAATATGTCCCATTGCCACGTAGTCAAAACCTGACATTGCAAGCTTCTTTCTATTAATTGGAATATGCTTTTCGTCACCGCCATGAGCCACCAGAATATTAATCATATCCGGTCTGTCCACAATAACATGGTCATACATTGCGTCCTTAATTTCAGTCTGGTGATAACTTAGTCCATACACACATGTATTAAGCTCAGGAATCTCCACACTTTCAATATTCTTGTCACCTAAGAAAATAACATTCTCACTCCATTTGAAGCCGTCATAAAAAGAGCCTTTTTTAATGGCATCATGATTTCCCGCGCACAAAACAACCTTTGTGTCAGGAATAGTCGAAAACAAATAATCAACTTCCTTAAGTTCACGAAGTAACGGCTGTCTGTGAAACATATCCCCTGCAATAATAAGCAAATCTACCGGGTCTATTTTTATTTTTTTAATTAAACGTTCTAAAGTATTCCAAATTTCATCTCCACGGTTAGCCGCCCAAGGTCTTTTGCTCTCCGGAGTGGCACCAAGATGAATGTCACCAGTATGTATAAATCGCATAGTTCCTCCCGAATTTTTTACTAACTTTAAGTATAACATTAAAAATTTTTCGCGTAAAGATAAAGAAAAAAGTCAAAACACTCTTTTCTAATAAGCATTTTGACCTTTTAGTATATTTTTAATTATAATTCTCTTCAAAAACCCATATCTTGCGTCCATGGTTATCCGTTACAAGTCCATATGTAGCTTTTGCCGCATTAGTTGCAGCGTTCTTGTCGCTGTAAATCCCCTGAAGCTTTCCATATCCGTAAACATAATAATTATTTTCTTCCTTGCTCTCAAAAGTAGCATTAACCTTAGAACTACTGTCAAAAGTTATCTTGCCAATCTTTTCAACTGAAAGCTGCTTAGTTCCGTCAAGTGCATTAGTAAATGCCAAAGCTAATTCCTTTTGCTTTACATCATCCACATAATAGCTTGTTTTTGCAACAGGTTTCTTAGTCTCAGTATTATCCAAAAGCTGGTCATCTGAAATCTGGCTCTTGCCCTTGTACCGCTTAATGTTAACAATATTGTCTGTTATTTCAACACCTGTAATATAAACCTTATTCTGTGAATATGACTTAACTTCTTTATAATCCTTATCAACAATTACCAACTTACTAACAGGTACAAAACTCTTCTTTGACACGTCACTCTGAGAACCTATTCCATAAATCAGGTTCGTTCCCGTGTAACCATATACGGTAATAATATTGTCAGCTCCCGCCTCAATAGTCTTCTTTTCACCATTCTTTAAGTTAACAATTGTAATGTTTTCCGTATCATAAGCCTTACCACTTGTATTGTAAGCCAACATACTTCCGTCGCTGTTAATTGCAAAACTTCCGTCTTCCACATTTTCTACCAACGCTCCCCACTCCTTAGTTTTAAGGTTTGCATAGTAAATATTGTTGTTCATCATAATATAAAGAGTTCCGTCGCCTACGTAACAAAGCTGTGACAACTGCTTCTCCAAGTTGTAAGCAGGCACTTTGCAAGGTACAAAAGCCGCCTCTGTGGAACTGTTAGACTCATAATTATATCTTAAAATAGAAATTCCGTTTTCGCCTACATGCTCCTTAGCCTTGCTATAACCATAAATCATATAGTCAACATTGCCCTTGTCATCCACGGTAATTACCCTTGCCTTAGTATTGTTAAGCTGTTCAGCATTCTTGGCATTAAGATTGTAAACCTGTTTGATTTTTCTTTCATTCAAATCCATTACGTAAACATCGCCGTTAACCTGAAACGCCATAAACTGCTGATTTGAACTTTCAACAAAATCAGCCTTTGTTTCTTTCTGAATACCTAAGTCAATAAAACTTCCGCCTACGTTATTCTTGTCTGCTGTCCAAATCTGATTTACTTCCCTGTCATATGCCAAAACATAAATTCTTCCTGCACAACTCCATATTGTGATTGTTTCAGAAACATTATATTTCTCTTTAACCTTCTCAGCATTAGTTGTTCTAATCTGATAATTCATTGTATAAGTTCCCGCTTCCCCGGTGTCCTTTATGCAAAACTCTTTTGCTGTTATTGTTATATCAGATATAAGCTCAGGCTTAAGTGAAGTCCAAATAAGGCTATTGTAACTTGACTTAATAGTAGTCTGACCAAGGTTATCATTAGGAAGACTACTATCAGGCTCAATATACTGAGCAAGCTTTGAAGCTCCCTCTCCCTTTAAAGCGGTCTGTGCAAAATTCTTCGCAAACTTAATCTGTTCAGTAACAAACTCCTTATCCGTAACCATTACTCTTGCGTAATAATTAATCTGCTTATACTTATCTGTTTTGATAATTATTTCCCAGAAATACTCTGTTCCCTTTTCCATAATGGCACTGGCCTGATAATTCAAAGTAATCTTGCCGTCCTTCTGTTCCCAGCCGTCAAGGGTTCCATTATCTATCAAACGGTTGTCCTCAGTACTCTTCATTTCGTAAGAAATCTCTGAAACCTTATTGCCATTAGTTGATATTGTAATTGGAACCTTTCTGTCTGTATTAACAGGGACAATAATATCACGCATATGTTCTTCTTCCATATCCATTGTGTAGCCGTTAAGACTTCCAACCTTCTGACTTCCATAATATAAATCAATCCCCGGCAACTTACCATTATATGTAGACGTTGCCTGACCGCTATTGCTCTGCTTGTTATTCTTAGACTGCTTCTTGTTAAAATTTATTCCTATAACCACCGCAATTGCAAAAATCAGCACAATTGCAACAACTGCTATAACTTTCTTTTTCATTTCATCACCCATTCAATCCTTGTATTTAATCAATCCTAATTTTAGCACAAAAAAATGTCTGTGGCACTATTTTTTTGTACCACAGACAATTTTATTTTTTATTTTGTTTTCTTCTTTGGTGTAGCTTTCTTTTTTCTTGTTTTTGGAAATTCGAAAACTACTGATTCGTATGGTCTAAGTGGAATTTCCAATCTGTATGGTCTTCCATCGCACTCGCCTTTCTTAGCCCTGTAGCTTACAACCTGTTTCTCACCTGTTTCTGTTGTAACCAATCTCTTGTAAGTTCCGGCTTTTGGAACTCCTACAACATAATCAGGTCTTTCCATTGGTGTAAAGTTACACACGAAACCGATAGAGTTCTTATAATCAGCTTCTGTTGTCTTTCTTATGAAACTGAAAATACTTCTTTCGCAGTCATTGGCATTAATCCACTCAAAAGCTCCATAGCCCTTTGTTTCAGTGTAAAGTGCCGGATATTCCTTATATAAGTGAAGTAATTTCTTTACATATTCCTGCATGTCCTTATGTTCAGGTTCATCAAGCAGATACCAGTCAAGGCTTCTGGCCTCTGACCATTCCTGTAACTGGGCAAATTCCTGTCCCATAAATAACAGCTTTCTGCCCGGATGTCCCAACATAAAAGTATATGCTGTCTTTAAGTTTTTAAATTTATCCTGTGGATAACCCGGCATCTTATTAATCATTGAACATTTCAAATGAACAACTTCATCGTGAGATAATACTAAAATAAAATTCTCACTAAATGCATAAGTTAATCCGAAAGTCATCTTATTATGATTACCCTTCTTAAACAAAGGATCAAGCTTAGTATACTCTAAGAAATCATGCATCCAGCCCATATTCCACTTGTAAGAAAATCCAAGTCCTCCATCCTTAGGTGACATAGTAACCTTAGGCCATGCTGTGGATTCTTCAGCAATAATATATGCTCTTGGATTTCTGTAATTCATAACACTACTTAAATGTTTAAAGAACTCAATAGCTTCCAAGTTCTCATTACCGCCATACTTATTAGGAACCCACTGTCCGTCTTCTCTTCCGTAATCCAAATATAACATAGAAGCAACTGCGTCAACTCGAAGTCCGTCTATGTGATATTTTTCAACCCAGAATAATGCGTTTGCAATAAGGAAATTAACAACTTCTGTCTTAGAATAGTCGAAAACCTTAGTACCCCAGTCAGGATGTTCTCCCAATCTTGGATCTGCATATTCATAAAGTGGTGTTCCGTCAAACATTGCAAGTCCGTGAGCATCTTTTGGGAAGTGGGCTGGTACCCAGTCCAAAATAACCCCGATTCCTGCTTTGTGGAAAGCATCTACCAAATACATAAAATCCTGAGGTGTTCCATATCTTGATGTAGGTGCATAATATCCTACAACCTGATATCCCCATGAACCATCAAAAGGATGTTCCAATATACCCATAAGTTCTACATGAGTATATCCCATATCCTTAACATATGCTACAAGTTCTTTAGCCATACGCTTGTAATCATAGAATCCGTCTTCATCATCAGGACCTTTAAAATCCTTTTTCCATGAACCCGGATGAACCTCATAAATTGACATTGGAAGTTCATAGTGATTCTCCTTTGCCTTCTCTGATATCCATTTAGCATCTTTCCATTTGTAATTATCAATATTTGCTACCCTTGAAGCATTTCCGGGTCTTTTCTCAGCCCAAAAACCATAAGGATCAGCTTTGTACAATGTATCCCCACTTTGTGTAGAAATAACATACTTGTACATTGCGCCTTCTTCAACCTCCGGTATGAAAAGTTCCCAGATGCCTGAATCATTTTCCATCTTCATGTTATGGTTAAATCCCAACCAGTCATTAAAATCACCTATAACGGCAACGTTAACTGCATGGGGTGCCCAAACTGCGAAATATGTTCCTTTTACACCATCAATTGTTGTAACATGCGCACCCAGTTTCTCATATATTTCATAATGAGTACCTTTTCCAAACAAATAACAGTCATCTTTTGTTATGACATTCTTGTTTCCCATATGGTCTCCTCCCTGTTTTAATTATTTATTTTCTGTTGTAATTAATCAGGCAGCCTTTTAATATAATGTCACGTTCGTCGTCAGTCATTTCGCCAAGCTTTAATGTAAATGGTTTAACATTCTTGTCATCATCTACAACGTAAGCCTGTACGTCTGTAGCTTTGTTCTTAACAGCTTCAACTATTTCCGGTACAAAAATATAGTCACCGTTCTTAAATGGTAATTCTTCTGATTCATAAATGAATGGAAGCATACCCCAGTTAATAAGGTTTGAACGATATCTCTTTGTTGCATATTCACAGGCAATATTAGCCCATCCGCCTAATACCTTCTGACATGAAGCAGCCTGTTCTCTTGCTGAACCGTCACCCGGTTTTACTGCAAAAATAGTGCTTCCGATACCTACTGTATCATTGTCAATCTTGTACTGAGGAAGATTGCTCTTTAACGCTTCAAATACTCCTCCAACTTCCGGAAGTGCATCTGCAGGATTCTGTCCTGCCTCTCTTGCTTTTTCTGCTTTCTGTACTTCTTTAGCTTTTCCTACATATTCAGGGTCCTTTCTTGAAAGTGCAAACTCTGCAAGTCCAAGTGGGTTAGAACGATAAGATGATGTTTCACCTGATGGTATTAATTCATCTGTTGTTGTAACCGGATCATGAATCTCTGAAACAACCTTAAGAAGAAGATTGTCTGTAAGTGCAACCATTTCCGGCCAGTCTTTGATGTTTGGTCCAAACTGGATTTCTGTATCAGGATCTGCTATTCCGTGTGAGTCAAATACTCTGTTTTCATAAATACTCTTGTCAAAATGATACTTACGTCCCTTAAACTCAACATCAACATCTGTAGCTGCTGTAAGATAACCCTTGTTAGCTGCTGTTGCTGCAATAGATCTGGCATCCATAAGTGCAACTGAAGAAATCTGTCCATTCTGTAACTTACTTCCTTCTCTGTTAGGGAAGTTACGTGTTGAATGTCTGATACTGAAGGCATTGTTAGCCGGTGTATCACCTGCACCGAAACAAGGTCCACAGAATGCTGTCTTCATAACACCGCCGGCAGCCATAATATCTGCTGCGCATCCGTTTTTGATTAATTCCATATATACTGGCATAGAAGCAGGATATACACTAAGTGTAAATTCGTCAGCTCCAATGCTATGTCCCTTTAATATATCTGCTGCTGCACAAATGTTTTCAAATCCACCACCTGCACAACCTGCAATGATTCCCTGGTCAACATAAAGTTTTCCATCACGAATCTTGTTTGTAAGTTTATAATCAACCTGTCCATCTAATGAAACTAAAGCTTTCTTTTCAACATCGTGGAGAATATCTTCCAAGTTAGCATTTAATTCTTCAATAGTATATGTGTTACTTGGATGGAATGGCATTGCAATCATAGGTTTAATCTTAGATAAATCAACATAAACAATTCCATCATAGTATGTAACTTCGCCAGGATTTAATTCTTTATACTCATCTACTCTTCCATGGATGTCATAGAATTCCTTAATCTTCTCATCTGTACGCCAAATAGATGAAAGACAAGTTGTTTCTGTTGTCATAACGTCAACACCGATTCTGAAATCTGCGCTTAAGTTAGAAACACCAGGTCCTACAAATTCCATAACTTTATTCTTAACATAACCCTTGTCAAATACTTCTCCGATAATTGCAAGTGCAACGTCCTGAGGTCCTACACCCTTAGCAGGTTCTCCTGTCATGTAGATACCGATTACTTCAGGCATATTAATGTCATATGTCTGTGAAAGTAACTGCTTAACCAATTCAGGTCCGCCTTCACCCATAGCCATAGTACCAAGAGCACCATAACGTGTATGTGAATCAGAACCAAGAATCATCTTTCCGCCACCTGCTAACATCTCTCTGGCAAACTGATGAATAACTGCCTGGTGAGGTGGTACATAAATTCCACCATATTTCTTAGCACAAGTAAGTCCAAACATATGGTCATCTTCGTTAATTGTTCCACCAACAGCACATAAACTGTTATGACAGTTTGTAAGCACATAAGGAATTGGGAATTTCTCTAATCCTGAAGCTCTTGCTGTCTGAATGATTCCAACAAATGTAATATCATGGGATGTAAGCTTATCAAACTTAATCTGAAGCTTGTCCATGTTGCCTGATGTGTTGTGTTCGTTCAAAATACCATATGCCATAGTATTCTTTGCAGCATCTTCTTTTGTAAGGTATTTATCCCCTAACTTGTTCTTTAGTAATTCTTCTGAGCCTGCACCTGTTTCTACAACTTCTGTGCCACCAATAAGGTATGCTCCGCCTTTACTTAATGTTATCATTTTTGCCTCCTATGTTTTCGTAACTTATCAGGTTAAATGCGTACCCTTCGGGGTTATAATCCATTTCATACTGATAACTACTAGTATACATTTTTTTGCCCTTCAAATCAAGTAATACACCCATACAATAAGTCGACAATCCGGCTGGTTTGTCTGATTTTTGGTCTTTCGAATTTATTGGTGTTTGACTTGACAAAACTTTCTTCCAAGTTTCTTATACAGCCTATTATGTAATTCTACTCAAAGCTGCAAAAGCCAACTTGTGCGAAAGGGTATATGAATGGATGAGAGAAACTGCTGAAGGTTGTTCTAATTATGAATTCCTTAAATATTGTTATAGACCTTTAGTGGAAGATGATAGTGATGAGGGCAAAAAAATAAGCTGTGCTTTAATGTTAAAGCACAGCTTATTTTATTTAATTATTTAGTACTGAGTTTTAGTGGAATTTTGACCAGTCTGACCCATCTACATTATTTAACAAATTATCAGGATTTGTCCAATCATCATTATAAACGCTAGTTGTTATAATATCATTTTCTTCTAATTCAAATATTTCCATACTAGGACTTGTATATTCACTCTTCATAATTACTACTCCTTTGTTACTATTTTGTTACTATGAAACTATCAATTAATTTTTTTATTGTGTCATCAGTTATTCCATCATATTCACCATTGCCTTTAATAGCTGTTGCAACATCTGAAATAGATCTTTTTACTGAATTAGCACAACTATTACCACTATCGTCTGCAGAATAAACATATTCTGCAGCTGCTTTAACATATGGAACTTTTACATATGCTTTTGCCACAAAATATCTATCATAGTTTGCTTTAACTATATTAATAAGTGATGCACTGTATGAATGTGTACTCTCATCTAACCAGCCTGTATTTTCTACATCTAGAACTTTTCCAATATTATTAACATTCTCTACATTATATTCGACATCATTTTTAGCATCTAAAATATCCTTTGTAGTAATCAATGTTCCTGCCTGAACCTTATTTGTAATCTCATTTTTGTACTCAGCTACTCCACAAGTTACATCAACGCTAGCCTTGAATCTAATACCACCCGGTGTTTTCTCATTTGCAGCAATTCTTATTGCAGCACCATCATACATTTTTACTGAAACATTAGTTATTGATACCAAATTCACATCATCATTTACAGTAATCTCTGAACCTGCTTTATATATAACTTTGTTAACTGTATCATAATAACCATATTTAGCTTCAGTTGGAAGTGTGTATGTATCACCCGGTTCGGCTGAACCAACTTTCGTTCCATTAATCGTAACTGTGTATGTATCATCCTTGTATTCACTTGCTTTTACAATCTGGAAATTTGACATTTTAAATGTTGCAATATCATTCGCTGAATAATTTGAATCTGTCTTTTTATCCTTACCATTGTGATATCCTAAGGCAATTCTGACGTTCAAATCCTGTTTAGTTGTACTTGCAAATGTACCTTTATATTTGTAAAAATATGTTCCATCTTCTGCTTTCTGCCAACCTTTTCCTTCACTTTCCACAAAGATTTTTCCATCACCTATTCTGTTATCAACTGTAAACTCTTTTGGTTTATCTGCTTTAAGAGTAAACGTACATACATAGTCCGTATTTGCATAAAATGTAACGCCATCAATTGCTGTTTGAATGTGCCACCAATCACTTCCTATGTTTTTATCTTTAAGAGTATAATTAGTTGCATCACTACTTATTTCATAGAGTCCTTTGCCGTCTTCAGCGCGAGTATATGCTTTCCAAATCTTTCCCTGAACAATATTTCCTGTTCTTTCATCGGTTCCTGGAGTAGGTGTTGTTGTTCCTTCCTCTTTTCCCGGAGCTGTAACGTCAATCGTTGTAATACCTGATTCGCCTGCTGCATTTACTGCACTTACACCAAATTTATATGTCTTTCCTGCTTTAAGCCCTAACTCTTCAATAGTAACTATTCCTTTTGGTCCACCATTAGTAATATCTTTTATGTAGTTTCCATTTAGATAAAATTTGTAACTTTCAGCTCCTGCTACTGCTGCAAATGATATTGTATAATTTGTATTTGTAGCATCAATGTGTGCCACAAGACCTACTGGTGCGCTAGGTTTTTCTACTGCTGTTCCCCCAACTTTCTCTATTTTCAGTGTGGCTGTTGCATATATTTCCTTTGCACCTACACTAGTTGTTCCAGATATTCTTATTTGATGTTCTCCTGCTTCTAAGCCTTTAAACTGGCTATATGCAATAAATGTATCAGATGGATTAGAATTGTAAGTTGCAACATCTACGCCATCAATTTGTGCTTTTATTGTTTTTGTATCAACTTTATACGCATCAGCGCCACTCCATACAAAATGCATAAAGCCATCTACAGTACTTAATATTTGTACATCAGTACATACAAATCCGATTAATCCTCCTTCTTGTGACTCTCCTGAAACAGTATACTTCATTCCATTTCCTGAGCCAGATGCGGCTGCCTTTACCTCCCTTGGATTGTACACCGTAATTGATGTTACAATCATCGCAATAGTACATATTATTGCGAGTATTCCTTGTTTCCTTTTTGAAATATTCATGTTTTTTCTCCTTTCATCCAAGATCTTGTCGAATCCCTTCAATTATTTATCCTTTATCAGATAATTTTACCAAATTAAAATGGTTTTTTCAACTACCCATAGGTTATGTTGTACACTTCTTATTTATTTTTCATAACTTTACCTGTTCTTTATGCATTTATCCTATGCTTTTTGCACATTTTGTCTGCTTCTTTTTATGCATTTTATACAATTATTTGGTGTTATAACGTTTTTACCATAAAACCGTTTTTATTCTTCTTGTGATTTTGCACAATTTCATCATTTTTTCTCTGTTATATGCCAAACATTAAGGTTTTCCTCTAAAAGAGTAAAGAAAAAGCCCACTGGAACAATATCTCCAGCAGACCTTTTTCAATTGTTATATGCTATGCTTTGACTATCCAATCATAATAGACTGTATGCTTTTTACATTTATTTATTTTTCTTAGGAATCTTCTTAAACTGAATATATTTAACCTTGATTCCTGCTAGTACTTCTTCAAGTTTTAAGTTGTATACACCCTTGTCAAGTTTAACCTTGCAAAGCTTCTGTGTAATCCAGTTGCCATCTGTACCATTAGTCTGAATTACAACCATTGTTGTACCATTGGCATTAACATTTACTGTTGACTGTGATAAGTTGGACTTATCAAATGAGATGTTAACAATAATTGTGTATTCCCCTTCGTCTTCAACTTCCAATGTTGCTTCTGCTCCGCTATTGAACATTACCTTATTGTCTTTTTCAATGTTAAATACTTCATACTTGGCCTGATCATTTGGAACTGAATCGTAATGTTTTGCAATATCAGTATCAATTAATTCTCTTTCAATAACAGGTGCTGAAAGAATAAAGTTACAAATATTAATTGCTGCTCTCTGAAGCTCTCCAACAGTAAGCTTTCCCTCCTTAACTGATTCTTCAGTATTATCATTGTTTGAATTAACTTCTGCTCCGTTGTTGTTTACAACCATATATAAGTCATTCTGTGAGCGAACCATGTCTCTTGTATCCTGATTTGATTCTTCTCCACCTTCTACAACGTCGTTCATCTTAGCCCACCAGTCAGTCATAACGATACCGTCATATCCCCATTCATTTCTAAGAATTGTTGTACAAAGATCGTAATTTGAAGCTGCCCAATGTCCGTTAATAGGATTATAGGCTGTCATTAATGCCTTAACTGTTCCGGCTTTTACTGCCATTTCAAATGTTTTAAGATAAATCTGTCTAATTGCTCTTTCTGAGCATACTGCATCAATCTTAAATCTATGTGATTCCTGACCGTTTAATGCAAAATGCTTAATTGTGCCCCATGCTCCACCGTCTTTAATACCGCCTGTTGAAGCAACCGCAATTGTACCTGAAAGGTATGGATCTTCTGAATAATATTCAAAGTTACGTCCGTTTAAAGGATGTCTGTGAATATTTACGCCAGGTCCAAGTAAAGTATCAACATCATTTCTATATAATTCCTGACCTTCCATAGTATAAAGCTCTCTTACAAGCTTAGGATTCCATGAAGCTGCAAGCGCTGTTCCAATAGGAAGCTGTGTAGCCTTTCCTTCCATTCTAAGTCCGCTAGGTCCATCTGCGCAACATGCTGCAGGGATTCCGTATGCGAACAATGTATCGCTTAAACCACCAAATGCTGAAGCTGTTCCTGTTGTAACTCTAGGGTTACTCATTCCCTCACCTCTAACAATCTGTGCTAATTCTGAAACTGTAAGCTGGGCAACAAACTCTTCAATAGTGTTCTTACCTGCTTTTACATCCTGTAATGTAATTCCTACATCACCTGTAATTTCCATATCCTTTGGAAGATTTTCTTCAATTCTCTTAGCCATGTCTACTGTTGGCTTCTGTGATGGTACATATGTTATTTCATATGTTCCATCTTCTTTTCTTTTGCCCGGCTTCATTAATGTAAGATTATCATCATTTGGGCAAGCAGCTTCTGAAAGCTGTTCTGTTACTTTAAGTTCTTCAATTTTATATGTATAAGCTGGTTTATTATTTTTTACGCTGTTACCTACGTAGAAGTTGTAGTCTCCTGCTTCTAATACGTAGCATGACTTGTTGCCTGTAACGCCTGAGTCATCATATGATGCAATTCCGTTAATATCGAAAGCAATCTTTAATGTCTGACTCTGACCCGGTGCAAGATTTTCTGTTTTCTCATATGCGCAAAGCTGTCTTGCAGGCTGTCCCAAAGCTCCCTGTGGTGCTTCGTAGTATACCTGAACAACTTCTTTTCCTGAGAACTTATCACCTGTGTTAGTTACTTTAACTTCTAATGTGATTTTTTCATCATCTGCATCAGCTGATACTGTTTCGATATCAAATGTTGTGTATGAAAGTCCGAAACCAAATTCAAATTGAACTTTTTCAGGTGCAAATGTTTCAAAATAACGATATCCTACATAAATGTCTTCTTTGTAAAGGTTTGTAAGTTCGTTGCCAAAATTGTCGTTTGCCGGATAATCCTCCATATTATAAGCAATTGTATCAGGTAATTTTCCGCTTGGTGTAACCTTTCCTGAAAGTACATCTGCTACAGAATTTCCACCTTCCATGCCGCCCTGCCATACAATAACTACAGACTTAATATGACCCTTAAACTGTTCATCGTTAATCCACTTAAGGTCAATAATATTTGAAACATTAAGTACTATACAAACATTCTCAAATGCTTCTGTAATATTCTTAAGGTTTTCTTTTTCTTCGTCTGTAAGAAGATAACTTCCTACCCAGTTAGCATTATCTTTATCTTCACCGGCTGTACGTCCGATAATATATATTGCTTTATTAGTTGACTGCGCCTGTTCCTTTGCATATTCTGCTGTGATTTCCATATCTTTCTGGAACCATGGCTCGCATGCCCAGCCACCGCCACCGTTATCAAATGGATGGTCTTTTAACCATTCTTTATAGTCTTCAACTATAGTCTTGTTAAAGTTAAGGTTGCTGTTTTCAAATCCGTCCAGAATATTTGTTGCATATTCAACATTAACCGCTCCTCCTGAACCTGTTCCACTTCTATAATATTCAATCATTGGTCTTCCAAAAACTGAAATTTTATCATCTTCTGTTAATGGAAGTACATTTCCCTCATTTTTAAGTAAAACTATTCCCTCTACTGCCGCTTCACGGCTTTTCTCGGCAAATCCTTCAACAGGATTTCCCTTTAAGTTATTTGACATTTTTTCTCCTCCTAGCATTATCTTCGGATATATTTTTTATTCGTTTTATTTTCATTTTCTATACTAAAAATCACTATATCATATAATTTTTGCAATTGCTAGATTTTATGGGAGGAAAAACGTTTTTATTAAGGGCGTTTTTGTCCCCCCTTTTGTGCAATTTTTTAGGCTTTTTGCCCCATAAAAAGCACATCTTTGCTTTTAAAAATTTTTTTGGTTGATTTTTTTTATGTATTTTTACTATTTATTTATGTCTATTTTTGTTAATTTTGTTTTTTGTACTTTATTGCTTTAAAGCGTTATATGTTGTAAAATTATATTACTATACTTGAGCGACAGAAAGGAATAAAACAATGGGAAAATATTTTCAGGAAGAAATTGAAACTGCTTCTCGTGAAAAGATTGAGCAGATTCAAACAGAGGGACTTTTAGACGTGGTAAAAAGAGTATACGAGAATGTACCTTTTTACAGAAAAAAAATGGTGGAAAAAGGTGTAACACCTGACGATATAAAATCTTTAAAAGATATTTCTAAGTTACCTTTTTTAACGAAAGACGATTTAAGAGATGCTTATCCATATGGCTTATTAGCAGTACCTCTTAAAAATTGTGTGCGTATTCACTCAACTTCAGGTACAACAGGTAAGCGTGTAGTAGATTTTTATACTAAGAAAGATATTGATATGTGGGAAGATGGATGTGCCAGAGCCCTTGTGGCTGCCGGTGGAACAGATGAAGATGTAGTTCACGTAGCTTATGGATATGGTCTTTTCACAGGTGGCTTCGGATTAAACGGTGGTTCACAGAAGGTTGGTTCTTTAACACTTCCTATGTCATCAGGTAACACTGACAGACAGCTTCAGTTTATGACTGATTTTGGTTCAACTATTCTTTGTTGTACACCTAGTTATGCATCATATTTGGCTGAATCAATTGAAGAACGGGGAATTAAGGACCAGATTAAATTAAAAGCCGGCATTTTTGGTGCAGAGGCTTGGTCAGAAGATATGAGAGCTGATATTGAAAACAGGCTTGGCATTAAGGCTTATGATATTTATGGACTTACTGAAATTGAAGGTCCGGGTGTTGCTTTTGAATGCGAAGAACAGAATGGTATGCATATTTGTGAAGATTATTTCATTCCGGAAATCGTAGATCCTGACACATTTGAGCCTGTTCCTGATGGTCAGATTGGTGAGTTAGTATTCACAAGCTTCGCTAAGGAAGCTTTTCCACTTATCAGATATCGTACAAAGGATATTACATATATTACCAGGGAAAAATGTAAATGTGGACGTACTCATGCACGTATTCACAGATTAATGGGACGTTCAGATGATATGCTTATTGTCAAAGGTGTTAATGTTTATCCTTCACAGGTTGAGGAAGTTCTTATTAAACAGGGCATGCCTGCCAACTACCAGCTTATTGTTGACCGTGTAAACAATAGCGATACTATGGAAGTTCTGGTTGAAATGACACCTGAAATGTTCTCTGATAAAGTTAGCTCAATTGAGTCTAAGGAGAAAGATATTGTTACCGCTCTTAAGAGTATGCTTGGCATTTATGCTAAGGTTAAATTGGTTGAACCAAAATCAATTACACGTTCAGAAGGAAAAGCAGTTCGTGTTATAGATAAACGTAAAATTTAGGAGGTTTTTATATGTATATTCATCAGATTTCAGTGTTCATTGAAAACAAACCGGGTAATATTGCAAACTTTACCAATTTTCTTGCCGAACACAAAATAGATATGCGTGCATTCCAGATTGCCGATTCAAGCGATTTCGGAATTATTCGTATTATTGTAGACGATCCTTTTAATACTCTTACTCTGTTAAGAGACAACGATTGGATCTGTAACCTTACACATGTTATTGGAGTTAAGCTTCCGGATGAACCGGGTTCAATGGCAAAAGCTATGAATGTTATAGCTTCCAACGACTATAGTGTAGATTATGTGTATGCTTTTCTTGCAAGAGGCACAGACGATGCTCTTATGGTATTCCGTGTTAAGGACGAGGATACAGACAAAGTTGCCGCATTGCTGGTAAGGAATGGAATGAAAACAGTGGACCAGGAAGATTTGACTAAGATGTAGGAATGGAAACACTTAGAAGTGGGAAATATCTTTGTCCGCACTTACTTTTCAGTAATTATCCAGAAATATGCCCGCACTTCTTATAGACATTCTCTTCATCATCTATCATATACTTTTTGGGTATGGGGAAAAATGATAAATAGAATGTCTATAAGCACGCGGCTGTCGCTACATGCGACAGCCGCTACAAATAAAAAAGAAGAGCCATCTTTTCATGCAAGCATGAAGATGGGCTCTTCTTTTTTATTTGTAGTGCTGGGCACACGTTGCTTGTGTGCTTCGCGATTATTCTACTGTGTATGGCATTAATGCGATATTTCTAGCTCTCTTGATAGCTGTTGTAAGAGCTCTCTGATGTCTGGCACAGTTTCCTGTGATTCTTCTAGGAAGAATTTTCCCTCTTTCAGATACGTATCTCTTTAATGTAGCTACATCTTTATAATCGATTGCCTTGTTTTCGTTAGCACAAAATGCACAAACTTTTTTTCTTCTACGACCGCCTCTTCTTCTCATTGGAGAATCTGGTCTTTCACTCTTATTATATGGCATAACTTGACCTCCTATTTTCGTTAATGAGATTCTATTCGAATCTGTTAAAAGTTAAATGGTAAACCTGAATCATCTACACTGTCAGGAATGTTCATAAAACCGTCTCCTGCAGGTGCTGTTGGCTGTGATGCAACCGGCTGCTGCTGTGGCTGATAGTTATTATTGCTATCTGCTGTAGCTTTGCTTTCTGCAAATTCCTGGTTTTCAACAACTACTTCTGTTGTGTAAACTGTCTTACCATCTTTGTCCTGATAACTGCCTGTCTGAATACGACCTTCGGCAACTATCTTAGTTCCCTGATGGAAATATTTTTCAGCAAATTCACCGCTTTTACCAAATGCTACACATCTGATAAAGTCAGCGCTCTGATCTCCATCTCTCTTAAATCTACGATCTACTGCTAATGTGTATCTCGCAATAGCCAACTGATTATCTCCTGATGTTGAATATCTAACTTCAGGGTCACGAGTCAAACGACCCATAAGAATAACTTTATTCATATTATACCTCTCTAATGTATCAAACTATGCTTCTACTGCAACAGTCATAAATCTGATAACATTTTCCATAATACGAAGCTGGCTTTCTAACTCGCTAGGAAAATCTGTGTTTTCAGTGTCAATATCGATGAAGTAATAGAATGCTTCTGACATCTTCTGGATTTCGTAAGCTAATTTCTTCTTACCAGCTTCTTCGATCTTTGTAATTGTACCACCGAACTTTTCGATAAGTGCTTTTACCTTTTCTACTTCAGCTGTTCTTCCTTCATCATCAAGTTTTGCACTAACAACAACTGTTAATTCATATTTGTTCATGCTTCTACCTCCTTTTGGTCTCTGGCCTTTTCGTTTGAAAAAGCAAGGATCATAACGAATACTCGTTATGCGTAATTAATATATATCACGAATTACTATAATATCAAAAAAAGTCCCTGTGTTCAAGGACTTTTTTTCATTTTGTGATTTTTTTCCGAAATCTTTTGGTTTTAAACAAAGCTTTCGTTTTTTTATTTACTGCAAAATCTTCTTTACACTTTTTTCGAAAGTTTTTCTTGGAACCATCACTATACGACCGCAGCCTTTACATTTCAACTTAAAATCTGCACCCGTTCTTATAATTTCCCATTCATTAGTTCCACAAGGATGCCCTTTTTTTAATGCTACTACTGTTCCAATATTATATTCCATTAGTCTACCACTCTTCCTATTCCAACTATATGCGAAATATTATTGTAGTTAATAGTCTGTCCACCTTTTTCTACCACTTTGCCTGCACCTGCATACATAGATACATGATATATATTTAAAGTTCTTCCCGGTGTGCTGTATTTTACTGCCGCATTGTAATCTCCGTAAAAAATTAAATCACCCGGTTTCATATCATCTATGTCAATAAAACCATAATATACTATTTGATTTTTTTCTTTTAAATAGTCAAACAGGCTTGCTGCTGTCTTTGCATAAGAACCACTTCCAAGTTTCCTGTTGTAGCGCTTGTATGATTTATAGCCTTTCCAAACCAAAGCTGAACAATCATAGTATCCTTTTCTCATTCTTTTTGGCTGACTATATTTCCAATGATTAACTATGTACATAGCCCTATTTACAATCTTGTACATACCTTTTGCATATACTTCGATTCTATAAGACTTGTGAATATTTCCGATTTTTACATCAACATATGTAACTCCTGAATTTACACCTTTAACGACACCATCGCTTGAAACTGTGGCAACGCTTTCATTTCTGCTTGTAAATTCAGGAACTGTACCTGTGTCACCCCAAATAGGAAACTGTACTTTTTCACCTTTTTTTATAACTGCCTTTAAATTATTAACTGTTGGATTAACAACTGTATACCTTATGTTGAATACTTTTCCATCTACATTTGCTGTAATTGTACCCGTTCCCGGTTTTGTGCCTAAAACTGCCGCTTTCTTTTCATAAGTTGTTAAAGTGGCACATTTTTTGTTTGAATTAGTCCAAGTAATAGTACTATGTTCTCCTAAACCTTTAAAAGAAATATACTGCTGTCTTTCATTGCCTAATGCTGTTCCATAAACAATTAACTTCTGAACTTCCGTTTCAGGGTTTGAAACATAAATTGTATTTGTATATGTAACAACATTTTTGTTTTTGTATGTAACCTTTGCTGTAATGTTAACTTTGCCTTCATTTACTGCTTTCAAAGTAGCTTTAAGCTTGCTTCCACTTACTGCTGAAAGTTTTGAAACAACATCGCTATTCCCAACACTCCACTTGCATGACTTAACATTACTTTCGTCTATTCCATCTACCATAACAGTAAAATTCTGACCTTTTGCCTGGCTTACAAAACCGTTAACCTTTGTTCCGTCAGCGTTAACTTTCTTAATACTGATTCCGTTAGAATCATACAATCTGTTATTTAAATCACTTGACAAAACATTTATTGTACATTTGCTATATCCCTGTGAGGATTTCGCTGTTATTTCCGCTTTTCCCGGATTTAACGCCTCAACAGTACCTTCTTTATTGACTTTTGCTATTGAGTCATTTGAAGACATATATGAAATTTTATTAACTGACTTTGCTACAACCGTACCTGTCTGGCCTTCTGTTAATGTTGTAGGATATTTCGTTATGACAACATTCTTAGAAGTATCAGGAACTGTAACCTTACAAGTCATTGTTCTTGATTTACAAGTTGCAGTAATTGTTGCAGCTCCATAATTTACAGCTCTAATTCTACCTTTTTTTGAAACAGTAACTGCAAATTTATTAGATGTTCTCCATTTAACTTTCGTTCTCGCTGAAACATTTTTAACTTTTATTTTTTTTCTTTTACCCTTTTCTAATGTTACTGTACTTTTAGAAATCGTAGGTGTTGCTCCATAAGCCAATTCACTTTTTAATTGAAGTCCTGAAATAATAGCTGCCATCACGATTATTATTCCAATTGTTCTCTTTAAAAATTTCATCTTTTCCTTCTTTCATTCTTTATCCGTCACATTATTTTGCTGTTTTAAAGTTCTTCTTTCTCCATTTTCCGTAAGCTGTACCGTTTGAAGTCTTTACATAACCTCTAACTCTTACGTAATATTTTTTATTTGCCTTTAACTTTTTAAATTTATAGCTAATTTTCTTAGTTGTCTTTGTTACTGCCTTCTTGAATTTTGAAGATCTAGACAACTGAAGCTGATATCCTGATACTTTTGCAATCTTTTTATAAATTACCTTGGCACTCTTCTTAGTTTTTACGATTTTTCTTATCCTTGTATTCCCAACGCTAACTTTCTGTGCTGTAGGTTTCTGAGTTTTTGTTACCTTTGCAGTTGTAGTTGTTTCTGCTGCCACTGATGTTGTTGTTTCTGCTGCTGCAGTTGTAGTTGTCTCTGCTGTTGCAACTGTAGTTGTTTCTGCTGTTGCAGGTGTAGTTGTTTCTGCCGCTGCTGTTGTAGTTGTTTCTGCTGTTGCAGTTGTAGTTGTCTCTGCCACTGCCGATGTAGTTGTTTCAGTTTCTTTAACAATTTTAATCTGTCCGTCTGCTATTTCAATATTTAACTGATCCTTTACAACATCCTGACCTTCTGTATTCACCAATCCATAAGAAATTGTATATCTACCTTCCTTATCAAAAACAACTCTAATAGTTCTGTCTAAATCATTACCTGCAATAGTCATTTCCTTATTAAATCCGCTAATGTCGTACCACTCTCCGCCATCTTTGTATTCAATAGATGATACCTGATTGTCGCCTGTTACTGAAACAGTTCTTACAACCTGCTTTCCAACAATGCCTGATGCCCAGAACTCTAGCTTAAATTCCTTAGCTGTTCCTAATGTGTATGCACCCTCTACGCCATCTTTCTTCACATAAATAGCTGTGCCAAAATTGTCGTCGCCTGTGTTATCACCGCCGTCTGCCCATGCAGGTATAATCATAACCACAAGCATTGCCATAATTGTCACAATACTTATTAACTTCTTGTTCATTAAATATCTCCTTCCGAACTTCTCTGTTTTTTCGCACGTTACTTTGATTATAACATATTCCTGAAGATATATTACATATTTATTACAAATTTTTCGATATTTTTTTGTTTTTACATTTTATCCCCATGCAGCCGAAAAATTTTCATGCAAACACGTTGAGAGTTCTTATTTTGCTCCGCCGCCTATTGTAAAACAAAAATCAAAACTCGCCTACGGCTCAGACAGTTGATTTTTGCTTTACGCTATGCTCGCAAAATTGCGAATCTCTGCCTATTGTTTGCTTTGAGAATTTTTCGGCTGCATGGTAAAAATGTGCGAAAAAAAATCTCAGGAACATTCCTGAGATTTTTGAGAGGCGAGTACCAGATTTGAACTGGTGATAGCGGTGTTGCAGACCGATGCCTTACCACTTGGCTAACTCGCCATATATATAGAACTCTTACATTATAGCAAGGGTTCTTTTTATCGTCAAGACTCATCTTTTCAGATAAGCTGACGGAAGTGACTCCAAGGGGATTTGAACCCCTGTTACCGCCGTGAAAGGGCGGTGTCTTAACCGCTTGACCATGGAGCCATAAGTGGATTGTTTAATCCACTTGCTAAACAGCTTTTATAATGTATCAAATACCTTTTGTTTTGTCAATAACTTTTTTAAACTTTTTTCAAAAAATTTTAAGCACCTTATTTTAGCCATAAAACTCTTTAATTATTATTGTTATCTAAAACAAGCTATTTACTATATTTTGTATTAAGTTGTTATCATAAATCATGCTTAACACTCCGTTGTCTGCTATTGCCTTGCAAACTGTCTGTCCCCAGGATGTTGAGCTGAAGATCGTAACTACCATACACAATAACCATATGATTAATATTGCCTGTGCAAAACCGATTAATGCTCCACCTGCCATATTAAATGTATGAATAACCGGAAGTTTTGTTACTATGTTTAACACTTCCACTAATGTTTTCATTAATATAGATATAACCATAAATAGCAAAATATATACCACTGCGTTTAAAACAACATCTGTTAAATATGCCACAACATATTCCTTAAATGTATTTACTGCCAATGAATCATAACTGCTTTGATTATTATTTTTCGTTAATGATTCTTTTAGTCCATTAGGTAATGGAAGTTCATTAATGATTTTCTCTTGATTATTGATTCCTGTTTCCGTCATGTTTTCTGTAGATGTTGCTATATGTTCACTTACATAGCTTTGTATATTTTGGTTTATTGAGTCATAAACCGGTGTATTTTTTATTACCTCTTTTGCAACAGGTGTTAAAATATTCACCAGTATAAGTGCTATAAAAATCGAGCCGAAAGAAAATGCCGTCTTTACAAGTCCTCTCTTCATTCCTATAGCAATCATTACCACAACAAAAACCGTTACCCCTGTCAGCATTATATTGCCCATTTCATTCCTCCGTTATTTCAATCGAATCTTCTGTATTTTTGAGTTAGTCATTAACAAATACGTTTTGGAATCGTCATATGGCATTAATCCATAAATCTGTCCCTTAAAATTAGTCTGAAATTTTTTCACACCTTTTATTGATAATATTTCGCATCGCATATCACTATACATTAAAATATTATCTCCGGCAAATGTAACATTTTCAAAATCCATATCCACTGTAGAATTTAATATCTGGGATCCACTTGAATTGTATACTTCAATTCTGTAAGGTCTGTCCGTGCTGGCATTTTTAAATACCAATCCTACATATTTGTCATTATAAAATACTTTCTGTATTTCTTCTTTTATTTTTATATCCTTTTTGGTAATATCCTTGTTACCCACCTTATATATAGAAACTATATCTTCGCCTATTGCCACTACCTGACTGTTTGAAACATAACTGATTGTAGGAACAATCGTTTCACCATATCCGCTAAACTCTTTTACCATTCGGTTTTCTATGTTTTTCCCTGAATTAGAAAAATCATAAAACTGTATCTTATTTTCAAAAGAGCCATTTTTCACGGTAAGGTACGAAACTGCCATTCTTTCCCCATCATCTGACATTGAGAAATTAATCGGATATCCGTTTTCATCAATAATAGACTTGTGAGATACCAACTGTTTTCCCTCTTTATCGTACACCTCAATATAGTTAGATGTTTTGTCCTCAAGCAACGCAGCAACAACTCCCTGCTTGGCTACCTCTAATTTCACAATAGGATAGCTTACGGAAACCTGTCCCTGACGACCTTTATCGTTGTATATGAAAATATCATTGGTATTCTTATCCGCTATCGCCACATAGTCGTCACATACATCAATAATAGGTTGCTTCATTTCATATGCTTCTTCCCAAACAGTTTCTTTGTCCTTAATATAGGCTATTCCATCATAGCTGTACTTAATAACATAGTCACCAAAAGGAATATATTTACTGCTCGCTCCACCTTTAATATTAGTGGATTCAATTATCTTGTAGGTGGTGTATTTGTGATATTTTTTGTAAAAGAACAACGCTCCAACAATAATCAAAATCACAGCTACTATTATTCCAAGCTTTACAGCCCTTTTTTCAAACACCTTTTTGGTATTTTTCATATATGTAGAATTTTGACCTTCTTTTTTCAGTCTTCTGAATTTTCTAATGTATTTATTTGCCACGATTTCACTTCCTTTGTTAAATCTATTAAAGATTATACAATATCTGCTGAATAATGACACCATTTTTTTGTTAAGGCAATAATATTTTTTGTCCTTCCTTGATTGTGTAATCATCGTCAATGTTATTTCTGTCTTTTATTTCATCTACCATTTCACTTGTTCCATAATAATTCATACTAATATCATACAATGTCTGTCCCGGTTTAACTGTATGGTATTGTCCTGAATAAGCACTGGAAATACTTTTTGTTTTATTATTTTCCGTTTCACTACCTGAAGGCTTATTACTGTTAGTATTATTACTATCATTTGTAGTATTGGTAATACTATTGTTACTGCTGTTATTATCCTGATTAGTTCCCGTTGTCTGTTTTGAAACAACCTCTCCGTTGTTATTTTTTTTCTGAGTAACATTGCTACCATTGGTAGCTCTTGCTTTCTTGCTTTCCAATCCTGCTACGGTTGTGGCACTCTGTTTTGTTGTTTCGGTGTATGCACTTAAAATTTTATTAACAGCCTGAGCCTCTCTTTCTCTACTAATTCCTGCCAAAGTACTTTTAATATTTTTTAATTCTCCATAATTATTAAGCATTACAACTGTTGATAATAATAAAGCTACAATTAAAAGACCACTTACACCATATGCAATCCTTCCCTGTCGTATCGGCTCTCCAGTTTCTTCCACTGTATTATTAGTACTTTTGCTATTTTTAAACCATTGACTCTTTTCTTTATTTTTTAAATCTTTTTTGTTTAAATTATTATCCTGTTTACTTTCTTCTTTTGAAATTTTTATAGTTTTACCGTTTGCCTCCTCCGCTTTTAATTCTATGTTCTCCAATTTATTCTTAGATGATTTCTTATCTTTTTTATCCTCGCCTCCTATCTTGTCATCCTCGCTAATGTTTTTTATTTCATTGTTAGCTATCCCACTGTTTGTTGCACTGTTTTTTAAGTTTTTAACATATTTTTTCATTTTCTCATTTTTCTCATAATAGATATAGTAGCCCTGCTGCCTTTCAAGACCTGACTGTTCATAGCTATAAAAGCCTTCTTCATTTTCTGCCCTGTCTTTCAAAAAACATACTTTGTCATTTCCGGCAAAGTTATCAAGATGAATCTTTTTTATTCCATTCATATCCTCACTTACCCTGTAAGGAACCGAAACATACCAGCCCACAATATTTAACTGTTCAAAAAACTGCTTTATATCTTTGTAAATTCCGGACCAGATATCATCATTAAAAATAATACTGTTTTCTATTACATCACGAACTTCCACCATTCCTTTTACAAAAATATAAACATTTCCTTTTGCCCTTTTTACATCTCCCAGTAATACCCCATATTTAACATTATCCTCACCTGAAGGGCTCTTCTTTAAATATGTCATTACATAATCTTCTATGTATATTTTCTTGTTTGAACTGTTATTTCCTATTTGATGAATATTTTTCGGAATCCTGACCTCATCCTGCTCTTCATGCTCCTCTCCACTATATACCACTTCTATCATGATACCTCTCCTTTCTTTGTTTTACGAAAGAGATAATACCATAGTGGTGCTGTATTAATTTGTCAAAAACTCTACCCTGTATGCATAAACTTTGTGACAATAAAAGTGCCGATTAAACACCGACACTTCTATTTATACAAAAAGAAAATTTTTATTCTACAATCTGACCTAAAACCTTACCAATCGCATCATTTATAATCAGGTCTGCCCTTGAATCCTTTGGCGTGGAACTCTTGTTTATAAGAACAAGCTTGTTTCCTCTATAATAATCTATAAGCCCTGCTGCCGGATAAACCGCAAGAGAAGTTCCTCCTATTATAAGTACATCTGCATTAGAAATGGCTTCGATAGACTTTCTTATTGTATTCTGATCAAGTCCTTCTTCATACAAAACCACATCAGGCTTAATAATTCCTCCACAGCTACACTTAGGTACTCCTTTCTGCGCCATTATATCTTTAAGTCCGTAAAACTTGCCACAGGATTCACAGTAGTTTCTATGAACAGAGCCATGAAGCTCATAAACAGTTTCACTTCCTGCTGCCTGATGTAAGCCATCAATATTCTGCGTAACTACAGCCTTTAGTTTTCCTTTCTTTTCTAATTTTGCCAAAGCTTTGTGGGCTGCATTCGGTTTTGCATCAGGAAATAACATTTTATTATGATAAAATCTATAAAACTCTTCCGGATTCCTTTTATAAAAAGTATGGCTTAAAATTGTTTCCGGTGGATAATCATATTCCTGATTGTATAATCCGTCCACACTTCTAAAATCCGGAACACCACTTTCTGTGGAAACTCCTGCTCCGCCAAAAAATACAATATTGTCACTTCCATCAATAATCTCTTTTAACTTTTGAATTTTTTCGTCCATAACAGCCTCCTTAAGCACTTGATTACACGGACTATTCCGTAATTTACACTAAGACTATTATACCACTACGGACTTTATCACTCCACTATAAAGTCTATATCTGCTACAGTTATTTGATCTCCCACATTAATTTCTTTAGGTTTATGAGGTTCAAGTTTTTGCCCGTTAACGTAAGTTCCGTTAGTAGAATTAAGATCCTCAACATAATAGTTAGACATTTCTTCCGATAGTCTTAAATGAACCCTGCTTACTACAGGACTGTCCACTATATAATCGCTGCTTAACTTACTCTTTCCTAATATGCACGGATAACCCTTTGGTTCGATTTCCATGCTTCCCTGATTACTAATTTCTTTTAGGGTTATTCTATTTATTACTCCTGATGATGTTAATAACATTGTAGCTTCTTCATAATCTCCGTCATAATTATCATCATAACCTTTCTCATAGTTGTCTCTATAATTATCTGTCTCCTCTCCTATTGTTGCCATTTGATAATCTGAGTAATTGTACAGTGGTTCTTCTGTAGCCTGTCCTGAAATTTCTTTTAAACCACTCTCTTTTTTATTAATTTCCGAAGGATTTTCCAGTTCTGCCTCCAGTTCATCTTCATCCTCATATTTATTTTTCCCTTTTAATCTTTCCATTATTTTTTCAAAAAGACTTTTCTTTTTTTCTTCATATGGTTTTGTTACTACATTCTTTTCCGTATTAATAACAATATTCTCAACTCCTTTAACAAACTCTTCCCGGCCTTTCTTTTTATATGTACTTTCCTTTGCTTCTTTGTAGTTTTCAACAGCACAATTATACAAATCCTGCACAGTATAACTGTCGCTAATTGTAATCTGCTGTATTCCATAGGCCATAAGAACTGCAGGCTTATTGTTATGGTCAATACATTCTAATATGCTGTCAAAAATATTTCTCATATTCTGCTGCACATCTTCATACTCATTTGGGCAATAACAAAAACCATATTCTCCCGTTTTCTTATTTATGTACACATAATTAATGTCAAACAAAAAATCATTTAAATCCATCAGGTATTCTTTTGTGCTTTTAGATAACTTTTTAATGTCCTTTATTAAATTATATAAGTCTTTTCCTGACATCTTTTTCCGCGAAAACATAGCTTTTACAGTAATGTACTCTGTTACGTTATAGTACAATTGTTTTTCTCCATCTATAACTCTAAGACCTATTGGGATTACATTTTCTATATTATTATTTTTAAGCATTTTAAATTTATAATCATTTTCATCAATTTCAATCCCTTTTATTATCATAAAATTTTTGTTTCCATCTTTTTTGTTAACAACTTCCATTAATTATCACTGTCCCCCTTTTGTATGTTATCTCTAATTGCCGAAGTAATTCCGAAAATTTTTCGACTCATTCTTTTTTCCACATTTATTTCATAACTGTTATTTCCCTTATTAATGAATTCTTCCATCCACTTAATATTGCTTATGGATGTATATTGTAGTGTTATCTTATACTGATTTGTGCTTTCACCGCACTTTGCACTTACTTTTGTAATAAACAATGGTATTGACTGAAACTTCTTTTCAACATTACTTTCAAAATCTTTAAATTCCATTTCTGCATATGTGCATCCGGCTCCATAGGCATAACTTTTCATTTTTACAATATCGTGTAAAAACATAGAAAAATAAATTAACAGTAACACCATTAGCATTACAATAGGAAACACAATTGCTGTTTCAATAGTTATTTCTCCCTTTAGTTTATTGCCTTTCATTTTTCCCCCTTTATTGTGTAGATATAAATGTTACTAATGCTCCTGCCAACACAAAGGGCATAAAGGCAACGGTACTTTTAAATGTTGTTTTCTTTAGAATTATTGCCACTAGTGAGAAGATACTACATAGCAGAAAACTCCAAAGAATTATAACAAAGCATTTTTCTCCGCCTATAATCAAACCTATTGCAAGAAAAACAAGACTGTCACCGTATCCTATTTTCTCCCTTGTAACCACACTGATTATTAGAAATATCCCCCCAATAATTGCTCCCTCAATAAGGGATTTTTCACTTATATCCCTAAATATTGTATGCAACATAATTGCGGCCGCTATATTTAAAATACATAACCAACCACAAACATTTCTTTTCTTTATATCTGTAAATGTGCATATGCACAAAAAAATCATTATCCAAATCCAATACATTTTATCCCCCATTACAACTGCTGCATGGTTTTCTGTTATCCACTTCCTTAATATCAATTTCTATAATATTTCTTGTTATTCCACTACATTGGAGATTTGTGTGATATCTGTTTCCATCTGCTGTAATAAATACTGTTGTGGTATCACTTATCTTCTTATTTCCACAAAACTCACAAGGTGTGTATTTTTCTCCCTGTTCATTTCTCGCTTCACCAACCTTACCATACTCTGTTCCCGTAATATAAAGTATTAAATGACTACATTCTTTTGTGCTGTGATATACATTCCCATACTTAGTTATGTAAACCAGTTCATAATCTTTAGTCATATCTGTGCCTGTCCAGTCTTTAACCTTTGCTCTTTGAGTTATGGTTATGGTTTTACTTAAAACAGGTAACTTATAATCATATGTATAAACCATGTCAATATAATCATCTTTTATTAGATTACTTTCAGGCAAAGTGTCTTTCATTTCACTTATATTCTCTTTAAATTTGTCCTTATATTCTTTTAATTTCTCGCTATAATCAGTAATTTCATCTACTTGTTTTATGTAAAACATTTGCTTTGCCATATTTTCTGCCAAACGGTTTATTTTAATCTGTGTTGAAAGTTGCTTGTCAACAGCAGTTATGAAACCGGCTAGAAATACCACAACAAACATAAATAAAGTTAATGAAATTGTTGCCTCTATAGTAATTGCAGCTTTTGCTGTACATTTAATTATATTTTTTATCTTTGTATCTTTTATCTCCACATTTTTCCGTTCTCCTTCTTTTATTTTTATGAAAGGATGTTTTCTTTTCGTCTTATTGGGTGCTTTTTATAAAAAGGGGTTATTAAAAAATAGCTTTTGTACTTGGAGAGAAACATCATCTTATTTTTTATTTGACCATAACATATTAGCTACGAAAACATCCTTTCCGTTATTGAAACATATCTTTAACCACATCTATGTTTCATTCCTACTTCACTGAATACTTTACAACACATACGTACTCTCCATAGGCTTAAATTCCTGACTAACGAATCAGTACATCCTTTTATTTTCTATCCTTTTAAATTTGATAATCTTTTTTCTATTCTTGTAATCATAGTTTCATTCTTTATAATATTTGCAGTTTTTCTACACGCTACTCCTTTTCTTGCATTAAAGTTTAAGCTGTTCTGACTTTTTAATCTTTGATTTTCTAATTTGGAATTAGCTAATTTTTGTTCCTTATATTTACGAATTAATGCCTTTTCCAATCTTCTTTTTCTTTTCTTTAGTATTTCTATTTTTCTAATTTGTTTTAAATTATTTTCATCAGTTAGTTGTTTTGTCATAATACTTATCTCCTAATAAGAATCATAATAAGCCATACTATATTTATAGGCATTATTTTCCTCTGTCAGATTATTTACTACTATTGGAATAGCAGTAAACAATGGTGCAGTTTCATAAGTAGCTTTCAGCTTAAAACCCGTCAGACTTTTACTCATTAAGAATTCACTGTTATACCTTTTCTGTATATTTATCTGTATCAAATCCATTATTCTATATAGACTGTCCCCTGTATTCTGTACTGCAATTAGTATTTGGCAATACTCTTTGTAACTTAGTCCTTTTGAATCTTCTTTTTTGCCACCATTTGTTATGTTGTCTATGGAAGTTCTCCAGCCTCCCTTTGCTTTTGTCAAAGCAACCTTACCTCCTGATAACAATATTTTCATGTCATTAACTGCCTCCGCCATTGACCATGCACTAATTAGCACTCCCTTTGCCACCGGCTCTAAGAAAGGCAAGCCTGTTACAATTGCCACAGATGCTGCTATTGCTGACACCTGTTCCATTTTTTCTTTATCTGTAATGAGATACGCCATATTTATCCCTGTTTTTGCCAAAACAATTTTCTCCACTACAGATGCAAGATTCTCCTTATCACTGTCTTTTCCTGAAATAATATATTCCAGCTCATACTTTAATACTGTATTTTTTCCCGGATTATTGTAGTTGCCAAACTTTAATCCTGCATATAGTGCATTAACACATTTATTTTTTATTTCTTTTGACAAACTGTTATTTTTTTTGCCTTTCAAAGTTGATGGCAGATTAGAACCGGATAAAGTATTTTTTGATACATTTTCCGGGTTTTCTAAAACCTGTGACAATACTCCACTATCAATAAAATCTTTTAAATTTTCAAATATTGAATAATTATCTCTATCTTCTTCTGTACTTTCCAGTGTAATTAAAGACTCCATTTCGCTTATAACTTTCCCCATGTTGCTTATGGACTTTTTAACTTTGCTTATATTGCCTGAATCTAATTTTTTAATTTTCAAAACGTTAAGCTCTTTGTCCCTCTTTATCTCATCCCTTACTTTTTCCAAAATTTCCAAATTAGTATCCATGTAATCTTTTGCATCAGATGTATAGCTATTCTTTTTCAAAAACTGTTCTTTTTTTCTTTCGTACACTTCTATCTTGGAAATAGCACTGTCCACATCCTTCGATTTTATTTCGATTGATGCCATCAGCTCTCTATACTCTTTCAAAACTTTCTTTCCCTCTTTTTTATTAAAATCAGATTGAAGTTTTTCTATTTTCTGACTAACCGAATCATACTTATTACTTAAATCTTTTGTTTCTTTTAAACCTGTAACTATGCTATTAATATTTTCTACAAGTTCCTGCAATTCCCCCTTATTGACATCGACTACAATATTCAAGTCACACTTATTTTTATTTTGGTCATTACAGTTTTCGTATGTTTCACATTCTTTCACAAGTCTTTCAACAGTTTCCATTACACCTGCATATTTTATATACGATTTAATTTGATTTGAGAAATATTGTCCTCCTTTTTTCGTTAAATACTCCTTTCCGGTTACTTCTAAATTAACCAGATTTGTTCCTAAAAAATTTAGGCCCGGCTCATTTAAATCTGCCATATTTATATTATCCTGTATGTTCTTTTTTATTACCGACTCAACAGTCTGCTTTTCCCATACAAGTAATATTCCATAATCTTCATAAACCTGTCTTCCATATCCTGCCAGTGCTGACTCTGCACTCATATATGTATAGCTTTTTATCTGCGCCTGTACTGTACTGATTCTTGCACTTTCACCAATTACATTAACAAGCAACATCACACTTATAAGTATCATGCTTAAATAGATGGTTATACTTCCTTTTACTTTCATTTTTTACTTCCCATAAAACTTTTCGTAAAATTTATTACCTTAAAAAGTTTGTTTTTCCCCACTTTAAAACTTTTTAATCTGAGTTTTTATTGTTGTATAAACTCCGTCAGCTATTCCACTTATCTGTGATTTAAATACTAAGGCAAGTCCTACAAGTACAACCATAAATTTAGCCCCTGTCTTTTTCATGCCTCAAAAGCCTTATAAACACTGGATTTAACCATATAGACCAAAACGTATCATTCGTCTATTTTCTTTGTTTTTTGCACTTTTTGTATGTTGTGTGCATTTTGTAGCCAGTATTTTTATTTATTCATATCTATACAAAACAAGACAGAATGTACTTGCTTTTTTACTGTACATTCTGCCTTGAATCATTCAAATTCAAATATTTAATTTTTCCTTTTATACTTTAGATATTTTTCTTACCCTTGCCAATTCTTCTCGCAACTCTGCATTTTCTTTTTCCAATTTTTTTATTTTTAGTTTCAATTCCTGTATAGTCGTTTTTGCATTAACTAAAGTTCTTTCCATAGCCATATCAATAATAATCTGTTTCGGATTATACGTTACGCTCTGTTGATGCATAGCTTCATTTACCACCCTGCGCATTTCTTCATTTCGATAAAAAAATCCTTTAGAAAAGCCTGTTTTTTGAATCAATGCAGCAACTGTTATTTTTTCTTTTGATTCCAACATTTCTTGAATTTCCCGTTTTGCGGTTTCTACCTTCTGTTTGCTACGTTCCAAACTACATTCGACCATTTTATCGTATTTCATAGATTATCGTCCTCTCAAAAAACTTGTACCACACCATTCTCACAATTTTTTTAGAACAGAAATTTCTTTCCTACTGACCCGTTTATTCAATTTCTCTAGTTCTTGCTGCAACAGTTCATTTTTTCTTTTCAATTCCTGATTTTGTTCTGCTAATTTCTCGTTCTCTGCTTTGGCTTTTAACAATTCAATTTTCAACTCAATTACTGAATTTTCAAGTTTTCTGTCCATTGCAACCGGATGTCTATTCTTAAAAATTGCTTCCTGTCTATGTATTGCGTCATCCATTTCTCTTCTGATAAGCTCATTTTTATAAAAAAATCCTCTAGAAAGCCCAGTTCTTTTTACCAGCTCTGCTACGGTAATTCTTTCCATATTTTTAAGCATATCAGATATTGTATTTTTTGCAATATTCATCTTCCTCTGACTCTCAGCCTGCGTAATCGCTACCATCTTATCATATTTCATAATCATCCCATCCTTCTATGATATCTAATAGGATCATGTCCATTTTTTCTCTTGCAGCTCTCGTTTCATCTGCCATCAGTTTATTGCCAATTTTTCGATAATGATGTACCGAATATATGGAGGTATGCCCCAGTAGCTTAGCTATCATCCAGTCATCCACATGCATTTCTGTCAATTTCTTTCCATAACAATGTCGAAAAATATGGGTTCCAAACTTCAGAAACTCTCCATTATCATCCCGGATATCTTCCTGGCGGATCATTGTCATAATCTGATTTTGAATCATGCTATATTGATAAGGCCTAGTTGGATCATCTTTTTTTGCAAAAATGTAAGTTGTTTCTCCATACCGTTCCTTTGTATAATCAATTGCTTTCATAATCAGTTGTGCCACTTCTTCACTGATGGCTTTTTCATAGGTGACTGACTTCACCTGATCAATCCTTATAAAATATCGATTATTCCGCATGCTTAGGCAGTCTGTCTTTAAGGTCAGCGTATCTGAAATCCTCGTTCCCAGTAATTGATGGATAATCAGTGCCCTACATATCTGCTCATCCATTTTGAAAATGTGTTCGTTTAATCTTTTGATTTCCGCATCTGAGTAAAATTTGAATACATGCCTTGGTGTACTTGGGAAATCATTACTCAGAAATAATTCGCTCATGTACTGTCGTTCATATAAATTCCCAACATCTTCTATTACCCTTCGTAGTGCATATAGGTCAGATCTATAATTTTTCCGGTCATGTGCTTCCGTCTGAAGATATATCAGATACTCTTCTATATGCATCCGTTCCAGATCCTGCAGCGATTGAATGTCCAAATATTTTCTTTTAAGAAATTTTGAGAACCGCTTTACTGCAGCTATTTCACTATGAATCGTTCCTAAAGGGGAATATTTTAAATGCATAAAAATTACTTTTTTTACTTCTTCCCGAATATCTGGCTGTACAATTTTAGTAAAGTTAATCGTTTCCGTATTCTTGATTGGATTTCTATAAATAGGAAAATCGAAGTTTTTAAGAGTCCAGATATCTTTTTCCTGCTCATCCCTGCCATCCTCTTCTTCCAGAAACTTCAAGATTTTTTTCATATGCCTTACAATGCTAGGACTTTCAATTCCTATTTTGTCATATGCAGGCCGATATTTTTTGCTTGATAAAGCATATCCTCGTTCCAGCATCCATCCTTTTAACATACGGATGATTTTTTCTTCTTCTCTGGCATCAAGGCTTTGTATTTTCCGATCAATCAGAAATTCCCGAATATTATTATAATAGGTCACTTCACTTGCCATGCTGGACGGTGCGAGCATTTTTCCTCTTTCCCATATAAATTCTTCCAACTTTTCGGCAAGTTTTTCTGATGGCAATCCTTCCAGATTAAAATACCGTTCCGGGCTGATACGCATTCTCTGAATCTGCTCTTCGGATGCTACCTTGTAGCAGTCCAGCTCATATATGTAAATTCTTTTTTTCATTTTCTTTCACCACGCTTCTTAGCTTTAATGGTAGAAGCCAAGTCATTTTCCGGTTTCTTAAAGTAAGTATCACTTGCTTTTTCAATTCTCTTTGGCATGAAGTCTACATACTGTTTTGTCATCTCTTCGGAAAAATGTCCTAAATAATCTCGAATTGTCTGTATAGAAACATTCTCATCATAAAATTGAGTGGCCAGCGTATGCCTATAGTCATGGGTTTTGAAGATATAACTGCCATCTGCAATTCCATTCTTATCACAGTATTGCTGAAACTCTTGTCGGAATGTTGTTCCCCGGTACGCTCCACCATCCTTCCCTTTAAAGATATAATCTTTCGGACGAATGTGTTCACGCTCAATATACTTACGCATGATTCTATACATCACAAGCGGTATTGGTATCATTTTATCTGCCTTCATCTTGATCTGATAGACTTTCAACCATGCATCTTCTCCATCCCAGTAATATGCATCCCCTTTTAACGTACACACTTCGCTGATTCTCAATCCAGTACACCACAAGTGTAAAAATATCAATCTTGGAACTAGCGGAAATGCATACAGCTTATGCAGGATTTCCATATAAACTTTTTCTTCCACCGTTCTGTCATGATGCTCTGGATATGTCTTTTTCAGGTAATACTCCGGTTTAAAGGGTATCTCCTTCATATATCCTCGGACATTTAAAAACTGATAAAATTTTATATAATGCACAATTCTTTTATTGAATGTATCATCTTTGGTATCCTTTTCTTCCAGTTTCCTAAAATAGTCATCCAATTGATTTTCATCTACCTGACAAATGGATTCTTCTTCCTTAAAATATTCCAGAAGTCTTTTTACCTCATATAGTTGTCCTCGGATATTTGCTATCGTCAGTCCACCAATTCCAACATGATATTTGGCATATTCCTGTAACAATTCTCGATTCTTTTTGTTAGTCACTTCTATAAAACTCAATCGCTGTACTGGATTGCTTGGGTTAAGCCGATCTTCTGACAGGTGAAAGCGTTCCATATACCACACATTGGCATGCCAATGAATTTCTGGTGCTGTTAAAAATAAGATTTTCCGACTATTGTCAATAATCTGCATAGAGTTTTTCACATTGACCACTTTCTGTTCCACGATTTTCTCAAATCGTTGGATCTGTTCTAATTCCAATCCTTCCAGATCATCAATCTCTTCCTCCACACAAAAATCATATAACCAGTGTAATGGCAATAAATAGCGAACTCTTCTCTCTTTGGGATCGTCTCGATACAAATTATCTAGAATATAATTCAATAGTAGAAAAACCTGCTTTTTTAATTTTTCAGATGCTCTTCTAAAAAAATCCCACACCAGTTCCTGTTTATCTCGGACATATTCAAAATCCTTAACCAACTCCAAATCTGGTAAGTATGGCAGGAATACAACCTGTGCTTGATATTTCCTCCGGTGTTCGATTCTTCCCGGCAGACTTTCTATTTCTTTTTGGATACTATACTGCTTGATATGATCGAAAACCTTTAAATATCTCATCACACTCGCTTCATCCCACATTTTTTTCAGTTCTGCTTCATAACGGCTTCGTACCGTATAATCAATCTCTTTGATATGATGTATTCCCTGCCGGATTAGAAACCGTTTGATGTTTCCCTTCAATGCCTCATCTGACACTTGGCTTTCTCGGATTTCTAAGAGTAGCTCTCCATATTCTGTTTCTATCCAATACTTCTGTATCTTCCGTAATGCGGATGACTGCTCTTTCACCTGCTTTTTCGTATAATTCCCACTATCCAACAAAGTTTGTTTGTATTCCCGCAAATCTTGTTCTTCTGCTAAAATCACATCATAGATTTCTCTTTGGATAAGGAATTTCTCTGCTTCTTCCCATAATTCTCTCTGCAATATTCCGCCTGACATAAACTGCCTGTGAAGATGCTGTATCTCTTCCTTGCGTTCTGCTTGTAGCAATCGAATTGCAGACACTTGATCGCCTCCTCTTTTTTATAACAAATTCTGAACACCATACATTGCTTGATGCCTGTTATAAAAAGCATCACTGACTTCTATTAGTTCATCCTCTGTTATATTCAGATATTTCATAGTCGTTTCGATATTCCGATGCCCGAGTGCTTGACTAATCATTTCTAATTTCCATCCATCTTTTCGTCTTGCATTTGCAAAATAATGCCGGAGCATATGTGGAGATGCTTTAATTCCCGTCTTTCTCTCCAATCTGCGTAACATGGCATATACTCCACTTCCCTTAAAAGGCTTTCCAACGTAATCACCTGAGACATTAATAAATAAATATTCCTGTCCTATAATCAATTCCTTATAGTCTTCAATATAAAACATTAAAATATCAAATGTTGCGTCGCTGATTTTGGCTCTTCGAAGTTCTGCGTTTTTAGCTCTTGCCCCATTCTCATTATCATCTCGAAAGTTGACATATATTATATGTTTCTCATAGTCTATATCCTCTGCGTATCGTACACCTAAGAGTTCCCCTATTCTAAAGCCTGTTTCTGCTAATAATAAAAGCAGAACCTGATCGCGGCTGTTTGCACATTCTTGCAACAACACTACAATCTTGTCCTGCTCAATGGTTTTTCCTTGATGTCCTTTTTCTTTTAAATATCCTCGAAAACTCTTCCTATTCAATACTTTTCTGATACCGATGGAATTTCGCACAATCATTTGCGTATCTGATAATACCTTCAAGCTTTCCGAATGCTTGTTTTCTTGCTCCATAAAGGTATAAAATCTGAATACTTCTTTTAAATATGCATTGCATGTCTCATTATTAGGAAGTTTTAAATAATCTTCCCTGCTATGCATACCAGCTTTTAACCAAATCAGGAAATCTGTAAAATGTTCATGCTGTTCAATATATTTCATTTGATAAATATCATCCAAACAAAGTTGCTTTTCATCCAGAAAATTCAAATAATAAGATAATGCAAAGGCACTTCTTTGTATGGTATTCGGTGATATCTTTGACCTTTTCTTATGCATTAGATATTTAGAAGGTAAATATACAATATCTCCGCTTTCGTTTTCTCGAATAAAATAAAATTTTTCTTGTTTATCCATCTGCATTTCTACGATATATTTTGCCATATTAATACCTTCCTTCTAAATCTCTAACGCTATACACAGTATACCCACTTCATGTTCAAATAGCTATTCAGCAATACCACCAATTCCACCGAAAACACCCCAGAAATACCACCAAACATTTCGTCGTAAACTCGCTGTGATTGTAGCAAAACCACGGGCATTTACAGGTAATATTCCACACCCTTCCGGTTTCTGATAAAACGCTGAACATCCTTGATGTCTTCTGCCATCTTACACTTCGGAAGTGCACACATCACTTCCTCATGATATCTTCCGTCTTCTCCTGCACGCTCATCTAAGATGGTCACAACACAGGTGTCTGTCTCTGTGCGGAGCGCACGTCCGAACCCCTGCCTTAGTTTTTTCTGCATATCTGGAACGACCACTGCCTGAATGTAATCTTTCAGACAATCATATTCTTTCTTCTGAGCCTCACTGATGGGATCTGGAACAGCGAACGGCAACTTTACAATAATTAACGAAGATACCATATCTCCGGGAAAGTCTACTCCTTCCCAGCAGGATCCAGCTGCGAAAAGAACCGCATTGTCTGTCTGTTTAAATCTCGTGATTTCTTCTGGGGAATGTCTCCACACCTCGATCATCGGGAAAGGGATCTCATCCCGCAACATCTGATATACATTTCCCATCAGGTGATAGGATGTGAACAGCACCAATGTATGTCCGTAAGTCGAACAGATTAACGAATGGATATGGTCAGCTATCATCTCTGTTTCTTCCTGACTTCCTCTTCTGCACTTTTTCAAATCTTTTGGCAGATATAACAGACAGTTTCTCTGATATTCAAATGGAGAGTCTGCCACATATTCATGTACCCTCTGTACTTTCTGCAATCCTGTCATCTTCCGGATATGGGAAAATCCCTGTCCGGTTTTTAATGTTCCACTTGTCAGGATTGCGCCCATTCCTCTGCTCCACAACATCTGGTCAAGATACTGTGGAATCCGCCTGCTGGAAGCACACAATATGATCCGATGTTCCTGATCCTGTTTCAAATGTAGCACATACTTCTGATCCTGATGGAAAAAGCATTCCAGCACACTTCTGGTTTCTTCCAGCTTGTTTCTGATCCACTTCGGAATCTTCTTTTCTAATTTTTCTATGATCTTATTCATGGTCTGTATCCCTTCATATAAATACATGACACACTCTTCTGTCATGTGAAATTCTTCTTTTAGCCCGTATCTGGTTCTGTGGTTTTCTCCTATCACATCCAGCACCATCCGGATTGTCCCGGACAGTTTTCTTATCTCCGGTCCCTGATATTCTTTTCCAAGATAAAAGCAGATCTCCTGGATATCATCATAACACAGGCTCTTCCCGAACATCTGCTTTGCCGCATCCGGCAGTTTGTGTGCTTCATCTACGATCAATGCCCGGTAGTCTTTTAGTAACGGGCGGTAATCCTGCAGTCTGTGATAGCCATCTGCCAGCAGATAATTATGATTGCAGATCTGGATGAACATTTCATCATCTCTGGAATGTTCCAGATACTGCTGATACCGGCAGGAATCTTTTTTCGGGCATTCCTTTGAACAGAACTTGGGTACGCTTACCATCCTTCTGTCAAATCCACTTAATCCGGACACTTCATCCATATCGTAGTGTTCTCTCAGAGACAGCAGCGCTTCTTTCTGCAATGCATTTTTATTTTTCTCTTTGATTGCAACGATTCGTTGCGCTAATCTCTCATCGCAGACAAAATGCTCTTTCCCTTTGCGGATAACTGCTTTGATCGGCGCCTGAATTGTCCCGTTCTCCTGAAGAATCCGGGAGAGAAAAGGGATATATTCCGTAAGAATTGCTTTCTGGAGTGCAATGCTGGAAGTAGAGATTACAACCGGACGCTGTTCGTATGGGGAATATCCGTCTGCAAGAAGAGAATACTTTCTCATCAGAACACATGCCACCAGATAGGCATATGTTTTCCCGATACCGACACCTGCGTCACACAGTGCTATATTTCTTCCCAGCAGGTTATCCAGCATTTCATGGCATAACAGAATCTGTTCTTCCCTTACTGCCATCCCATGTTCCGGGAACAGCACCCGGAAGATCGTATCAATTTCCCGATGTGCTCTTTTCAAATACTCTTTTCTGTAATACATAGTTTGTTACCTGATATGTCTGCTGATACCACATCAATACGGCTGTAAAGGAATAACTCCCTACAGCCGCATGTATCTGATATCAACGACACATTCTTCCTTGATTTCTTATACTTTTGATTTTTGGCATTGTATTTGTCCTCGACTCCCCCTTTGCCTTACGGGAACATTACAGGCGGATGCTTGGCATCGCACCGCTCATGGATCTTCTAAAGGTCTTGCTGATTACAACCCAAAGTCCATCCCCTGCTCACTGGCAGTTCCTATGTATCATTATCCCCTCGTAAGTGATCTTCGCAAAAGACCGCCATGATCTTGTTTTAGTTAAAGATGATTCGCTCGAAACAAAAACGCCACAAAAGAACTCTGCCCCTCACTTGCTGGTCTGATTTCTTCCATGCCCTTTTCATCTGTCCTCGCGTCTTCCTGCCACGCTTCTACTTACGGGAACGTACCTGTAATGCTGGTATGAGATTGTCAAAGTACACTGGCAAAATTTACCTGCCTATTAAATAGCCGACGAAAAACGCCATAATTATTCAATTTTTGATAAATTTTTTAATTTTTTTCTCAAACGGTTTCTTTTGGTATAAATCGTCTGTTCTGCTATTCCCATAATCTTTGCAACTTCTCTTCCCGAATATCCCCATGTACTGAGTAAGAGGATTTCCAGTGTCTGATGCTCCGTTTCTTTTAATAGTTCATAGATTTGCTTATCATCTATCTGATCCATAAGCTCTCTTACATCCTTTGCAAACAGCTCGCTGCCCTTTTCTTTTATGGAATCCATATCCTGCATCGTTTCATCCAGATGTTCCCGGTATCTGCGCTCTTCCAGAAAATCTTCCCGGTCCATCTGGCGCAGCTTTTGGATCTTTTCTTCTTCCATTCCCAGTTCACGCAGTTTCTTTTCTTCCTGTTCTTTCCAATAATTCCACTTTCGTTCTTCACTTGTCTTGTTATAAGCCATTTATCTTTCCTCCGATCTGATTTTTCGTATAGAAATCAAATCGGAGCATGGCGGTGACCGAATATGTGGTGTCCCACAATTCTCGAAAAATATCGAATAAAAAAGTGCTGCAACCAGTTCGATCACAACACTTTGCTTTTTATTCCCATTTTGTTGTCTTAAGCACTTTCTTTGATACAAATATAATTCTTCTCCTTGTTATACCTCTTCTTAAAACACCACAAAGAAAAGTATATAAAAAAAGGCTGTCAAAACCGTGTTATATACCAGTCACTTAACAGTCATTTTTCGCATTATCCGACATCTTTCGACATTTCTTCTGAATCCGTTAATATCCAAATACTTTCTCACCTTCTTTCGTCCCTTCGGAATTATCTCACATTCTCAAAATCATCTTCAGAGCCTTCATACAGAGAACCTTCCACTGGCGGCTTTTCTTGCATACTTTGATATAAAAACTGCCAGGATTTTATCCCCGGCAGTCCACTTCTTCGATATTCAGTTATTCTGTTGGAAACATTGCTGTCTCCAGCTTGCTTCTTTCGGTTTCAGACAGCTCATACGTCCCAGAATGATTCTTTTCCACTTTTACAGTTACCATCACCAAATCTCCACACTTTTGCTATTCTTATTTTACAAACTCAGCCGAATAATAATACATATACTCATTATCTGTATCTATGTATTCTCCTGTAATGTCCTGTATCGGCAACGAACTCACTCCTTGTTCGCCATAGATCAGTGCTGCCAATCCTTGCTCTGTTCCGTACTCTATCGTGCTTTTGTTCTCTATAGAGGTCGCAGATCTTCCATAATATTCTCTGTTTGCAACACCTTCCAAGATTGGCGTTTCTGTCATATATTTTGAATATTCATCTGCTGCAATAAGCTTTGCAGTAAAATTATCAAAATCCGGAGTGATGACAATCAATCCATTTTTTGCAGATTTCACGTCCTCATAGGAAAGTTCCAAAACTCGTTTATGAGAAACTCGTTTTCCAGAATGATATTCTGACAAGTAAACGTATAATGCTTGAAATGTATCTTTTGAATTGTATCGAAACATCATGGTTCCATCAATTCCGGACAACAATTCAGCCGTTTTCATTTCTACACTATCTGGATCTACTGCTTCTATATAATTTTGTGGTTGCCGCAATTTATTACATACCATGATTCCAAGAGTAATAGCAAATACTCCCACAGCAATAAGAAGTACAGCAATAATCTTCTTTAAATAACGCTGTTTATGACTACTATCTTTTGATATCTGTATCAGTGTATCTTCCGATTTTTTTTCTACATTAGTTACCTCAATATCTTCACCTGCCAAAAATTCATTTAGACTAATGCCTAATATTTCACATAATTCTAAATACACAGACACATCTGGTAAACAAATCCCACGTTCCCATTTGGAAACTGACTTATCACTCTTACCCAGTTTCTCAGCAAGCTGTTTTTGAGTCATACCAAGTTTTTTTCTTTTTTCTGCAATATAGCTTCCGATTTTCACAAGGTCCATAAATACTTCCCCCTTTCAGAATTATAGTATCTATTTTGTCCCAAAAAGTACACCCCTTAATGGTAGAATCGTATTATATAGGCAGAATCTCATCCAATTTCATAAAAAAATGATAAGATACTATTTCTCTGTTTTCCCATTACCCAGGTTGCATCCTATTACGCTTCCGTATCCGTTTCTACTTTCTGCACCCACTCTTTTTGCATAGCAGCAGCCAGAAAGCATTGAAGCAGTTTCATAGAAAACGCTCCACATTCACCATTTATAATCATCCTTACCGCTTCTCCATGTCTCAATTTGCGTTTATATGGTCGTTCACTGACCAACGCATCATAATCATCTACCAGACCGACCACCTGAGCACAGATTGGAATCTGATCTCCCTTTAATCCATCCGGATATCCAGATCTGTCAGATCTGTCGAATCTCTCATATCTTCTTCCATGCAGCCGTCTACCAAGTGTTCCGTAAGCTTTTCACTTGCCAAGAATTCCTGTAACTTCTGGCGATCCTGTTCATGTACATATTGTTCTGTATACTTTTTTACAAACTCACCGTAGCTAGCTGAAGCACTTACTTTATCATAGACTTCATGTACATGGGAATAAATACACTCATATGTTTGATCCTTCAAATTCAGTTTTATAACTACATAAAAACGTCCAAAATATTCATCTTTACCCGGCTGAATAATATCTGATATTTTCACATTTTCCAGACTGTTATTATAAGTGTTCTGCAGATCCAGTAACACTTTATGTACTTTACAGCAATCCGAGTAATTTCTGGAACAGTATCCGTCCTTCTCCAGGCATCTGCTGATTGCCATTGTTGACTCTGTACAGTTAATAACATCCATAAGAGAAATTTCTCCCGGTCGTTTTTCCAGCATATAGCCGCCGCATTTTTACAGTGTTCGGGTCGTCGTAGACTTGCCGATAGGCAAAAAGAAAGCGGCGGCTCTGAAAATCAAAGCCGCCGTAATTTAGAAATGACGCGTGAAGATATGATATGCTCCCTTCTAAGTA